>Ga0187824_10000164_pt1 | contig 12154 bp, 10 predicted proteins | sample NC_wetland_sal_i_13_FD_132437 | JGI IMG/M metagenome (GOLD analysis project Ga0187824, IMG submission 132437) | Wetland sediment microbial communities from Neuse River Estuary, North Carolina, USA - SourceSoil_4 | ecosystem: Environmental > Aquatic > Freshwater > Wetlands > Sediment | place... | reverse complement strand
TGATTGCCATCATTCCTCCAGCAGTTGACGGATCTGTGTGCCGATATTATCGGCAGTGAAGCCGAAATGTGCGAACACATCGGCGCCCTTGCCCGAGGCGCCGAACTGGTCGATGCCGAACACGTTGCCTGCCGTGCCGACGTAACGCCACCAGCACTGCCGGGCGCCGGCCTCCACTGCGAGGCGCCGGGTCACGGCGCGCGGCAGCACGCTGTCGCGATACGCGTCGTCCTGGGCGTCGAAGGCCTCGGTGCACGGCATGGATACCAGGCGCACGCGCCGCCCGGCGGAGTTGAGGGCATTGACCGCCTGGGCGCAGATGCCGATTTCGGAGCCGGTGGCGATCACCAGCGCCTCCGGCGCGCCCTGCGGCTCGATCAGCACGTAGCCACCGCGGCGGATGGCGGCCAGCTGCGCGCCGCTGCGCGTCTGCTGCGGCAGTCCCTGGCGTGTGAGGATGAGCGCGGTCGGCCCGGTGTGCTCGAGCGCCGCGCGCCAGGCGACCGCGGTCTCCACCGCATCGCACGGCCGCCACAGCGTCATGTGCGGCATGGCGCGCAAGCTGGCGAGATGCTCGATCGGCTGATGCGTCGGGCCGTCCTCGCCGAGCCCGATGGAGTCGTGCGAGTACACCAGCACGGTGCGCACGTTCATCAGGCACGCCAGGCGCACCGCGTTGCGCGCGTAGTCGGAGAACACCAGGAACGTGCCGCCGTACGGAATCAGGCCGCCGTGCAGCGTGATGCCGTTCATGATCCCGGTCATCCCGAACTCGCGCACCCCGTAGTGCAGGTAGTCCCCCTCCTCCTTCGCCGGAGTGATGGTCTCGGCGCCCTTGAACAGCGTGCTGTTGGAGGTGGTCAGGTCCGCCGAGCCGCCGAGCAGCTCCGGCAGCGCCGGCCCGATGATGTTCAGCACCGCCTGCGAGGAGGCACGCGTCGCCTGCGCGGCGGTCTGCTTGAGGGCCGCCTGCAGCACCTGGTCCGCGAGCTGGTCCCAGTTCGCGGGCAGCTCGCCACGCATGCGCCGCTCGAACTCGCGCGCCAGTTCCGGGAAGTTCGTGGCGTAGCGCGCGAACAGCTGCCGCCAGGAGGATTCCGCCGCCTCACCCTTGGCGCGGTGGTCCCAGGCGGCGCGGATCTCATCCGGCACCACGAACGGCGGGTACTCCCAGCCCAGCGCCTTGCGTGCCGCGGCGACCTCGTCGGGCCCGAGCGCCTCGCCGTGCGCCTCGGCGGTGCCCTGCTTGTGGGGCGCCCCGTAGCCGATGATGGTCTTGCAGCAGATGAGCGAGGGGCGCTCGGTCTGCGCCCGCGCCGCCTTGACCGCGGCGAGCACCGCATCCGCGTTCAGCCCGTCGACGTCGGGCACCACGTGCCAGCCGTAGGCGGCGAAGCGCTTGGGCGTGTCGTCGGTAAACCAGCCCACGACCTTGCCGTCGATCGAGATGCCGTTGTCGTCGTAGAAGACGATGAGCTTGCCGAGGCCGAGCGATCCGGCGAGCGAGCAGGCTTCATGAGAGATGCCCTCCATCAGGCAGCCGTCGCCGCAGAAGGCATAGGTATAGTGATCGACGATGGCGAGATTGGGGCGATTGAAGCGCAGCGCCATCTGCTTCTCGGCGAAGGCGAACCCTACGGCGTTGGCGAGTCCCTGCCCGAGCGGCCCGGTGGTGGTCTCGATGCCGAGCGGCAGGTCCAGTTCCGGATGCCCCGGCGTGCGGCTACCGAGCTGACGGAAGGCCTTGATGTCCTCGATCGAGAGCGGGTAGCCCGTGAGATGCAGCACCGAATAAAGGAGCATCGAGCCGTGCCCGTTCGAGAGCACGAACCGGTCGCGATCCGCCCAGGCGGGATTGCCGGGGTTGTAGCGGAGAAAATCGCTCCACAGTACCTGGGCGATGTCGGCCATGCCCATGGGCATCCCCGGGTGACCTGAATTGGCGCGCTGGACGGCGTCCATGGAGAGCGCGCGAATGGCGTTGGCAAGCTCGCGACGGGTGGTCATGTAAGGCCTTTGGAGGCTGACGGGCCGCGCGTTCCGCGGCCTGCGTGCAGGGGCGCGCATTTTCCACCAGACGCGCCAGATCCTCAAATCGCGGCCGGCCCATGCCGCGCGCGCCGCCGAACGAGCGCCACGCGCGGCCCAGGCGCAGGCTCCGTCGCCTCCGGACGACACGACTTAAGTTCCCGCTGCTGTGCGAAAGGCGCGGGCTTGTTTCACATTATCCGCACCCGACAGGCACACTATGCCAATGCGGCACGGGCTGCGCGCCGCGTCCGGGTGGCGCAGGCGACCTGGTTCACTGCGCCCCCGGGAATGCTTTGCTAGGCTTTTGGTCTGAATGAGCGTGGTCCGACTCACACACTTCACCGATCCCCACCTCTACGGCGACGAGACCGAATCGTTGCGCGGAGTGGCGACGCTGCCAGCCCTGACCGCGGCCCTCGCCGCGGCACAGTCACGCGACTGGCCGCCGGATGCATTGCTGGTGACGGGCGACATCGTGCAGGACGACCCGGCCGGCTATCGGCACTTCCGCCGCCTGTTCGCGGCGCTCGGCCTTCCGGTGCTGTGCCTGCCCGGTAATCATGACGAGCCGAACGAAATGCGCCGCCAGCTCGCCGGGCCGCCGTTTGTCCTCGGCGGTTATGTCGATCTCGGACGTTGGCGCATCATCCTTCTCGACAGCTGCATCCCGGGCGCCGCCGGCGGGCGGCTGAGCGGCGCGGCCCTCGCGGCGCTCGATTCCGCTCTCGGCAGCGCCGGCAAGCAGCACTGCATGGTGTGCCTGCATCATCACCCCGTGCCGATGGCGAGCCGCTGGCTCGATCGCGTCGGACTGGAAAATGCGCCGCAGTTCTTTGCCACTCTCGACCGGCATTCCAACGTGCGCGCCGTGGTCTGGGGCCACGTGCACCAGGCCTATGACGGGCTGCGCAAGGGAGTGCGGCTGCTGGCCACACCCTCCACCTGCGCACAGTTCCTGCCGAACGCGGACGACTTTGCGGTCGATCCACGGCCACCGGCGTATCGTACGCTCGAGCTGCGCGCCGACGGCTCGCTGCTGACGGAGGTCGTGTGGTTGAATCAGCACCGCGGTGGCTCCTCGCACTCTGCCTGCTCGGCAGCCTGAGCGCGCAGGCCGCGAGCCCCGTGTGGGCGATCCGCGGCACTCATAACACCGTCTACCTCGCAGGCTCCATTCACCTGCTGCGCGCAGGAGATGCCGAGCTGCCCGCCGCGATGTCCCGCGCTTACGCGGACTCTTCCAGGCTGGTGATGGAAATCGATCTCGCGCGGCACGAGCCCCTCGAGCTGGCGCAATCGATGCTGCGGCACGGCCTGCTGCCCGCGGCAACCTCGCTCGCCGAGGTGGTCGGGCCCACGCGCTACCAGCGCCTGAGCACCGCCGCCGCCGCGCTGGGACTGCCTGCCGGGGCGCTCGACCGCGAGACGCCGTGGATGGTCGGGCTGCAGCTCACGGAGCTTCAGTACCTGCGCCTCGGATTCGATCCCGAGCAGGGAGTCGAGTTGCAGCTGGTACGACAGGCGCTCGCGGACCACAAGCCCACGGGCGGCCTCGAGAGTACCGACGACGAGCTCGCCGTGTTCGAGACGCTGACGCGCGAGGAGCAGCTGCGCTTTCTCGACATGGCGATTGCGGATCTCGGCGATGCCGATAGCGACACGCGCGAGGTGCTCGAGGCCTGGCGGCACGGCGACAGCCAGCGGCTCGGCTCGCTCCTGGCGCGCGAGTACGACTCGTTCCCGACGCTCTACCGCGCGCTGGTGACCGACCGCAACCGCCGCTGGTTGCCGCAGATCGAGCAGTTGCTCAAGGAGAAGGAGGATTGCCTGGTCGTGGTCGGGGCGCTGCACCTGATTGGCGAGGGCGGTCTTCTCGAACTCTTGAAGCATGACGGCGTCGTAGCCGAACAGCTGAACTGACCGCCGACGCGGGCGCAAGAGAGTATTTTCGGGGGCGTCGCGCGCCATGGATGGCGCGCGCGCAGCCTCCAGGGATGGATTCACGGCGGCCCCGGAAATGCTCTCTTGCGATAGCGGCGGCGTTCAAGTCATGAGGTTCGGCGCGCGGCACGTCGCGCGTAGAAATGCCAGATCGGCACGCTGAGCAGCAGCGTCCAGCCGAGCACCAGCCAGCCGACGAAGCCATCGAAGCGGCTGAGCAGAAAGCCGAGCGGCGCATCCGCGCGCGGCGCGGCGAGCTCGTGCACCACCAGCATCACCCACACCCAGCCGGCGTGCAGCCCCAGGCACGCGGCGATGTTGCCGGTGGCGTGGCGCACCAGCGCGAGCACCACCCCGACTGCCGCCAGCGCGAGAAAGGCATCGAGGATGCCGCTGAAGTGCGCGAAGGCCTGCAACGACTGGGTGAGGAGCGCCACGCCGCTCCAGGCGGTGACATCGTCCGGAGCGATTCGCACCTTGCCAAAGAAGTGTGACGCGGCGTAGAGCAGCGCCGTCAGCAACACAGCGATACGCACGCCGGACTCGCGCTCGATGGCGGTGTACATCGCCCCGCGCATGAAGGTTTCCTCGATGAGGGCGACGATGAGGCCGCTCAGGAGGCGCGCGACGATCAGTTGTGCCAGCGCGCCCGCGCCGATGGTCGAGGCGCGCGACCATTCGAGCAGGCCGAGCGCGCTCATGACCCCCACGACGACCAGCATGGTCGCAACTCCGAGCGCGAGTCCCGTCAGCATCTCGCGCACGAACAGCCTGCGCGGCAGGCCGTAGCCGAGGCTCGCACGATCGGCGAGCCCCAAATGCCGCGCGACCAGCACGAACCCGACAGCGAGGGCCAGCATCCCGATGCGCTCGCCGATGCGGTGGAAAGGAAAGTCGAAATGCGGGTGCAACAGGAGCCACACCGGGTACGTAGCGACGGCGACCACGGCGAAAGCCACCGCGAAAAGCAGCAGGAACCAGGTGAAGGCTCGCACGCGGACTTTCAGCTCGCGAGCAGGCTGCGCCACTCGAGGGCGATCGCCGAGAGGCGAAAGCGCGGATCGGGTCCCACCTGCGGGCGCGCGCCCGAGCGCCAGCTACTGATGCGCTCGGCGTAGCGATCGAAGAGCCCCATGCGGTCGGCGAGGCGTGCGGCGGCGCTCCGCCAGCGCGGCGCCAGCCGGTGCAGGGGCGCCTCATAGGCACGCAGCGCGAATGTGACCGGCAGCAACTGCCCCGCGTCCGCCACCACCTCGGCAGCCGCGCCGCAGTCGTGCGTCAGCACCGGCGTCCCGACCGCGTGCGACTCGGCGAACACCAGCCCGAAGGTCTCGGGAATCACGAAGTTGGGACTGAAGGCGCAAAGCGCGGCGCGCGTCTCGGCCAGCACGCGCGCGTGCGGCAAGGAGCCCAGCCACTCGACGCCCGGCATTGCCCGCGCCGCGAAGCTCTTATATCCGGGGTTGGCGACGCACAGCCGCAGCTCCGGCATGCGGCGGCGCAGCGCCCGAAAGGCATCGAGCGCGAGGCGCAGTCCCTTGTTCGGAGAGGACAGGAATACGAGCTTCGCCGCATCGACCCGCGTGCCGTCCGGAACGACGGCGTCATCCACCGGGTTATAAATGCGCCGCACGACCAGGCGCTCGCTTCCCGGCAGCCGCGCGACCGTGGCTGCGACGTGGCCGCGCTGGTAGTCGGATACGCACACGATGCGCGGCTCGAGGCGGCGCAGCGCTTCTGCCGCCCGGGCGAACCAGCGGCCCCGTGAAGAGCCGGGCTCGATGCGGTCGTGCACCCAGAGCGTGAGGCGCGCGCCGGGAAAGAGGCGCGCCGCAGTCTCGAGTGCCCGCGGGTCCCGCAGCACCACGACCTCGCGCACCTGCGCCATCTCCTCCGGCACCCGGTATCGGCCCTCGGTGCGTGTGCGATTGTGCTGTACCACCCAGGCATCGAGCGCCTCGGCGATGCGCACCGTGCTCGCCTCGGTGCCGGCGAGTCCTCCCTCGCGCAGACTCGCCTCGCTGTAGGGGCGCGGACAGAGGGGATCGAAGAACAGCAGCGGTACCACGCCTAACTACTCTACCATTCGCGGCGATGTCGCAATCGAGTGCCCGGCTGTTGTTCATACCGGTGTCCGGTCCGCGCGGGATGGGCGAGTACGCGCGCTGCCTCGCGCTCGCGACGGCCCTGGAGCCGCGCATGCCCGGGCTCGAGATGCGCTTCGTCCTGAGCCGCGATGCCCCCTACGCCGCCGACACGCCCTTCGCCGTGACGCTGCTGCCCGCCTCGCCGACTTTCCATCCTCAGGAAGTGCGCGCGCTGATCGGGGAGTTTCGGCCCCATCTGGTCGTCTTCGACAACGCGGGGCGCACCAGCCAGCTGCGCGCCGCGCATGGCAGCGGTGCACGCGTCGTCTACGTGAGCTCACGCAGCCGGCAGCGTCGCCGCGCGTTCCGGCTGCGCTGGATGCCCCTGATCGATGAGCACTGGATCGCCTATCCGGAGTTCATCGCCGGCGCGCCAACGCTGCTGGAGCGCGCGAAGTTGCGTCTGCTCGGGCGTCCGCGCATCCGCTTCATCGATACGCTGCTGCCGGGCGCTGATCCGGCGCGCGCTGCGCGGAGCCTCGAGCGATTCTCTCTCGCTCCCGGAGAGTACGTACTGATCGTCCCCGGCGGCGGCAGTGCCCATCGCGGCGCGGAGGATGCTCCTGCCATCGTCGCGGCTGCGGCGCGCGGCATCGCGCGGCGAACGCCGGTGCTGCTGGTGGGAGCCACCGGCGCCCTGAGCGACGGGCCGGGACTGCGCATCGCCCCTCGCCTGCCACTCGAGGATCTCTGCGAGCTGATCCGCGCCGCCCGCCTCGTGGTGAGCAACGGCGGCGATACGCTGCTGCAGGCGCTCGCCTGTGAGCGACCGTGCGTCGCAGCGCCGATCGCTCACGATCAGGCCGCCCGCATCGGGCGCTGCGTACGCGCAGGCCTCGCCGTGGGCGCCCCGCTCGAAGCGGCCGCCATCGAAAGTGCCGTGCTGCGGTTGCTCGAGAATGAGGCAGCGCATGGGGCCCGGCCGAGGCGGCAGGCGGTGCGCAATTGTCTGGAGGAGGCGCTGGGCGCGCTCGAGGCGCTGCTCGTTTGATCGGCGCGCCGGGCCTTCGGCGCGGCTACGCTGAGGTCCTCTGGGCAAGCGCCTCGAGGAGCTTGCCGTGCAGGCCGCCGAAGCCGCCGTTGCTCATGACGAGGACGTGATCGCCCGTGCGCAGCGTGCGGCCAAGCTCCCGCGCCAGCGCGTCCACTTCCGCCACGGCGTGACCGCGCGCGCCGAATGCGGCCAGCACTGCGCTCGTATCCCAGCCCAGGTCGGGCGCCGTATACAGCCACACCTCATCGGCCGCACTGAGGCTCGGGGCCAGCGTGTCGCGGTGTACTCCCATGCGCATGGTGTGCGAGCGCGCCTCGAGCACCGCGACGATGCGCGCGCCTGCGCCCAGCCGCCGGCGCAAACCATCCAGAGTGGTGGCGATGGCGGTGGGATGATGCGCAAAGTCGTCATACACGCGGATGCCGCGTACCTCGCCGCGCAGCTGCATGCGCCGCGCGATGCCGCGAAAGCCGCCCAAGGCCTCGATCGCCCGCGGCACCGGGACCCCGACATGGCGGGCGGCAGCGATCGCCGCCAGGGCATTGTCGACGTTGTGCGCGCCGATCAGCTGCCACTCGACGGTGCCCTGCGGGCGGCCACCCTCGAGCACTTCGAAGCGCGAGAAATCCTCGCTTCCCGGCGCCTGGCGCGCGCTCCACAGCGCCTGGCTGTCCCCGGCGCGGGCAAAAGCCTCGAGCGGCGTCCAGCAACCCATGGCCAGCGTCTCCCTGAGCCGCGGGTCGGTGGCGTTCCATATGATCCGACCGCTTGCGGGGACGGTGCGCACCAGATGGTGGAACTGCCGCTGGATCGCGCCGACGTCGGGATAAATATCGGCGTGGTCGAACTCGAGGTTGTTGAGGATCGCGGTGCGCGGACGGTAGTGCACGAACTTGGCGCGCTTATCGAAGAAGGCCGTGTCGTACTCATCGGCCTCGATGACGAAGAAGGGTGCGCTGCCGAGGCGCGCGCTGGTTGCAAAGTTCTCCGGCACGCCGCCAATCAGGAAGCCCGGGGCGAGACCTGCGTGCTCGAGTATCCACGCGAGGATCGAAGAGGTCGTCGTCTTGCCGTGGGTCCCGGCCACCGCCAGCACCCAGCGCCCCTTCAACACTTCGCGCGCCAGCCACTCCGGACCCGACACGTACGGCCGGCCGCTGTCGAGCAGCGCTTCGACCACCGGCATGCCGCGCGTCATCACGTTGCCGACCACGACGACGTCGGGGGCGAGCGCGAGCTGCTCCGCGCCGAAGCCGGCACTCACCTCGATGCCAAGCGCCTCGAGCTGCGTGCTCATGGGTGGATACATGTCGCGGTCGGACCCGGTGACGCGCCAGCCCGCGGCGCGGGCGATGGCCGCGACCCCGCCCATGAAGGTGCCGCCGATACCGAGGATGTGGACGTGCACGCGGGTCAGCCGCCCGGCGAGAACAACGCGAACAGCAGCAGCTGCCCGGAAACGATCTGCAGTATCACCAGCGCGACGCTCGCGGCGCTCGACCACTCGAGCGCGGCCTTCACCACGTGGCTGTTCGCGGCGATCAGCCAGATCACCAGCGCCAGGCCGCCGACCGCGATCGGCAGCTGCCAGGTGCCGTCGTGCTCGAAGCGCCTCGACAGCCACGCGCAGGCGGTGACCGCCGGGGCAATGAGGGTGCGCAGTCCAAACACCCCGGTGGCGGTCTGCAGGAAACGCTCCCGGCGACCGACGAGCCGTAGCAGCCCCGCATACCAGCCGAGCGTGAACAGCACCTCCACCGCCAGTTGCGCCGGCCAGTCCGCCGTGACCGGCAGGACGCTGCTGACCAGCGCGTTCACCGCCACATAGCCCGCGAGCGTGAGCAGCAACAGCAGGATGGACGCCGGCAGGTCCTGGGGCCCCCGGCGCAGCAGCGCTATCTGCACGAACAATCCGATGACCTCCCGCATGCTTTTCGATACCGGCGCGGCCTGCGCATAATGGGGCGTTCGATTGTACAGATCATCCCCGCTCAGTTTGCAGCACATCATCACCACCGTGCCGGCACTCGAGGAGTCGTGTGCGCGGCTTGCCGGCGAAGCGCGCCTCGGCCTCGACACCGAGTTCCTGCGCGAGCGCACCTACCACGCGCGGCTGTGCCTGGTGCAGCTGTCGGCGCCCGCCGAGGCGCTGTGCATCGATCCGCTGGCGCTCGAGCAGCTCGCGCCGCTCGCCGCAGTCCTCTCGAGCCCCGGCACCGTGAAGGTCATGCATGCCTCGCGACAGGACCTCGAGGTCTTGTTCCCGATCGCAGGCCTCACGCGTCCGGTGTTCGATACGCAGATCGCCGCGGCACTCGCCGGCTTTCCCGCCCAGGTCGGCTACGCCGAGGCGGTGCGGCGCGTGCTGCAACGCGAGCTTGCGAAGACTCACACCCGCACCGACTGGTCGCAGCGGCCGCTATCGGCCGAGCAGATCGACTATGCCCTCGATGACGTGCGCTATCTGCTGCCACTCGCTGCAGAGCTCGAAAGCCGTCTCGTCGCGCTCGGCCGTCTCGGCTGGCTCACCGAGGAGCTCGCCGCGCTCGAGGAGACGCGCGATTTCGCGGTCGATCCGGACGAGGCGTGGCAGCGGGTGCGGGGGTTGCGCGGGCTCGATGCGGCGCGCGAGCGCCTGGCGCGCGAGCTCGGTGCATGGCGCGAGCGGCGCGCGCGCGAGCACGACCGGCCGCGCGGCTGGATCCTCGAGGACAGCGCGCTGCGCGAGATCGTGATGCGGGTGCCGCGCACGGCCGCCGAGCTCGGCGCGATCAGCGAGGTGCCACCCGGGGTGGTGAAGCACAGCGGGGCGGAGCTCCTCGCGTGCGTCAGCGCAGCCCGCGTGCCCAACCCACCGCCCGCCGCGCCGTCCAAGCCGCAGACCGATCCGCAGCGTAATGCGCTCGTCAAAAAGCTCTCGGCCGTCACTCAGGCGGTGGCCGCGGAGCTCGGCCTGGTGCCGGAGGTGCTGGCCACGCGGCGCGAGCTCGAGCTGCTTGCCGACGGGCGGCGCGACGGCGCGGTGCTGCGCGGCTGGCGCCGCGGAGTGCTCGGCGAGCGGCTGCTGGCGGCGCTGTAGCGCCTCAGCCGCTCATCTGCGCGGCCTGCGCCGTGCGGATTTGCGCGCGCCTCTGGGCGGTGCGCGCTTCTTGCGCGCGGCGCGGATCGGTGTCTTCTTCCTGCGGTGCTCCGGAGGCCGCGTCGATGCGCGCGCCTTCGGCCGCCGATGCCGGGCAGCAGACGCCTTCCTGCGGTGTGGCGCACGGCGCGCCGCGGGTGTCTTGCGCATGCGTGCGGGCGGGGGCGGGGTTTGCGCGCCCAGCGCCGCAGCGAGCCGCTGCGTCACCGCATCGAGCTCACCCTGCGCATCGATGCTGCGCAGAATGCCGCGCGCACGGTAGAAATCGATCAGCGGCCGGGTCTGCTCCTCGTAGACCCGCAGCCGCTCGCTCACCGTGGCTTCGTTGTCATCGGGACGCTGGAACAGACGGTGCGGCGCGCCGGTCTTCGGACACACTGCGGCGGCACCGGTCGGCGGGGGCGCGGTGAGCAGGTTGAAGACCCGCCCGCAGTCGGCGCAGCTGCGCCGCCCGGAGATGCGGCGCACGAGCTCAGCGGACGCCACCTCGAGCTGCACCACCGCATCGAGCGGTTGCGCGAGCTCCGCGAGCAGCGTATCGAGCGAGCGCGCCTGGGAGAGATTGCGCGGAAACCCATCGAGAATGAATCCGCCGCGCGCATCGTCCTCCGCGAGGCGCTCGCGGATCAGGCCGAGGACGAGCGAGTCATCGACCAGGCGTCCCGCATCCATGGCCGCCTTGGCGGCCCGCCCGAGCTCGCTCCCGCGCGCCACCGCGGCGCGCAGCAGGTCACCGGTGGAGATCTGCGGGATGCCACGCCGCTCGGCGAGGCGCTGCGCCTGCGTGCCCTTACCCGACCCCGGAGCCCCCAACAGGATGATGCGCATGTTCTTTGATTCGGTACGCGCTGCCTGCGCAGCGCAAAGATTCACCACGTTACCGAGCGCTCAGGGCCGAAGTCAAACGCGGCGCCACGGCGCGCGTGCGGCTGCGTTATCCTATGCCAACACCATGAAAAAGCTTCCCCGCAGCAACGCCTTCTACGCGCAGTCCGGCGGAGTCTCCGCCGTCATCAACGCCTCGGCGTGCGGTGTCATCGAGACGGCCATGCGCTCCAGACACATCGACAAGGTCTATGCCGGGCGTGACGGAATCGTAGGGGCGCTCACCGAGGATCTCATCGACGTCGGCCGCGAGAGTGCGGCCACCATCCGCGCTCTCAGGCACACCCCGGCCGGCGCCTTCGGCTCGGCGCGCTTCAAGCTCAAGGGCATCGAACAGAACCGCGCCGAGTACCAGCGACTGATCGACGTGTTCCGTGCCCATAACATCCGCTACTTCTTCTACAACGGCGGCAACGACTCGATGGACACCGCGCTCAAGGTGTCGCAGATCGGCTCGGCGCTCGGCTTCCCGGTGACCTGCGTGGGCGTGCCGAAGACGGTGGACAACGACCTGCCGCACACCGACTGCTGCCCGGGATTCGGCTCGGTCGCCAAGTACGTGGCGGTTTCCACGCGCGAGGCGGCGCTCGATGTCGCCTCGATGGCCCGCACCTCGACGCGCGTGTTCGTGCTGGAGGTGATGGGGCGCCACGCCGGCTGGATCGCCGCCGCCGCGGGCCTCGCCGGCCGCGGGCCGGCCGAGCCGCCGCACCTGATCCTGCTTCCGGAGGTACCCTTCGAGCAGCACAGGTTCCTGGCGCGCGTGAAGGAGTGCGTCGAAGCCTACGGTTACTGCGTGATCGTCGTGTCCGAGGGCGCCGCCTACCCCGACGGCAGGTTCCTCGCCGACGCCGGCACGCGCGATGCCTTCGGGCACACGCAGCTCGGCGGCGTGGGCCCGGTGGTCGCCAACATGGTGCGCGAGGCGCACGGCTACAAGTATCACTGGGCGGTCGCGGACTACCTGCAGCGCTCCGCGCGCCACATCGCCTCGCGCGTCGACGTCGAGCAGGCCTA
>Ga0187824_10000163_pt1 | contig 12184 bp, 12 predicted proteins | sample NC_wetland_sal_i_13_FD_132437 | JGI IMG/M metagenome (GOLD analysis project Ga0187824, IMG submission 132437) | Wetland sediment microbial communities from Neuse River Estuary, North Carolina, USA - SourceSoil_4 | ecosystem: Environmental > Aquatic > Freshwater > Wetlands > Sediment | place... | reverse complement strand
GCGCTGTCGACCAGTTTCTGGGTCGCGGCGCCGAGTTCGGGCGAAGTGTACATGTGAGGGAATTCGTATTTTTCATAGAGTCCCATCGACATGCAGAGATCGTTCTGGCCGAGAAAGAGAATGTCCACGCCGGGCACGGCGGCGATCTCGGCAATATTTTCAATACATGAAGCGGTTTCCACCTGCAGGGCGACGATGCCGTTGTTATTAAAATTGCCGGCGTATCCCAGGAGTCCGGCCTTGTTCATGCTGCGCTGCGGAAAATAGACGGAGCGGGTGCCGACGGTGGGGTATTTGGTGCAGCTTACGGCCTGGCGCGCTTCCTCGGCGGTGTTGATGTAGGGGACGAGAACTCCGTCGGCGCCCATGTCGAGGGCCTGCTGGATTCCCGGGCGGTCATCGTATCCGCCAACGCGGACCATGGATTTTGCGCCGCCATTCGAAATTCCGGAGAGCATGGCGGAAAGCTTTTCATAGCCCATGGGTCCGTGCTGGGTATCGACCAGCAACCAGTCGTAGCCGCTGTGGGCCAGCTGTTCGGCGACGGTAGGGCTGTGCGCGTTCAAGAACAGGCCCATCTTGGGCGAGCCTTCACGCAACTGCTTTTTGAAATCTGCGCCACTAAGGGTGGCTTCGGGCATAGCGGATTCCTCCTGAGAGTAGTGAAAGGCCCATAGTGTAACCTACCCGACGCTGCGACCCTGGGGGAGTGCAATGAGTGCGTAAGAAACCGACTGTGACCGGCGGACACGTGAGTTCCAAGTGTTCCTGCCAATTCACGCTCCTGATAAGTAGGAGTCGGTGGCAAGCGCGCCGCGAGGAGGCAAATAGTGCTCTAACCTGGGGCGTGGAGTAAACTGAAGCCAGGCAGTAACTTGGATGACGTGCTTATGACCATCCCAGACCACATCATTACCAGGGACCCAGAGGTGTTGGGGGGGACACCTGTTTTTCGCGGCACGCGCGTGCCTTTCCAGGCATTGTTGGACTATCTCGAAGGCGGTCAAACCCTAAACGACTTTCTTGACGACTTCCCCACCGTGACTCGCGAAGCAGCGGTTCACGCCCTTGAGCATGCCAAGTCGCTCGTGGTCAGCCAACTGCGATGAAACTGCTGCTCGACGAGTGCGTACCCAGAAAACTTAAGAACAACTTGATCGGACACGAATGCCAGACCGTTCCTGAAGCGGGTTTGGCTGGAAAAAAGAACGGCGAACTTCTTTCTCTGGCGCAAGCAGCCGGATTCGAAGTGTTTGTAACCATCGATCGGGGTATTGAATACGAACAGAACCTCGTCAGGCGCGATATCGCCGTCATCATGGTTCGCGCCAAATCAAGCGCCTTGCTGATTTACTGCCGCTGGTACCCGAAGTTCTGAAGCAGCTGCCCTTGGCCAAGAACGGAGAACTCACCCGGGTGGGCGGTTGATGGAGTTTTGAGCCCATTCCTTGCCTTCAGGCTACGCGGCCGGTGACTTCCAGCTTTGTTCCCAGCACAGTCAGGAATGCGGAGAGCCAGGCGGGGTGAGCCGGCCAGGCGGGCGCGGTCACCAGGTTGCCGTCGACGCAGGATTTGTCGATGGGCAGTTCGACATAGGTGCCGCCCGCTGCCGTGACATCGGGTGCGACTGCCGGATAACAACTGCAGCGGCGTCCCTTGAGCACTCCCGCGGCAGCCAATATTTGCGCGGCATGGCAGATGGCGGCGACGGGCTTGCTCTTGTCGAAGAAATGCCGCACCACTTCGAGGATTTTGGGATTCAGGCGCAAATATTCGGGAGCGCGACCTCCTGGAATGACCAGGGCGTCGTAAGTATCAGGTTTGACTTCGTCAAACGTCGCGTTGAGCATGAAATTGTGGCCGCGCTTTTCGCTGTAGGTCTGGTCGCCTTCGAAATCATGGATGGCAGTGCGCACCGACTCGCCGGTCTTCTTGCCGGGACAAACAGCATGCACGGTGTGGCCGACCATCTGCAGGGCTTGAAAGGGAACCATGATTTCGTAATCTTCCACGTAATCGCCGGCCAGAAGAAGGATGCGTTTTTCGGGCATGATGTTCTCCCCATATCTATTTTGCCAGATCAGGAGCGGGCGGGAGGTGAAGATTCTGCCATGATGCTGGAAGCCTGGCCCGGTCGGCTTCGCCGACCGGACGGCCGAGGGCGGCCGTCCGTAAGCGGTCAGCGGGGAGCCTGTAGTGGGTTAGTGCCGGTCGTGATCGTGGTCATGATCATGGTCGTGATCATGTTCGTCGTGATGGTTGTGACGCCACTCCCAATATCGCTTTTGCTCATCCCTATTCAGCCGGCGAAAGTCACGGTAGTCGCGATGATTCGCCGCGATCCACTGACGGTAGTAGACGTCCTCATCGCGGTCCCAGCGATGGTAATCGTTGTAGTACGGGTCGTGATAGCTTCGTGTGACGCAGCCGGTGGCGACCACTGGCGCCAGGAATGCCGCGGCCAGCAGCAGCGAACTCAGGTAGCGGGATCCACGTTGCATATGTATGTCCTCCCTGGCAATGTTCTTTCTTCTTTCGAAACTTTGGTGCGGTAGAAGACCCTCGAGTTGCCTGGTTTGATTTCCATCAAGTGGCGAAGCAGGGGTCTTTTATGTGCTCCTTGGAATGTTGTTGCCGCGTACCCTCCTGATTCGGGACGAGTTAGCTAGCGATCAGGCTTCGGCCACCTTGCCCCGGATCAGGTCGCCCGCGTATGATGCAGCGTTTATGACTGCGAAAATGTCACCCCGTCCTGCGGGCTTGCGCGAGAAGGCGCAACTGATGTCGGCCTCGGAAATTGAGCGCACCCTGGTCCGCCTGGTCCACGAAATCATCGAGAAAAACAATGGAGCCGACGACCTGGGGCTGGTCGGCATCCGGCGGCGGGGTGTGCCGCTGGCCCAGCGCCTGGGGCAGATGATTGCGCGCATCGAGAAAACTCCGGTTCCGGTCGGCACTCTCGACATCACTTTGTATCGCGACGACCTGTCTACGCTGGGGCCGAAGCCGGTGGTGCAGAAGAGCGAGATCGGCTTCCCGATTGCCGGCAAGAACATCATTCTGGTGGATGACGTTCTCTACACCGGGCGGACGATTCGCGCCGCCATGGATGCGCTGTTCCGCGAAGGGCGCCCGAAGCAGGTGCAGTTGTGCGTGCTGATCGACCGCGGGCACCGCGAACTGCCGATTGAGGCCGGATTTATCGGACGCAAGGTGCAGACCTCCGACCGGGAAATTATCGAAGTGAAATTGCGCGAAGTGGATGACCTGGAGAAGGTTCTGCTGGTGGAGCGGCATGACTGATGCGGCGGACGCGATTTCCGATTAGTGAACCCTATTTCAGATTAAAGAATTTTGATTTCGGATTGGGTTGATTCCCGGTTTCACGGTGGATACTCGCTTTTGAAAGCGTCAATCTGGAATCCGCGATCTGAAATCTGCGATCTGAAATCTGCATTCTGAAATCTGAAATCGTGAATCTGAAACTCGGGCTGGCCCTGGCATACCATGAAACAAGCTGCTCGCGGCTCCCTGCTGGGCATTGAACATCTCGGCGCACCGGACATTCTGGGCCTGCTCAAGCTGGCCCGGCGAATGAATCCGCTCAAGCCGCGCCCTTTACTGCGGGGCAAGCGGGTGCTGCTGCTGTTTTACGAAGCTTCCACGCGCACCCGCAGTTCTTTTGAAATCGCGGCGAAATCGCTGGGAGCCATGACCACGCTGGTGCTCTCGAGCGGGTCGAGTATTGAAAAAGGCGAGTCGCTGCTGGACACCGGCTACACGCTGCGGGCAGTGGGGGCGGACGTGATCGTGATCCGCCATCCGCAGGCCGGCGCGGCGGCCCTGATGGCGAGGTATCTCGACATTCCTGTGATCAACGCCGGCGATGGAATGCACGAGCATCCCTCGCAGGCCCTGCTCGATGCCTATACTATCCTGCGCCACAAGAAGACGCTGAAGGGGTTGCAGGTTGCCATCGTTGGCGATATTTATCACAGCCGGGTGGCGCGGTCGGCGATCCACCTGCTAAGCAAGTTTGGGGCGCGCATCACGCTGTGCGGCCCAGCGGAGTTCTTGCCCGAGACCGCGCTGAACCTGGCGCCGGGCCTGCACATCACGCGTACGGTGGAAGATGCGGTACATGGCGCGGATGTGGTGCTGACGCTGCGCGTGCAAAAAGAGCGGCTGGCAGGCACGAAGATCAGCCTGCAGGACTACGTTTTGCGTTACCAGATGACCATGGCGCGGCTGAAGCTGGCAAAAAAAGATGCCATGCTGATGCATCCCGGGCCGATCATTCGCGGGCTGGAGCTGACCTGGGAAGTGGCGGACTGTCCGCAGTCGGTGATTGTCGAAGAAGTGCGGAACGGGGTTCCGGTGCGAATGGCGATTCTGGCCCGGGCGCTGGGGCGGGCTCGATGAGGATGTCGTTTCACCACGGAGACACAGAGGCACAGAGAAATTCTTAGGTTTCTCCGTGGCTCTGTGACTCTGTGGTGATGATTGGTAGCGAAAGGCGATTTGAATCCAAAAAGAGAAAATTACAGCCTGCTGATCAAGGGCGGGCGGCTGATTGATCCTGCCGCGAAGATCGATGCGACCATGGACGTGCTGCTGCGCGACGGGCAGGTGGCCGAGATCGCGCCGCCGGGTAAGACGCGGGGCACCGCGCACGAGAAGGTCGATGCGCGCGGGCTGATCGTCGCGCCCGGCTTCATCGATCTGCACGTGCATTTGCGCGAGCCCGGCCAGGCCTACAAGGAATCCATCGCCACCGGCACGGCCGCTGCCGCTGCAGGCGGATTCACTTCCGTCTGTTGCATGCCCAACACGCAACCGGTTGTCGACTCGCCGGAATGGGTCACCTGGCTGCAGCAGGCGGAGCGCGGCGCGGTGGTGAACGTTTTTCCGATCGCGGCCGCGACCCATGCCAGCAAGGGCGCGGTGCTGACCGATTTCCGCGCTTTGCAGCGCGCCGGAGCGGTGGGCGTGAGCGATGATGGCAAGCCCATTCTCAATGACAGCGTCATGCGCGAGACCATGCGCCTGTCTTCAGAGATTAATCTCCCCGTCATTCAGCATGCGGAAGACACGCGCATGACCGACCGTTGTTCCATGAATGACGGCCCGACGGCATTTCGCCTGGGGCTGCGCGGCATGAAGGCGGCGGCCGAGGCGTCGATCGTGGAGCGGGATGTGCAACTGGCACAGCAGTTCACCGGCGCGAGATTGCACGTCGCCCATCTTTCGACCGCGGATGCGCTGAAGGCGGTCCGCCGAGGGAAGCGCAGCAAGTCGCATGTGACCTGCGAGGTCACACCGCATCACTTCGCGCTGACCGACGCGGATGTCGGCGAGTACGACACCAACTTCAAGATGAACCCGCCGCTGCGGTCGAACGAGGACCGCGAAGCCATCCTGGTAGGGCTGGCTGACGGTACGGTGGACGCGATCGCCACCGATCACGCGCCGCACGCGCCCCACGAGAAGATCATCGAGTTCGAGCGCGCGGCTTTCGGGATCACAGGGCTCGAGACCGCGCTCGGCCTCGCCATCACCCATCTGCACCGCGGACACAGGATTCCACTCGGCCGGATTGTCGAGCTCTTCACTTCTGGTCCCGCGCGTGTCTTCAGCCTGCGAGGACGCGGGACGCTGATTCGCGGTAGTCATGCGGATGTCACGATCTTCGATCCGCAGAAGCGCTGGACGTTTGACGCTGCGAAGTCACACTCGCGGTCGCACAATACGCCGTTCGGTGGAGCGCAGCTCACGGGGAAAGTTGTAGCGACGATTGTGAGTGGGCGGGTTGTGTACCGGGCAGATTAAATTCCGGTGCGAGGGCAATGACGGTATTCGTAAACTCAGACCATCACCGTCCCTGTCGTCGCCGCACAATCGTTTGCCCGATTCCCACAAGAACCAGAAGCGATCCTACAACTATCCAAGTAAAAGCCCACAACGCACTTGGCCCAGCGGGAGGGTTGTATCCAAAGATAGAATAAGCGATTCCGAACGTAAGAAAGAACACGATCACGACCACGATAATTCCTGCCCCAGCCCGAATTGGCCCTGAATCGCGAAAGCGCGGCGGTGTTGGCGTCATCTCAGCTCTTGTCGATCACGCTACAATCCCCATTCCCTTCCCAACCTTCTTTAACACTTCCAGCGCCTGCTGTAATTCTTCCTGGGTATGCGTGGCGGTTACGATGGTGCGGATGCGGGCCTTTCCTTCGGGCACGGTGGGAAACGCGATGCCTGTGCCCAGCACCCCTTCCTTGAACAGCTCGCGGGAGAAATCCATGGTCAGTTTGCCGTCGCCAATGATGATGGGAGTAATCGGTGTTTCACTGGCAGGCGTGGTCTGGCCTCCGATATTGAAGCCGAGCAGGCCTAGCTCTCGCTTCCAGAAGCGGGTGTTTTCCCAGAGTTTCTCCATGCGCTCGGGCTCATTTTCGAGGACATCGAAAGCCGCGATGCAGGTGGCCGCCACCGACGGCGGATGCGATGTCGAGAACAGGAACGGACGAGCCCGGTGATAAAGGAAGTCAATCAGGTCGCGGGTGCCGCAGACGTAGCCGCCCAAGGCGCCGATTGCCTTTGACAATGTTCCGACCTGGATGTCCACGCGGCCGTGGACTTTGAAGTGATCGACGGTCCCGCGGCCATTGCGTCCCAGAACGCCGGAGGCGTGAGCGTCGTCGACCATCATGATGGCGCCGTACTTTTCCGCCAGGTCGCAGAGGGCGGGGAGCGGGCCGATGTCGCCGTCCATGGAGAAGACGCCGTCGGTGATGAGCAGCCGCCGTCCTGGTTGATCTTTAATGCTGGCCAGGCGCTCTTCCGCCTGGGCGATGTTCTTGTGTTCGAAGACCAGAATCCTGGCGCGGGAGAGGCGGGCGCCGTCGATGATCGAAGCATGATTCAACTGGTCGGAGATGATGAAGTCTTCTTTGCCCAGGACTGCCGACACCGTGCCGGCATTAGCGGCGAATCCGGATTGAAAGACCACGCAGGCTTCAACATTTTTGAAGCGGGCGATCTTTTCTTCCAGCTCCATGTGGATTTTCATGGTGCCGGCGATGGTGCGGACCGCGCCTGATCCTACGCCGTACTTGCGAGTGGCTTCTAACGCGGCCTCGCGCAGCTTGGGGTGCGTGGTCAGGCCGAGATAATTGTTGGAGGCCAGGTTGATGACCTTTTTGCCGTCGAAGGTGCAGACGGCGGCTTGCTCGTCGTCGAGGACGCGCAGGCGGAAATGGGTGCCCTTGGCTTTCAGCTCGTTGAGCTGGTCGGTCAGATATGAGAGCGGGTTGGAGCGGGCGGTAGTGGTTGCCATCTCTTGTGGTCTCCGGGTGTCGCTACCAGTTTAATACTTCAAAACCAGTTTTCAGTTTATGGTTCCCGGTTCCCAGTGAGTTGGGCGAGGGTTTTGAGGTCTGGAACTTCTAGGTCGGGTGGGGCGGATGCGGCTTTGGCGGCGCCGGAAGCAGGCGGAAATGGTTGTCGTTGAGCTGGGCGGCCAGATATGAGACCGGGGTTGGAACGTGCGGCGGTGGTTGCCATCTCTTGTGCTCTCGGGTTGCCGCTACCAGGTTAATACTTCGAAACCAGTTTTCAGTTTATGGTTCCCGGTTCTCAGTGAGTTGGGCGAGGGTTTTGAGGTCTGGAACTTCTAGGTCGGGTGGGGCGGATGCGGCTTTGGCGGCGCCGGATCCGGGGCGGGGCGAGGGGCGGTTCACCCACACGGTGGCGATCCCCAAAGACCTGGCGGGAATCACGTCGTGGTAGATGCTTTGGGCGACGTGAAGCCACTGGCCCGGGGGCACGCCGGTCCGTTGCTGCGCCAGCCTGAATATCTCCAGGGACGGTTTGTAGGCGCGGGCCTGCTGGGCGGTGATCAGGTAATCGATGGGAACTTCGAGACGGCGGGCGGTGTGGGCGAAGAGATTGTCATCCACGTTGGAGATGACGGCCAGCTGGTAGCGCGCCTTGAGCTGACGGAGGGCGGCCACGGTGTCGGGGAAGGGGGACCAGTTGGGGAGGGAGTCGGGGAGGGAATTGATCTCGGCATCGGTCGGGCTGAAGGCAAGGCGCCGGCCGAGGCCGCGCACCACGGACTGTAGAACTTCGCGATAGGGATGGAATGTTCCCTGCTCGGCGTCGGATTCCAGTTCGGAGTAGAGACGCAAGAGTTCGGGATCGGCAATGGTCTTGCCGTGGGCGGCGAGAACGGGCCGGAGCGCGGAGAAGATTCCTGTCTCCCAGTCGATGAGCGTGCCGTAGCAGTCGAAGGAGAGGAGGCGGAATTGAGCGAAGTTCAACATTCTAAAAAGCGAGCCCAGGGCTTGTGCCCTGGGCTGCAGTCCTTACGACGAGCGCCTGAAGATTACCTTACTTCTATGGGCTGTTCGAGCTTGAAGCTGAGAGCGGACTCGGCGGGCAGGACAATGTCCTTGTTGCCGGTGAAAGCAGCGCCGCCCGCGCCGGCGCCACCGCCGGCCAGCGCGCCGATTCCGGCGCCCTTGCCGCCGCCGGCCAGGCCCCCAATCAAGGCTCCCAGGGCGGCGCCACCGCCGGCCAGGACCGCAGTGCGTTTGCCCTTACCGGTTGCGGTGCGCGCTACGGAAGAAGTGGAAATGGCCTGGTCGGAACCGCCGATGGAGATCGAGGTCAGGCGCAACTGCAACGAGGCCCCGCCCTTGAAACGGCCCAGCGGCTTGGCATCAACCACGGTTCCGGTGGCTGCCGCGCCCGCCGGAATTGCCGTTTTGCCTTCGACCGAAATCGGGCTGGCCAGGGTGGCGGTGAAAGTCTGCCCCGGAGAGCTGATCTTGGAGCCAACCGCTTGCCCCAGGCGAACCGTCAACACGGTCCCCGCCGGGACCACCAAGGGCCTGGGAGGCTCGGGTTTCATGTTCGACATCGCGGTATTGGACATAGCCGAGCCGGAGCCGCTGCCGGACGCCGGGTTCGCCATGTTTCCAGCGGGCGCGGACGAAGGATTGCTGTTGTCACTTGAGGCCGGCGCGGCCGATGAAGGATTCGAGTCCGGCGGAGCGGCCGGCTTGTTGCAGGCGAGCAGGGCGAACGACAAATAGAGACCAAGGGTGAGTGCTGTCAAACGGGTTCGCATGATTCCCTCCAATTCGGGATGGTTGATCACAAAGCAGATTTTGCGCAAATGAACTAAAACGGGGAGCGGTCGCGGGCTCCCGAACAAATTGGCCTAGATTTTATCCTTATGCGCAGCGGATGTCATGGCGGCAGCGCTGTTTTCTTTCGCCGGATCGAGTTCCGACGGCTCCAATCCGGCCTGGCCGGCCGTGCCGTCCAATTCAGAGCTGTTGGCCGGCAGGTCGGAAGCGATCTGCTCCACCGGGTCGACAGTCTTCGTGGCCAGAAACTTCGCGGTGTTCAGTACCGGCCGGCCCAGGGACGGATTGTAGCCGGTCCAGGCGCCTTCCGATTCGCCTCCGCGCTCAAACTGCGCCCGCATGGCTTCCATCTTCGAATCGAGATCGTCGAGATAATGGAGCATGAGGGCTTCCGGGAACATGGGCAGCTTGGGCGAGCCGAAATCGTACTGGCCGTGGTGGCTGATAATGAGGTGCTCCACCAGCGTCTTCAGCGAGTCCGGGAAATCGGGTATCTGCCGGAGCTTGGCCTGGAGCATCTCCAGTTCGATGATCATGTGTCCCAGCAACTGGCCGCGCGTGGTGTAGGAAAATGAGCGGTTGTAAGTGAGTTCGTGGATTTTGCCGATATCGTGAAAGAACGCGCCAGTGAGGAGAAGGTCGCGATTGATCTGGGGATAGTTGCGGCACAAGAGGTCGCAGGAATTGAACAGCGAGACCACGTGCTCGAGCAGTCCGCCGATGAAAGCGTGATGCAACGTCTTGGCGGCGGGAGCGTTGCGATAGGCTTCGGCGATTTCCGGATCAGCCATGAAGGCCTCGACCAGGGCCTTGAGGTGGGGGTCCTTGAAACTGGCGACGTAGCCCGCCAGGGTTTGCCATAACTCGCCGATGTCCCGGCTGGTCTTGGGGAGGTAATCGGCAAAATCGACTTCCGATTCTCCCAGGCGACGCAGTTTGTGAATGGTGAACTGGAAGCGGTTTTTGTACTTGTTGATGAGGCCCTTGACCTTGATGAAGTCGTCCTGCTCGCAGGCGTCGATGGCGTCCTCGACGTTGTCCCACATCTTGGCCTCGATGTGGCCGCTGCGGTCACCCAGGGTCAAAGCCAGGTAAGGTTCGCCGCTTTTCTTGGGTTTGACCTGGCGGGAAACCACCACGAAGCTGGAGGTGACGATCTTGTTCTCGTACTGGACGCAGTCGGAAACGAAAAATTCCTTCATAACGGATTGCCTGTCTTTCGCTTCCAAGGGTTCAACCTGACCCAGGTTGAAATCAAAAGCAACTCAAACTAGATGATGCCCAGCTTTTTCTTCTTTTTCTTCAGTTCCTTGGCGCCGGCGTCCTTGGCGGTGGTTTCAACCGGCTTGGTCTGGTTGGGGCTGGCGCCGGTATCCACGTAGCCGGGCTTGATATCGATGTAAGCGTCCTCGCGCAGCTTGAGCAGATATGCGCGCAGCGCGGGCTGGAGTTTCTGCATGTAGATCGCGTCCTGCACCTTGGGCTCGATTTGACTGAGCGGGGGCACGCCCGCCTGCTGATGTTCGGTGACTTTGAGGATGACGAACCCCTGTTTGGTGCGGATGACGTCGGAAACGTCGCCGGATTTCATGGCGAAGGTCTTGTCCTCAAGTTCCTTGGCCAGGGTGCCGCGTTTGAAGTATCCCAGATCGCCGCCCTGGGCCGCGGTCGGTCCGTCGGAGTTCTTTTTCGCGATTTCGTCGAAGGCGGCGCCCTTGCGAATCTGGGCCAGCAGGTCGTCGGCTTTGGCCTGCGCCGCGGCGAGCGCTTGCGCGTCATCGGCGGGAGGGTTCTTGTCGTTCTTGCTGGTGGAAACCAGCAGCTCGCTGAGCCGGATCTGCTCCGGCTGCTCCATCTGGCTCTTGTGCTCGTCGTAGAACTGCTGCAATTCCTCCTTGCTGACGTTCATGCGGGAGCCGACTTCCCGGGAAATGACTTGCTGGGTGATGATCTGGTTCTTGAGGTTCTGCTTGAAGTCCTCGTACGAGATGCCCTGGCTGGTGGCAGCCTTCTCCAGGTCTTCCATCGAGGCCATGTGCATGTCCTTGCGCATTTCGTCGAGCCGCTTGATCACCTCGGTATCCGCGGTGATGCCCAGGTCCTTGCCCTTTTCGAGGAGCAGTTGCTGGTCGATCAGGTCGCGCAGGACATCTTTGTCCCTCTCCTCGATGATTTTTTCGGCGTTGGCGGGGTCCTGCTGCTGGGCCTCTTGTCGCAGCTGTTCCTTGCTGCGGAGGTATTCGGCGCGGGTAACAATCTGATTATTAATGCGGGCTATAATTTCCTCGACCACCGTGTCGGCGGGCAAAAGCGGAGGCAGGGCGGCAACACAAATCAGCAGGAACCAGGGGAGTAGTTTTCGCATAGGAATCGGCCTGACAGCCTGCATAAATTGTACCTCCGGAGGCGGGTCTGCGGCCACTTGTGCTCCTTCCCGAGGAGCAGGTTGAGCCGACGAAGCACGGGGCTTATGGGATAGGCGGCGCTGGGGCCGCTGCGCGCAAGATCCTTCGGGATCTGAAGTCCCTCAGGATGACGCCTATTTACAGGGAATGGCTCAGGATGACGCCAGTTGACCAAGTATCTCAGGACGCCGCTGCGACATTGCGGTTCAGAGCCGCCATTGCCTCCTGTTATGATAACCAGTTTTGTGCCTTCCTGGATTGTCGCTGTTTATAACCGTAAGGAGACGAGGATGAAACTTCTCGCATATTCCGCGCTCATTATCCTGTTCGGCGTTGCCGCGATTCCCGCCAAAGCCCAGAAGACCAAGGGGCGGAGGACCAGCCCCGCAACCCCCGGGCTTGCCCGGTTGCAGCAGATGACGGCCCGCTTCGCGCCTACGATTCTCCGGGTGGATACCTCAAGGCTTTCCAGCGGAGACCGCCAGGCGCTGGTCAAGCTGATCGAGGCCGGGCGCATCATGGACGACATTTTCATGGCCCAATACTGGAGCGGCGATCTTGCTCTGTATTCCCGCCTGCAGCGAGACTCGACGCCCCTGGGCAAGGCCCGGCTGCAATATT
>Ga0187824_10000161_pt1 | contig 12318 bp, 8 predicted proteins | sample NC_wetland_sal_i_13_FD_132437 | JGI IMG/M metagenome (GOLD analysis project Ga0187824, IMG submission 132437) | Wetland sediment microbial communities from Neuse River Estuary, North Carolina, USA - SourceSoil_4 | ecosystem: Environmental > Aquatic > Freshwater > Wetlands > Sediment | place... | reverse complement strand
TTCCGTCCTGAGCACCAGGCGAGCTTCCGCGCCTTCGCCGAACTGTGCATCACTCGGCAGATCATCACCGCGATCAAGACGGCGACCCGGTTCAAGCACGCGCCGCTGAACACGTACGTCTCGTTCAGCCATACGCCGGCCGGCCAGGAGGGCGACGGCGAGTGCACGCTCGGCGACGCGCTGCCCGGCCCGGGCGTCCACGAGCCGTCGGTCGTGGTCATCTCGAGCGAGGAGCTGCAGCAGCTCGTCTTCTGCCTCGGCACGGGCCTCTCGTCGCTCGAGGCCGATGCGCTTCGCCTCTACCTCGAGGGTTCGTCCTACGAGGACATGGCGGAGAAGCTCGGGTGCGACACCAAGACGATCGACAATGCGCTGCAACGCGTGAAGCGCAAGATCGTCACGCACCAGAAGACGCGCGAAGTCCTCCTTTAGGGACCCGTCCGCCGAAGGCACGACCGGTACCAGGTACAAAGACGCGTGCGTCACGAAAGTGCGCCGGGCCCGCGATGCTTTCGTCGATAGCCGCCGGGCTCTGTCGCATGGCTGCGCGCCGGCGCGCGCGACGGTTTTGCGACGGAGCCACTCGATTGTCGTGACGGTGCCTGGCACCGGTCGTGTCCGGGCGGGACGCGGGTTGGACGCGTCCGGTTCGGACAACAAGGTCGTCGCCTACGATGAGGTGGCCCGCCGGAGTAGCTCAGTTGGCAGAGCACCGGTTTTGTAAACCGGGCGTCGTGGGTTCGAGTCCCACCTCCGGCTTGTGTGTGTGTGAGGACGACGGGTGTCCTTGCGGCGCCCCAATAAAAACTGATAGAAGGTCTAAACATGGACCGTCTGTCCGCCGCGGGCGACCCGGGACTCCGCTCCGCCCTCGCCTTCGTCCGGGGCGAGGAGCACTGCATCACCGCTGACGACCTCGCGGCCCACGACGGCATCCACCGCAACGTCGCCCGCAGCCGCCTCGAGCGGCTCGCGCGCGCCGGCCTCCTCGAGACCGGGACGGCCCGGACGGGCGTCGGCCGCCCGGCGAAGACGTACCGCGCCGCCCCCGAGCTCGCCGCCATCGAGTTCCCCGTGCACCACACCGCAGACCTGGTGGCCCTCCTCGCCGCCGGACGCTCCGACCTCCGCGACGTCGGCGCCGAATTCGGCCGGAGCCTCGCGAAGAAGGCGGGCCTGCGCGGGAAGCGCGATCTCGACGCCGTCTGCGCCGGCCTTCGCCACCTGGGCTTCCAGGCAGCGCACGAGCACGGCGAGATCGTGACGCCCACGTGCCCGCTCCGGCCGCTCGTCGCGGAGCAGCCGCAGCTCGCGCCGCTGGACGAGGGGATGTGGTCGGGGCTCGTCGGCGGACAGGCATCCTGCGCCGTCCACGGCTGCCTCGATCCGACGTCGCCCTGCCGTATCCAGGTATCCATCGATCCAAGGAGGTGATGATGCGCTCGTTCCGCTATCTCGTCGTCGGCGCCGGCATGACCGGCGACGCCGTCTGCAGCGGCATCCGGGACGCCGACCCCGACGGCTCGATCGGCCTCGTCGGCGAGGAGCCGGTCGCGCCGTACAAGCGCCCCCCGCTGACGAAGGGGCTCTGGAAGGGCGGAGACGAGTCGAAGATCTGGCGGAACGTCGAGCAACACGGGGCCGAGCTCGTCCTCGGCCGCCGCATCGTCTCGCTCGACCTCGACGCGCGCACGGCGCTCGACGACACCGGCGAGGAATACGGCTACGAGAAGCTCGTCCTCGCGACCGGCGGCACGCCGCGGCGGCTTCCGAACGCGGGCGACGACGTCGTCTACTACCGGACGCTCGAGGACTACCGCCGCGTGCGCGAGCAGAGCGACGCAGGCGCGCGGTTCCTCGTCGTCGGCGGCGGCTTCATCGGATCGGAGATCGCCGCCGCTCTCCGCACGCAGGAGCGCGAGGTGGCGATGGTCTTCCCGGAGGAGGGAATCGGCTGGCGCATCTTCCCGCCGCAGCTCTCACGGTTCGTCGCCGACTACTACCGCGAGCGCGGCGTCGACGTCCGCAGTGAGACGCTTTTCGAATCGCGCGAAGGATTCGACGCGGTGATCGCCGGCCTGGGGATCGTCCCGCGCACCGAGCTCGCCGAGGCCCTAGGACTTCCCGTCGAGGACGGCATCGTCGTCGACGAGTACGGCCGCGTCGACGGCCGTGACGACGTGTTCGCCGCCGGCGACGTCGCCCGCTTCCCCACGCCCGCTCTCGGCGGCAGCATGCGCGTCGAGCACGAGGACCACGCGAACTCGCACGGGCGCGCGGTCGGCGCGAACGCGGCCGGCGCGAACGAGCCGTACCGCCACCTGCCGTTCTTCTACTCCGACCTCTTCGACCTCGGCTACGAGGCGGTCGGCGACCTCGACTCACGGCAGGCGACGGTCGAGCTGTGGCTCGAGCCGAATCGCAAGGGCATCGTCGCCTACGTCGACGACGCGCGGAGGCCGCGCGGCTTCCTGCTCTGGAACGTCTGGGACAAGGTCGAGCCCGCGCGCGAGCTCATCACCGTGGGTGAACGGGTCGACGAGGAGACGCTACGTGGGCTCGCAGGCTGAGGTGCGCTCCGCCATCTCACGGTCGCGGTCGGTGATGCCGCCCGCGGAATGGGTCGTCCAGCGGACGAGCACCTTGCGGTACCGGATGTCGATGTCCGGATGGTGGTTCTCGCGCTCCGCGAGCTCGGCCACGCACGACACGAACGCGATCGCCGCCGGAAAGCTCTCGAGCTCGAACTCGCGCACGAGCGCGCCGTCCTCCTCTCGCCACCCCGCGGGGACGCTCATGCGCTGGACTATGCCGGACCGCAAGCAGCGCGCGGGCTTCGACGCCGTGTGCGAGCTCCTCTTCAGGCCGCCGGCTCATCTCCTCGTGCGCGCGCTCGCGCCGCTGCGCGTCCCGCCGCCTGCGGTCGTCGTCGCCGGCGCCGCGACGGGCATCGCCGCAGCGGTGGAGGTGGGCCGGCATGCGTTTCTCGCCGCCGCGCTGCTGCTCCAGCTGAAGACGCTGCTCGACAACGCCGACGGGCAGCTCGCGCGCGCCACCGGAAGGGTCACGGACTTCGGGCGCTACCTCGACTCCGAGTGCGACCTCCTCGTCGACGCGGCGGTCTTCGCCGGGCTCGGCGTGTGGATCGGGCCGTGGCCCGCGCTCGCCGGATTCGTCCTCCTGACTGCCGCGCTCTCCCTCAACTTCAACCTCGAACGCATCCACCGCGACGCGCCCGCGGCCTGGGACGGCTCGCCGCTCGGCCGCGCCTACGGCGCGCTGTACGGCTGGCAGGACCGGCTCGCCGAGCGCGTGGTGCGCAACCCGAGCCGCGCAACCGTCTTCGTGGCCTCGAACTTCGGCCTCTCGCCGCAGCTGCTCGCCCTCGGGATCTGCCTCGCGCTCGGACATCCGCTTGCCTACGTCGGCGTCGTCACCGTCTGCGCCGCCGTGCTCGCCGCCCTCGTGACCATCGATAGGAGGAAGCCGTGACCGTCCTGCCCCTGCCGGCCCACGAGCCGTCGCACCGCCGGCTGAGCGACGCCGACTGGTCGCGCCTCGAGCGCCATGCAGGCGAGATCCTCGCCGCCTTGGGCATGGATCTCGACACGCCCGGGACGCGCGACACGCCGGCGCGCTTTCTCCGCGCGCTCTACGACGCGACCGCCGGCTACGACGGCGACCCGAAGCTGCTCACGTCGTTCCCCGCCGAGCACGCGGGCGAGGCGTCGGGTCTCATCGTCGAGGGGCCGATCGCGTTCCACGCGCTCTGCGAGCACCATGCGCTGCCGTTCCACGGGAGAGCGCACGTCGCATACGTCGCGGGGCGCGAAATCATCGGCATCTCGAAGCTCACGCGCATCGTGCGCCTGTACGCGCGCCGCTTCACCGTGCAGGAGCGGATGGGCGAGCAGATCGCCGACACGCTGACCGAGCTCATTCGGCCGCGCGGCGTCGCCGTGCACCTCGATGCGGCGCACCTGTGCACGCAGATGCGCGGGGTGGAGGAGGACGGCTCGCGCACGGTCACGACGTTCTGGCGCGGCGTCTTCGAGCAGGACGCCGACCTGCGCCGCGAGTTCCTCATGCAGATCCAGCGCTGAGTGGATCCGCTCGAGCTCCTGTACGAGCCGGCGGGGCTGCCTGCGTTCGATCTGCCGCAGGAGCTCGCCGCGTTGTACCCCGGAACGCTCGGCCTGCCGGACGAGTGCCTGTACGTGAACTTCGTCGAGACGCTCGACGGCGTCGTCGCGCTGCCGGACGTGCCGCGCTCGAACCGCATCGTCGCCGACGAGAGCGAGGCCGACCTGTTCGTGATGGCGCTCCTGCGCGCGTGCGCGGACGCGGTCATCGTCGGCTCGCACACGCTGCTCGCGTCGCCGAAGAACCGGTGGACGGCGGAGGCGGCGTATCCCGCGGCGGCCGGGCAGCTCACCCGCCTGCGCCGTTCGCTCGGGCTCGAAGGCGATCCCGAGGTCGTCGTCCTCTCGCGGACGCGCCAGCTCGAATCGGAGGCGCTCGGCGACCGCCTCGCGGTGAAGCGCAGCGTCGCCGATGCGATCGCCGGGCTGCAGGCCCGCGGCGCGCGCCGCATCCTCTGCGAGGGCGGCCCGACGCTGTTCGGCTCGCTGCTCGTCGACGGCGTCGTCGACGAGCTGTTCGTCACGCTCTCACCGGTCGTCGCCGGTCGCGGGCTCTCGCTCGTCGAAGGGGTCGAGCTTCTGCCCGGCCGCCGGATCGGCGGGACGCTCAACGGCGTCCGCCGCCACGCCTCGCACCTGTTCCTGCGCTACGCCCTCGGGCGCTGACCCGACGCGAGCGCGGCGGCGACCGGCGCGAGCTCGTCGACGAGGCGCGCCTTTCGAACGTAGTCGGCGGCCCCTGCGAGCCGGATCTCGAGCGCGCGCTCCTCGTAGTCGTGCCCGCTGATCGCGAGCACCGGCAGCTCCGGCATCCGCTCGTGCAGCTCTCTGGTCGCGCCCACCCCGTCGAGCACGGGCATCTCGACGTCCATGATGACGAGATCCGGCCGCAGCTCCTGCGCGAGCTCGACCGCCTCGCGGCCGTTGCGCGCCCGGCCGACGACCTCGAGGCCCCCGTGCGCATGCAGGGCTTCCTCGAGCGCACCGAGGAATGCCTCGTCGTCCTCGGCGACGAGGATGCGGTAGCGTCTTCTAGCCGCGGCTCTCCGCCAGCGCGGGCGCCGCCACCCTCGGGATCTCGACCACGAACGTCGAACCGCGGCCGCCGTTCTCCTCCACCCAGATCCGGCCGTCGATGCGGCGCACCAGCTCCCGGCAAATGTAGAGACCGAGGCCGGTCCCTCCGATGCCGCCGTTCATCTCCGGATCGAGGCGATAGAACTTCTCGAAGATGCGCCGCCGCTCGCTCGGCGGGATGCCGATGCCGCTGTCGGACACGGCGAGCCGGACGTTGCCGTTGTCCCTCTTCACCGACACCTTGACCGACCCGCCGTCGGGCGAGTACTTGACGGCGTTGTCGATGAGGTTCGCGACCACCTGCCGCAGCTGGCTCGCGTCCGCGGAGACGACGGGCCCGGCGGCGTCGTCGACGTCCAGCGTGATCTCGACGGCCTCCGGTGCGTGCACGCGTGCCGCTTCGATCTCGGCCCGGACGATCGCGACCGGGTCGCACGGCTGGATGTCGACGCGCAGCTTTCCGGAGTCGAGCTGGCTCGCGAGCAGCAGGTCGTTCACGATCTCGCCCAGGCGTGCGGCCTCCTCCGCGATCACGCGCAGCAGCGTGTCGCGCATCTCGTCCTCGAGGTCGACGTCGTCACGTCGCAGCGTCAGCGCCGATCCGTAGATGGCGGCGAGCGGCGTGCGCAGCTCGTGCGAGACGGTCGAGACGAGGTCCTGCCGCATCGACTCGAGCCTCCGCTCCTCGGTGAGGTCGCGGAACGCGTACACGACGCCGTCCTCGAAGCCGACGGCGGAGAGGGAGAGCCACACCTCGCGGCCGCCGAGCTCGAGCGGCACGCTCTCGACGACCGGCGCTTCGCCGGCGCCTGCGACCGGCACGCGCACGCGCACCGCGCTCCATCCCGGGAGGGCGAGGGCGACCGGCTTGCCGATGAGGTCCACCTCCCGCAGCCCAGTGATGCGCTCGGCTGCCGCATTCCAGAGGCGCACGCGGCCGGTCCGGTCGACGAGGAGCACGCCGTCGCCGATGGTCGCGAGCGCCCGGGCGGCCTCCGCGCGGTGCTCCGCCTCGCGGTAGAGGCGCGCGTTCTCGATCGCGGTCGCCGCACGCCGGGCCAGCTCCTCGGCGAGCCGCAGGTCGTCGATTCCGTACGAGCGGCCTGGGAGGGACGAGACGAAGGTGATCGCGCCGAGCGCGTGGTCGCGCCCCGGCAGCGGCACGCACATGTAGGAACGCAGGTCGAGCTGCTGGAGCAGGTCGCGGTGGAGCTCGTCGACGGCGGCTGCATCGAGCATGGCGTCGGTGATGTGCGGCACGAGCTCGGCCTCGCCGGTGCGGATGACGGCCGCGGCGCCGGTCTGCCCGTTCGGCGCCGGCGGGTACCGCTCCCCCAGCTCGCGCGCGAATGCGATCTGCGCGGGGTCGCTGTGCGCGATCGCGACCTCCGAGATCGCCCCATCCGGCTCGACGATGTGAGCCATGCACCAGTCGCTCACGCGTCCGACCGCGAGATTCGCGACGTGCGCGAGCGTCTCGCGGTAGTCGAGCGACGAGGCGAGAGCGTCCCCCGCCTCGAGCAGGAACGTCCACTGCTCCTCCGCGCGCTTGCGGTCGTCGATGTCGGTCGCGGTCCCGACCCACGACTCGACCCGTCCCGTCTCGTCGCGAATCGCCGCGGTGCGCGCCAGATGCCAGCGATACGCGCCGTCGTGACCGCGGAAACGCAGCTCGAGCTCGAACGGCTCGCCGGAGGAGAGCTTCGACAGGAGCTCGTCGCGCTCCGCGGGATGGATGACCTCGCGCCACGGCGCCTCCTCCGCGGTGACGAGGGCCATGCCGGTGTACTCGAACCAGCGCCGGTTGAAGTACGTCGGGCGGCCGTCGACGTCCGCGCGCCAGACGATCTGCGGCATCGCGTCGGCGAGCTGTCCGTAGCGGGTCTCGCTCGCCCGCTCGAGCGCGAGGAGCTCCTGCTCGTGGAGGCGGCGGCCCTTCTCCCAGAGGTCGACGAAGACGCCGATCTTCGAGCGCAGGATGACCGGGTCGATCGGCTTGAAGATGTAGTCGACCGCGCCGACCTCGTAACCCTGGAAGACCTGCTGCTCGTCGGGGGCGAGCGCAGTCACGAAGACGATCGGGACGTGCTGAGAGCGGCCGCGCTGCTTGATCAGCTGCGCGGTCTCGAAGCCGTCTATCTCCGGCATGTCCACGTCGAGGAGGATGCAGGCGAAGTCGTGCAGGAGCAGCTCCCGCAGCGCGGCGATCCCCGAGTTCGCGCGGACGAGGACGTGGCCGAGGGGCTCGAGGATCGCCTCGAGCGCGAGCAGGTTCTCCTCACGGTCGTCGACGAGCAGGATCGCGGCGCGTTCGGTCACGCAGCCTTCCGGAAGATCCGCTGGTCGCCGGCGAGCGGCGCGAAGCGGCCGGCTGCGGGCGTGAAGGCGATCGACTCGCGGCGGCCGAGGGCGAGCACGCCGAACGGCAGCAGGCTGTCGGAGAAGAGCTCCGTGACGCGGTGCTGCAGCGGTGTATCGAAGTAGATGAGCACGTTGCGGCAGACGATGGCGTGGAACTCGGCGAAAGCTCGGTCGGTGGCCAGGTTGTGCTGTGAGAAGACGACGTTCCCGAGAAGCTCTCTGTTGAATCGCGCCGCGTCGTAGGCGGCGACGTAATACCGGGAGAACTCCCCGGCGCCGCCGCTCCGGAGGTAGTTCTGCGTGTACTCCTGCATCCGGGCGAGGGGCACCACTCCGGCCTCCGCGGCCTCGATCGCGTAGGCGTTGATGTCCGTCGCGTAGATGCGGCTCCGCTCGAGCAGGCCCTCCTCGTGCAGGAGGATCGCGAGCGAGTAGACCTCCTCGCCGGTCGAGCAGCCCGCGCACCAGATCCTGACGAACGGATGGGCGCGGAGGATCGGGACGACCTTCCGGCGGAACGCGGCGAAGAACGGCGGGTCGCGGAACATCGCCGTCACGTTCACGGACAGGTCGAGGAGCAGACGCTCCATGCACGCGGGGTCGCGCAGCAGGAGGCCCTGCAGCTCCGAGAGGCTCCCGAGCCCCTCCGCCGGCGGTGTAGTCGCGGAAGTCGAACCCGTAGCGCCGGTGGATCGCCTCGAGCAGGAGCTCGAGCTCGATCGCGTCGCTGTGCTCTACCTGTACAGCCACACCCGCATCAGCGACAGGAGCTGATCGGTGTCGACCGGCTTGGTGATGTAGTCGGATGCTCCGGACTCGATCGAGCGCTCGCGGTCGCCCTTCATCGCTTTTGCGGTGAGGGAGATGATCGGCAGGTCGGTGAACTCGGGCATGCCGCGGATCTCGCGCATCGCCTCGTAGCCGTCGAGCTCGGGCATCATGATGTCCATCAGCACGAGGTCGACGTCCGGGTTCTGCTCGAGCGTCTCGATCCCGGCCCGTCCGTTCTCGGCGAAGACGACCTCCATCCCGTTCGCCTCGAGCGCAGACGTGAGCGCGAAGACGTTGCGGACGTCGTCGTCGACGACGAGCACCTTCTTCCCGCGGAAGACGCTCTCGGCGGTGTGCGCGCTCTCGATCAACCGGCGCTGTGCGCGCGGCATCTGCGCCTCGACGCGGTGGAGGAACAGCGCGGTCTCGTCGAGCAGCCGCTCCGGCGAGCGCGCGTCCTTGACGACGATCGCCTCGGCGAGAGTGCGGAGGCGCGACTCCTCTTCCGCGCTGAGCTCCGCCGCGGTGTACACGATCACCGGGAGCGTGCCGAGTCGATCGTCGCCGTTGATCTGCTCGAGCAGGTCGAAGCCGTTCCCGTCGGCCAGCTTCAGGTCGAGGATCATGCAGTCGAAGTCCTGCTCGACGAGTGCCTGCAGCGCCTCGACGTAGGAACCGACGGCCGTGATCGCGACGTCGTCGTCGGCGACGAGCTCGACGATCGCGGCTCGCTGGTCGGGATCGTCCTCGACGACGAGCAGGCTCTTCACCTGGCGGTCGATGAAGCGCGCGATCCGCTCGAACGACTCCGTGACGTGGTCTTCGACCAGAGGCTTCTCCAGGACCGCAAGCGCGCCGGCGCGCAGCGCGTGCGTGCGACCGTCGTTCGCCGAGACGATGTGGACGGGGATGTGGCGCGTCGTGGGGCTGTGCTTCAGCTCGTCGAGGACGGTCCAGCCGTCCATCGCGGGAAGCGCCGTATCGAGCACGATCGCCGCCGGGCGGATCTCGTGGGCGAGCGCGAGGCCCGCGTCGCCGCGCCGTGCGACGACCGCCTTGAAGCCGCGCTCGCGCGCGGCCGTGAGCATCGTCCGGGCGACGTCCGCGTCCTCCTCCACGACGAGGACGACGCGGTCGCCCTCGTCGATCGCGTCGCGATCGTCCTCGACGTCGCCGGGAAGGAGCAACGCGGGGTCAAGCGCCGTCTCGTCGAGCAGCGCGCGCCCCTCCGAGACGAGCCGGTCGAGGTTCGCCTCGAGCGACGAGGACCGGGCGGGAGCCGTGTACTCGGACGGAAGGTAGAGCGTGAACGTGCTGCCCCGCCCGACCTCCGAGCGGACGCGGATCTCTCCGCCGAGCAGGCTCGCGATCTCGCGGCTGATGTTGAGGCCGAGACCGGCGCCGCCGTAGCGCCGCGACGTCGTCCCGTCCGCCTGCTGGAAGGCCTCGAAGATGACGTGCAGCTTGTCGCTCGGGATGCCGATGCCGGTGTCCGTCACCGAGAACGCGATGACGCTCTCCGCGTCCGCGAGCTCCGGCGTCGCGAACTGCACCTCGCCGCGCACCGGCTCGACGCGCATGACGACGCCCCCGGCTTCGGTGAACTTCAGCGCGTTCGACAGGAGATTCTTGAGCACCTGGTGCAGGCGCACCTCGTCGGTGGCGATCGTCTCGGGCGCGTCGGAAGCCATCTCGACGTCGAGGCCGAGCCCCTTCTCTTCGGCGAGCGGGCCGAACGTGCGCTCGGCGTAGTCGCGGACGCCGCGGAGTGGGACGTCTGCGATGTGCACCTCCATCTTCCCCGCCTCGACCTTCGAGAGGTCGAGGATGTCGTTGATCAGCTGCAGCAGATCCGAGCCGGCGTGCTGGATCGTCTGCGCGAACTCGATCTGCTTCGGGGTGAGGTTACGATCCTGGTTCTCGACGAGGAGCCGGGCGAGGATGAGCAGTGAGTTCAGCGGCGTCCGCAGCTCGTGGCTCATGTTGGCGAGGAACTCGCTCTTGTAGCGCGACGAGAGCGCGAGCTGCTCTGCGCGCTCCTGGAGCGCGGTGCGCGCGAGCTCGATCTCGCGGTTCTTGATCTCGATGCGGCGGTTCTGCTCGGACAGCAGCTGCGCCTTCTCCTCGAGCTCCTCGTTCGTCTGCTGGAGCTCCTCCTGCTGCGACTGCAGCAACTCTTCGGATGCCTTCAGCGTCTGCGCCTGCTGCTCGAGCTCGGTGTTCGCGCGCTTCAGCTCCTCCTGCTGCGACTGCAGCTCCTCGGAGCGCTCCTGCAGCTCCAGCGTGAGCGCCTGCGACTGGCGGAGCAGCTCCTCCGTCCGCATCGTCGCCTGGATGGTGTTGAGGACGATGCCGATCGTCTCGCCGAGCTGGTCGAGGAAGGCGCGCTGCACCTCGGTGAACGGGTCGAAGGACGCCAGCTCGACCACCGCCATCACCTGGTCCTCGAACAGGACGGGCATGACGATGACGGCGCGCGGCGTCGCCTCGCCCAGCCCGGACGCGATCTTCAAGTAGTCGGCCGGCGGGTCGGCGAGGACGATCGACTGCTTCTCGAGGGCCGCCTGCCCGACGAGGGACTCGCCGACCGCGAAGCGGTTCGCCGCCCGCTTGCGCTCCTTCAGCCCGTAGCTGGCGATGAGCCGGAGGCTCGGCTCCTCGCCGTCCTCCATGAGGAAGAAGGCGCCGTAGCCCGCGCCGACGAGCGGCGTCAGCTCCGACATGATCAGGCGCGAGACCGTCTGCAGGTCGCGCTGGCCCTGCATCATGCCGCTGAAGCGCGCGAGGTTGGAGTTGAGCCAGTCCTGGTCGGCGTTGCGGGCCGTCGTCTCGCGCAGGTTCACGATCATCTGGTTGAGGTTGTGCTTGAGCGAGTCGATCTCGCCTTCGGCCTCGACCGTGATCGACCGCGTCAGATCGCCCTGCGTCACCGCGGTCGAGACGTCCGCGATCGCGCGGAGCTGCGTCGTCAGCGTGGCGGCCAGCGTGTTCACGTTCTCCGTCAGGTCGCGCCACACGCCGGACACGCCGCCGACTTCGGCCTGGCCGCCGAGCTTCCCTTCCGTTCCAACCTCGCGCGCCACGCGCGTCAGCTCGGCCGCGAAGGCGGAGAGCTGGTCGACCATGGTGTTGATCGTGTTCTTGAGCTGGAGGACCTCGCCGCGGACGTCGACCGTCACCTTCCGCGACAGGTCGCCCTTCGCGACCGCGGTCGTCACCTCCGCGATGTTGCGCACCTGGCTCGTGAGGTTGTCGGCGAGCGTGTTCACCGAGTCGGTCAGGTCCTTCCACGTGCCGCTCACGCCCTTCACGTTCGCCTGGCCGCCGAGCTTGCCCTCGGTGCCGACCTCGCGGGCGACGCGCGTGACCTCGTCGGCGAACGACGAGAGCTGGTCGACCATCGTGTTGATGGTCTCCTTCAGCTGGGCGATCTCGCCCTTCACGTCGACGGTGATCTTCTTCGTCAGGTCGCCCGTCGCGACCGCCGTCGTCACCTGCGCGATGTTGCGCACCTGCTCGGTGAGCGAGGACGCCATGAAGTTCACGTTGTCCGTCAGGTCCTTCCACGTGCCGCTGACGCCGATCACCTCGGCCTGGCCGCCGAGGCGGCCCTCGGTGCCGACCTCGCGGGCGACGCGCGTCACCTCGGCGGCGAACGCGCGCAGCTGGTCGACCATCGTGTTGATGGTCTCCTTCAGCTCGGCCACCTCGCCGCGGACGTCGACGGTGATCTTCTTGGAGAGGTCGCCCTGTGCGACCGCGGTCGTCACCTCGGCGATGTTGCGCACCTGGCCGGTGAGGTTCGAGGCCATCTGGTTCACGTTCTCGGTGAGGTCGCGCCACGTGCCGCTGACGCCCTGCACCGTCGCCTGGCCGCCGAGGACGCCCTCGGTGCCGACCTCGCGGGCGACGCGCGTGACCTCGTCGGCGAACGAGGAGAGCTGGTCGACCATCGTGTTGATCGTGT
>Ga0187824_10000160_pt1 | contig 12325 bp, 13 predicted proteins | sample NC_wetland_sal_i_13_FD_132437 | JGI IMG/M metagenome (GOLD analysis project Ga0187824, IMG submission 132437) | Wetland sediment microbial communities from Neuse River Estuary, North Carolina, USA - SourceSoil_4 | ecosystem: Environmental > Aquatic > Freshwater > Wetlands > Sediment | place... | reverse complement strand
CGGGACGCGTGCAAGTCTCGCGGCGCTGCTGGACGCGCGGAAGCGGGCACGGGCGCGCGGGATCTACGCCGACTCCGCGCTCGCCCGTGGGGGCCACAGCTTCCTCGACAACGACAGCGCGGCGGTCATCGCGCGGACCGGCCGGTGGCTCACCGACTGGCTGCGGAGGCTCAAGCGCTGAGCCGGCCGGCTCAGCCCGGACGAAACGTGTCCCAGGCCAGCTTGACGATCAGCAGCGCTACGACGACGAGAAAGAACCCGCGGATGAGCCGCACGCCGCGGGTGAGCGCGAGGTGGCTGCCGAGGCTGGCCCCGGCGATGCTCGCGATTCCCATGGGGATCGCGACCCGGTAGAGCACCTGGTCGGTCGCGGCGAAGTAGAGGGCGGCGGCGAAGTTCGAGCCGAGATTCACGACCTTGCCCGCCGCGGAGGCGGCGAGGAAGTCGAACCCGAACACGCCCACGAACAGGAAGATCAGAAAGCTCCCCGTGCCGGGCCCGAAGAACCCGTCGTAGAAGCCCAGAGCGCCCCCGGTGAGGCCCGCCGCGAGGAGGGCGGTGCCGCCCTCGAGCCTGGGGGCGTGGATTGCCCCGAAGCCGCGGGCGCGCCAGGTGAACAGGGCCACCGCCACCAGCAGGACGAGGATCACCGGCCGGAGCGCGTCGGGCCGGACGGCGCTCACCGCGTGGGCGCCCAGGAGGGAGCAGCCGAGAGATGCGAGCGCCGCCGGGAGAATGATCCGCCAGTCGATCCGGAGCCCGCGGGCGTAGCGGTGCACCGCCGCGATTGTCCCCATCGACGAGGCGACCTTGTTGGTGCCGAAGAGCACGGGGATGGGAACGCCCGGCAGGAGCAGCAGGAGGGCGGGGACCTGGATGAGCCCGCCGCCTCCGACGACCGAGTCGGTAAAGCCGGCCAGAAAGGCGAATCCGCAGAGCGCGGCGACGGTGGCGCCGCTCAGCAGCACCGGGTGGGGCCGTTGCCGTAGCGGGTCCGCAGGTACTCCTCGCAGAACTCGCGCTCGGTGGGGACCGGGCGGTCCGGGTGGCGCGCCCGCAGGTGGGCCACGTGCGCGGTGTAGTCCGGCATCCCGAGCATTCGCCGCAGCGCCGCATGGGCTCCCCGCAGCCACTCCGCGGGTGCGCGGCCGCCGGCTGCGTCAGCTCGCATAGGCCGTCTCCACGAACGGGGCCTCCCGGGCGACCGGCACCTTGCGCCGGGTCAGGATCAGCGCCCACTCGCGCACGCAGGCCGCCACGAGCACCACCGTCACCGTCATGAAGATCGCGGCGACCACGGCGTCGAGCCGGTCGTTGAACACGAGCCGCGCGCCCTTGGCCGGGTCGAGGGTTCCGGCGGCCATCTGCGCGGCGACCGTGCGGGCATGCGACAGGAAGCCGAGCCGCGGATCGTCGGCGAAGATCTTCTGCCAGCCGGCGGTGAGCGTGACGGCCAGCAGCCAGGCGAGGGGGCCCAGCGTCACCCACGCATAGCGGGCCTTCCCGGCCTTGATCAGGATGGTGGTGCCTACGCAGAGGGCGACGGCGGCGAGCAGCTGGTTGCTGATGCCGAACAGGGGCCAGAGCGAATTGATGCCGCCCAGCGGGTCCAGCACCCCTTGCCGGAGGAAGTATCCCCAGGCCCCGACCACGAGGGCCGACGAGAGAATCGCGCTGGGATACCAGGAGGTCCGGGCCATGGGCTTCCAGGCGTGGCCGGCCAGGTCCTGGAGCATGAAGCGGCCGACCCGGGTGCCGGCGTCCAGCGTCGTCAGGATGAAGAGCGCCTCGAAGAGGATGGCGAAGTGGTACCACAGCGGCGTGAGGCCGTCGCCGAAGGCCCGGCTGAAGATGTGGGCCATGCCGATCGCCAGCGAGGGGGCGCCGCCGGTCCGGGCCAGGACGGTCGTCTCGCCCACCGAGTGGGCCAGAGCCCGCATCTGCTCCGGGGTCACCGCGAAGCCCCACCCGCGGATCACCTGGGCCGCGGACTCGACCGACCCGCCCAGGGTCGCGAGCGGCGCGTTGACCGCGAAGTAGACGCCGGGGTCGAGGACGGCCGCCGCGCACATGGCCATCACCGCCACGAACGACTCCATCACCATGCCGCCGTAGCCGATGAGCCGGGCGTCGCTCTCGCGGCGGAGCATCTTGGGCGTGGTGCCGGACGAGACCAGCGCGTGGAAGCCGCTGATCGCGCCGCAGGCGATGGTGATGAAGCAGAACGGGAACAGCTTCCCCGCGAACACCGGGCCCGTGCCGTCCACGAACCGGGTGACCGCGGGCAGCCTGAGCGGGGGCAGCACGAGCATGATCCCGATTGCGAGCAGCAGGATCGTCCCGATCTTCATGAAGGTCGAGAGGTAGTCGCGCGGCGCCAGGAGCATCCATACGGGCAGCACGCTGGCGACGAAGCCGTAGGCCATGAGCCAGCCGGCGAGCGCGGTGGCGGAGAGCGTGAACGCCGGCGCCAGCACCGGCGACGTCGCGACCCACCGGCCGGCCACCAGCGCCAGGAGCAGCAGCGTCAGGCCGATGAGGGACGCCTCGATCGTCCGGCCCGGCCGGATCACCCGCATCCAGAAGCCCATCAGGATGGCGATGGGGATGGTGCAGGCGATGGTGAAGACACCCCACGGACTGTCGCGCAGCGCGTTCACCACGACCAGCGCCAGGACGGCGAGCAGGATCACCATGATGGCGAGGATCGCCGCCATCGTCAGCGTGCCGGTGAACGGCCCGATCTCATCGCGGGCCATCTGGCCCAGCGACCTGCCGTCCCGCCGCATCGACCCGAAGAGGATGATGAAGTCCTGGACCGCGCCCGCGAGCACGACCCCGAAGACGATCCAGATCGTGCCGGGGAGGTAGCCGAACTGGGCGGCGAGCACGGGGCCCACGAGGGGACCGGCGCCGGCGATCGCGGCAAAGTGGTGGCCGAACAGCACCCACTTCGCCGTCGGCACGAAGTCCCGCCCGTTCTCCAGCCGCTCCGCCGGCGTGGCGCGGCGGTCGTCGAGGCCGAAGACCCGGGTCGCCAGGAAGCGGCTGTAGAAGCGGTAGGCGACGAGGTAGGTGCCGACGGCGGCGAGGATGAGCCACGCGGCGCTGACGGTCTCGCCCCGGTGGAGGGCGATGGTGCCCCACGCCACGGCACCGGCCAGGGCGAGGGCCAGCCAGGGGAGGATGGACAGGGGCATGCGGGGTAATAAACCGCGTGAACTGTGAACAGTAAACCGTGAACCGGGGCCCGGATTCCCTTGCCGACCCTCCCCACCCGCCGTACCTTGGCCCTCCATGCCTTCGCCATTCTTCGGGTACGGGCACCGGTCCGCCTGGGACGACGAAACGGAAAGCGCAGGCGCCGTGGCCGAGAAGGAGCAGCCGCAGCCCATCGCCGAAGGCTTCCCGGGCAAGGTCGCGCTCGTCACCGGCGGCGCGACCGGGCTGGGCCGCGCCATCGCGCTCGAGTTCGCCCGCCTCGGCTGCCACGTGGGCTTCTGCTACGTCAACATGCCGGGGCGGGACGTCACCGAGCAGGCGTTGCTCACCGAGACCGCGCTCATGTCGATGGGGGTTGGCGTGTACGCCTCCCGCTGCGACGTCCGCGACCGCCAGGCGGTGGAGACGTTTGTGCGCGACGCGAGGACGCGGCTCGGCGGGGTCCACTTCCTCGTCAACAATGCCGGCATCGCCAGCGACGGCGCCCTCTGGCGTCTGACGGAGGAGGCGTGGCGGGAGGTGCTGGACACCAACGTCACCGGCACCTTCAACTGCATCCGGTCGGTCGCGCCGATCTTCCGGTCCCAGCGCTACGGCAAGATCGTGAACGTGAGCGCCCACCAGGCGGAGCGGCCTGGGTTCGGGGTCTCCAACTACGCGGCGAGCAAGGCCGCCCTGCTCGGGCTCACCCGGGCGGCGGCCGTGGAGCTCGGTCCCTCCGGGGTGAACGTCAACGCAGTGGCGCCGGGCTTCATCCGCACCGAGCGGATGATGATGCTGCCGAAGGAAGTGATCGAGCGGGCGCAGAAGAGCTCGGTCCTCGGCCGGGTCGCGGAGCCGGACGACGTCGCCCACGTCGTTTCGTTCCTCTGCTCGGAAGCCGCACGCCACATCACGGGGCAGACGATCACCGTAGATGGAGGCCTCTCGCTCGAGTAACGCCGCCGTTCTCTTACGTCCCTCCCGTCGTTAGCTTTTCCGCAACGCTTCCCGGCCCCGGTCCCATCACCACCCGAGCCCATCCCGTGCGCTTCGCCGCCGCTCTCGTGCTCCTGCTCGCTCCGGGAATCGTCGCCCCCGCCGGCGCCGCCGCCCAGGCGGGAAGCAAGCCGCCGCGCGGCCTCGCCACCGAGGCGCTGTCGGGGGAATCCGTGGCCCTGCTTCCGCTCACGTTGGTGGTCGTCGATCCCGCGCTCAGGGGCGACAGCGCCGTCGCGGTGCTGGGGGCCCGACAGCGCCTGCTGCTCTGGGCCGATTCCGTCGTGGGCGACGCGTTTCAGGGGCGCGCGCCGGAAGTGAACTGGGTTCTGCCGCCCCGGCTGCGCCAGATGGCCCGGCGAAACCCGGGCATGGTTCCCGATCCCGACCAGATGGGGCAGGCGATCCTCCGGGCGCCGAAGCTGACCCGGATTCCCGATCCGCTGCGCGGCTCGCTTCGCGAGCTGAGCGCCATCGCCGGCGGACGCTTCGCGATGGCGCCCGCCGCGCTGGGCTTCAGCCGCGATTCTGCCGGCGGGTTCCGGGCCGACCTCGCGCTCGCGCTGGCCGACACGCGCCGCGGCGTGGTGGTGTGGCGCTCGGCCACGTTCGGAAGCGGTGCCGCCCCGGGTGACGCGCTGGCCGCCGCGGTTGCCGCCGTCCTCCCCGCGCCCGGGCCATGACCTACGATGTGACGCTCATCCCGGGCGATGGGATCGGCCCGGAGATCACCGCCCAGACCGTGAAGGTGCTCGAAGCGACCGGCCTCCGGTTCCACTGGGACGAGGAGCTCGCCGGCATGGCGGCCGTCGATGCCACCGGCACCCCGCTCCCCGACGCGACGGTCGAGAGCATCCGCAAGAACGGGCTCGCGCTCAAGGGACCGCTCACGACCCCCGTCGGCACCGGGTTCCGGTCGGTCAACGTGGGCCTGCGGAAGGAATTCGAGCTCTTCGCCAACGTGCGGCCGGCGAAGACGATCGTGCCGGGCGGCCGGTTCGCCAACGTGGACATCGTGCTGGTGCGGGAGAATCTCGAGGGGCTGTACATCGGCGTGGAGCATTTCGTCCAGGTGGGCAACGACCCGCGCGCGGTGGCCGAGTCGATGGCGATCGTGACCCGCGTCGCGTGCGAGCGCATCGTCCGGTACGCGTTCGAGTATGCCGTGCGCCACGGGCGGAAGAAGGTGACGATCGTCCACAAGGCCAATATCCTCAAGATGGTGAGCGGGCTGTTCCTGGAGGTCGGGCGGGCGGTCGCGAGCGAGTTCGAGGGCAAGGTGACGGCGACCGACATGATCGTGGACAACTGCGCGATGCAGCTGGTGATGCGGCCGGAGCAGTTCGACGTGATGGTCACGACGAACATGTTCGGGGACATTCTGAGCGACGAGGTCTCCGGTCTCGTGGGCGGCCTCGGTCTGGCGCCGGGGGCGAACATCGGCACCCGGGCGGCGATCTTCGAGGCGGTCCACGGCAGCGCGCCGGACATCGCAGGCAAGGGCATCGCCAATCCGTCCGCCCAGATCTTCGCGGCCGCGATGCTGCTCGACCACGTGGGCGAGCTCGAGCGGGCCCGGCGCATCCGCGAGGCCGTGGAGCACGTGATCGTGAAGCAGAATCTCCGCACCCGCGACCTCGGCGGGACGGCGAGCACGCAGGAGTTCGGGGATGCCGTTGCCAAGCGGGTTGCCTGAGGTCCCGTGCGCGAAATGCGGACGCCGGGTGCCGGGGCTCGCCTGGACCGGGCTGTGCCCCGAATGCCGCTGGGAGCGGGAGGCCCGGGCGCGCCGCCTCTCGAGCCGGATCGCGCTTGCGGCCACGGCGGCGATGGGACTCTACCTGGTCTTTCGGCTGCCCGCGGATCCCACGTCGCGGATCTACGGCGCCATCGCCGTGGCGGCCACCTACCTGATCGTGCGCCGGATCGCGAGCCGGCTGGCGATGGAGTTCCTGCCCCAGTGAGCGTGATCGAGCCCCGGCCGCGGCGGCGCGGCGCGGCGCTGCTCGTGGCTCTGGCGCTGCTGCCCGCGGCCCGGCTGCCCGCCCAGCAGACCAGCCTCACCATCTACAACGACGGCCGGGTGCTGGTCCGCCGCTCCGTGGCCGCCGCCGTTCCCAGGGGCGTGTCGGAGCAGCGGCTGGCCCTGGGCCCGCTGGACCCCGCCACGCTCTTCGCGCTCGATTCCGGAGTCACGATCACCGCGGCGACGTACGACGGCGCCACCGACGAGGCGAGCGCCATGCGCCGCGCCCTGGGGCAGACGCTGGTGTTCCGGTACGGTTCCCGGGACACCGTGTCGGCCACGGTCGTCGGGGTCGATCCGGAGCGCTTCCGCCTGGCGGACGGCAGCATCGTCTTCAGCCGGCCGGGACAGCCGGCCTTCCCGGCGGACGCTGTGGTGTTGGACCCGGTCGTCCGGGCCACGTTCAGGAGCGACGCCGCGCGGAAGGACCTCCGGGTCGGCTACTTCACGAGCGGCGCCGACTGGCAGGCGAGCTATCAGGCGGTGCTGGGGAAGGCCGGCGCCCGGATCACGGGCACGGCGGTCCTCGGCTCGCAGACGCTCCGGGTGCGGGATGCGGAAATCCAGCTGCTCGCGGGCGCGGTGAGCCGAGCGACTCCGCAGCCGTCGCCGCGCGTCGTGATGGAACGCCTGGGGGTGATGGCCAAGGCCGCTCCGGAAGCCGCCGAGCCCGCGGAAGAGCGGGTCGGGGAGTTCCACCTGTACACGCTGGCCGGGCGCACGTCGCTGGAGCCGGGCACGACCACGTCCGTGGCCCTGTTCGAGCCGGCGACGGCTCCGTTCGAGCGAGCCTACATCGTCCGGGGGCAGCTGCCGTACTACGGGTTCGTGCCGCAGCAGGGGGACGAGACCGAGGTGCCGGTCGAAGTGAGCTACACCCTCAAGCGGACCCGGAAGAGCGAGTTCGGCGACCGGCCGCTCCCGGGGGGAGTGGTCCGACTGTTCCAGGCCGACAGCGCGGGCCGGCTCCAGCTCGTGGGCGAGGCGGTGGTCCGGCACACCCCGGCTGGCGAGGACCTCCGCGTCGCGGCCGGCACCGCGTTCGATCTCACGGCGCGGCGGGTGCAGACCTCGTACAGCACCCGGCGGGACAGCACGCGCGCCGGCTGGCGCACGGCCGCCACGGCGGACTACGCGGTGACCCTCGCGAACGCCACGGATGCCGCGGTTGCGATCGAGGTGCGCGAGGAGCGGGCCGGCGAGTGGTCCGTGCTGTCGAGCTCGGTACCGCCGGAAAAGCTCTCGTCCACGGTGACCCGCTTCCGGGTCCCGGTGCCGGCACGGGGCGAGGCCAGGCTCACCTATCGGATCCGCGCACTCTGGTGAGCGACGTCTCCATCGTCCACTTGTCGGACCTCCATTTCGGCGGCCATGCCGACCTGGCCCAGGCCGAGGCGCTCGAGACCCTCGTCCCCACGCTCGGCGCCGACGCGGTCGTGGTCTCCGGCGATCTCACGCAGCGCGCGCGCCACGGGGAGTTCCAGCGTGCGCTCGTGTTCGTCCAGCGGCTGCGGGAGCACGTCCCCACGCTCGTGATCCCCGGCAACCACGACATCGAGTGGTGGAAGAGCCCGCTGGGCCTGCGCGGCACCCGGGTCAAGTACGCCAAGTACGTGCAGTACTTCGGGGAGCTGCGCCCGGTGCTGGAGGTCCCCGGCGCGATCCTCGCCGGGGCGCTGAGCAGCTACGGCGTCGCCGCGGGCTCGCTGACCTGGAACCTTCGCGACGTCGCGGTCAAGGGTCACCTGCCGCGATCGGAGACCACCCGGGTGAAGAAGGTGTTCGCGAAGGCGCCGGCCGACGCGGTGCGCGTGCTCGTCATCCATCACAACATCCTGCCGGGAGCGATCTCCCGGCGGATGGGACTCGCCCGGTGGCGGTCGGCGCAGCGCCGCCTCGTGGACACCGGAGTCGACGTGGTCCTGTGCGGGCACGACCATCAGGAGGGGGCCGGCCAGATGGAAGCGGTGGCGGTGAGCACGGCCGGCACCCACAGCTTCCGGTCGCGGCAGGGGCGCCCCTCCGTGTTCAACGTCGTGCGGGTGGAGCCCTTCGCGGTGCACGTGCTGCACTACCGGTGGGAGGCGGCGCAGCAGCGCTTTCTCGAGTCGGATCGCTTCAGCTTCGCGCGCCGCGCGGCGCCGGAGCCGGTCGTCTCGGAGACGGGGGGCATCGTCGGAACCGGGGGCGTCTAGGATGGGATCCGTCTCGCTGCTCGCCCGTCCCGAGGACGTGCTCGCGCGCCGCCTGGGCGCGCTGGGCCTCAGGCCCGTCACCGAGGTCCAGACTCACCGGAACCGGACGGTGATGGTGAGCCTCAACGAGCGGCGGCTCCTCCGGCTGCACCAGGGCTATGTCTTCGCCCCGGACCGGGTCCTCGCGGCCATCGTGCGCTTCCTCGACCCCCGCGCCGCGCGGTCGGAGCGCCGGCGGGCCGAGCAGATCTTTCTCGCCTTCCCGGTGGAGCTCTACGCGCCCCGGGCGCGGGAACGGCCGCCCGAATGCCCCCGGCCCGGCGACCTCGCGCTTCTGCACCGGCTGCGCGAACTGCACCGGCGGCTCAACCGGGAGCATTTCGCCGGCGCGCTCGGCGAGATCCCCATCCGGCTTTCGGGACGGATGCGCACGCGCCTGGGCGAGGTGAGCGTAGATCTGCGCACCGGGCAGCCGATCGAGATCGCGCTGAGCCGGCGCCACCTCGCGGAGCACCCGTGGACCGAGGTGGAGCACACCATGCTGCACGAGATGGTGCACCAATGGCAGGCCGAGTCCCGGCTGCCGATCGACCACGGCCCGACCTTTCGGGAGAAGGCGCGGGAGGTGGGGGTGCTGCCGGCGGCGCGACGGGCGGTGAGCCGGGCGGCCGTGCCGGTCGGGCCCCGGGCCTTCGGCTCGGCGGCCCGCCACGGCTCCGAGCTGCTGGAGCGCCGTCCCCGCGAGTAGCGCCTGCCCGGGCGTCCGCCCCGCGACTATCATAGACCCCAGACATAGACCCCAGACCCCGATTCCCGAGGCTCGGCATGGCCACCGCGGCTTCCACGTCCCGGTTCACCGGCGTGGACTTCTACGACTCCGATTCGCTCCTGTCAGAGGAGGAGCGTGCCGTGCGGGACACGGTCCGGCAGTGGGTGGACGAGCACGTGATGCCGATCATCGGCGAGTGCTACGTGACGGGGCGGTTCCCCCGGGAGCTGATCCCCGGCATGGCGGAGCTGGGGCTCCTCGGCGCCAACCTGCCCGAGGAGTACGGCTGTGCCGGGCTCGACAACGTCGCCTACGGGCTCATCATGCAGGAGCTGGAGCGGGGCGACAGCGGGATCCGCTCGTTCGCCTCGGTCCAGGGCGGGCTGGTGATGTACCCCATCTATGCATTCGGGTCGGCGGAGCAGAAGCAGCGCTGGTTGCCCGCGCTCGCGGCCGGGCGGGAGATCGGCTGTTTCGGGCTGACGGAGCCCGACTTCGGGTCGAACCCGGGCGGGATGATCACGACCGCACGGGAGACGGCGGACGGCTGGGTGCTGAACGGCACCAAGATGTGGATCACCAACGGGTCGCAGGCCACCGTGGCGATCGTGTGGGCCAAGACCGGGGACATCGCCGATCCAAGATCCATTCGCGGGTTCATCGTCCCGACGGACACCAAGGGCTTCACGGCCAAGGACCAGAAGGGGAAGCTCTCGCTCCGGGCCTCGGACACGAGCGAGCTGCATCTCGAAGACGTGCGCCTGCCCAAGAGCGCCCTCCTTCCCCAGTCAGGCGGACTCAAGAGCCCGCTCATGTGTCTCACGCAGGCCCGCTACGGGATCGCCTGGGGTGCGGTCGGGGCGGCGATGGCCTGCTACGAGGAGGCCGTGGGCTACGCGAAGAGCCGGATCATGTTCGGGAAGCCCATCGCGCAGACCCAGATCCAGCAGGTACGCCTCGCGGACATGCTGACCGAGATCACCAAGGCCCAGCTGCTCGTGCTCCAGCTCGGGCGGCTCAAGGATGCCGGCACCATGACGCCGGAGCAGGTGTCGCTGGCCAAGCGGAACAACGTGAACATGGCGTGCGAGTGCGCCCGGGAGGCACGCCGGCTGCTCGGGGCCAACGGCATCCTCGCCGAATACCACTCGATGCGGCACCTCGCCAACCTCGAGTCGGTGTATACCTACGAAGGCACGCACGACATGCACTCCCTCATCCTGGGGCAGGCCATCACCGGGCTGGGCGCCTTTGTCTGAGCGTCCCCGTGACGCCGGCGGCGATGAGCCGTATCAGGTCCGGATGAGCCTCACCCCCGCCACCGTCCGCATCCCCGCGCCCGCTCCCGCCGCCCCCGGCGAGCAGTGGTACGCGGAGTTCGGCGCACGGATCTACCGCTACCTCCGGTACCACGTCGCCTCGGCGGACGAAGCGGACGAGCTGACGGCGGAAACGTTTCTGCGTGCCGTCCGGGCGGCCGCCAGCTTCGACCCCGCCCGGGGCAACGCCAAGGCGTGGCTGTTCCGGATCGCCCAGAACGTCCTCCGGGACGCCCGGCGGCGGGAGCGCCGGCGGGGGTCGGTGTCGATCGAGGCGTTCCGAGACCTCGTCTCGGACGCCCCATCCCCGGAGGAGCGGCTGCTCCACGAGGAAGAGGTCCGGCGCCTGCTGGCGGCCATGGACGAGCTCTCCGAGCGGGACCGGGAGGTCGTGAGCCTGCGGTACGCCAGCGAACTGGAATACCCCGAGATCGCAGGCATCCTGGGCATTCGAGAGGCGGCCGTCCGCACCCGCCTCTGGCGCGCCCTCGGGCGCTTGCGCGAAGTGCTGGCACGGTGACGGACGACGGGCTGCCCTCCGAGCTGGCGCCGGTGGACCGGTTGCTCCGCCGAGCCCGGTTCGAGCCCAGGGAGTCGCTCGGGCCTGAGATCGGGGGCCGGGTCCGCCGGGGCGAGTCCCCGGCGGTCGCTCATCGCCACTCCAGGATCTACTGGGCCAGCCTTGCGGCCGGCCTGGTGGGTCTCGCGGCTGGAGCGCGGCTCCTCGCCGTGAGGTCGGCTGGCACCGTGACCATCGACCGGTGCTGTTTCGATCTCGACGGCGGCGGTTACCCCGACGACGGGGTGCTCGTGGTCACCGGGCGGGGACAGCGGGTCGAGCGGCTGCGGGTCTACGAGGACGTGGACCGCTCCGGCGGATGGAGCAGCGGCGACCGGCTCAAGTTCGAGCGCGGTGCCGCGCCGGTCCTCACCGGTCCGCCCGAGGCCGGGGCCATCGCGACGCAATGCTGTCTCGACTGGGACGGCGGCGGCGCCGCCGATGACGGGCTCATGGTCGTCCGCTCGTCGCCCGACCGCGTCGTCATGGCCGCGATCTACGAAACCGGCCCGAGCCCGGTCACCCCCGTGGCCGGCTGGCAGCTCCGTTAGCGCCCCCGATCCCCAGCACGCACTTCGCATGATTCTGCCCGAGGCTCCGTCCCGGATCCCCTGCGCGGCGCGCGCGCGCACCGCCCTCGTAGCGCTCGCTCTGGCCGCCGGAGCGGCCGGCAGGGCGGCGGCCCAGGTGCCCGATTCGACCAGGCAGGAAGCCCCCGCCAAGCAGGACACGACCGCCGCCGTCGCGTTGCCGGAGATCGAGGTCACCAGCTCGATCGTGCCGGCTGCGGGCCCCTCCATCGGCTCCGGCGTGCCGGCGCGGATCTCCATCATCTCGGGCGACGTGATCGACCTGTGGGAGCCCCGCATCCTCCCCAACGCCCTCGGCACGGAGCCCGGCTTCACGTTCTACGACGACCTCGGGTCGGGCTACAAGACCTCGCTCACGACCCGGGGGTTTTCTGCCGGCCCCGTGCTCGGCACGCCGCAGGGCGTATCCGTGTTCGTGGACGGCGTGCGGCAGAACCAGCCCGACGCGGCGGAGGTGAACTTCGATCTGCTGCCGCTCGATCACGTGAAGCGGGTCGAGTTTCTGCATGGCACCGGCTCGCTGCTGGGCCCCAACTCGCTGGGCGGCTCGGTGAACCTGATCACCGAGCGCGGGTCCGGCCCGCCCCATGGAGAGATCGAGCTGTCGGGGGGATCGTACGGCCTGGTGAGCGGCGAGGCGTCGGTCGCCGGCGCGACGGGCCGCTGG
>Ga0187824_10000159_pt1 | contig 12342 bp, 15 predicted proteins | sample NC_wetland_sal_i_13_FD_132437 | JGI IMG/M metagenome (GOLD analysis project Ga0187824, IMG submission 132437) | Wetland sediment microbial communities from Neuse River Estuary, North Carolina, USA - SourceSoil_4 | ecosystem: Environmental > Aquatic > Freshwater > Wetlands > Sediment | place... | reverse complement strand
GGATCGCCCGCCGCGAACGTGAAGGTGGCGCCATCCCGGCTCACCCGGCGGAGCGAGCGGAGGGTTTGGTCCCGCGTGAGGCGCACCGCGTTCGGGCTCCAGGTCACGTCGAACGTGGCGCCCTTGACCGTATCCACGCTCTCCAGGTAGTGCCGGATGCCGGCGGAGTCCGCCACGAGCATCGGCGCGATGCCGGTCCGGAGCTGGGCCGTTCCCTGCCCCTGCCCTGCCGCGCCGGCGGGCGGACCTGCGGGCGCCCCGGCCTCCTCCGCCTTCGGCTTGGCGCGGCAGCCCACGGCGGCGCCGGCGAGCCCGGCGATGAGAAGGCTTCGATGCACCTGTTGCGAAGTTGTGGCGGCCAGTCGGCGGAAGGAGAGCGGAGGCGATGCAGGATCCTGCAGCCCGGCGGGAGTCGTCCCCCGGGGGCGCGGGCGGCTACACATGCGATACATCGGGACTCCGGCTTCGGAATTGGGGGATGCTGAAAGCTGTAGAGATGGACGCCTGGAGTCCAGCCTCAGACCCGCGTGACCGCATGGAGCTCGGCGCCGTCCAGCTTGCGCCGCCCCGCGAGCGCCTCGATCTCGAGCAGGAACGTCCATCCCGCGAGGTCGGCTCCGAGCCCCCGCGCCAGCTGCCCCGCGGCCCGCGCGGTGCCGCCCGTCGCCAGCACGTCGTCCACCACCAGCACCCGGGCGCCGTGGGTCCAGGAGTCGCTGTGCGCTTCGAGCGCGTCCTGGCCGTACTCGAGGTCGTAGCTCTCCCGCAGGCTCTCCCACGGCAGCTTGCCCGGCTTCCGCGCCGGCACGAAGCCGGCGCCGAGCGACGTCGCCACGGCGCCGCCGAGGATGAAGCCGCGCGCCTCGATCCCGAGCACGTGGGTGATGCCCGCGCCGGCGAACGGCGCGGCCATCGCCTCCACCACGCGGTGGAAGAGCACTCCGTCCCGGAGCACCGGCGTGATGTCCTGGAAGAGGATCCCGGGCTTGGGGTAGTCGGGGATCGGGCGCAGTGTGCGCCGCACCACCACGGCGAGATCGTCGGCCATCGGCTCGGCTCTCCTATCGGATGTCGAACCCGCTGCGTCCAACCGCGGCGGGGGGCAGGTCGGTGATCTCGAACGTCGTGACGTCCGCGCGCGACGGGCCATCGCGGAGCAGCGCCTCCAGCTCGTCGAGCGCCTCGTCCGGGCCCGACGCCACGACCTCCACCCGCCCATCCGTCAGGTTCTGCGCCCAGCCGCTCAGCCGGAGGCGCGCGGCGTGCCGGTGGACGAACCAGCGAAAGCCGACGCCCTGCACCTGCCCGCCGATGACGTAGCGGCGGGTCACGCGCCGGCCCGCCGCCAGGCGCGGAATGCCTCGACCGCGGCCGGCATGAGGGAGATCGCGATGATCGCGAGGATCACGAGGCTGAAGTTCTCGCGCACCACGGGCAGGTTGCCGAAGAAGTAGCCGCCCAGCACGAACAGCGACACCCAGAGGAGCGAGCCGGTGATGCTGAACCGGAGGAACCGGGGGTAATGCATCGCGCCCACGCCAGCCACGAACGGGGCGAAGGTGCGCAGGATCGGCGCGAAGCGCGCCAGGACGACGGTCTTGCCGCCGTGCTTCTCGTAGAAGGCGTGGGTTCGGTCGAGGTATTCCCGGTTGAGGAACCGCACCTTCCCGCTGAACGCGCGGGGCCCCACCCAGCGCCCGATCCAGTAGTTGCAGTTGTCGCCGGCCACCGCCGCGCCGGCGAGCAGGGCCACCAGCACGGCCGGATCGAGCGGGCCCAGGGCCGCGATGGCGCCGGCGGCGAAGAGGAGCGAGTCGCCGGGCAGGAACGGCGTCACCACCAGGCCGGTCTCGCAGAAGATGATGAGGCCCAGCAGCACGTACGTCCCGGTGCCGTAGCGGCCGACGACGTCGGTCAGGTGCCGGTCGAGCCGCAGGAACAGGTCGGCGACCGTCGAGAACCATTCCATCACTGGAACCCGTGTTTGCCGAGGAGCGGCACGAAGCGCACGTCCCCGAGGGTGGTCCGGCGCGCGCCGCCGGCCGGATCGCGCTCGATGAGCGTCAGGGTCTGTCCGTCGCGGTCGCCGAGCGGGATGACCATCCGCCCGCCGGGCGCCAGCTGCTCCACCAGCGGCTCGGGCACGTCGGGCGACGCCGCCGCTACGAGGATCGCGTCGTACGGGGCGAACGGCCGCCAGCCGAGCGTCCCGTCGCCCACCAGCACCGTGGCGTTCCGGATGCCGGCCGCCTCCAGCGCGGCCCGCGCGCTCTGGGCCAGCCCCGGCACCCGCTCGATGCTGAAGACGGTCTCCGCGAGCATCGCGAGCAGCGCGGTCTGGTAGCCGGAGCCGGTGCCGATCTCCAGCACGCGCTCGCGCCCGCCCAGCGCGATGAGCTCGAGATAGCGGGCCTGCACGTACGGCTGGGAGATGGTCTGCCCCGCGCCGATCGGGAGGGCGGCGTCGTCGTACGCCCGGTGGCGGACGCTCTCCGGCACGAACAGGTGCCGCGGCACGTGGCGCACGGCGTGCAGCACGGCCAGGTCGCGGACGCCCTTGGCTCGCAGCGTGTCCACCAGCTGCGTCCGGTAGCCGCCGTAGCTGTCGCCCTCCCCTATCCCCCCAGCGACCATCCGCGCACCGTCTCCAGGAGGGAGTAGTTGGTGAGGTCCATGTGGAGCGGGGTTACGGACACGTAGCCGTCCCCGACGGCGGCGTGGTCCGAGTCGGCGTCGCCGGTCCAGGTGATCGTCCCGCCGCCGATCCAGAAGATCTCCTTGCCCCACGGGTCCTTCATCCGGGCCAGCGATCCCGAGAAGAAGCGGCTGCCGAGCTTGGTGGCGCGAACCCCTTTGACTTCGTCGGCGGGCACCCGCGGCAGATTGATGTTGAGCAGCGTGTCGCTCGGGAGCCCGGCGGCGGTGATGCGCCGCACGAGATCCACCAGCAGCGCGCGGTACGTCGCCAGCGTCTCCGGCTGGTGCCCGGCGAACGAGATGCCGATGCCCGGCACCCCCAGCGCCACCGCTTCCATCGCCGCGGCGACGGTGCCGGAGTAGAGCACGTCCTCGCCCATGTTCGCCCCGTGGTTCACGCCGGAGAACACGTAGTCGGGGCGCTCGGGCATCAGCGCCTCGAGCGCCAGCATCACGCAGTCGGTGGGCGTGCCGTCCACCTGGAACGCGCCGTCCGGCCGGCGCATCGGGCGGACCGGCCGGTGCAGCGTGAGCGCGTGGGAGGTGGCGCTCTGCTCCCGGTCCGGCGCCACCACCGTCACCGTGGCGACGGCGCGGCACACGTCGGCCAGGAGCGCCAGGCCGGGAGCCAGGATGCCGTCGTCGTTGGTGACCAGGATGTTCATGTCGGGAGAGCCGGCCGCTCAGGGCTCGCGCGGCTTCGCCGGCTTTCCCTCGAGGATCCCCAGCACGGTCTCGATCTCGGCCCGGACCTCCCGGACCATCTGCGCCTCGAAGGCCTTCCGCGCGGAGGGCTTGAGCTCGCCGGAGCGGCGGTACTGGTCGATCCGCTGGCGTGCCCCCTCGATCGTGTACTTCTCGGTGTAGAGGAGGTGCTTCACCAGCATGATGAGCTCCACCTCGCGGGCCTTGTAGACCCGGTTGCCGGAGCGGTTCTTGGCCGGGTTGAGGAAGCGGAACTGGCTCTCCCAGTAGCGCAGCACGTGCGGCTTGAGGTCGGTCAGCGCGCAGACCTCGCCGATCGAGTAGAACTCCTGGACTGGTCGCGCGGTCGTCATCGCCACTGCTCCGATTTGAGCTCGCGTCCCATCAGCTCGGCGACGCCCTCGCGCGCCGGCTTTCCCCGGAAGAGCACGTCGCACACCTGCGCCGTGATCGGCAGTTCCACGCCCGTCCTCGCGCCGAGCGCCGCTCCCGCCCGCGAGGCGTTGGCGCCCTCGGCCACGGTGCGGTGGCTCGCCCGGTACTCCTCGAATGACGTGCCCTGCGCTACGGCCACGCCCAGCGCCCGGTTGCGGCTCTGGCGTCCGCAGGCCGTGAGGATCAGGTCGCCCATGCCCGCGAGGCCGGCGAAGGTCAGCGCCTCCGCGCCCAGCGCCAGGCCGAGCCGGGTGATCTCCGCCAGCCCGCGGGTGAGCAGCGCGGCCCGCGGGTTGTCGCCCAGCCCCAGCCCCTCGAGAATCCCCGCGGCGACCGCGATCACGTTCTTGAGCGCCCCGGCCAGCTCGACGCCGATGACGTCGCCGTGGGAGTAGACCCGGAACGTCGGCGTCGCGAACAGCCGCTGCACCGCCTGGGCGGTGCGCTCGTCCGCCGCCGCCGCGACCACCGCGGTCGGCTGGCTGTCGTACACCTCCCGCGCGAAGCTCGGGCCCGACAGCGCGGCCACCCGCGCGCCGGGCAGCGTCTCCGCGATCACCGACGACATCGGTGCCAGCGAGTCCACCTCGAGTCCCTTGGTGGCGCTCACCACCAGCGTGCCCCGCGGGAGGGATCCCGCCACCCGGCCGAGCACCGCCCGGACCGCGTGGCTCGGCGCGACCGACACGACGACCCCGGCGTCCTTCACCGCGTCCCGCGCGTCGGCGCAGGCGGCGAGCCGCGGGTCGAGCGGGCACCCGGGAAGGAACAGCGGGTTCTCGTGCCCGGCGTTGATCGCCTCGACCACCTCCGGCTCGTAGGCCCAGAGCCGGACTTCCTCGCCCTTCCGGGCCAGGAGGTCGGCGAGCGTCGTCCCCCAGCTCCCGGCGCCGAGGACGGCGACCCGGGTCACGACGGGCGACCCGCCGGCTCGCTCCCCCCGGCGGCGGGGGCCCGGGGCCTCGCCCGCCGGCCAAAGCGGTTCTCCGTGCCCCGCGCCAGCCGCTGGAGATTCGCCCGGTGCTTCCAGATGAGGAACGCGGCCAGCGCGATCTCGATGATCAGCACCCCGCCGCGCGCGCGCTCGAGGAAGTAGGCCGCGACCGGGAACACCGCCGCCGACGCCACGCTCCCCACCGACACGTAGCCGGTGAGCCACACGAGCGCGCCCCAGACCACCAGCGAGACGAGCAGCGCCTTGGGCGCGAGCGCGAGCACGACGCCCGACGCCGTGGCCACGCCCTTCCCGCCCTTGAAACCGACGAACACCGAGAACACGTGGCCGACCACCGCGGCGAGCCCGCAGTAGAGCGGGAACAGCTCGATGTCGGGTCCCCACGCGCCCGCGCTCCACACCGGGGCCGCGCCCTTGGCCACATCCACCAGCGCCACGGGGATCGCGTACTTCCAGCCGAGCACCCGGTAGACGTTGGTGGCGCCGAGGTTCCGGCTCCCCTGCTCCCGGAGGTCGATGCCCTTGAACAGGCGGCCCGCCAGATAGCTGGTCGGGAACGCGCCGGTCAGGTACGACAGCGCGAGCCACGCGGCCGCCGAGATCATCGCTCCTTCGAGCCTCGGCGGGTGAACTTGAGCCGGAGCGGCGATCCCGTGAACGGCCACGCCGACCGGAACCCGTGCGTCAGGTAGCGCTGATACGCCTCCGGCACGTCGTCCGGCCGGTTGGTGACGATCGCGAACGCCGGTGGCGCGGTGCCGATCTGCGACGCGTAGAGGAGCTTCACCTCTTCACCCGGCTTTTGCGGCGGGGCCGCGCGCTCTACCAGCTCCTCGAGGACCCGGTTCACTTCGGCGGTCGGCACGCGGACCTTCCGGCCATGGGCCACCTCGAGGATCAGGTCGAGCAGGTTCCGCACCCGCTGTCCCGTCAGCGCCGAGACATAGAGGAACGGGACGTAGCGTAGGAACGGGGCCTGCTCGATCAGGGCTTCCTGGCCGCGATACGCGGTGTTCGCGTCCTTCTCGGGGACCAGGTCCCACTTGTTCACGACGATGATGAGCCCCGCTCCGTGCTCCCAGGCTTCGTTGGCGATCCGGAGGTCCTGGGTGTGGAGGCCGAGCTTGGCGTCCACGACGAGTACACAGACCTCGGCCCGCTCGATAGCGCGCCGGGTCCGCAGCGTGGAGTAGAATTCGAGGTCATCCTCCACTTTAGCCCGTTTTCGTAACCCTGCGGTATCAATGAAGTTGAGGGCCGTACCTCGAAACCGCAAGAGGGAGTCGATCGCGTCCCGCGTGGTCCCGGCCTCCGGCGCCACTACGTGGCGCTCCGCGCCGAGCAGCCGGTTGACCAGCGACGACTTGCCCACGTTGGGCCGCCCGACGACGGCGACGTTGATCCGCTCCTCTCCCTCGCCTGCCTCCCGGGGCGGGAGTCGCTCGACGAGGGCGTCGAGCAGGTCGCCGCTTCCCTTCCCCACCGCCGCCGACACGCCCTGCGGGTCGCCGAAGCCCAGCTCGTAGAACTCGTACTGGGCGGTCGTGCGCTCGAGGTCGTCGAGCTTGTTCACCGCCAGGAGGACCGGGCGCCCGGCCGCGCGGAGGCGCTCGGCGATCGCGCGGTCCAGCGGAGTCACACCCTCCTGCCCGTCCACCAGGAACAGGATCAGGTCGGACTCGGCCAGGGCGAAGTCCACCTGCCGGCCGATGGCGCGGTCCATCGCGTCGCTCGAGTCGGGCACGAGCCCGCCGGTGTCTACCAGCCAGAACGCGCGTCCGCCCCATTCGGCCTCGCCGAAATGGCGATCGCGGGTCGTGCCGGGCCGCTCCGAGACGATGGCCGGCCGGCCGCCGACGATGCGATTGAACAGGGTGGACTTGCCCACGTTGGGACGGCCCACGATGGCGACGGTCGGCCGGCTCACGCGGCGAGCGGGGCCGCGAGCGCGTCCGCGAAATCCTTCGAGAAGCGGATCTCGAACGGCAGCCGGGCAGCGAGGCCGTGGGCGTCGAGGTTGTCGATGAAGAGGCCGTCATCGTTGATGCACTCGCCTGGCAGCAGCGCGAGATCGAGATCCCGCCGGGTGATCAAGGCGCTCTCGACAGCGGCGCCGGGCAGGAGCCCGGCCGTGGTGACCGACGGGCCGAAGAGGCTGTTCTCGACCGGAATGAGCGCGAACTCCCCCCCGGTCGCCCGGGCGAGCGGCTCGAGGACCTGCGGCATGAGCGGCGCCATTGCGGTCCCGGTGACGATGCCGATCCGCTGCCCCCGCCAGCCGCCCAGGGAGGACGCCTCGGCCGCGATCCGCTGCTGCAGCCAGCGCACCGAGCCGACGCCGTTCTCCACCTGCTCGAAGTCGTCGTAGCTCGCCGCGTCGGGCAGAGCCAGGCCGGCGCGCAGATACAGTTCGTCGGCGCCGTAGACCCAGTGCGTCCCCCGCGCCGCGAGCGCGGCCGGCCAGCGCGACTCGACCTCGCGCACGGCCGCGCGGCACTCGTCCCGCGTAGGTTCGCGGCAGAGATGATGCTTGCTGAACTCGGTCAGGCCGACGGGTACCACCGAGCAGGAAAGAATCGCGGGCCCGAAGCCCCAGAGATCGTCGAGCGTCCGCTTGAGCACCGCACCGTCGTTTACCCCCGGCGACATCACGATCTGGGTGTGGAACTGGATCCCGTGCTCGGCGAACCCGCGGAGCTGGGGCATGATCTCGGGCGCGGTCGGATTGCGGAGCAGATAGCGCCGGACCACCGGATCGGTGGCGTGCACCGAGACGTAGAGCGGCGACAGCCGGTACTCGATGATCCGCGCGACGTCGTGCGGCTTGAGGTTGGTCAGCGTGGCGAAGTTGCCGTACCGAAACGACAGGCGGTAGTCGTCGTCCCGGATGTAGAGCACGTCGCGCAGCCCCTCGGGGAGGCCGTCCACGAAGCAGAAGTCGCAGCGGTTGGCGCAGCGCCGGATCCGGGGCGGCTCGAGGGCGAGCCCGAGCGGCTCGCCCGCCGGGCGCTCGATATCGAACTCGATCTCCTCGCCGTCCGGCTGGCGGACGTGGAGCAGGATCTCCTCTTCGGCGGTGAGGAACTCCCAGTCGAGAAAGTCGTCCAGCTCCCGGCCGTTCACCGAGAGCAGCTCGGTGCCGGCCCGAAGCCCCAGCTCCTCGGCGATCGAATCGGGCTCTACTGCCGTAACCTTGATCATGGGCGCGGTAATTTCGCCCTGTGACACCGTAAGAGCAAGAAGCAAAATTACTTCCGCCTTCCGGCTTCAAGTCACGTGTCACCGCCGGCGAAAGAGTCTCGCCGAATAGCGTTTCCCGGCGCAGATTTAGGCCCTCGATCCACCAAGACCCTACCTGCGGAGGAAGCGATGACGGCGGCCCCGAACCAGACTCACGGAGCGGACGAGGACGCGAGGGTGCAGGCGGCCCTGGAGCAGCTCAACGGTCTCCTGGTCCCCGGCGAGACGCTCCAGGCGTACGCGGTCCAGCGCCGGCTCTTCGCCCTTACTGGGCGCCGGGTCCTGGTCGGAGCGAGTACGGGGCGTCTCCTGGTGCTGCGCCGGAATCTCCTGGGCGGGTTCCACCTGTCCGACCTACGGTGGCAGGACCTCAAGGACGTGAAGCTGAACGTCGGGATCTTCGGAGCCGATCTGACCGTCACGACGCTGGACCAGGCCGACCTCGCCACCCAGGACCGGACGGCCGGGGTGTTCCAGCTGGCGGGCCTTCGGAAGGCGCAGGCCCAGGGCGTCTATCGCATCTGCCAGGCGCAGGAGCAGCAGTGGCGAGAGAAGCGCCGGGTGCGGGACCTCGAGGAACTGCGGGCCAAGTCGGGGGGGCTTCAGCTCGGCGGCGCGGGTCCTGTGAGCGGCGTGGCGGGCGCCGCGGGCGGCGCCGACGCGGTCGAGCGGCTCAAGGCGGCCAAGGACATGCTCGCCAACGGGCTCATCACCGACGCCGAGTTCGAGGCGATCAAGGCGAAGGTCGTGTCCGGGCTCTGATCACTCCACCACGATCTCGCCCACCTCGGGGCCGAACTCGCTTTCCACGCGACGGGTGCCGGGCGGGGGCCGCCAGTCCCCGCCGTCCACCCGCATCACCACGCGGTGGATGCCCGGCGCCACGGCAACCCGGACGCTCCATTCTTCCTTGCCCCGCCGCTCGAGCTTGAGCGGCAGCCAGTCGGTGAAATCCCCTGCCAGCTCCACGACCTGGGCTCCCCGGGCGCGGAGCCTGATCTCTCTTCCGCCCTCGGCGGCCGGCCCGATCCTGAGCGCGCCGGCATCGTGCCGGGAGAGCGGCTCCGCGGGTCGGGAGGATGTGGGCGGCCGCACGCTCACCCGCATGCCCAGCACGAAGTAGCGCGCACCGGGCACGGCCGTCACCGGGTCGGTTGCGCTCCTTCCCGCGCCGGCCACGAGGGCAAGGTCCGGCGTCAAGCTCCGACTCACCGTGGCGCTCCAGAGCGTCACCTCGGGGGTGGTGCGGCTGAACCGGCGCCCGAGCCCGAGCTCGAGGTCGAGCGTCGCCAGCCTGAGCCGCCCCGAGACCATGCCGTCGGTGAAGGTGTTCCGCCGCACGCCCCCGAACGGGTCGCCTGCGCCCAGCGTGTCCTGGACGGTGGGGTTGGTGCCGGGATCGGCGACGACGTCGAACGCGGTGCTGGTCAGCGAGAGCGCGAGGCGCACGGGGCCGAGTCGGGCCGCGGTACCGACCTGGCTCCGGCGCAGCGGGCGCCAGACGCCCAGGGAATAGGCGTGGCCCAGGGAGCCGCCGGCCCAGACGGCGATGGCGGTGGACGGGTAGGCCCAGGCGCGGACGCCGGCCTCGAGCGTCGTCGTACCCTGCACCATCTGATGCCAGGTCCAGCCGAGGTTGCCGTTGCCCTCGATCGCGAAGGGCCCGAAGCGGGGTGACGTCAGCCTGCCGCCCGCGACTCCCTGGAAGTTCCAGCGTCCCGACGGCCCGTTGGAGTAGGCCCCCGACGCGTTCAACCGAAGCGCTCCGGACTCGAACGCGAGTGACGGCGCGAGGCTGGCCACCGCGCCGGAAAACGCGTCATCTGAGTGCGCGGTGCCGGCCCCTACGTCGAGCGCCGCCGTGAACTGCGCCGTGGCGGGGACGGCCCCGCCTGCGATCGCCGCGAGGGTGACGAGCGCCCGCCGGATCACGGCTTCTCCCGCAGTGCCAGGAAGTCGTCGTCGGGCCGCCCGTCGCGAGCGAGATCGAACACCGAGCGGTACGCCCGGTCGGGGGGCGTCCCCTCGGTCATGAGGTCGGTGAGGACCGAGATGGGCACGACCAATGAGCGCCCGGAGCGGAGCGTCCGCAGGCGCTGGAGCGTGTCCGCCGGCACGCCCGCCCGGATGGCTCCGGCGCCCGCCGTCACCTCGGCGTCCGTCGCCGAGCCGCCCAGCGCCGCGCGGGCGCGGCCCAGTTGTCCGTAGAGTGCGGCGACGGCGGCCCGGATACGCTCGCCGCTCGCTCCGAGAGTGTTGCCTTCGAGCGCCTTCTGGACCAGCGGCTCGGTGGGCAGGCGGGCGGTCCGGGCCGAGTCCACGAGGTGCTGCACCGCGCCCGCGGTGATCGGATCCAGCCGCTCGGCGAGGCGCCGGTCCTGCGCGTTGAGCAGCGCCGGGCCGAAAAGCAGCAGGGCCGTGGCCAACAAGGCGGGGGAGCGCACGCGTCAGCTCACGGTGATGACGGACATCGGAGCGCCGTAGTCGTCGTCGGGCGCGGGCGGCTCCGTCGGGTCCCGCTGCCACTCGCGTCCGTCCACGAGGAAAGTGTAGCGGTAGCGGCCCGGCGGGAGCCGGAGCCGCACCGTCCATTCCCCTGCCCCGCTCGGCGCGAGCGGCGTGGCGGACGGATTCCAGTCGTTGAAGTCGCCCACCACCGTGACGGTGGACGACGCGGGCGCCACCAGCCGGAGCAGCACGGCGCGCGGCGGCCCCCCCGCCGGGTCGCGATGCGGTACGACGGCGAGGAGGATGCTCGCGGCGAGCGCCGCCGCCGCGGCCCCGAGCCAGGGCCACACGCCGCGGCGACCCGTGCTGCGCCGGCCCGCGCGGATGGCCTGGAGCGCGGCGGTGTCGATCGTGGCGTCGAACGCGATCGGGCGCCGGAGCTCCGCCGCGATCCGGCGGAGCGTCTCGTCGGCCGGCTCGGGCGCGCGGTCACCCTGCACGAACGTCACGCAGCAACTTCCGGAGCTGGTCGCTCGCGCGCTTCACCCGCATCCGCACCGCCGGCTCCTTGGCGCCGGTGAGGCGGGCGATCTCGTCGTATTCCATTTCCTCCACGTAACGCAACAGGAACGCCTCCCGGTAGTGGGGCCGGAGCCGCGCGAGCGCGCGGCCGATCTCCTCGCGCCAGCCCAGCGTTTCGCTCACGTCGCCCCGGCGACCCGGCAAGTCGGCGGGGAGCAGAGTCAGGTGGTCATGCCGCCGGAGGCGGCGCCGGACCGTCCGGCAGCGATTCACCACGATGCGGAACAGCCAGGCTCCGAAACGCTCGGGCTCGCGGCAGGAGGCCAGGGCCCAATACGCCCGGACGAAGCCGTCCTGCAATGCCTCCTCCGCGTCCTCGCGGTTCCCGAGCATGTGCAGCGCGTAGAGCCCCAGGCTGTTCCGATAGCGCGCCATCAGGCCGGCGAAGGCGTCCAGGTCGCCCGCGAGCGTTCGGGCGACCAGCGCGGCATCGCTCTCGGTCATCCCTGAAGGACTACGGCCGGGCCCGCCTTGTGACAGGCGCGTGCCGCCGGACCCAGGCTTCGCCGGCATTGGTGACAACGCGGTCTTCCTGGGAGTCATTCGGGTCGTTGGCGATGGAGTTTCCGGAATCGACTCAGGAGACGACGATGCGGATGATCTTCCTTGCACTCGCTGGCTCGGCCGGGGCCCTGTCCGCCTGTGGCGACGGGACCGCGCGGGCGCTGGCCCCGGCGGGCGCCGGGCAGGCGGCAGTATACCTCACCGACGCGCCGTTCCCCTTCGCCGGTATCGCGCGGGTGGACGTCCACGTCGTTCGGATCGAGCTCTCGCCAGAGGTGGACACGTCCGCGGCGCCGGCGGCCTGGGTCACGGTCGCCGCGCCCGATCGGGCGTTCAACCTGCTCGATCTCCAGAACGGGGCTACCGCGCTCCTGGGCGAGGCGCAGATCCCGGCCGGCAGCTACGCGGCCGTGCGGGTGACCATCGACCCGGCGCGGTCGAGCATGACCGACGCGAACGGCGGGGTCCTCGGTGCGGCGGCCGGCGCGACCGGGGGGGGGATCGACTGGCGGACGGCGGTCCAGGCCCCGGTGCTCTACGCGCAGGTGGAGGAACCGATGGCCGTGGACGAGCAGGGGCAGGACATCGTGATCGACTTCGACGTCGGGCGGAGCTTTCAGTATGACGGCGGCGGACGGTTCACCTTCGTGCCGTGGCTCCGGGCGATCACGCGGGCGGGGTCGGGAGCCGTGGCGGGCCTGGTGCGTCGCGGCGATACGGGGGCGCCCATCGCCAATGCGGCGGTGAGTCTCACAGTGGCGAGCGACACGGCGCTC
>Ga0187824_10000155_pt1 | contig 12462 bp, 10 predicted proteins | sample NC_wetland_sal_i_13_FD_132437 | JGI IMG/M metagenome (GOLD analysis project Ga0187824, IMG submission 132437) | Wetland sediment microbial communities from Neuse River Estuary, North Carolina, USA - SourceSoil_4 | ecosystem: Environmental > Aquatic > Freshwater > Wetlands > Sediment | place... | reverse complement strand
GCCATGACCACAATGCAGCCTGACTCTTCTCTGCGCCGTCCGCATCTAATAACGCAATGAAGCAGAAAACTTGGCGAGGTGATGATGCAAGAAGCCAAGCGGCCTGCGGTGGATCGGAGGATGCTTATGGCACAGGTGATTGAGTTTTACATTCCAGTGCGCTTTAAACCGAAAGTAAAGTGGGTGCCCGTCGAGCAGCGCGGAAAGATTATCGCGTTCCCCAGCGACTTGAAAAAGTCCGCGTAAGGAACCGAGTGACCCACACGCCCGGCCCGCTTATGTAGCGAGCCGGGCGTTGCTGTCTTCCGACGTCGGTCTCCCAGCATTCTGACTAAAAGCTGTTTTGCCGTCGTAAGTATCTAATTTAATTGGCTTTATAACTGTCCGCTGATGCCGCCCTTGCCCCCACCTCCAGGATTCCTCAGAACCGCCAAAGCACTGGTTTCGCTGGCCTAGAGCGAAATTTCGAGGCATACTATGCGGCAGGCCCGTCTCCCCTACGGGCGGGAGGGCTCCGCATCATGCCGTTGCTGGAGGAGAACCAAGTAACTGAGCTCGCGCCTTCGGTCGGGGATGGTTCCGAAAGGAAGCAGCGCCGTCAGATGCTGGTGGCACTGGCTCTGCTGTTGGCCGCACTCATTCTGGTTTTGATCAAGGACCGCGACTTCTGGTTTCCCCCTGCGCCGCCGGCGCAATCAGAATCGGAACCGGTCGAAGAACCTTCATCCGATGTAAAGGCTCCGGCAGAAACCGCCAGCACGGCCTCGCCGGCGACGACGCCGGCCGCGGTTCATGCGCGCCCCAAGGCGAAGCCGCGCACGCCGCCGCCCTCCACGGCTGATCCAACTCCCGCGCCCGCATTAGCGCCGGTGGTGATGACTCGCGCTGTCCTGCCTCCGCTCGAGGTCGAAGTGGTGGCCGGAGACGAGCACCGCACCATTCAGGCCAGCAGCAATTCGGTGAGAGTGGACCTGCAGCCGAGAGCGCCTTTCTCGCCGTCGCCAACCTCTGCCTCGCCGGCTTCCGCTCCATCCGGATCGTCCACTGCCGCTTCGGATTCCGGCGGCGTTGCCGATGCTACCGGTCGCGTCCACCTTTCTCCCGGCGCGGCTGAAATCATTTCCCGCCCGGTTCAACCAAACTATCCCCTGCTGGCCAAGGAGATGAAGGTTCAAGGCGCGGTCGTGCTCGAAGCCCTGATCGGCCGGGACGGAAATATTCAGGACCTTCACGTTCTGAGCGGACCCACGATTCTTTCGACCGCGGCCCGGGAAGCGGTAAAACAATGGCGCTTCCGGCCCTACCTGCAGTCAGGTCAGGCCGTCGAAACAGAAGCCCGGATTACGGTAAACTTCACCATCTCGACCCAGTAGTGCTTGCACCACCTCCGGTCTGTGCGGGGACGGGTCTCCGACCCGTCCAGGCCGTGCGCAGCTCGGCAAAGGGCAAATGGCATTTGCGATCTCCAGCAGCGCTTTTGAGAATGGCGGCGACATTCCCCGGAGATTCACCTGCGATGGCGCCGATGTCTCTCCCGAACTTTCGTGGGTCGAACCTCCGCCCGGAACTCAGAGCTTCGCGCTGATCGCCGATGATCCCGATGCTCCATCCGGCACCTGGACCCACTGGGTGCTGTTCGACCTGCCCGCGGCTGCCACCAGCCTGGCGGAGGGCGTGACCCGGATTGACGAACTGCCCGGCGGCGAGCGGCAAGGGCGCAACGACTTTCGCAGGATCGGCTACAACGGTCCCTGTCCGCCTCCGGGACAACCCCATCGCTATTTTTTCAAGATCTTCGCGCTCAACGGAAAACTGGACCTCAAACCGGGCGTGAGCCGGCAGGAAGTAGAACAGGCGATGCGAAGCCAGGTGCTAGGCCAGGCGGAGTGGATGGGAAAGTACCGCCGCTGAAATTTGCGCCACGCGAAGTCCGGAAAGTTTGCGGCAAGTCAGGCGTTATCGAGAGCCGATGATTACGGCGCCGCTCCGGCGTGGGCGCGGGACGCCGGCCCGATTTCCGGGGCGCGCTCCACGCGGTTCCTGCCGTTCGTCTTGGCGCAATAGAGCGCTGTATCGGCGGCCCGTAAGAGTGCCTCTCCCTTGACCAGTTCCCCCAATTGACGGCCGGCCACGATTCCAATGCTCACCGTCACCGGAATGGGCCCGGCTTCGGTTTCAACCGGCTTTCTCGATATCCCGGCCCGCATTCTTTCCGCGGTCGCGATCAGGTCGGCAGCGGAACACTCGGCCAGCACCACCAGGAACTCTTCGCCGCCGTAGCGGCCCACGTAATCATAATTTCTCACCGATGCAAGCATGCGCCGAGCCACTTCGCGCAACACGGCATCTCCGGTCTGGTGCCCGTGGGTGTCGTTGATCTGTTTGAAGTGGTCAAGGTCCGCCATCATCACTCCCAAAGGCTCGCCGATCCGCACGCTGCGCTGGGTCTCGCGGTGCAGCAGGCCCATGATGGCGCCGCGGTTCCACAGGCCGGTCAGATGGTCGTGCGCCGACTCGAATTGCAATTCGGTTTGGACTTTCAGCAGCGCGCCCTGGAGTTCCAGAATCCGCTTGCCCGCCCGCACCCGCGCGCGCAGTTCGTTTACGTCGAATGGTTTGGTCAGATAGTCGTCGGCCCCGGCCTCCAGGCCGGCCACTACGTCTTCCTTGCTGCCTTTCGCCGTCAGCAGAAGCACATATTTATATGGACCCTCTTCGTCACTGCGGATCCTCCGGCACAGTTCAATTCCGTCGAGACCCGGCATCATCCAGTCCAGGATCGCCATCTGGGGAGCATCTTTTTGCTGCAGCACGCTCCATGCGTCCAGGCCGTTCTCCAGGGACGTGACCCGGTAATTCCATTTCTGCAACCAGTTTTCCAGGATGCGGCGGAAAATGGGATCGTCTTCCGCGATCAACACGGTATCGGGCGGCGACAATATCGTGGAGGAACCGGCCTCCGGAGGCCGGCCCACAGGCGGACTATTCATTGCACGGCTCCGGCAGGGTCTTGCAGCGCGAGATGCAGACCCGCCAATTCCCGCTCCAGCACCGCAAACACTTCTGAAGCCCGGGAAAGATTTTTTTCATGTCCCATGTCTTCCAGTTCGCGGGCGGCTTGCGAGGCGCCGGCGGCGCTCAGATAGCCGAGCTCGCCTTTGAGGCTGTGGGCCGCCCGCATCACCGCATCCGCATCGATGTCGACGATGCCCTGGCGGAGCTTCTGCAGCAATTTGGGTGATTCTTCCAGAAAGATATGGCAAAGTTCGCGCAGGAGTTCTTCGTCCCCGCCCAGCCGGTCCAGAGCTTCGGCCCGGGCCCACACCAGGGCGGCGGGAGGATTGGCGGCAAGGTTGGTTTGGGCGCGGGAAAAATCGGAGAGCGTTTTTTCAATATCGCTGAAGCGTATGGGTTTCGTAATGTATCCATCCATTCCTGCCTGCAGGCAGCGCTCGCGGTCACCTTTCATGGCGTGCGCGGTCATGGCAAAGATCGCAAGGCGAGTGGCGCCGTGTTTCTCCTGCCGGCGAATAGCTTCGGTGGCGGCCAGACCGTCCATCTCCGGCATCTGCACGTCCATGAACGCCAGGTCGAATTTCTGGCTGAAGGCGAAAGCGACCGCCTCTTTGCCGTTATGCGCCAGCACCGCGGAGTGCCCCATTTTTTCCAGCACTCGCAGAATCACTGCCTGGTTCACGGCGTTGTCCTCGGCCACCAGGATGTGAAGTTTACGCGACGACTCACGCAGGGAATGCCGGGTCACCAGCGAAGGCGGTGGGGCGGGCTGGCCGGAGCGGCCACCGCCCAGCACGGTGAGGATCGCGGCGCGCAGATCGGCTTTCATCACGGGCTTCAGCAGGTAGGCCGAAATGCCCACCTGCCGGCAACGCTCCGCTTCGCCCAGTTGTCCGCCGGAAGTCAGCATCAGGATATTCGCTGTCCCGCTGGTGGACTGGCGGCGGATCGCTTCCGCCAGCTGGAATCCGTCCATGCCCGGCATGCGCGCGTCCACCAGGATGACGGAAAAGGATTCGCCTTTCTGTCGTGCTGCTGCAATGGCCGCCAGCGCCGCCTCGCCACTCTCGGCGGCGCATGGTTCCATCCCCCACCGGGCCGTCATGTCGCACAGGATCCGCCGATTGGTTTCGTTGTCGTCCACCACCAGCACGGCCACATGGTGCAAGTCCGGGGCGGGCGGGAGCGCGGGCGGCATTACCTCGGGCTGCTGGGCGAAGCACGCGGTGAAATGAAATGCGCTGCCCTTGCCTTCGCCGCTTTCCAGCCAGATTTTTCCCCTCATAAGGTTGACCAGGCTGGCGGAAATAGCCAGCCCGAGTCCCGTCCCGCCATACTTCCGCGTGGTGCTGTTGTCGGCCTGCGAAAAGGCCTGGAAGAGCAGCCGGTGTTTTTCGCCCGGAATTCCGATTCCCGTGTCCTGCACCTTGAAATGGATTTCCACCTTGCCGTGGTGCTCGGACTTCCGCGTAACTTCGACGAGCACTTCTCCCTGGTCGGTAAATTTGATGGCATTTCCCACCAGGTTCACCAGGATCTGGCGCAGCCGCCCGGGATCGCCGAGCAGTTGCGGAGGCACGTCCGCGCCGATCTCGTAAGCCAATTCCAGCCCCTTTTCGTGGGCCCGCGCCGCCAGCGTCTTCATGGTTTCACCCACGCAGGTATAGAGGTTGAAAGCGATCTGCTCCAGCTCCATTTTTCCCGATTCCACTTTCGAGAAGTCCAGAATGTCGTTGATGATGCTGAGCAGGGACTCGCCCGAAGAACGCACCAGCAGGAGGTATTCCCGCTGCTCCTGGCTCAGCTGGGTGTCCAGGGTAAGTTCCGTCATGCCCAGGATTCCGTTGATGGGAGTGCGAATCTCATGGCTCATGTTGGCCAGAAACTCGCCCTTGGCGCGACTGGCGGCCTCGGCTGCATCCTTGGCGGCGGCAAACTGTACGTTCGCGTTCTGCAGTTCGGCGGTGCGGCGAGCCACCTCATCTTCCAGGTTCCCACGGTGGCGCTGCAGTTCCCGGTCCTGTTGTTCAATCTGGGCGAGCATTTCGTTCACTCCCGCCACCAGCCGTCCCACTTCATCGTGACTCGTAACCGGACAGCGCAGGGCATAGTTCCGCTCCAGGGAAACCCTTCTCGCCGTCTGCGCCAGTTCGAGGATGGGCCCGGAAACCAGCCCTTGCAGTCGCGCCGCCAGCGGAAAAGCCACGATCGAGGAAATCAACAGCGCCACCGCAATCACCCAGGGGTAAGTCCGCAGCCGCGCCTTCATCTCGGAGAAATCCGATTCCAGGTAAACCGTGCCAATCGAGTCCGCCGCCAGCCGGACCGGGCGAAACACCAGCAGATGACCCGCTTCGAAGAAGCTGCCGCTTTTACGCAAAGCCGGGAGCGGAGCCGGCAGATCCAAATCTGGCCGGTCGCGGACGTACGCGGCAAACAGCTTCCCGTCCTCGGTAAACAGGCCAGCCGCCGTGATGTGAGGCTGGGTGCGCAGGGACTTCAGGACATCCTGCGCCGCCTGCACGTCATGGAACGTAAGTGCGGCCGTGCTGTTGTCCGCCACCATGTCGGCCAGCGTGGAGGCGTCTCTCACCATCGCCCGCCGGGTCGTGATCACGTCGTAGCTGATCATCACCCCGCAAGCCAGCAGCAAGGTGATCGCCGTGATCGACAGGATGATCGCGGTCAGCTTCCGCCCGATCGACATGTCGCGCAAGGCGCCCATCTAGTTCACCGCTCCATCGTCCGCCACGATCAGCTTGGCCACGGTCAATAGCCGCGCGCTGAGCTTCAGGTGGGCCCGGTCCGCGGCTTGCAGATTGATTTCAAAACGCACCCGGCTGTCGTCGAGGACAAAGTTGATGATCCCGCCCATGCGGGCGAAACCCGCGGCATCGCCCACGGTGAGAGCGCCGCTTCCTCTCAGGCGGCGCAGGATCTCGCGCAGGCGCGGCCCTTCCGAAGCCGCCACGAATATGATCTGACACGCTTTCGCCTGGTCCAGGCCGGAGGGATGAATAATCTCGAGCCGGCGGCCGTTCACCGTCTTCTCTGCAATCGCCTGTTCGAAATCAGGGTCGAACGGATCTTGCCCCAGCACGCAAATTTGCAGCGGGGCGTCCTCGCTCCGAAATGCGTCGGCCGGCCACTCCACGAACTTCGCGAAATTGAACAGAAATGCCGCTTTGACCTGATATTCGGTGGCCGTCTGCGCCTGCATCCCCATGACCGCGGAACCGAAGACCAGCACCAAGGCCAACCGCCTCCAGTATTTTCGGGAAGGGCGCAGCAAGGCGGCATCGTCTTCGTCGAAAATTTCAGGCGTTTTGTCGGGGTCTTCCAATTTTTGGTTCCTGTTTCAGAATTGCCACGTAAGTTTCCCGTAAATGCTCCGCTTGATCAGCGTGGACCTCACGGTGCCGTTCTCATCGACAAACTCGAGGTGCCGGTCCTTCACCAGGTTCTGCCCCACCACGCTCATGGAGAGCTGTTCCGTCCATCGCCAGGTGATTCCGGTATCGAGCCGGGTGTAGGACGGGATTGCCCCGCTTCTCAGTCGGTCAACGAAATAGAGGGAAGCATCCCACCCGACTCCACGCGACAGGGCGAGGTGGGACCGCAGTTGGGCGCTGTGCACCGGGCTGCTGCCCTCCTCCTGCCGGACGGAACTGGTGTCATGGCTGGCCGCGTCCAGGTGCAAGTGAACTTGCTCGAAGGCATATCCAGGGCTGAGCATCCAGCGATCGGTAACCTTCCAGTTCGCCGCCAGCTCGAGTCCATGCGCTTCTCCATGCATGAGGTTCCCGAAAATAAACGGTTGAACGAGATGAGGAGGCGCGGGCGCGCTCTCGAAGAAAGGCGCGGCCGGCTCGGCCGTCTCCTGATGCTGGTAGTCGCTGAAATAGGCCGCGACATCCAGCGAGAGACTCGGGGAAAGCGCAACCCGGTAACCCAGTTCGTAGGCAGTCAGTTGTTCGTCCTGGAAAAGAGGATTGCCCACGAAAGCCACTAAAACCGGAAGGCCGCCCGGTCCGGGGAATCCGCCAACATTAGCCCGCACCGAGGTATCGGTCTGTGAGGGGGTTCGATCCGCCCGGGAGATGGCTGCCCAAAACATGTGCCGGGCGCCGGGTGTCCACGACATGCGCGCGCTGGGCATCCAGTTGGCCCCGGTGTAGAAGTTATGTTCCAGCTTGGTGCCGAGCGTGAGGTAGAGCTTGTCGGGCAGCAACGCGATTTCGTCCTGGAAGAACGTGCTGAAGGTCTGCATGTTGAGGTCCGGAGGAGTCAAGGACACAGTGAGATTTCCCCGCGTGCTCGAATCCGTGAACCGGTAACCGCCTCCCCAAACCATGGCTTGACGGCTGCCCCAGGCGAAGTGGTGCTGGAAGTCGATGGCAAACGTGTTGCGATCCTCCTGGAGAATATCGGCGCGCTGGTAGCGGTCGAAGGAAACCTGCAGAGTGGTGCCGGAAGCAGCGGAAAAAGCATGGTCCCAGGTGGAATTCAGAAAACCGCCCCCGAGCGGAGCCCGAATGTCGATGTTCTGCAGCCCGGGCGACGTCACCGCGGGAAGAAACGTGACCGGAGCGTTCTCCCGCCCGCTGTACAAATCGCCCTCGACCATGAGGTGGTCTTTCCCGGACAGTCGGCTGTCGGTGCGAAAGCCGCCGCGCAGCAGGTGCCAGCCATCCGCCCCGACGGCGCCGGCAGGACCCGGCAGATGGTCCTGATTAAAGTATTTGCTGAAAATCCTGTAGTCCGTGTTCTGGCCCAGCCCCCCGCCATACTGCGCTGTTCCAAATCCCTGGTCCAGATTGCCGCCGCCCGCCACCAGCATCCCGCCTTTGGTTTCCCCGGCTTTTTTCGTGATGATGTTGACCACTCCGTTGACCGCGTTGGCACCCCAGATCGTTCCTCCCGGTCCGCGGATGACTTCAATGCTTTCGACGTCCTCCAGGGGAAGGTCCAGCGTGTCCCACAAGACCCCGCCAAACGTGGGGGTGTACACCGCACGGCCGTCCAGCATCACCAGCAGTTCGTTGCTGAAACGTCCGTTGAGCCCGCGGGCATTAATGGCCCAGGTGTTGGCATTAATCTGCGCCACATCGAGTCCGGGAACCATGCGCAGCAGGTCGGGAATGTTGGTGGCGCCGGAACGCGCAATATCGGCCGCAGTGATGACGAATATGGCGGACGCTGTCCGCGATATTTTCTGCTCGGTCTTCGAGACCGAGGTCACCTTGGTGTCCATCAGGTCTTCCAGGCTCAGGTCGGTCAGGTCGGCGGATTTTACCTGCGCCCACAAGGGACAGCCTGCGAGGAAAAGCAGCACCAGCGGGCTGAGCCAGCTCAGGGCGCGGCCCACCCGGCCTTTTCTCCCAGCTCTGGACTCGCCCGGCGGGCTGAAAATTGCGATGCCCATGCGCACCGAAGTTCTCCGGCGGTTCCTGACTCCCGGCCGGCTGCCTTGCCGGACGCGGAACCACACTGGATCCTTCGGCCGGGCGGGATTCCCGCTTTAGTCAGGAGCCAATCCGGCGCGCCTAAAAGGTCATGTCCTTCAACCTCGGCAACGCTTGTGGTTGTCGGGAGATACCAGGCCATCGGGTTAGATTCCCACCTGTTTTCGGTTAAAGCCGGCCCCGGTTCCGCCGATAACTGAGATACATGAGCATTCGGTCCCAACCGCGCCCGCGCGCTCCGGTTGTGCCCAACCGGCTGGCAGCCCGGAGATTTTGCAGATTTTGCAAGATGAGCGACCTCGCGACCGCCCAACTTGCGGCGGATACGTCCTTCAGGGACGCGATTGCCCACCCGCCGGCGGAGCAGCAATACCGGGCGGGCCGCGAAATCACGGAAGCCTCCGCGCAGGCGTCGCCATGAACTCAACTGCCACCCATTTGGCTCGCGAGGCCGGGTCCCTCAGCGCTCCCCGGCCTCAGCTGCGAGTGTTGCTGGTCGAAGACGATCCGGCCGACCGCGACTTGATTTTGCGGGAACTGCAAAAGGGCGAATTCGAAATCGCGGCTGACGTGGCCGTGACCGCTGATGACTTCCGGCAGCGGGTAAGCACCAACCGCCCGGATGTGGTCCTGGCCGACTACAACCTGGGACAGTGGAGAGGCACCGAAGCCCTGGAAATTCTGCGCCAGGAAGGCCTGGACATCCCCTTGATCCTGGTGTCGGGCGCCCTGGGAGACGTCACTGCGGTCGAGTGCATCAAGCAAGGCGTCACCGACTATGTGCTGAAAGATTCGCTGGCCCGGTTGTGGGTGGCCTTGCAGGGCGCGTTGAAAGACAAGGAATCGCGCGAAGAACGCAAACGGGGACAGGAATCGCTGGCCCAGAAGATCGAGGAACTGGCCCGCTCCAATGCCGACCTCGAGCAGTTCGCTTACGTGGCCTCGCACGACTTGCAGGAACCTTTGCGCATGGTCTCGGCCTATACCCAGCTGCTGGCGGAAAACTATCGCGGCAAGCTCGACGACCAGGCCGACAAATATATCCGTTACGCCGTCGATGGCGCGGCGCGCATGCAGAGCCTGATCCACGACCTGCTGGCGTTTTCCCGCGTGGGACGGCAGGAAACGGCCCTGGCCAGCACGGACTGCAACCAAATCGTGGAGCACGCCATGGACGACCTGGGGGCCGCGATGCTCGAAAGCGGCGCGGTCGTCACCCACGGCATTCTGCCCCGGCTGATGGCCAACGGATCACAGCTGCAACAGGTGTTCCAGAACCTCATCGGAAACGCCCTGAAGTTTCGCAGCTCCCAGGCCCCCGTCATCCGGATCGAGGCGGAGAAACAAGGCAGCGAGTGGCTGTTCTTGGTGGCCGACAACGGCATCGGCATATCGGCCGAGCACGCCGAGAACGTGTTCATCATTTTCAACCGTCTCCACACCCGCACCGAATATCCCGGCAACGGCATCGGGCTGGCGATCTGCAAGAAGATCGTCGAGCGCCACGGAGGAAGGATCCAGGCCATGGCCCACGAAGGCGGCGGCACCGTCTTCAAATTCACCCTGCCGGCGGGAACTGTTCCCGGAAGACTGGAAACGGCATGACGCCCGCGTCCTCTGAAATTCTGCTGGTGGATGACAATCCCGCCGACCTGGACTTGACCATCGACGCCCTGGCCCGCAGCGCATGGCCGAGCCACGTCAGCACCGTCAACGACGGGGCCGAGGCCATGGCTTATCTCCGCCACCAGGGAAAACACGCTGCGTCCGCGCGTCCCGACCTGGTGCTGCTCGACCTGAACCTGCCCCGCAAGGATGGCAGCGCAGTCTTGTCCGATATGAAATCAGACCCCGCCCTGCGCCGCATCCCGGTCGTGATTTTCAGCACATCGCAAGCCGCAAAAGATATCCAGCGCAGCTATGAACTGGGCGCCAACAGCTATGTCAGCAAACCGCCCACGCTGGCCGCCTGGGTTTCGACGGTGAAGCTGCTGAAAGATTTTTGGATCGGATGCGCGTGCCTTCCGCCCAAGGAGGAAGAGTGAATAAGGTAGCCAACACCCACGTATTGCTGATCGAGGACAACCCTGGAGACGCCGACCTGGTCCGGCTGCGGCTGGTGGAAGCGCATTCCGATGTCGCCGTTTCCTGCGTCACCCGGCTTTCCACTGGGCTGGCCTCCATGATCGTCGCTCCTCCCGCCATGGTGCTGCTCGATCTCAACCTGCCCGACAGCCGCGGCGCGGACACCTACCGCAGCGTGCTCGAGCAGGCGCCAGGCGTGCCCATCGTCGTGCTGTCCGGGCAGGACGACGAAGAACTCGCAGCCAGCGCGGTCCATCAGGGGGTGCAGGACTATCTGGTCAAAGGGAGCTTTGACAGCCGGCAACTGGCGCGTGCCATGCGCTATGCCATCGAGCGCCAGGCCTTGCTGACCTCGCTCGATATCAGCCGCCGCCAGCAGCTGCAGTTCAAGAATGAATTTCTATCTCACGTTTCGCACGAGTTGCGCACCCCGCTGACCTGCATCCACCAGTTTGTCTCGCTCATGCTGGATGGCCTGGCGGGCAAGTTGATTCCCGAACAGCGCGAGCATCTGGAAACCGTGTTCCGCAGCGTGAACCAGCTACGGGCCATGATCACCGACCTGCTGGAGGCGACCCGGGCCGAGTCGGGAAAGATTTCCATCGAGCCGCACTGCATCGTGATCGGCGATGTGATCCGCCAGGCGGTGGCCATGCTGCAGGGCAGCGCCCTGGCCAAGGGCATCGGTCTCGAAGCCGGTCTCGACATCCGGATTCCATTCATCTACGCCGATCCCAACCGGGTTCTGCAGGTCCTCACCAATCTCCTCGACAATGCCATCAAGTTCACGCCCGCCGATGGATCGGTCATGGTCAAAGCCTGCCTGACCGAGGCCGATCCCGATGTAGTGCAAATTTCTGTCGCCGACACCGGCCGCGGCATCAGTCCGGAAGCCAAGACCCTGATCTTTGAACGCCTCTACCAGGACCCCAACGCGATCGACGACAGCCGCAAGGGGCTCGGCCTCGGACTGTATATCTCGAAAGAACTGGTCCGGCTGCAGGGCGGACAGATGTGGGTGGAAAGCCAGCTTTCCTATGGCAGCACTTTTATCTTCACCCTGCCCTTATTTTCGCTGGCAAAATTTCTGTCTCCGATCATCACCCACCGCGGCCGCCTGCGCGATGCCCTCTCCCTGATCACGGTGGAGCTTACTCCCCTGCTCACCCCGTTCGCCGGCAACTGGGACGACATCCGCGAGTATTGCCTGCAGATCCTGGAACCTTGCATCCTCGGAGACAAAGACGCGGTCCTGCCCGCGCTCGGCCATAGCGGACTGAGCGAGAGCCTGGTCATCGTGGCCTCCACCGATGAACATGGAGCCACCGTGGTCGAAAAGCGTATCCGCGAGCAACTGGAACGTTCTGAGCGGTTGCGCACCAACTTCGCTTTCAAGCTCTCCTCCCGGGGCCTCAACCTGCCGGCAGCCGCTCATCAGGAGCCGGTAGAGAAGTTGGTGCAGCAAGTTGCCGATAGCATCACTGAGATCACCATGAGGACGTTGCGGCGGGGCCAGCCTTCCGCGAACTGAGCACAGAACCAAACGCTTTCTAAGAGGATTCAAATCTGGAACTCGATCAATCACTCGATCAATCAAAGGAGAGAACAACATGGAAAAACCAAAAATTCTGATCGTAGACGATGATCCCGACCTGAGACGGGGTCTGAACCTGCGCTTGCGCGCCAACCACTTCGATACCGCCTATGCCACCGACGGCTTCTCGGCCATCGCCATGGCCCAGAAAGAACGGCCCGACCTGATCATTCTCGATATCGGCCTGCCCGCGGGCGACGGCTTCATCGTGCTCGACCGCTTGCAGCAGAGTGCCCAGCTGGCTTCGATTCCGGTCATCGTCCTGACCGCGCGCGATCCCCAGTACAACCGGGAACGAACCCT
>Ga0187824_10000152_pt1 | contig 12558 bp, 6 predicted proteins | sample NC_wetland_sal_i_13_FD_132437 | JGI IMG/M metagenome (GOLD analysis project Ga0187824, IMG submission 132437) | Wetland sediment microbial communities from Neuse River Estuary, North Carolina, USA - SourceSoil_4 | ecosystem: Environmental > Aquatic > Freshwater > Wetlands > Sediment | place... | reverse complement strand
GTTTCCGCAAGCTCCTCCATCATTCCACGCAGGCTACGCGCGCGCTCCAAGCGAGCAGACATCTTGCGCAGCAGCTGCCGAATGTTGTTTCTATCATCGTCTCCCAGATCGGCCCGGACCAGGGATTCCCGCAACGCAGACGCGAGCGACTCGAGTGTTTTGATTCCTTCGTCCAGCGTGAGCTGATGAAGATTGACCTGCGGACGAAGCACCATATTCTGAATTAAGGCCTTATCGGTTGCGAGCGCCCATGGTGCAAACGTGTTCGCCAAATGGCGTAAGCGGCGCAATTGATTGCAGAGGTCTCGAGACCAATAGATCAGATCAGGCGATCGATGGCCGATCGCGTTAATCGTTTTCTTGAGCTTCCGAGCGCTCTCTTCCAAGGAATACAACTCAGGAATCCAGCGCTCGGGATCGTCCTGCAAAGTTAGGGTGCTGTCTTCAAAGGCAATAATGGCCTCGAGCAGATCGGACATGCGATCCGCCCCGGCAGTCTGCCTGAGCAGCCGCAAGCGATCTCTGATCCCCAGCCATAATTGGGCTGGGAAAATAGGCTGACCAGCCATTTGCATGAAGGCGTGGCTCGTGGTCAGTAAAGAGCAGGCCAGGTTGCCGCTGTCCACCGAAGAGATAAAGAACGGCGGCTCCGCTTTCAAAGACCGGGCGTCATACCAATTGTAGAAATGTCCCCGAAAGCGCTCGAGTTTTAGAGCTGTAGAGAGCGTCGCCTTATTAAGCTGGATCACTTCCGGCAGGCTAATGAAGCCCAGATCGAAAGCAGCCAAACGCGAATTCAGCAGCAAACCCAAGTTCGTCGGCGAGACGCGCTCGACCAACTGAGCGGGAATTTGCTGCAGGCGATCGGAGATCAGCCAGTGATTCGTGGGGTTGCTAAATTCGTCGAAGAAGCGCCACGTGCGCAGAGCCGTATCCCGGAGGAATTCGCGATCACGCGCTGCGATCTTGCTTTCGGTCGGGGACGGAAACCGGTCGAGCCAAGCTGCGATTTGACCGGTCAGAAACCAGCAAATCAGAAATGGCAGCGCGATGGGCAATGCGTGCGGCCTGACCAGGCAGATCGTGCCGCCAATGGCTAAAGCCGCCAAAGGAACCCAGTCTAGATAGCGGTCCACCAGAGAACGGGGGCCAGCATTCATTTCCGCCTGCGCGGCGGTCTCCCATTCCAGCAGGTTCTTTCTTGTCACGACGAGGCGGAAGATCGTCCGCACCGCGGCGTCCACCATGATCACGCTCTGGTGCAGCAGGAGAGCAAAAAACAGGGCCATGCGTACTTGCTCGATCGCGAACCCTACAGCCACACTCTTCAAGTAAGCTGCCGAATACCGCCTGATTTTCGAGAGGCCAGACGTCAATTGCAGAAAACTCGGCAAGAGGACTACAACCAGGGCTGCGCCTGTCCAGAAAACGGGCCCACGGGGAAGGAATAGCCAGCCTGCCACAAGTAACGCAAGCATTACTGGCTCGTATAACGCCCGGCGCAAATTATCCACGATCTTCCAGCGCGAAATAATCTGCAGTGCGTTGGGCATCTCACGGCCGAACCGATCGGCCACGCGGGGAAAAATCCAGGGAGCCGTTTGCCAATCGCCGCGAGCCCAACGGTGTTTGCGCCGGCAATAGACCGCGTAGCGCGACGGATAATCTTCAACGATCTCAATATCGGACACGAGCCCGGCCCGCGCGAATGATCCCTCGATCATGTCATGGCTAAGCAGAGCCCCTTCCGGAAGCCAGGTATCCACGAGGCGGTGAAAAGCGTCTATATCGTAAATTCCCTTGCCTACGAAACTGCCTTCACCGAAGAGATCCTGGTAAGCATCCGACACTGCGCGCGTATACACATCGAACGTAGCATCCGCTGAGAAGATGGCCGCGAGGCGCGATTTTCTGGATGATTGCAGGTCGACACCGGCCTTCGGCTGCAAAATCGCATAGCCGCGCCGCAATTTTTTCCCGGAACGATCAAACACAGCACGGTTCAATGGATGCGCCAGCGTGCCAATCAACTTTCGCGCCGTATCACGGGGAAGCTGTGTGTCTGAGTCGAGCGTAATTACGTAACGCACGTTCTTCAGCAGCGAAAGATCACCGATCTTCACGGAGAATGCGTCATGCTCAGCTCGGAGAAACGCGTTGAAGTCGAGCAGTTTGCCGCGCTTTCGCTCCCAGCCCATCCAGATACCCTCTGAGGCGCAGTAAACCTGGTGGCGATGGAAGTGGAAGAAAGTGCCGCGCGACTGTTGCGCATACTTGCGATTTAGCCGCTCGACTAACTGAGAGCAGAGACGGATGAGGGGATCTCCGTCCGCAGGACCGCTGCGCGAGTCGACCGAGTCAGTAAGCAACGCGAAATGGAGATTCTTGTCACGATTTCCGAGAAAGCGTACCTCCAGGGCCTCAACCAGCTGACGCGTCTGAGATTCATTTAGAAGCAGCGTAGGTACGGCTACTACCGTGAGGCAATCATCGGGTATGCCCTTGGAGAGATCGAGCTTGGGGAGAACTCGAGGCGGAAAGAAAACAGCAATCAGCTGGTTAACGATATCAATCGCGGCTCCCGTCGCTGGCACGAGCAGCAGAGGCAAAATGACAGCCATAGAGACCGATCGCCCGCAGGCCAAAAGGAGCGAAGCCGTCAGTAAAAACGCTCCGAACTCGATCGCCAGCAGGTAAGCCGAGGGCGCGTGGCAAACGATTCGTTCCCTGATCCATCCAATAATGGTGCTTCGATAGCCGATCAGTTCACGCAGTATTTCGCGGCCATCGTCGACTAGGAAATATCCTACGTGACTGGAGTAACCAGCCGATTCATATTGCGCCTGCTGCGCCAGTTCCAAGGCTTGCTGGGCGATCTCCGCTTCGCTCTTGCCCGAACGCATGGCCAACTCGGCGACTGCGCGCCGGTAGGAATCGCGGCTGGCAGGCTCCATCTGCACATAGAGAGCGTCGCTCCTCAGAATTTGCTCGACAACACTTAGCTTTGCAAAGATGCGATCCCAACTGGCGTGATCCAGCTCACGCAGGCTTTCGAGAATGGCGACCAATTCGCCCGACAATTTCTGCAGGCGTTCTCGATCGGAGGTATGGCCCAGTGCGCTCCCAACCTGGAGCAGCCTCTGCATGAGGCGAAGTTGTAAGAGCGGTTTTAAAACCCACAGCTCATCCATGTCGAAGGTGACATGCTCCTGTATGGCACTAATAAAGATCAGGAACGTATCTTGACGGAATTTGTCCTGCACTGCTGAGAGGTACCTACGCACAGCAAGGTACGTGCGAGGGATGGGCCTCGCGCCGCCTACGCTCACTTTGGCAAGTGTCCTCGCATCCCGTAGAGCTCCGCTGAATGCAGAGGTTACGCTATGCAGCAGTCGGCTATTGCTGAGCAGAGATTCGACCCATTCAGCCCGGTCGTCTTGGCGCAAACCGCCATAAAGCTGGCGAATTCCAAGACTCGTTAAGAAACTTTGCCGCGGCAGGAAACTCGATGGATTCCTATTGATTTGCGAAGACCAATCCGAAACCTCCGAAAACGCCCGGCTGCGCAGATCCGTTTTTTCTACTTCACGTTCTGATTCACACTCCGCGGAAGTCGGCCGCGTAAGCGCCGAAATTTGCTGCACAACATAGCGCTTGAAGAGTCCGGAGTATTGACCTGGTTGAGTCTCGAACATCGGGCTTCGCCTACCTGTAATTTGCCGCCTGCAATTCAAACATTTCCGAGTAGCGCCCGCCCTGGCTGATCAATTCCGAATGACTGCCCTCTTCCACTATTCCTCCATTCGCAAGCACAAGGATTTTGTCCGCCATGCGTACGGTAGAAAACCGGTGAGAGATGAGCAGCGCCATCTTACCGGCAGTCAATTCGGCGAATTGGGAAAAGACTTCGTGCTCGGCACGTGCGTCCAGTGAAGCAGTCGGTTCGTCCAGAATCAGAAGCTGCGCATCGCGCAGATAAGCCCTGGCGAGAGCAATCTTCTGCCATTCTCCGCCGGAAAGATCGAGCCCTCGCTCGAAGCGGCGGCCCAGGATTTGCGTGTAGCCTTCCGGCAGAGACTTGATGAGCTCATGCGCACGGCTCTTCTTTGCCGCGGTAACTAGATTTGGCAAGTTACTCAGATCTTCTATTCGGCCCGCGGCAATATTTTCGGCTGCGCTCATTTCGTAATGTACGAAGTCCTGAAAAATGACACCGATCTCCTTCCACAAATCCTCAAGGTCGTATTCCCGCAGCGGAATCCCATCCAGCAGGATTACTCCGCCGGTGGGCTCATACAATCTGGCCAGAAGCTTGACGATCGTTGTTTTTCCCTGGCCATTTTCGCCGATGAGGGCGACGCGTTCGCCCGGCTCAATGCGAAAGTTCAAGTCCGTGAAGACCGGCTGTGGGCGGCCGGGATATGTGAAGGACACATTGCGGAACTCGAAGCCTTGCAGAATTGGGCGCGGCGCCTTGAGGGCGTTTGGCTGGGTACGAATTTGGGGGCCGATGGAAAAGAAGCGAATTAAGTCGCCGAGGAAGAGCGCCTGGTCTGCCAAACCGGAGAACGTCGAGAAAATTGCCTGGATATTTGTGCTGGTCCCCGCGATCGCTCCTGCCAGGAATGTCATATCTCCTACACTTAGATGGCCTGTGACCGTGCGGTAGATTACGAACGCATAGCAGCCGTAATAACATGCCGTACTTGCGAGCCCGAGCAGCGAACCGGCGATGAGTTTGCGGCGAGCGAGCGAAACATCTTCTTGATGCACCTGCCGCGAGAAGGTGTCATATCGGGAGGTGAAAAAAGGCCCGAGCCCGAATAGTTTTGCCTCTTTGGCTGTTTCTTTGCTGGATGCCAAAGTGCGCAAATAGTCGAGCCTTCTCCTGACCGGCGTCTGCCGGAAACGCAGCGCATAGCCTTGAAAAGCGTAGTGCGTTTCACCGAGGAACGCTGGTACGACGCACCCGACGAGGATCAGTACCAGCCAAGGCGAAAACAAGAAGACGCTTGCGGCCAAACTGATCGCGACAATCGATTGCTGGATCAGCTGACCAAGTGCCCGAATCATGCTCACTCGATCTATTGCCTGGACGCGAGCACGTTCCAATTGGTCGTAGAAGTTGGGATCTTCGTACGAGGCCAGGTCGAGCTCTGCCGCGTGTTTCATGATCAGCAGGCTGCTGTGCATCATGAAGCGGCCAGCGAGAACTTCATCGAGATAGTCAATGGCGCGCGTCAGCACGACGGAGAGTCCCGCCAGCGCGAAATCACCAATTACCAGCAACCAAAAATGCCTGGGCAGAGCCTGGCTATGAGATACGTAGGCTACGACGCCATTGATTATGAGGCGGGTAATCAGAAGCGCGCCGAGAGGCAGCAGCGCCGTGATGAGCCGGAAGATCAGACCGAGACTAACCGAGCGCGGAGCAGAATCCCAAAACATCCGTATAACGGGCGGAACGTTTCGCAGCGCGGACATGCGCTCTTCCCAGCCGTGATGCAAACTCTCGGGGAGCCGCACGTGTGCCTTCACTTTGTTCGAGAGACCCATTTTGACGAGCTTATACCCTCGACTTGGCCGGCTGGGTGGCTATGGTCCTGGCTGTATTCCAGGATCGCAAATTTTTTTCGCTCGACGCCACGCGGGCTCCGTGAATCAAGCGACGCTTCTCAACGTTTGCTGAGCTGAGTGAGACCACTGATTGCGCCAGCTAGGAAAGCAAGACAAATCAGCAGAAAGGCAATCCTGAGGCCACCTGCGTAACGGAACCCATTGCTGACACCGAGTTGTATATTGAGATAGGACAAAACCGACACGATCAATAGGAGACCAGCAGTGAGCACCATTCCCGTATAGGTTTGAGGCCGTCGGTTTCCTTGCATATTCCCCCCTAGCGCTGGGCCTAAAGGAGCCAGGAAGCCGTAAATATGGCAATTCAAGGGAGTTGGTACAATCGGGAATAGTCCGTAAGGAAATAGCCGGAACCATGTACGGAATGTAAAAACAGCCGAGATAGTGCAGTTTTTGGCGCCTGAACGGTGGTCGGAGAACAGAAGTCTCCGCCATACGGGCGAGCTACGTGCCGACAACCACAGCGCTTAGTCGCGCGCCACCCGGCGCAGATCTCGTTCCGGAGTGACAAGCTGCATACGCTGCAATCCGCCGAGCTGAATGCCTCGGCCCGCAAGTTCAATCTGCATCCGCCTCCGTAGTTCGCGGGCGACGTCATCCTGGCGTGTCGGAGCGGTGCGCACTTGCATGCGCACGGTTGTTCCATTAGGGGCGAAGGACTCTACGCCGAGGACGCGAGGGCCGTCCAACAGCATCGGAGACCATGACGGGTCGGCGCGGAATTCGCTGGCGACGGATTCGAGCGCGTTCAGCGCATCGTCCAGCGGTTGATCGGCGGCGATCACGGCATCGAGGAAAAGCTGACCCCAATCCCGGCTTAAATTAGCCACCTTAGTAATTTCGCCGTTCGGAATGGTGACCACGGCGCCTTGAGGATCGCGCAGTACGGTGCGCCGAAGCGTCATGTGTTCGACGCGGCCCACCACTTCGCCGATGCGCACAATGTCTCCGACCACGTATTGGTCTTCCAAAACCGTGAAGAATCCATTGATGAAATCCCGCACGACATGTTGCGCTCCAAAACCAATGGAGAGGCTCGCTAATCCTGCAGCCGCAGCTACCGGCGTGATGTTAAAACCGAACTCCGGCAGGGCCGTTAGAACGGCCACGATCACGATTATCGCGGTTCCGCCGCTATAAAGTATGCCTGCCAACGTACGGGTTTGCTGTTCGCGCATCCGAGCCACGCGCGCAGCGGATTGGTTTCCGGCAGCGGCGATCAGGCGTCGTGTGAGCATCCGCAGCACGCGAACCAACAAGAGCGCGATGAATAGAATCGCCAGCAGGCGAGTCCCGTGCCCCAGCGCAAACTCCGTCCATTTGAATACGTGGTCTGTCATAACACCCTGGCGTGAGTATCACCCACAGGATACAGCCTCGCGCGCTAGAATAGAGGCGCGCATTATATCAATTGCATGTTGGGAGCAGACACATCGGAGCGCAACGCGTAGCGGGAGGGTCAACAAGAGATGACCCGCGCGCGTTTGAGGAATTCAACTTAGGATAAGCATCTGTATCCGGAAAGGACGGCTATGTATTCCTCGCGTAGGGTTTTTGTGGGCGCGTTGCTTTCATTCAGCGCGTCCATGGCCGCTTTTTGCCACCCGCAGCAGGGACCACCCCCGTCGCAATTTCCGTCGCCAGAACCTCCGGAACTCCCGAAAAATCAGAAACGGGATCGCATAGTGCTCAAAGCGAATCGGGAGGCCATCGCTAAGGACGTGACGCGGATGTCTGAACTTATTGACGCACTGCAGAAACAGCTCAAGGAGAACGACACCACGGACATTTTGTCCCTCGATGTGATTCGCAAATCTGAGGAGATCGAAAAGCTAGCTCGGCAGGTGCGAGATTTGGTGCGGGGCTAACGAGATTTGGTGCGGGGCTGAAAACTTGTTCGTGCTTTGGGGCCAATGTCGACCGAGGACATTGACCAGACCGAATTGATGCCGCACCAAAAGCGTTCTACAATGCGTTATACCGTCGCGCCATCAATGTGCGCCCGTAGCTCAATGGATAGAGCACTAGCCTCCGGAGCTAGGGGTTAGGAGTTCGAGTCTCCTCGGGCGCGCCACCACTTCATTGATCCTTCATTTCCCAAGTTCCAATCAGACGAAAAAGCGGACAAAAAAAAGGAAGCAGCTTTGGTACTACCGCCGCTGCTTCCCGGGGTGTGTTCTATGAGTGTGAAAAGTTTATCATATTTCTAATAAGACTGTATACGTGAGAAACCTGAGATCAGGCGGCGCTACAATGTAAGGTCGGGCGGGCTCTATTGGCAATAGAATGTGGCTGATGCGTCGGTCCTGTGAGAAAGTTCCGTCAACCCATGTTGTCTGCGCAGCTTGCCGGTCTCAGTTAATGCTTATTTGCTCGTGGTATACTGCGGCTCCCGCGTTTGCGGGCTGACCGATTCCCACAAAGCTCCTAGCTAGCTGCGAAGCACCACCAGGAGGCGATATGTCAGAGATTTCCCGGCGCAACTTTACCTCCCGTTTCCTCTTGGCGGGCGGAATCACGTTAATCAGCCGAAGCGCTCGAGCAGCGGATTTTAAGCTCCGACAGTTTCACAACCAACCTGTAGATAGCCCCTTGCACAAACGACTGGTCGAAATGTGGGCGGCCGTAAAGGCGGAAACGGGCGGACGCGTCGACGTCACGACGTTCGCTGATAACGATCAACTTCCCGGGAGCGATCCCGCCGCGCTGAAAATGCTTGTCGATGGCGAACTGGATTTCTTTACGTTGAATGGGGGATTGATTGGCACAGTGGTGCCAGCAGTAAATGTGCAAGGAATTCCCTTCGCATTTCGGGATGAGCCTCAAGTGTATGGTGCGATTGACGGCGACCTGGGTGAGTACCTTGCGAAGGAGATGGCGGCCAAAGGCATTTATGCCGTTCCCCGAGCCTGCTTCGAGAATGGCTTCCGGCAAATCACTTGTTCGGTACGGCCGATCCGCACTGCCGAGGACCTTAATGGAATCAAGATGCGCACTCCTGACACGCCCATTTACGTTGAATGCTGGCGAGCGCTGGGCGCCACGCCCGTCGTATTCAATTTCAACAAAATTTATGAGGTGCTTAAAACCCACGAGGCGGACGCTCAAGACAATCCGCTGAACGTGGCTGAATTACTCAAGCTTTACGAAGTGCAGAAGTACATCAGCCTGACCAACCATATCTGGTCCGGCTTCAATCTGATTGCCAATCTGAAAATGTGGCAGGGTTTGCCTCCCGATGTGCGGCGTATTATCGAGCGCAACTCCGAGAAGTACGTGAAGTTACAGCGAGCGGACACCGACAAAATGAACCATGAACTGCCGCCGCGGCTCGAGCAGCGCGGCATGGCAATTAATCAGCCGGACGCGGCCAGCTTCCGCGCACGGCTCGGCGATTATTATGCGCATTGGAAGGACACAATCGGCTCAAAGGCTTGGGCGCTGCTCGAGTCTCATGTCGGGAAGCTTTCCTGATCCTCAATCTCTAACCTCTCAGCAGGTATACGTTTGGAGTGCCCATTCGCAAGTGGCGTTTGCCCTACGCTGCCATGATTCTGTCAGCTGACGCCGTTGTCAACGATCGTTTTGGTAAGAATTCGCAGCGGTCAGCCCAATTACAGCTTTAAGTTCAGAATTCGATCCAGCGCGGTAAGGTCGACGTTTTGTCGGATCAGATCGGCGAGCGCATCCGATTGTTCGGCAAAAGACCTTGTCTTCGCGAAATCCAGCGCAGGCCATCCGCGACGTTTTCGAAGGGCATTAAGAAAATCGCGGCGGAACAACGGCGCGTCGAAAACTCCGTGTATATAGGTACCCCACACCAGGCCATCTTCGGACCTGGCTCCGTCAAATCGCTCACTATTGCTTCCCAATCCCTCAGAGATTCGGAAAACGGGTCGCGCAGTATCCGGCCCACTGGTACGCCCCATGTGAATCTCGTAACCCGCGATTTGTTGACGGGTTGTGACATCGAGAGCCCGGACTTGCACCGTCTTCTTTTCGCGTTCAAAACACGTAACCAAGTTTAAAAGGCCGAGACCCTCTGCTCTTGAGAGCGTGGATTCCGCACCGTGTGGGTCCAGGAGTTCCCTGCCCAACATTTGGTAACCGCCACAGACACCCACGATGGGAATGCGCGCGTCGACGCACCGTACAATGTATCGGTCAAAACCTGACGATCGCATGTACGCAAGGTCCGACATTGTACTTTTCGAGCCGGGCAATATCAGAGCATCGGGAAGTGATTCGGAATCTGATACACGCGTGACAAATCGCAGGGATACATCCGTTTCATTCTCCAAACTATCGAAATCGGTTGAGTTCGAAATGTGCGGATAATGGATTACATGGATGTTTAGCTTCTCTGGCTCGGCCCGCCGTGACGATTTCCATTTCCATTCTAGAATCGAGTCTTCCTCAGCCACCTGCAGATCGTCAATGAATGGGAGGACACCTAAAATCTTCTTCCCTGTCTTGGTCTCCAGGAGGTCGACCCCTTCCTTCAGCAGAGAAATGTCTCCCCGAAATTTATTGATCAAAAGGCCCCTGACGAACGATCGTTCTTCCGGCGTGAGAAGCTCCAGCGTGCCCACCAACGAAGCGAAAACTCCGCCAAAGTTGATATCTCCGACAAGCACGACAGGAGCGCCCGCCATTTGGGCAACAGCCATGTTAGCGATATCGAAGCGACGCAGATTTATTTCCGCGGGACTGCCGGCACCCTCAATGACCAGGATGTCGTACTGGCTGGAGACTTTGTCGAGCGACTCTCGTATGAGGCCGATTAGCTGACGCTGGAATTGGTGATACTCACGGGCTGTCATGACGCTTACGGATTTGCCAAGCACAACAACTTGAGCACCTGTTTCGCTCGAAGGTTTGAGCAAAATTGGATTCATCTCGACGGTAGGTTCTATCCCACACACCTGCGCCTGAAATGCCTGTGCGCGGCCGATCTCTCCGCCGGACGCGGTCACGAACGAATTGTTGGACATATTTTGAGATTTGAACGGAGCGACGCGGAAGCCCTCCTGCCGAAAATAGCTGCAGAGCGCAGCGGTAATAACGCTCTTGCCGACGTTCGATCCTGTGCCTTGGATCATGATCTTGCGCGCAGTCATGTTTAGACTCGTGGGTGAGCCGGGGCTAGAGCGCTATGAACGTACTTTGCGAACGAGTGGTAAAATCTGCATGGCAGCCCGGCTCATTCACGCTATGCCTTTGAGGGACCAACGAAACTCTTTCCCAGCCTGTTACCATTTCCAGCCTTCTCGCCCGATCCGGAACTTGATTCCGCTCCGAAACGTCAGCGGTAGAGCGGGGAAGCCGAATGCGGCCGTGTAACGCTCATTAAGAAGATTTTCCATACTAACGAAGAGCGTTATAGCGGGCTTGACGCTGTACCTGCCACTAAGATCAATTTTTTGATAGCCGGGATTCAAATTACGATTTGGCAAAAGTAACGACGTGCCAAAGAAAGCGTCGGTGAGAAACGTACTGTCGTCTTGCCGGGTAACGAAGTAACCGTTTAGCTCGCCGCCAAACCGCCGACGTTCATAATCGATGTACAAACCTCCCGAATGCGGGGCGAGGGCAAAAGGACGGCCGCCCACCAAAGGAGACGCGACACCAATTGGAACTCCCGGAAAAGCTGGATTGAAGAAAGGTGGACTCGAAAGGGATTGGGTGACCACCGGGTCGAGGTATGTGTAATTGACGCCGACTCGCCATCCATGCGCGGTATTAACCTCAAGCTGTATTTCGGCTCCAATCGCCCGATAGGCGGAGGAATTCACGATGGCGCCGCCTGGCCCGCTGGCGGCCACGGTGCTCACAATCTCTTGTGGAAAGCCCAAAAGAGGCAGCGCATTACTCGGCAAGAACTCGGTCAGGTCGTAAAACCGACTGTGAAAAAGATTGACGCCCAAGCGAGCTCGACGGTTCAACAGCGCTTGGCTGAAGCCGAAATCGAACGTTGTGCTGCGCTCCGGTCCGACCGGTGTTATTCGAAACTGCGAAATCAGCGATGGCCCTTGGGATAACTGGGAAAGCACCGAATAGAGCGAGAAGCCCGCATCGAATATGCTTGGCTCCTTTATTCCTTTGCCAAAATTCAAGCTTAACTTCGTGTCGCCGAAGAATGTGCCGGCGGCCGGTTCCCGAAGGTAATACGCCAAAGACACGCGAGGCGTCGCGGCAAAACCAAAGACTGCATTGTCGTCGAGCCCTACTCCGGCCGTTGCATAAAAGCGCCGAGAAAGGCTGCCGTGCGCTTCGCCAAAGTAACTGAAATTGTTCCGATTTGCTGGAGATGTGGATCCTTGGGAGCTGGTGAATCCATTTTCATTCTCGTATCTAAACCCAAAGATGGCAGTGAGATTCGGACGGAAATCGTAATCGGACTGGACATATAACGACCGGCGGTTCGTGTTGGAATCAAATGGCTGCGGGTAGGTTCCGCCGAAGTCCAAAATCGCCTGGCCAGTGACGCTATAGCCGTTGGCGCCCAGAATAGTGACTGTGTTGCCAAGAAAATTCCCGTCGAAAGGAATTCCACTAGGCGAAGGCGTAACGAATCGAAAATTGAGCTGGGTTGATGCGAAACGCGCGAGATTGTGCCAGTGCTTCGACGTCTGATTCTGCAGGGTGACGCCCCAATACGTATCTTGCTGTTTCTGCGACGAGCTGTCCGGTATGCCATAAAAATCGAGCGCATTCGGATCGCCGAGATCCACTGAAGTGTGGCGGAGTGTTACGCGGACTTCAGTCGATCCACTAACCGCCCAGCCGAAATTGCCGGCGTAAGTCCCGTTGTGAAAGGCATTATTGGGAAGCCCATTCTGCGTGTCGAAGCGGGAGAACTCAGAAAAGTAATCGAATTGATGGAATGCCCCGGCGAGCGATACATCATTTGCATAGGTT
>Ga0187824_10000150_pt1 | contig 12559 bp, 11 predicted proteins | sample NC_wetland_sal_i_13_FD_132437 | JGI IMG/M metagenome (GOLD analysis project Ga0187824, IMG submission 132437) | Wetland sediment microbial communities from Neuse River Estuary, North Carolina, USA - SourceSoil_4 | ecosystem: Environmental > Aquatic > Freshwater > Wetlands > Sediment | place... | reverse complement strand
TTCCAGGCATCGCACATCTTCTTCTTGTCGACGTCATGCACGAACTGCATGACGAGCTGACGCGGCTCGTCGGCGTCGAGAATACGCTCGGCGTCGGTCTCCCGCGCGGGGAGATAGAGTCCGGCCACATAGACCTTGACGATGAACTTCTTGCGGGTCGCGGTGCCGTTCAGCACCAGCGCCTGGCCGTCGACATCCATCTGGGTCGGCAGCGTCACACCGTCGCGGGTGACGCTCGCGCCGGAGTCCTGGGGCGCGGGGACGGGAACGGGCGTCGGATTGCCGGGAGCCGCCAGCATACGGGCGGCGAGGAGCAGCGAGGCGAGCGTTGTCATGGTGAATCCGGGTTCAGCCTTTCACCAACCCATCCGCGCGCGGAGGGCGGTGACGTGGGCGACGTGGTGACGGGAGTGCCAGGCGTACAGCGCGAGCATCTGATTGAGCGAGACCAGCCCCCACTCGGGGTGGCGGAGCTTGCGGGCGTACTGCCCGGGGGCGAGCACCCGGAGCATCAGCACCCAGCGCTCATGCAGCGCGTCCAGGAGCGCGAGGGATACGCCGATAGGCGCCGACCTCGCCTCCGGCAGCTCCGCCCACCGTCCCTCTTCGTACGTCTTGATGGTCGGCTCGTCCTCGGTGAGAGCGAGCTTGAAGCGAGTGTAGGCGTTCAGGTGGCTGTCGGGCAGGTGGTGCACCACCTGGCGCACCGTCCAGCCACCGTCGCGGTAGGGAGTGTCGAGCTGGGAGTCACCGAGCCCGGCCACGGCCCGGCGGAGCTCGCCGGGAAGTGCTGCGATCTGGTCGATCAGCCCGGGACGGTCGGCATCCGCCACCGCCGCCGGCAGCTCGAACTTCCCAATGGGGTAACGCAGGTCGGTCATGGAGATCTCCGGGAGGAGGACGGCCAATGCACGCCTTCCCCTACGGACCCGGAGCCTCCGGGGGTTCTCAGTGCCCTCCGGGGCCCCCGAAGCTCTTGAGCGCCCAGCCGTCCGTCGCCCGCTCGAGGGTCACGCGCGTGTCCACCTGCTCCAGGCTCGGGTTTCCGCCGCCCGGCGTAGTCCGAGTCGTGCCTCGCACCCGCGCCGTGGCCCGAGCACCTTCCACCGAAACGTCGGAGACCTTCCAGTCCGTTCGCATCCGGCCACCCGCGCCGAAGAACGACTCGAGGTAGGTCTGCTGCGCGCTGGGCATGGCGGGGAAAGCCCGCTGCGCCCGCGCCGCGCTGCCGCCCTCAAGGGCGGCCGCGTAGCCTCGAATGGCCGCCTCGACTCCCTTGCGGTCGGCGGCGGTCGGCCCGCTACGCACCGCGCTCGGTGCGCCACCGGCCCCAAGCAGGGCAGCGGCACCGGAAACACCCGGCACCGCATCGGTTGGCCGAGTCGGTGCCGCCGGGGCCGGGTTCGCCGACTCCGCGGCAGGCTCCGTGTTTACCGGGACGGGCGCCGGCGCCGATGCCACCGCGGACTCCGGCGCCGCCAGGGGAGACTTCTCTTTCGCGGCCGGCGCAGGCTTGCCGCCTGGTGACTTTTTCGGCGCGCCGGCCTTCGGCGCCGGCGGGTGCTCGGCTGCCGGCAGCTGCGGCGCCGGCTGTCGGGGTTCGACCGGCGCCGGCGCGGCGGGAGGCGCCGCCGGGGCTGCGGCGGTCGCTTCGGGAACCACGCCCGTGTCCTGGGCCGGAGCGGCGGCGCCGGTCGAACGGCTTCGAATCGCGACGGCGATGGCCGCGATGGCGATCAGGAGACCGCCGCCGGCGAGCGCGAGGGAAAGCGGTGCGCTGTGCCGGCGCACGACCACCGGCGCTGCGGTTCCGGGCCCCGCATCCGGCGCAGGTGCGACGGCGTCCTCCAGCGTCGCGGCCGGCGGGCCGACGCCGCCGGGCTCGGCAGCAACCGTACCCGCGCCCGTCGCGACCCCCCCCGTGCGCGGGGTGGACGACAGCGGGACCGGCGTGCGCATCAGCGGGATCGGGCTCTTGGGCGTCGTGACGCCGATCGCCCGACGCTGCCCCGTTTTCGCGATCGCGATGAGCTGGCTCCGGGTCGGGTCGTCCGGCGTCAGCGTGGGCGAGCCGATGGCGGCGATGACATCCTCCACGGACGGCCAACGCTCCGCCGGGTCCTTCGCCAGCATCCGCATGACCGCCGCGCGCAGGCCTTCGGGGCAATCGGGCCGGACGTTCTCGATGGGCGCCGGCACTTGGTGCACGTGCGCGTACATCATGGCCATCATGCCGCCGCCGGTGAAGGGCGGCTTGCCGGTGAGCATCTCGTACGCAACGACGCCGAGAGAATACTGATCCGACGCCCCGGTGACCGGCAGGGCGCCCACCTGCTCGGGGCTCATGTACGTCGGGGTCCCCACCGAGAGGCCGGTGCTCGTGAGCTGCTCGGCCTCCGCCACCTTGGCGATGCCGAAGTCGGTGATGACGGCCCAGCCCTCGTCGTCGATGAGGATGTTGCCCGGCTTGATGTCGCGGTGAACCACCCCCCGCCGATGGGCGTAGCCGAACGCGCTCGCCGCCTGTCCCAGGATGGCCTGAATCATCGGGATCGGCAGCGGCCCCAGCTCGCGGATGATGGAGTCGAGCGAGCGGCCGTCCACGTACTTCATGACGAAGTACAGCAGCCGTTCGGTGTGCTGCACCGCGTAGATCGGGATGATGTTGGGGTGGCTGAGGCTTGCCGCGGTCTTCGCCTCGCGCTTGAAGCGCTCGACGCCATCGCCCAGGCTCAGGACCTGCGACATGACCTTGACCGCGACCTTGCGATCGAGGGCGATGTCGTGCGCGAGGTAGACGGTCGCCATCCCGCCGCGGCCGAGCTCCCCCGCCACGTCGTACTGCCCGAGCGTGGTGGCGCGCAACGCCTCGAACTCGTCGCGGTCGGAAACCGGTAGCCCGCCGGGCTCGGCGGGAGCGGCGGCGGCGGGCGCTGGGGTGGCAGGCTGTTCCGGCTGGTCGGCGCTCATGGGCTCCGGCTTGTTTGGAGCGAGCCTGGCCGACAGCCGGGCTCACTACAGACGAAAGAACATGCAGGAAACCCCAATCCGTTGCAATGGCGGGGCCGTGCTCCCGGGCCGCCAGCCAGCGGCGACTGCCACCCCGGGCGCCTGCGTTTCCCGGCAGCGAGGCCGGTTCGGTCCAACCGAGACACGCGCCCTGAGACAGAATCTGGACAGTTATCCTGAAACATCGTCCAGTCGCCTAGATAGTGGGGGCCAAAAGAGTTGATGGTGTACTACTGGCTCGCGGACGGACTCACCATCTCCGAAAATCGAACGCCAAGAGACTCATCGGCAACGGGCAGTCGGTGCGCCCCGCCAAGCGTGCGGTGTGGTCGGGCCCCGTCGGCTGCGGGTCGGACTCAACCCCCTGCCCGGCAATCGTGATGCATGCATGCGGCGAAGGCCGGCGCGGTGTGGCGGTGACGAGACGGGCGGATGGACGGGAAGGCCTCCAGGCAGGACGCCGTTATAGCCCGTACAACGCCAGCGTATCGATGACCGCCGCAAGACGGCGGGCAAGCGTGGGGTGGGAGGCCTCGAAGTGCACGACCGCGTCCTCCAGCATGCCGCGGAGCGAGGCGGGGGGAGTCTCCTTGCCCAGGGCTTCGCCGATGTCGCGTTGCAGGGCCCTGAGCCGGTCGCGGAGCGCGGCATCGATGGTGTCGGTGGAGGCGAGCTCGGCATGGAGCTGCTCGAGGATCTTCCGCAACTCTTCGCTCTTCATTGTCCACTCCGCAGGGTCTCGAGAATGCCGGGGGCCCGGGGTTGCCAGCCGAGCGTGCGGGCCCGCGCGCCGGAGGCGCGCTGATCGAGCGCGAGCGCGTCGGCGAGGGGGCCCAGCGACTGACGGGCCTCGACCAGGGGCCAGGCCGTGGTACGACCGCCGGCGCCGGCGCCCTCGCTCGCCGCCCGCGCGATATCGGCCACTGGCTGCGACTCCGTCACGGCCACGAGCACGGCCCCGGCCGGGGCCCGCTCCAGCGCCAGCACGTACAGCGCCGCGAGGTCGTCGACGTCCACCACGGGCCAGTGATTCCGGCCGTCGCCCGCGAATCGCACCGTGCCGCTCTCGCGTGCCGACCGCACCAGCATGCCCGGAATTCCGCCGCCCCGGCCGTAGACGATCCCGGGCCGGATGACGACGGCGCGAACCCCCCGTGCGGTCGACGCCAGCACCGTCTCCTCCACCGCCGGCCGCCACGACACGGTGGGCGCCGGCTTCACCGGCGTCGTTTCGTCCACGACGGCGCCGCCGGTGTCGCCGTACACCCACACGCCGCTGGTATAGATGAACGGCTTGCCGCTGCCCGCGAGCGCGGAGAGCATCGCCGACACCGCGGCCGCGTCCGCAGTGCCGGCATCCGCAGCGTTCGTGTTCGCCGTGTGGATCACACCTTCGGCGGCGCCAGCGGCCCGTGCGAGCGCCGGCAGATCGTGCAGGCTTCCGGGCACGGGCCGCACGCCCGCCGAGCGGAGCTTCGCCTCGGCATCGGGACTCCGGGCCAGGCCGCTGATCTCGTGGCCCGCCCCGCGCAGCGCGCCGGCCACGGCGGCCCCCAGGTAACCGGTAGCGCCGGTGAGAAAAACGTGCATCCGAGACGACCCCTAGGGTTTGAGCCCGTGAGAATATACGGCGTTCGGTCCGCCGAACCGGGGGCGCCGGGTCTCTCAGTGGCGCGGGACCGCGAAACCAGCGCGGCTTTCTTGACGTATCGTACGCTAGTTCGTACGATATATCGTGCGTCATTACTCCAAGAACCCGTGAGGCTAATCGTGAGTAACTGCAGAGACGACTGGGGTTTGGGCGACCTCTTCGCGGCCAGGTTCGGGCCCGGAGGGTTCGGCTTTCAGTGGGGCGGGCCGGGGGCGCGTCGGCGCCGGGGCCAGATGTTCGAAGCCGGCGAAGTCAAATTCGTGATCCTCCGGCTGCTCCGGGAGAAGCCGCGCCACGGCTACGAGATCATCAAGGCCCTGGAGGAGCGGATGGGCGGGCACTACACGCCGTCCGCCGGAACGGTCTATCCCACGCTGCAACTGCTCGAGGACCAGGGCCTGGTCCGCGGGGTCGAGACCGAGGGGCGGCGGGTGTACCACATCACGCCCGAGGGCGAGGCGTTTCTCGACGAGCATCGCGACGTCATCGACGACATCATCGACCGGGTGCGGGACACGCTCCGCGACGTGGCCGGGGGACAGATGGGCGAGCTCAACGCCGCGTTCGCGCGCCTCGCGGCCGGAACCTACAAGCAGGCCTGGCGCCGCGGACCGGATCATCCGGCGATTCGCCGCGTCGTGGAGATCCTCCGCCGGGCCGCCGACGAGATCGAGCGGGAATGGGAGCGTCCCGCCGGCGAGCCGGCTCCGGAAAGGAGCGCCTGATGGACAACGTGCACGTCATCGGCGGCTGGTGGATCGTCTTCTTCTTCCTGCCGTTCTTCTTCTGGCGGCGCTCGGGGTGGGGCCGCTACCGGGACCCGCGGCCGCGCGCGCCGGAGCTGGACGAAAGCGTTCGCGTCCGACTCGAGCTGGTGGACCAGCTCGAGAGCCGGGTGGCCGAGCTCGAGAACCGGCTCGACTTCGCGGAGCGGCTGCTCGCGGAGCGGAAGGAAGAAAGGCTGGAGAGCCACTAGCCGCGAAGACCGCCACGGGAGCGGTCACAAGTACGGCTGCGCCAGGCGGGCCACGCCGTCGCGCAGCCTGAGGGCCAGCGGGCGGGCGTCGAGATCGGCACGGGTAATCCGGCGGCCACTCGCGATCTTCGCGTCGAGCAACGCGTCCAGCCTCGCGGCGAGCGTCTCGGAGTAGCACTCCACATCGTACTCGAAGTTGAGCCGCAGGCTCCTGGGATCCCAGTTCGCGGAGCCGATGAGAGACCAGGTTCCGTCCACGACGAAGATCTTCGAGTGATCGAAGGGCGGGCGCGACAGATACACGCGGCATCCCCATTTCACGACCTGGCCCAGCTGGGCCGTGGCCGCCCACTGGACCAGGCGGAGGTTGCCGCGCTCCGGCAGCACGATGTCGACCCGCACGCCCCGCAGGGCCGCGATGCGGAGCGCGTCCACGAGCGGCGGGTCGGGCAGGAAGTACGGCGTGGCAATGCGCACCGACCGGCCCGCCTGTGACACCGCGCCGAGCAGCACGAGCCCGAGCGTCTCGTAATCCTCGTCCGGGCCGTCGGGCACGCCGCGGGCGGCCACGTCGCCCGCCGCCGGCGGGTCCGCCGCCGCCCCGAGCTCGCCATCGAGGGCCTCATGGGTGGTGAAGGCCCAGTCGAAGGCGAACGCCTGCGCGAGCTGCTGAACGACCGGCCCCTGTATGCGGAAATGCACGTCCTGTGTGGCCGCCGGCAGACCGAGCGCCAGCAGATGATCGTCCCGGATATTCATCCCGCCGCAGAACCCCAGGCCCCCGTCAACCACCAGAAGCTTGCGGTGGTTCCGCAGATTGAAGTACGGCTGGAAGAGGGGGATTCGCGGCGGCAGAAACGCCGCCACCCGGACCCGGCGGGCCTTGAGCGCCCGCAGGATCGGCGGCCGGCTGTAGTGCGCGCCGACGCCGTCAATGAGCACCCGGACTTCCACGCCCCGCGCGGCCGCGCGGCCCAGCGCGTCCACGAAGCGGTCGCCGGCCCGTCCCCGATCGAAGATGTAGGTCGCGAGCCACACGCGCCTCGTGGCGTCGTCGATGGCCGAGATCATCGCCGGGTACGCTTCGTCGCCGTTCACGAGCGGCTCCACCGCGTTGCCGCCGGTAAGCGGGAGTCCGGTGGCGCGCCCCACCGTCGCGGCGATGGCCTGGAGGCTGGCCGGTGCATCTCCCGCGAGCAGCGGATGGCGCGCCGGAGCGGCGGCCCGCTCGGCCGTGCCCGCGTCCGAGAGCGCCCGCCCCCGGCGGAGCATCCCGGCCTGGCGCCGGATGCGGTTGATCCCGAAGAGGCCGTAGAGCACGGAGCCCACGACCGGCGTGAGCCAGACGAGTCCGGTCCACCCGATGGCGGCCCGCACGTCGTCCTTGCGGAGCACGATGTGAGCGGAGACCAGCAGCGCGAGAACGATGTGCGCTGCGCCGAGGAGCTCCTGGAGACCGGTCACGGCGACGCGGCATTGCCCGCCCGGAAGACGCCCACCGCGCCCTTCGTCGCGTCCGCGAAGGCATGGGTGACGAACGGGTAGTCGCCGGGCTCGCGGAGCCGGATCTCGAAGATCGCCCCGCCGCCGACCGGCACGTTGACCGTCTGCACGCCCCGGAGCGGGTCGGTGAGCGATGCGTCCTCGAAAACCTTCTCGAAGATGCCGCCGACGACGTGGAACGACGAGATCCGGTTGGGGCCGGCGTTGACGACGTACAGCCGCAGCAGCTCACCCGGCTTCACGGCGATCGGATGCTCCGCGTACTGCGCGACGCGGCCGTTGAAGACGACGTTGTCGGGCGCCTGGCCGAGCAGTTTCTGCCAGTCGAGGCTCCTGGCTCCGCCCTTGCCGTCGTCGGGCGTGAGGTAGAACTCGCTCTGTACCAGCACGAATTCCTTAGCGGGGGGCCGCGGCGTCGGGGGGTCGACGATAATCGCGCCGTACATCCCGTTGGCGATGTGCATGGCGACCGGGGCCGTACCGCAGTGGTACATGAACACCCCGGGGACACGCGCGGTGAACCGGTAGTGGAGCGAGTCGCCCGGATTCACGTTGACGTAGTACCGGCTGGGCGCGATCTCGGCGGCATGGAAGTCCATGCTGTGCGGCTGGGGGCCGTTGTTGACCAGCGTGAAGTCGATCGTGTCTCCCTGGGTGACCCGCAGAAACGGACCGGGCACCCTCCCGTCGAAGGTCCACGCGTAGTACTTGATCCCCTTCGCGATCGTGATGTTGCCGTGGGTGATCACGAGGCGCACCCGGTGCAGGCGCTGCGTGCTCCGGGCGGGCGCCTGCGGATCCACCGGCGCGGGGACGCTGTCCGACCCGACCGGCGCCTCGCCATGTGAGACGTCGGCCGGCGGCTTGGCCGGGGGCTGCTCCACGGCCGCCGGCTTCGGGGCCTCGGACGTGCGGGCCGGCGGCGGCGGGGCGGGCCGGCACGCAGCGAAGACGAGCCCGGCCGCAACCGGGGTCCACAGGCTCCTGATCGACATGTCTGAATCTCCCCGTTGATTGGCGCGGCGTCACCGTGATCGGCCGGCCGCGTGATGCTCCTGACGCTATTGCGGAACCGGCCCGCCGGCCGACGCCCGGATGACGGCCCGGATGTCCTGGGTCCAGGCCTCCGCGTCGTCGTCCGGCGTGAACGACCAAGTCTCGGCCGACTTGCCGCTCCCGGCCCTGATCCTGACTCTCTGGCCGTCGCGGTGGACGTCGTAGTCGCGCCGGCTGCCAAGCGTGATCTCCACGCCCACCTTCTGGTTCTTGTGAATCAGCACCGAGCTCCGGGTCACGACGATCGAGGCCACCCGGTCCTCCCACGTGCCCCCCTCCCGCCCCGCTCCCTGGGTCCAGCGGAACGTGAGGTTGTCGGCCCGGTGCAGGAGCCCCTCCTGCGCGAACCGCTGTTCCTGGTCAGGGGTGAGGCGCCCGGTCTCCCGGCTGCAGCCCGCGGAGACGGCGAGCACGAAGCCAAGCAGAGGAGCCAGGTACGATCGCGTCATCGAAGCCCCCGGTTCGACAGCGGGTTAGGCGCTGCGACGGTCCGCCCGACTGGTGCATCACACTGGCTCGGGAAGCCCCGGGGAGGGGCCGGCCCGCCCAACGTCGCGGCGGATGCGCTGTACCGTACCGCCCGCGGTCCACCTACGCCAGCCAATCACAGGGTATGTCCTTCCTCACGCTCGACGGCGTCACCAAGCGGTTCGACGGCATCGTCGCGGTCGACGGGGTCTCCTTCCGCGTCGATCCGGGCCAGGTGGTCGGCTTCCTCGGCCCCAACGGGGCCGGCAAGTCCACCACCATGCGAATGATCACGCAGTACTACGAGCCCGATGCCGGCACGATCCGGCTCGACGGCAAGCCGCTCGGCGAGGCCGGACGCGAGGCCAAGCGCCGCATCGGCTATCTCCCCGAGAACAACCCGCTCTACGGCGAGATGCTGGTCTCCGAGTATCTGGCCTTCGTCGGCCGGCTGCGGGAGCTCGGCACGGACGAGCGCCGGCGCGCGATCGACGAGGCCGTCGCGGCGACGGGCCTCGAGCCGGTCTACCACCGGCCCATTGGCGAGTTGTCCAAGGGCTTCCGCCAGCGCACCGGCCTGGCCGCGGCGATCCTGCATCGGCCCGATCTGCTCGTTCTGGACGAGCCGACCGAAGGCCTCGACCCCAACCAGCGGGTCGAGATCCGCCGGCTCATCGTCGAGCTCGGGCGAGAGCGGACCGTACTCCTCTCGACGCACGTCCTGCCGGAGATCCAGCACGTCTGTGCCCGCCTCCTGATCATCCACCGGGGCCGGCTGGTAGCGGACGGACCGGTCGAGCAGCTGGTCACCCGCGCGAAGGACGGGGCCCACGTGACGGTCGAGGCGACCGGGGCCGGCATCGCGGAGCGGCTCGGGGCCCTGCCGGGCGTCGTCCGGATCGAGCCGCATGACGCGGGCGGCGGGCGGGTGCGGACGTCGCTCACCGTGTCCGGCGGGGCCGACCTGCGCCCCCGCATCTTCGAGCTGGCCAAGGCCGAGGGATGGACCCTCTACGAGCTGCACGAGGAGGCCGGCAGCCTGGAGGATCTGTTCCACGAGCTCACGACCGGGGAGGCGGCATGAACCGGATCTGGACCATCGCCCGGCGGGAGCTGAAGGCCCTGTTCGACCATCCCACGGGCTACGTGCTGCTCGTGGTGTTCCTGGCCGTGAACGCGTTCCTCTTTTTCCGGCAGGCATACTTCCAGGGCAGCGCGTCGCTCCGGCCGATGCTGGACTTCCTGCCCTGGATCCTGCTCTTCTTCGTCCCGGCCGTGACCATGCGGGCGCTGGCCGAAGACACCCGGAGCGGCCAGGTCGAAGTCCTGCTCGCCCAGCCGGTCACCGAACTCGAGCTGCTGCTCGGGAAGTATGCGGGCGCACTGCTGTTCCTGTGGATCGCACTCGCGCTGACGCTTCCGATCCCCCTCGCCCTGTCCACCGCGGCGCAGCTCCCCTGGGGACCGATCGTGGCCCAGTACGCCGGGGCCGCCCTCCTGCTGGCCGGCCTCGCCGGCGTCGGCGTCTGGGCCTCCAGCCTGACCCGAAGTCAGATCACCGCCTTCATCACCGGCGTGGCGGTGATGTTCGTCCTGGTGCTCGTCGGCCTCGACCCTCTCCTCGTGGGGCTCCCGCCGGCGATCGGGACGATCGCGGCGCGGCTCGGCGTGCTCTCTCACTTCGACAATATCGGCCGCGGGGTCGTCGACCTCAGGGACGCGGTCTACTTCGTCTCGCTCGCCGGGATCTTCCTCGCCCTCGGCTACGCCGCGCTCCTGGGGCGGAAGCTCTCGGCCGCGGGCGGCGCCGTGCGGCGGCTCCGGCTCGGCACGGGGCTCCTCGTCGCCCTGCTGGTCGTGACGAACCTGCTGGGGAGCTACATCGGCGGGCGGCTCGACCTCACACCGGGCCACTCCTATACGCTCTCCCCAGCGACCCGCCGGCTGGTCGGCAACCTCCCGGACATCGTCACCATCACCGTTTTCGCGTCGAAGGAGCTGCCCACAGAGGCAGCGCTGATGAAGCGCGACGTCGACGACCTGCTGCACGACCTCCGTTCCGCCGGTCACGGGAAGATCCGGGTGATCGAGCGCGACCCCGCCAGCGACGCCGCGGCCAAGCACGACGCCCAAAACCTCGGCGTGACGCCGGTGCAGTTCAACGTCGTTGGGCAGTCCGAGCTTCAGGTGAAACAGGGCTACCTGGGCCTCGTCGTGCAGTACGCCGGCGGGACGGAGACCATTCCGTTCATTCGGCAGACGAACGATCTCGAGTACCGCCTTGCGTCCTCGATCCACACGCTCACGCAGACGAAGAAGCCGGTGCTCGACCTGCTGGCCGACGGCATGACGCCGGGCATGCGCCTGTCGGACCTGCAGGAGCAGCTGAGCAAGTCCTACGACGTGCGAACGATCACGCTGGGCGACACCACCCAGCCCGCGGCCGACGTCTCGCTGCTCGTGCTCCTCGGCTCGCCCGACTCGCTCACGCCGGCGCAGGCGGAGCGGTTCCAGCGGTTCTTCGACCGCGGCGGCAACGCGCTGGTGCTGGCGAGCGGCATGCGGCTGTCGCCCGAGCTGCCCGTCGCCGTTCCGCGGCCGGTGGCCTGGAACCGGTTCCTCAAGCCCTTCGGCATCACCATCGAGCCGAACATGGCCTACGATCTCCTCTCCAACGAGATCGTCCCGGTGCCCTCCGACGCGGGGCAGGTGCTCCAGTCCTACCCGCTGTTCATCCGAGCCCGAAGCACGGCCAAGTCGGAGATCAACCGGGAGGTGGGCGAGGTCACGCTCACCTGGGCCAGCACGATCGACACCACCGGGGCGGCGAAGGGCCAGGTGACGCCGCTGCTGGTCTCGAGCCCCGGAACCGGCACGCTGCGGGACCACGTATCGGTCGACCCGACCCAGGACTTCCCCCAGCGCAATCTCGCACCGCGCATTCTCGCGGCCGTGGCCGGCCCCGCCGCCGGCACGACGCCGGCACGCGGGCGCGTGGTGGTCGTGGGCAGCGCGGACTTCGTGAACGACCGCTTCGTGAGCCGCGCCCCGGACAACCTGGCGCTGGCCCTCAATTCGGTGGACTGGCTGGCGCAGGACAAGACCCTGATCGGCATCCGCTCGAAGGACCGCCGCCCGCCCCCCCTCGCGTTCTCCAGCGTCACCGAGCGCGAGGCGGCCAAGTACGCCAACGTGATCGGCGTGCCCGCGCTGGTGGCGCTCTACGGGCTCGTCCGGCTGATCCGCCGGCGCCGGAAGACGCGGAGAGGCTATCAGCCGGCCGGTCCGGTAGTGGCGCCGCAGGAGCTGCCGGCATGACTCCGCGCAACCTCCGGCTGCTGGCCGTCGCGCTCGGCGTGCTGCTGCTGCTCTGGGGCGCCGTCGCCGTCGCGAGCCGCAATGGCCGGGACACGGAGCAGCGGCTCCGGCTCCCCGGGATCACCACGGCGGACGTGGACACGGTAACGATCACGGGCGCGCGGGACACGATCGTGCTCGCGCGTGCCGGGACGGCCTGGCGGGTGAACGGCCACCCCACCGACCCCCAGGCGGTCGGGGAGCTGGTCACCTCGCTCGGCGACAGCGCGGCGGTCGGCGACCTCGTCGCCGAGAGCGCGTCGTCCTACGCCCAGCTCGGCATGGACAGCGCCTCGGCGCGGCGCGTTCGCGTCCAGGCGCACGGCAAGACCGTGCTCGACATCGTCACGGGCAAGCCCGGCGTGGTCTACGGGACCGGCTACCTGCGGCGGGCCACCGACCCCGCGGTGTATCTCGTCCGGAGCTCGCTCCCGCGCATCGCGGAGCGGCGCGTCGACGGATGGCGGGACAAGCGCATCGCGGTGATTCCGCCGGACAGCGTATCGAAGATCGAGGTCCAGCGCGGGCGCAAGCGCTAC
>Ga0187824_10000148_pt1 | contig 12597 bp, 12 predicted proteins | sample NC_wetland_sal_i_13_FD_132437 | JGI IMG/M metagenome (GOLD analysis project Ga0187824, IMG submission 132437) | Wetland sediment microbial communities from Neuse River Estuary, North Carolina, USA - SourceSoil_4 | ecosystem: Environmental > Aquatic > Freshwater > Wetlands > Sediment | place... | reverse complement strand
GGAAAACACTTGTTGCCGCTATCCTCCTCCGGGATGCACTGCTGATGGGCAAGAAATATTCCGGCCCTGCCGTGGTTACGGAGTACAGCGCGACCACGGCGGTTCCTCCGGGGATGACTTTCCGGCGAGAGCGCTCGGGAAACTTGATCATTGAGGTCGGTACCCGCTGAAACCTTTAACCGCGAAGGACACGAAGGTACACGAAGGAAACTTCGAGGCTGGGGCGTTTGTGTACCTTCGTATCCTGGGTGGTTGGGGCCAGGCATTGCCCGACTAGGTCTCCCACAGGCCCGCCCGCTACAATACCCACCATGAAACCCAGCATCTTTGTGGTCGAGGATGATCCCGACATTTCCCGCCTGGTGCGGCACCATCTGGAAGCGGACGGATTCGCGGTGAAAGTGTTCGCCACTGGAAACACCGTGATTTCGGAGTCCGAGCGGCAGCGGCCGGCCCTCTTCGTTCTCGACATCATGGTCCCGGGCAAGGACGGCCTCGAACTGTGCCGCCAGATCCGGCAAATCCCCGCGCTCGCGGCCACGCCGGTGATTTTCCTGACGGCCAAGAGCGGGGAAGCGGATCGCATTCTCGGCCTGGAATTGGGCGCCGACGACTATATCCCCAAGCCGTTCAGTCCGCGCGAACTGGTGGCGCGGGTCAAGGCGGTGCTGCGCCGCTTTGAGCGGCCGTTGTCGCAGGCCCCGGTCAAGATAGGCGAAATCGAAATCGATCCCGGCGCCATGACCCTTACCGTGCGCGGCAATCTTGTGACCACCACCGCGACGGAGTTCCGGCTGCTCGATTATTTTGCCCGGCATATCGGGCGGGTTTTCACCCGGGATCAGCTGCTCGATTCCGTCTGGCGCGACACCGCCTACGTGACCCCGCGGTCGGTGGATGTTTACGTGCGCCGCATTCGCGAAAAAATCGAACCCGACCCCGAAAATCCGCGTTATCTGAAGACGGTGCGCGGAGCGGGTTATCGCTTCGAGGCCCCGAAGTGAGGAACAAGCAGTGAGGAATCGGATATTTTTGAAATTGTTGGCTGGCTTTGTCCTGGTTATCGCGGCCGCCACGCTGACCTTCGATTTCTCGATTGACCATGCCTGGAAGGATTCTCTGCTGCAGCAGATCGACCTCAATCTCAGGCAGAAGACGCAGATGTTTGCCAACCATGTGAACGGCGTGGGCGCGCTGTCTACGCTCGATCAGAAGCAGGCATCGGGTTCCACGCAGCTGGCAAGCCTGCAAAATATCGTCACGGAAGACGGCCGGGCCGCCGGGGCACGCGCCACCATTATTGACGCGCGAGGCAAGGTCTGGGCGGACTCCGCGGCTGATCCTGCGTCCATGGAGAATCACGCGCAACGTCCCGAATTTGTGGCCGCTCTGAAAGGCAATGTCGGCACCGACACGCGCCGCAGCCGGACCGTGGGCATCCCATTTCTCTATGTGGCCGCGCCCGTGACCGGAGGCGCGGTACGTCTGGCCTATCCTCTTTCCGAAGTGGAAGCGGCGCGGACGCAGGTCCGCCGCCACCTGCTTTTAGGTTCGCTCCTGGCGTTTGTGGTGGCGCTCATCGCTTCCGCCCTCGCAGCGGGGTCCACGGCGCGCCGGCTGCACCATATTGTGCAGTTCGCCGACCGCGTCGCAGCGGGCGATCTGGCGGCGCGTATCGAGGAGCCTTCCGGAGATGAAATCGGGCAGGTTGCCGCCGCGCTCGACCGGACCGCCCGCCATCTGGAAGCCAGTTTCGCGGCGTTGCAGACCAGCCAGCACCAGCTCGAAACCCTGCTCAACAGCATGCAGGATTCGGTGATTGCGGTCAGCGCGGACGATCGCGTGCAGTGGGCCAACCAGGCCATGGACCGGCTGGTCCCCCAGCGCACCCGCAAGAACGCGCCCCTGGTGGAGACGGTCCGCGACCCTGACTTCCTGACCGCCGTGCGGGGGGCGAGCGAGGCCCGCAAGGTGTTTACCGCCCGGGCTGCGTCCATTGTTCCCGGGCGCACGTTTGACGTGACCGCCGCACCCATGCCCGGCGGTGGCGCGGTGGCGGTGCTGCGTGATCTTACGGAGACGGAACGGATCGAAAAGACGCGTCGCGACTTTATCGCCAACGTCTCGCACGAACTGCGCACCCCGCTGACGTCGATTCAGGGCTATACGGAAACTTTGCTGGACAGCGCGGCGGACAATCACCATTCGCGCGAGTTTCTCGAGATCATCCGCAAGAGCGCCGTGCGCATGTCCCGCCTCACCGAAGACCTGTTGACGCTCGCCAGGGTGGAATCGGGAGAGCAGCGTTTCGACATTCAGCCCACGGCACCGGCCGACCTCCTGCAGGAGGCGGTGCAGAGCTTTCGGGAAATCGCACGGGCGCAAAATGTCGAATTGATTGTCGCGGACCACGCAGTTTCGCAAGTGGGTGCTGATCCCGAGGCCATCCATCAGGTCTTTTCGAACCTGGTGGACAACGCATTGAAATACGCCCAGTCCGGCGGGCGGATCGTTCTGGGATCGCGTGCCGTTCGAGAGGGTGTCGAGTTCTTTGTGCAGGATTTCGGTCCAGGCATTCCTTCAGAGCACCTGCCTCGCCTGTTCGAGCGTTTCTACCGCGTGGACAAAGCCCGTTCGCGTGAATCCGGCGGTACCGGCCTGGGACTGGCCATCGCCAAACACATTGTTCTGGCCCATGGCGGCTCTATCCGGGCCGAGAGCGAGCTGAACCACGGATCGACGTTCCTGTTCACGCTGCCTGGGGCTTAGCGAACGGCTCTCGGCGGGGCCTGGGCGGTTGTCCCTTCGCGCGCGTTGCGTTCCGGGAACAATTAATTTACATCCTGTTAACCAAACGGTTGAAAAAACAACCTATTCTCTGGTATTGACCATCCATAACAGCAACCGGAAAATCAGACAGAATCTGGTGCGGCCAGCCCGGATCGATTCCGGAAGGAATGTGCTTATGAGCACGGCCATTTTGCGAAGCCCGGAACCGGAGTCGCCCTACGCGTACCTGGTAAAGCGCACCATCGAAGCCTGCCGGGTTGCCAAGGAGGCGGCCGCCACCGCCGCTGAAGGCATTGCCACGGCCTCCGGCCCGTTGCTGAATACGCTTCGCGAGCGCGAGAAGGAACTCGACCGCCTGGACATGGAGATCGACGCGGGGGTGACGCAGATCATCACCCAGGTCACCGAGTCGGAAGCGCGCGAGCTTCTGGCTTGCATGAAGTTCATGATCAGCCTGGAGCGCATTGGCGACCTGCTGCTCAGCTTTTCCGGCAGCGCACAGGCAGTCTGTTCCCGCATCGAGCCTCAGGACATTCGCGACCTAACGCATATGGCCACGGTGCTCGAGAAAATGCTGGCCGACGCGGGCACGGCGTTTTCTACCCGCGATGTCAAAAAAGCCGTCGACGTGCTGCGCGCCGACGCGGAGATCGACCGCCTGCGAAACCTGATCTTCCTTCGGCACATCGAAAATCCCGAGAACCTGCAGCGGCATGCCAGTCTGCAGGTGATCTTCATGACCCAATCCCTGGAGCGCGCCGGCGATCATGCCAAGAACCTCGCCGAAGAAGTCTGCCATTTCGTCAGCGGCCACACGGTCCGCCACGTGCTCATGACTTACGACAAGCCTATCGAACAGATGTTTCTGGATTGGCTGCGCCTCCGCGAAGAGCAGTGACTTTCTGGCCTTACGGGTTGTGACGTCTGTCACAGCATTTTCGGATCCGGCAAAACTACAATCTGCAAGCGGAACTCTCATCCATGTTCTCGGGGCGTCTCACTTACGCTACGATTCGCATCCTCGACTGGATCGCGGGCCGCACCCTGCCCGCGGACAATCTCGCGAAACACCTGCGTACCGGACGGCGCGGTGAAGAGGCCGCCTATTTTTATCTTCGACAACAGGGATACACCATGGTCGCCCGCAACTTTCGCTCGCCCAATCGCCGGGGCGAGATTGACCTGATCGGCTGGCACAAAGACATCCTGTGCTTCGTCGAGGTAAAGACCCGCACCTCCCACGAGGTGAAGCCCGCGGAAGCCGCGGTTGATCGCGAGAAGCGGCGCGAACTCCTTGCCGTGGCCCGCGAATACCTGCGCCACCTGCCGCCGTCCTGCCCGTGGCGCCTTGAAGTCATCAGCGTGTATTTCGAGCCGCAATCAACTCGGCCGGAAATCGAACTGTTCCGGAACGTTCCGATCTAGGGGTAAAATAGTCCAGTCCGCGCAGCTGGCGCTGCGCGCCACAGAAGGGGACTGTCAGCGATTGCCTGAACTTCGAAAAGATCCGATCGTGGGCCGCTGGGTCATCATTTCGACCGACCGCGCCAAGCGTCCGACTGACTTCGCCCGCGAGGCGGTCAAAATCAGGGGCGGTTTCTGTCCCTTCTGTTACGGCAACGAATCCAAGACTCCGCCCGAGATCCAGGCGTACCGTCCGAACCCCAACGGGGGGCCGCCACCCGAGCGCGATTCTCCAGGCTGGACCGTGCGCGTGGTGCCCAACAAGTTTCCCGCGCTCGGCATTGAGGGCAACCTGAATCGCCAGGCTGAGGGCATGTTCGACCGCATGAACGGCATTGGCGCGCACGAGGTCATCATTGAAACGCCGGACCACAACGCCAGCCTGGCCAACCTACCCCCCAAGCGGATTGAGGATGTGCTCTGGACGTTCCGCGACCGCATTCTCGACCTCAAGAAGGATCGCCGCTTCAAGTACATTCTGATTTTCAAAAATCATGGAGAAGCCGCGGGCGCTTCGCTCGAGCACGCGCACTCGCAACTGATCGCTTTGCCCATCCTTCCGATTTACGTGAGCGAAGAGATCGAGGGCGCGAAGCAGTATTACATCTACAAAGAGCGCTGCGTCTTCTGCGACGTCATACGCCAGGAAAGCGAGGCCGGGACGCGCGTGGTGGCCGAAAACGCCGACTTCATCACTTTGGCGCCGTACGCGCCGCGTTTTCCATTTGAGACCTGGATTCTGCCCAAACAGCACGAGTCGGCATTCGAGAATTCGTCTTCCCACATGTTCGAAAATCTGGCCAAGGCTTTGAAGACCTTGCTGACCAAGGCCGAGCGCGTGCTCGATAACCCGCCTTACAACCTGGTGATCCATACTTCGCCGGTGCAGGACCCGAACAACGATCACTATCACTGGCACATCGAATTCATGCCCAAGCTGACCAAGACGGCGGGCTTCGAGTGGGGGACCGGTTTCTACATCAATCCCACGCCGCCGGAAGAAGCGGCGAAGTTCCTGCGCGAGGCCGGCGTCGAAGAGACTTCGACCACGGCGGCGGGCTAGCCGGGGCGCTCATAAAGTCGAGACTCCCGTTTGACACCATCGCAGCCGCTTACTAAGATTGCCGACTCGCGAGGCTTCCATGAGACGCTTGATTCTTCTGGTGGTGATGTTCAGTTGGCTGGGCAGCCTTGCCGCGAACCTTCCCGCGCTGATTCAGAACATTCCCAACCGCGCCACCACCAGCCTGGATGGCCCCTGGCAAGCCATCATCGATCCTTACGAAACTGGCTTGAACGCCCGCTTCTATCTGAATGCCAAGGCCAAAGACAAGCATGAGCTCGTCGAATACGATTTTGACAGGTCGGATGCCCTGAACGTTCCCGGAGACTGGAATTCACAGAAGAAGGAGTTGTTCTTCTACGAAGGCCCGGTGTGGTACAAAAAATCGTTCTCGTACCACAAGCGCGAGCACACCCGCGTGTTCGTGTATTTCGGTGCGGCCAACTATTTCACCCGCGTTTATCTCAACGGTCAGGCCCTGGGCGAGCACGAAGGCGGATTCACGCCCTTCAACTTCGAAGTTACCGGCCAGATTCGTGATGGCGACAACTTTCTGGTGGCTGAGGTCAACAACACCCGCCGCCGGGATGCCGTTCCTACTGTAAATACCGACTGGTGGAACTACGGAGGGCTCACTCGCGATGTGACGCTGGCGGAGGTCCCCGAAAGCTTTATTCAGGATTACACGGTGCAACTCGCCAGAGGCTCGAGCAACGAGATTGCGGGCTGGGTGCAACTCAGCGGCTCGACCTCAGCGCAGAAAGTCACGATTGAAATCCCCGAAGCGGGGATCAAACAAAGCTTTGCCACAGACGCGACAGGCCGCGCCGAATTTCGCTTTCCCGCAAAGCTCGAGCTCTGGTCGCCCAATCATCCCAGACTCTACGATGTCTCCGTGTCGAGCGGCTCGGACAAAGTGCACGATGCCATCGGTTTCCGCACCATCGAGACTCGCGGCACTCAAATATTGCTCAACGGCAAACCCATCTTCCTGCGCGGCATCGCCATGCATGAAGAAGCTCCGGTCCGCGGCGGGCGGGCGTTCAGCCCGGAGGACGCGCAGACCCTGCTGGGGTGGGCGAAGGAATTGGGTTGCAACTTCGTACGCCTTACCCACTATCCGCACAGCGAGAATATGACCCGCCTCGCCGATCGCATGGGCCTGATGGTGTGGTCGGAGATTCCGGTTTACTGGGACATCGACTGGGAAAATCCAGCAACACTGCAGAACGCGGAGAACCAGCTGCGCGAGATGATCGCGCGCGACCACAACCGTGCTTCCGTCATCTTATGGTCGATCTCGAACGAGACCCCGGTCAAGCCGGCACGGACCGCGTTTCTGCGGCAACTTGCTGAGGCGGCGCGCCAGCAGGACTCGACCCGCCTCATTACATCAGCGATGAACCACGTTGACGAAGCTGGCCCCGACACCCGTGCGCTCAATGACCCGCTCGGCGAATATCTCGATGTGCTGGGATTGAACGAGTATCTCGGCTGGTATGGCGGGCGTCCCGAAGACGCCGATCGGATGCAATGGAAATTTGCCTGGGACAAGCCGGTCATCGTGAGCGAATTTGGCGCGGGGACCCCGTACGGCCGGCACGGCGATGCCGACGAACGCTGGACCGAGGAGTACCAGGCCAGCCTTTATCAACACCAGATCACCATGCTGAAAAAAATTCCGGCGCTGGCGGGCATGTCACCCTGGGTGCTGATGGATTTCCACTCGCCCCGCCGCCTGCTGCCCGGCACACAGGATTACTTCAACCGCAAGGGGCTAGTTTCGAATCTGGGACAGCACAAGCAGGCGTTCTATGTGTTGCAGAAGTTCTATCAGGAGATGGATTCCGTTCAATAACTGATGCCGCCGCGCTACGCCTGCGTGCGATCCAGAAACTCAGAGTGCCATGCCATCTGGATGGCCTCGAGCCTGCCTTCATTCGATTTCTTGGGATCGTCCTTGAACTCCGGCAGTTCCGTGACTAGCCGGTGCAAGTCGGTGAAACGCACCGCCAGCGGGTCGATTTCAGGATGCTTCTCGGAGAGCAGGATTCCGAGATCTTCAGCATCTTCCCAGGTCAGTTCTTTCGGCATGCAAGGCTCCTTGAAATTCGTCCTTGGTCCTTGGTCGTTGGCCAACGGCCAATGGCCCACGACAACGACAGCTCTCTAATGTTCTTCCGACACGTAATTCCGGTTCCACGCTGGAATCTCGACAACGACTTTGCCCGGCTTGTTGATCACCGCCTGGCACCCGAGTCGGGAGTTTAACTGTAAATCGGCGGCCATGTCCAGCCGGTCCGCTTCGTCATCATCCATCTCGGAAAGATTTTCGGCGCCTTCCTTCACCCAGATGTGGCACGTGGTGCAGGCGCAATTGCCGCCACAGGCATGGTCCAGCCGGATGCCATGGTTCAGCGCCACATCGAGCAGCGATTCCTCTTTGCCATGATCTTTGTAGGGCAGCTTGCCGTGCTCGAACTGAACCGTCTTGCCCTCGGGCAAGAAAGTGACTTGCACGGTGTTCTCGCTGGAAGCGTCAACCGTAGCCGTTCCCCCGCTCTGACCTTTCTCTTCCGCCATCACAGCTCCTAATCTTGTTCGGATTGCGTTTTAGCCGACGATTGACGACTGTTTTATTCAAACTCCGCTTTGGCCACCGGATGCGGCGCATCTGGTCCATCACCCATGTCCGCCTGGTCCATCGTCTTACCTTTGAGCACGCTCGAAACCGCGCTGTCCATCATCAGTTCTGCCAGCCGCATGGTGCCCTGGTTCAGGGCGTCAATGGCGCCGCGGATGGCCTGATAGTCGTCGTCGCCCTGCGCAGCGTTCAACGCCTTTTCCAGCTTGGCGATGCGCTTCTTCTCGTCGCTGGTGAGCTGTCCCCAGGCTGGACTTCGCTTGCCTTTGTCCAGCGCGGCCATGATGGTGCCCGCTTCGTTGCGTGCTTCGATTATCTGGCGCTGGCGGAAATCTTCTTCCGCTGAATCGAATGAATCGAGAATCATGCTCTCGACTTGCTCATCGGTCAAACCGTAGCTGGGCTGGACTTCGATCTCCGCTTCTTTTCCACTGCGTTGCTCGCGTGCGGAGACGTGCAGAATGCCGTTCGCATCGATCAGAAACTTCACTTCCACGCGCGGGATTCCAGCCGGCATCGGTGGAATTCCCTTCAGCTCGAAGCGCGCCAGGGAGCGGCAATCTTTCGCCAGTTCCCGTTCGCCCTGCAGTACATGGATGGCGACGTTTGTCTGTCCGTCCACCTGAGTGGTGTAGTGCTGCGTGGCCGATGCCGGAATGGTCGAGTTGCGGAGGATGATTTTGTCGGTCACCCCGCCCGCCACCTCGATGCCGAGCGACAAAGGCGTCACGTCGAGCAACAGCATGTTTTCCGTGGCCTCGGAGCCTCCGGAAAGAATATTGGCCTGCACCGCTGCGCCCAGGGCCACGACTTCATCCGGGTTCAGGTCAGTGTGCGGCTTGCGCTGGAAGAGTTCTTCGACCAGGGCGCGCACTTTAGGAATTCGCGTGGAGCCCCCAACCAGCACCACTTCATCAATCTGCTCGGGCTTCAGGCCAGCGTCTTTCAACGCCTGTTTGCACGGTCCGACGGTGCGCTCGATGATGGGCTGAATCAGTTGTTCGAATTGCTCGCGCGTGATCTGTCTCTGATAGTCTCGGCCGACCGGCAGTTCAACTTCCAGTGTGGTCGCGGGTTGCGAGGAAAGTGCAATCTTGGCTTCGATGACCGCCTTGCGGATGGTGGCCACGGCCTCGCCATTGCGCGAAACATCGAGACCCATGTCGCCGCGAATATCGTCCAGCGCGATCGTGATCAGCAGGTTGTCAATGTCATCGCCGCCCAGATGCGTGTCGCCATTGGTGGCGACGACCTCGAAGATTCCATCGTGCAACTTGAGGATGGAGACGTCGAAGGTGCCGCCGCCCAGGTCATACACGGCAACAACGCCATTCTGCTTCTGGTCGAGGCCGTAAGCCAGGGAAGCGGCCGTCGGCTCATTGACCAACCGGAGAACATCGAGGCCGGCGATGCGGCCGGCGTCCTTCGTCGCCTGGCGCTGGGCGTCGTTGAAGTAGGCAGGCACCGTGATGACTGCCTTCGTGACCGGGGCGTTGAAAAAGCGCTCGGCGTTACGCTTGAGCTGGCGCAGGACAAAAGCCGAAATCTCGGGCGGTGTAAAAGTCTTTTCGCCCAGCCGGATGCGCAGGACTTCTCCAGGCTGAAGATCCTCGGCCAGGCGGAAGGGAAACAGCTTCAGCTCCTGCTGAATGTCTTCCAGGCCCCGGCCCATCAGGCGTTTGATCGAATAAACAGCGCGTTCCGGGGTTTCGATCAGATACTTTCGCGCCGCGTTGCCCACGATTATCTGGTCTTTGTCATCCAGTGCCGCCACGGACGGCACCAGGTTCACTCCGTCCTCGCCTGGAATGACGACAGGCCTCTCCCCCTGCATGAAAGCCACCAGGGAGTTGGTGGTTCCGAGATCGATGCCGACGATGCGGTCAGTTGACATAGGGAGATTTCAGATTGCAGATTTAAGATTGATTGGTTTCAGATCTGAAATCTTCAATCCCAAATCTGCAATCTCTTAGGTTCCCAGCGCTTCATTCACGTCCCGTACCAGATTTCTAATGTAGCTTCGGCGGTTCAGCAGATCGACCATGCTGTCCAGGGCTGCGCGCCGCTCGGCGGCGTCGTCGGCGCCGACCGCACGGTCCCAGCGGTTCCAATGAGTCTTCAACTCTTCCGCCAGTTCCTCGTACTTCTTCTCGAACTGGGCCTTGTGCCCTTCCAGATCTTTCGCCAGCGCGGGGTCGTCTTCGCCCATCTTCTGGTTCATGCGCAGCTCTTCCAGTTGCATGTTCAGCTCGAAAACTTCCTCGAGCAGGTCGGGAGGCACAATCTGTTTCTTTACTTCGCCGCTGGCCCGCGCTTTCTCGGTCGCGGTCTTCGATTGCTCCTCGAGTTCCACGCCTTCCAGGCGCAGCAGGTATTGGGTGCGCTTGATGGGATCCTTCAACGTGCGGTAAGCGTCGTTGAGCAGCGAACTTTGTTCCAGGCTCCATTCCTGTTCGCGCTTGTCGGCGCGGGCATTGAGGTCGGGATGGAGCTTCCGGCTTAATTCGTAGAATTCGCGCTCGAGTGCGGCCGCGTCCAGGTTGAGCTTCCGGGGCAAGGCGAAGAATGCAAAGTAATTCACCGGCAGGGGAGGCTGCACCTTGCCGCAGGCATGGCAGAAGTGGGCGGCCCGCATGTCGCCGCACGACCAGCAACTGGCGGTGGTATCGCCGGTTCCAGCCGCTGCAATCGTTTTGGAAGTATCAATCGTCATGTCCAGATTGTGTGGCTCGTGCCCGTGTGGCGCGGGCGCCCTCGCCCGCGACCGGCGCGTGCATCAGCAAAGTTTCTCAGGGATTTCCGATCGCTGGACCGAAGGACCTTACCGGAGCGCGGAGGGCCTTGCCGCTCCAGGCTTTTAGCGGGCGAGGGCGCCCGCTCCACACGACCACACAAACCCACACGGTTACCCTGAGAATGATGTGCCGCAGCCGCAGGACTTCGATGCGTTGGGGTTCACGAAAACGAATCCCTGCTGCATCAAGGTTTCCTGATAGTCCAGAACCATCCCGTTCAGATAGATGAAAGATTTCGGATCCACGAACACTCGTACATCACCGAACTGGAAGATCCGGTCGCGCTCGCGGGGTTGGGTGTCGAAGCGGATGTTGTAACTCAGACCCGAACACCCGCCACCCTGCACGCCCAGACGCAGGCCGCCCTGCTCCGGCGAGATGCCTTCCTTGACGATGGCTGAACGCACTTTCGCCAGCGCCTTGTCCGTGACCTTGACGCCGCCCTTGGCCGGAGCCGCCGGCTTGGCCGTTTCTTCAGTTACTGTTGCCATAAATGGTCCCAATACGCGCCGCTCTTACCGAACGCTGGCCTACTTCGCTTCGACCGCTGCCGGCTTGGCCGCGCCCTGCTTGGCTTTCCAGTCATGGATCGCCGCCCGGATGGCGTCTTCGGCCAGCACCGAACAGTGAATCTTGACCGGAGGCAGCGCCAGTTCCTTCACGATTTCGGTGTTTTTGATCTGCAGCGCTTCATCGACTGTCTTGCCCTTCACCCATTCGGTGGCGAGCGAAGACGATGCGATCGCGGAACCGCAACCGAAAGTCTTGAACTTCGCGTCTTCGATGATGTTGGTCTGCGGATTCACTTTGATCTGCAGCTTCATCACGTCGCCGCACTCCGGCGCGCCCACAAGACCAGTCCCGACTTGGTTGCTGTTCTTGTCCATCGATCCCACGTTGCGCGGGTTTGAGTAATGATCTAGAACCTTGTCGCTGTATGCCATTTTTTGACCCTCTCCTGAAAAATTAAACTCATGTCATCCTGAGCGGAGCTTGATCGGTTGCCAAGCAACCGATCAACGGAGTCGAAGGACCCTACTCCCTCAACGGGTGAAGTGGATTGTGGTGCCAGCCCTCTTTCGCCCTTTCGGGGCTGCGTCATCTCGCCACTTCTTACCCAGGGCTTGCGCCCTGGGCTTTACTCTTGCGCCGCTTCGCGGCTGCCCAGTTTACTCGGCAGCCCACTTGACGCTCTTCAAATCCACACCTTCTTTCGCCATTTCGTACAAAGGCGAAAGCTCGCGCAACCGTTCGACGGTTTCGATCACGCGGTCGGCTACGTAATCGACTTCTGCTTCGGTGTTAAAGCGTCCGATGCCGAAGCGAATCGAGCTGTGCGCCAGATCGTCTCCTGTACCGAGTGCCTTCAGTACATATGATGGCTCCAGAGTTGCCGAGGTGCATGCCGACCCGCTCGAAACTGCAATGTCATTGATGCCCATGAGCAGCGACTCGCCCTCGACGTAGGCAAAGCTGATATTGAGATTGCCGGGCAGGCGATGCTCCATGGATCCGTTGATGTAAACCTCGTCCAGACGGCCCATGATGCGGTCGCGCAGGCGGTTGCGCAGACCGGCCAGGGTACAGGCTTCCTTGGCCATCTCTTCCGAGGCGATGGCGCAGGCCTTGCCCAGACCAACAATTCCCGGGACGTTCAGGGTCCCCGAACGCATACCGCGCTCGTGGCCGCCGCCATCGATAATGGCGGAAATCTGCACCCTGGGATTCTTGCGGCGAACGTAGAGGGCGCCGACCCCCTTGGGGCCATACATTTTGTGGGCCGAGATGGACATCAGGTCGATATTCATCTTGTTCACGTCAATCGGAATCTTGCCCACCGC
>Ga0187824_10000146_pt1 | contig 12665 bp, 10 predicted proteins | sample NC_wetland_sal_i_13_FD_132437 | JGI IMG/M metagenome (GOLD analysis project Ga0187824, IMG submission 132437) | Wetland sediment microbial communities from Neuse River Estuary, North Carolina, USA - SourceSoil_4 | ecosystem: Environmental > Aquatic > Freshwater > Wetlands > Sediment | place... | reverse complement strand
CTTACAAACAGCTTGGGGCGGATGCAGTTCTTCAGAAAGCTGAAGTCGTACGCCCGGTCGTCCACCGGCGCAACCGGAGTGCCCAGCGCGATCATGGCCGCCACATCGGGAGCGGGACACGCGGCCTGCAACCCCACCGCTGTGCCAAAGGAAAAACCGGCAAAAATAATAGGCAGGTGAAACTGTTCCCGCAGCCACTGCAGCCCGGTGCGCACGTCCTCTACCTCGCCTCGGCCCTCGTCATGCTCCCCCTGGCTCAGTCCCGCGCCGCGGAAATTGAAGCGCAGCACCGGAAATCCGAACCCGTTCACCGCCTTCATAGTGTGGAATACCACTTTGTTGTGCATGGTGCCGCCGAACATGGGATGGGGATGGCACACCAGCGCCGCATGCGTGGCTGTCTCCGCGCCCTGGTTCAGCAGCGCCTCCAGTTGCCCCGCCGGCCCCTGCAGAAACAGTGATTGTATTTGCATTGGCATAAGAGCAAGTAGCTGGTAGCTGGCCCCTGCGGTCTTAGCCGATTGCCGAGGGTGAGAGCTGGCAGCCAAGCGGCGACACCCAACCACCAACTACCGACTACCAACTACCTTCTTCTCACTATATCCTGACCTCCGCATGGAACTGTTCTCCTTTACCCGCCAACTGGTGGACATTGAATCCATCACCGGCAACGAAACCGGTGTCGGCGAATTCCTGCGCACTGAACTCCAGCGCCTGGGCTACCGCGCGGAGAAGATGCTGGTCGAAGCCGACCGCTTCAACCTGTGGGCCACACTGGCGGAAACGCCGCGCCCTGCCATCGTCTTCTCCACCCACATGGATACGGTACCGCCTTTCATTCCTTCCTCAGAAGACAGCGAACGCATCTGGGGCCGCGGCTCTTGCGACGCCAAGGGCATCATTGCCGCGCAAATCGCCGCCGCTGAACGCTTGCGCGCCGGAGGCATCCACGTCGGCCTGCTCTTTCTCGTCGGCGAAGAAAAAGACAGCCAGGGCGCCCAGGTCGCGAATCAGCAGCCGCCCGGCTCCCGTTTCCTGGTCAATGGCGAGCCCACGGAAAACCGTCTCGGCCTCGCTTCCAAGGGAACTCTGCGGGTGGAACTCACAGCCCGCGGGCGCATGGCGCACTCCGCCTACCCCGAACTCGGCGAATCGGCCATTGATAAGCTGCTGGTCGCGCTCACCCGCCTGCGCGCCATGCCTCTGCCCTCCGACCCGCAGGTCGGCCCCTGCACCCTCAACATCGGCATGATAGAAGGTGGCCGCGCCCCCAACGTCATTCCCGACTTCGCCCGCGCCCACCTGCTCTACCGCCTCATCGCTCCCGCCCATGAACTGCGCCGGGATATCCTCGCCGCTGTCGGGGACCTGGCCGAAGCCAACTTCGTCCTCGAAATTCCCTTCATGCGCCTGCGCACTCTCGAAGGCCTGCCCACCATGATCGCCGCTTTCACCACCGACATTCCCGCGCTCAGCCGCTGGGGCGAGCCTCTCCTGGTTGGCCCCGGTTCCATTCACGTGGCTCACACCGAGCGCGAGCACATCCAGAAATCACAGCTCACTGCCGCGGTGGAGCTGTATTGCACCATTGCCCAGCGGCTGGCAACCAGCGCTTAACCCTGCGCACTTCGCATTTAGCCCTTCAACTAAGTCGTTATTCTGAATTGCCGTTTGTGGCGCGGGCGACCTCGCGCGGCCATCATCGAACCCTTCCTCCAACAGGGCTTCATGCTGAGGCGCTTTAGGGCAGAAACGTCTCGCGGGCACAGACACCCGGGCGGCCCGCCAACGCGTTAGACTAAATGCTTATGACCACCCAGACCGCCAACTCCCTCGCGAGCGCCTCTTCCGCCTATCTCCGCTCCGCCATGCACCAGCCCATTCGCTGGCATCAATGGGGACCGGAAGCCTTCGCCCTTGCGCAAACGGAGGACAAGCCCATCCTGCTCGACATCGGCGCCGTCTGGTGCCACTGGTGCCATGTGATGGACCGCGAATCTTATGACAATCCCGAGGTCGCCGCCGTGGTCAATGAGCACTTCATCGCCATCAAGGTGGACCGCGACGAGCGCCCCGACGTGGACAGCCGCTACCAGACCGCCGTCTCCGCCATCAGCGGCCAGGGGGGCTGGCCCCTCACCGCCTTCCTCACCGCCGAGGGCAAGCCCTTCTACGGGGGCACCTATCTCCCGCCCGACGACCAGTGGGGGCGCCCCGGTTTCAAGCGCGTGCTCCTGGCCATTGCCGGCGCCTACCGCGAGAAGCGCGCCGAAGTTACCGAGCAGGCCAGCATGGTCGGCAATCTCCTGGCCCAGTCGGAAACCTTTGCCGCGCCCGCGGCCGAATTCTCCCCCCGCGTCATTGATTCCATCGTCGCCGCCGCGGTCAAGATGTTCGACCCCCAGCACGGCGGCTTCGGCAACGCTCCCAAGTTCCCTCACCCTTCCGTCATTGACCTGCTCATCGAGCGCTACGCCCGCACCGGCAACGAGGAATTAAAAAATATCTTCGTCACCACGCTCGAGCGCATGGCCCGCGGCGGCGTTTATGACCAACTGGCCGGCGGTTTTCACCGCTACTCCGTGGACGAGCGCTGGATTGTTCCCCACTTCGAGAAAATGTCCTACGACAACTCCGAGTTGCTGAAGAACTACGTCCACGCCGCCCAGGTTACCGAAAATCCCTTCTTCGCCGCCGTGGCTCGCGACATCATCCGCTGGATGGACGAGTGGCTCAGCGACCGCGAACACGCCGGCTTCTATGCCTCTCAGGACGCCGACTACTCCATGGATGACGACGGCGACTACTTCACCTGGACCCTCGACGAAGCCGCCGCCGTGCTCAGCGACGACGAACTCAAGGCCGCCCAGCTTCACTATGACCTCAACGAAGTCGGCGAGATGCACCACAATCCCGCCAAAAACGTGCTCTACGTGCGCGCCCCCATCGAGCAGATCGCGGTCCGCCTGGGCATGTCCCCGGAGCGCGTGGAAGCCTTGCTCGCCTCCACCCGCGAAAAGCTTTATGCCGCGCGCCTTCGCCGTCCCACGCCCTTTGTGGACAAAACGGTGTACGTCAGCTGGAACTCGCTCTGCATCTCCGCTTACCTGCAGGCCGCGCGCGTGCTGCAACTGGACCACGCCCGCCACTTTGCCCTGCGTTCTCTCGACCGCATCCTGGCCGAAGGCTGGGATGCCGAGCGCGGCCTGCGCCATGTGATCGCCTACTCCGAATCCGGCGGGGAAAAGCGCTCTCTCCCCGGCCTGCTTGATGACTACGCGTTCACTTCCCTGGCTTGTCTCGATGCCTACGAGGCCACCTCTGACCTCAGCTATTTCCACTTTGCTGAGCGCATCGCCGCGCGCATGATCGCCCGCTTTTTCGACGAAGCCGCGGGCGGCTTTTTTGATACCGAGACGCGCGACAGCGAGGATGCCCTGGGCGTGCTCGCCACCCGGCGCAAGCCCTTCCAGGATTCGCCCACTCCTTCCGGAAATTCTGCCGCCATCATGGCTTTGTTACGCATCTATGCCTATACCAACAACCACTCCTATCACGAAAAAGCCGAGCGCACCCTGCGCGTCTTTGCCGGCGTCGCCGAGCAGTACGGCATGTTTGCCGCCACCTACGCCATCGCTGCCGTCATGTTCGCGCAATCGCACACCCAGGTTGTGGTGATTGGCGGCGGGGAACCCGCCGACCGTCTTTATCGCGTTGCCCTCGCCCCGTTCTCTTTCAGCAACACTGTTCTCAAATTCACCGATAACGAAGTTTCGCCGCAGAACCTTCCCCCCGCGCTGGCGGAAACTCTCCCTTCCCTGCCTCGCGCCCAGTCTGCGAGCGCGGTAATTTGTTCCGGATTCACCTGTCAGCCACCTGTCACCGACCCGGAAGAACTGGGCCGGCGTATGCGCCAGGCGATGGCCTGATTCGGTTTGCCAACCCGGAGCGCGGGCCCCGCATCCAGCCACCTGGAAAGCACAAAAGAAAAGGCCGCCGATAAGCACTTCGGCGACCATCCCGATAAATATTGGGATTACGTCAACGTTACTAAAGTGACCTGTTCTTAAGACTGATTGTTTGCAATTCTTGGCCGTACCCTCGAGCCTACTTGCACGTTCTGCTGCCCGGGGGACACGACGGGATCGGGTTGCCATCCGCCATCGCAGCTGGAACGGCAGTCGATCCGTATAACGCCACTACGCTCAGCAAAAGAACAACAATGCGCAGAGCGTTTTTCATGTAAACCTCCTTTCCCTGTGCGCGCCAACGCACAGGGAGAGGATTATACCCGCCCTTGCAAGTCCTTTTTTAACTGAGAGTTAGCGATTTTTGCCGGGGCTCTCCCCGGCCACCGGAACCCATGGCAAATCAACCTTTTAGGGTAACAAATTCAAGTACGCAGCTTGAACTCTGCTCGGGGTCGCAATTTGAGAATTTGGAACAGGGGTGGGTCGGAAGAACACAAAGCTGTGAATGACTCTGGCGCTATGAACCGCGGTGAGCAGCTGCCGCCAAGGCCGCTCCTGCCAGCATCGGCGATTCTTTCTCTGGCGTCCCTTTATCCGTGGACGCTTTGGCACCGTTCATTGCCGTCACCTGATTTGCCGGCGTGGACGCTGCTTCCGCCTTGGAGAAGGCCCGGTCTACCATGGCATCAAACATGGGCAGCAGCGACTCCGGCGCCACCGGATGCGTCAATTCGCCCAGGCTCACGTCCCACCGCTGCGGCTGCAGCAGGACCTCCGAGCGCCGTTGCTCTGCCACTGGCAGGGCGCAATAGCAGATCCACAGTATTACTGCGAGGTTATACGCAACCATGCTGGCAAGGTTCAGCACCGTGGGATTCACCACCCCGGTGACGCGTAAGCCGATGACTGCCAATTCGACGGCAGCGAAGATGCCGAAACCGAGAGCAATGCCGAAGCTGCGGTGACGCCACGAAATTCCCAGGTACCGGGAAAACATCAGCAGAAACAAAACCAGCCCGCACTGCATCACCCGCACGCTGCGCTCCAGGCTCAGCAGTCCGGCGGTGATCAAGGGGAAACCGCTCTTCATGCTGTTCATCGCCGCCATGATCGCGATCAGCATCACCACCGCTCCCGCCCAGCGAAACATCATGGCAGAGAAATCGCGCAGCGCATGAAACGGCCGCAGCACGTCGGTGAACACTTCATGAATTACCTTGAACCCGAACAGCGCGCTGATCCCCGCCCCCAGCCAGTAAAGATAAAAGTAAGCATCGTAGTTTTTCTGGCTGAGAAACAGCACTACAAACAGCATCACCTCGGAAATGATGTACGCGAAAAAAATCGGGTAGCGCTGCAGCAGCTTGCGCCGCCACATCACCGCCGCCAGCCCCAGCTGCATCACCGGGTGCGCCAGCCACAGCGGGTAATACGCGGAATCGATGATCGGGCTCATTGCCACTGTTTTTCTGCCCTGGCCGCCGGCCTCACCGGCGACCCTATTTTGCACATTTCCGACACGTTTTCCACAGCCCTGAAAACAGCACCTTAAGCCCTCCGCCCCTGAAGGTCAATGTACTCTGGTAACCATGCGGGAATACCTTAACCAGCAAGGCACCTGTAACCGTAAGTGGTTGTAGGGGAAATGTTTACGAGCGCCAGCTGGCTTGATCTCAGGTAGGGTAACCACCGGGTAATGCGGGGATAACCAGTTCTATAGCTCGGGTGCCGAGTGGATATAGGCCCTCATCAAGCGCACTTCGTCGTCTTTTTCGCTCAGATCGCGCAAAAGCAGGTCCCGCAGCGACACAAATCCCATCAGCTTCCCACCCTCGCAGATGGGCAAATGGCGGAAGCCGTGCTCGCGCATCAGCATCAGGCAGTGCTCCAGGTCATCGCTGGGGCTCACCGATAACGGCTCGCGGGTCATCACCTCGCCCACCTTTGTCCGCTCCGGATCGCGCCCTTCCACCACCATCCGCCGCATCAAGTCGCGCTCGGAGAACACGCCCGCCAGCCTGCCCTCGCGCACCACCGGTACCGCGCCGATATTGTGCTCCACCATCGCGCGCGCCACCTGCATGACGCTATCGTTAACGTCGGCAACACACAGCTCCTGGTTCTTCACCAGGTCATAGATCGAGCACATATCGCACCTCCCACGGGTGCTGCCGCAGGCCTCAGCCCCAATTGCGGCAGAGTATATGCCGAAACCACAGAGGCGGGAAGAGGTACCCAGGTTGCCTGCTATGTGCACAATCCTGCGACTGGCGCCCTGGTTGTTTAATGGCGCTTCGCAGACAGTAGTTGATAGATGTAGCTGTTGGCTGGTTTTGCCGGCTGATCGTTGCGTTTACCAGCCATCAAACCACCATCTACCGGCCGCCAATAAACAGGACATATCCCCGCGCCCACAGCGCCGTGGGAATCGTTCCCCGGGCCCGAGCCGTGAGAATCACGTGGAAGTCATTGCTGGGCGGCAACTTGTCCAATACCGAGCCTTGTGTATCCGGTTGCACCATCGCCAGGTAGGTAAGAAAGCGGTAAACATCCGTTCCACCCTGGTAGCCGGGCGCCACAAAAGAGAGCTGGCTGTTCTCGCCCGCGAAGTGCCACACCAGTGACGCCGCCAGCGCTACCGCCCGTTCGTAGGCTGCCTCCGGAACCGCTCCCGGCCCCGGATTGTCGAACACTATCCGCAACTTGCGCTCGTCCTCGCGGGTGAATTCCCGCACCAGCAGAGACCCTGCCTTGGCGCTCGCTTTCCAATCCACGTGCCGCGCTGAATCCTCCGGAGCGTACTCGCGGATGCGGTACAGGTCGTATCCCCTCCCCCGCAGGAAGGCTTCAAACTCCCCGGTAATCAGCGGCAGCACTTCGAAAAGTTCGTCCGTGGGCTCAATCGCTGGAAACACTACCACCTGCCGCTGCAGCGGCACCCGCCGCGTCTTCCGCAAAAAAGAGAAGGGGAACTGCGTGCGCAGCCCGAAGCTGTCCTGCTGCACCAGCCCGCGCCGCCGGAAACATATCTCCACGTCAGCGGTCAGCGAACTCCTGGCGGCAAGATACGGGAAGTACACCGGCCCGCTCAGCAGCTTCTGGCTATCGCGCTCTTCCTCCAGCCGGAACACCCGGTCGGGCAAATGAAACCACTGCTGCTCGGCCGGCCGGTTGAAGGGAAAACCAAAGGTTGCCGGGCGCCATTCCCAATGCGGTCTTTTCCGCCGCCGCCGGGGCTCCACCACGCTCACGGAAAACGAGGGCAGCAGCCGTTGCCGATTGTGCAGCACCAGCCGCGCCAGCAGTCGCTGTCCGGCAAACACGTGGTCGGGTGTGTGCGCGTCCAGTTCCAGGCCGCGCAGCACCAGCGCCGATGCCAGCCCCGAGACCACGATGGCGGCCAGCATCGCCGCCACCACAATCCACAGCAGGTTGTTGCCCGTATTCAGCCCCGCCAGCCCCAGTACCAGCGTGATCCCGATGTAAATCAGCCCAACCCGCGTTACCTCGTAATCGAAAGCGTCCCGCACCTGCCCCGCAGCCACGCGCCGTGCCAGGTAGGGAACCGTGGTCAGGCCTACCAGCCCCGCCAGCAGCAGAGCCGTGCTGGCCAGCACCGCGGTCGCGGCCACGTTGCCGTCCTCCCGTGCCAGCGTGGAGCCCAGCGCCGCCGCAAACGCCAGTCCCAGACCCAGAATCGCCACCAGGAAGCGCACCCACACTTCCGGCATTCCCAGATGCAGCAGCGCGGCCAGGCTGCGCTCTTTGCGCTTTGCAGGAACTTCCGGCATGGATCTTTACCGTCGAGAGTAGCACGCGGAGCAACTGGCAGCGCCGGCGTTTGGCGGCGGCGGCGAGCGATTCAATGCGGCGCCGGCCCAAACACCCGTCGCATCCAGGCGGCGGCCCGGGTCTGCGCCAAATCCGCCTTGCCCGCAATGGCGGGAAAGCGCTGCCGCAGCTTCTGCAGCAGCTTGTGCGCCCACACATATTCGCTGGAGAGAATCACCAGCCCGATCAGCAGAAACAGAATGCCCTGCAGCACCGGCAGGAACAGCCCCGCAATGCCCAGCAGGACGAATCCCCAGCCCAGCAGCAACACCCCTATTCGCTTCGCGGCGGCACGCATGATACAGCCATGCTATACGATCACTCCCCCGGGGTCTGTAATTGCCGTGCCCGCCAGATCACCGCCGCCACAATCAGCGCCACGATGATCACGATCACAATATCCGCGTCGCCCACCCAGCGCACCAGGCGGTTCCAGTGGCTCCCGAACAGGTAGCCGGCGGAAGCCACCGCCGCTACCCATGCCGCCGCTCCCAGAAAATTGAACAGGGCAAACTTCTTCCAGTGCATGCGCAGCACCCCCGCCAGGGGGCCGGTAATAATGCGCATGCCAAACACGAAACGGGCGAAGAAAACCGCCACCGCCCCGTGTTTCTCGAAGAGGCGCTCGCCCTGCGCGATGTGGGATGGGGAAATGTGAAAAAAACGCCGGTATTTTTCCAGCAGAGGGCGCCCGCCATAGTGGCCGATGGCGTACCCCAAATTATCGCCCAAGGTGGCCGCCGCCACGCCCACGGCAATCACCCAGGGCAAGTGGAAATGATGCTGCGAAAAGGTGAGGAATCCAGCCAGCAGCAGCACCGTCTCCCCGGGAACCGGCACGCCCGCGTTTTCCAGAAGAAGCACTACCGCGACCGTCCAATAGCCATGCTCGGCGAAGTAGCTTTGCAGCAGGTGCAGGATGTGCGCGCTCATGCCGTCCGCTATAGCTTCTCACACCCCCTGCGAAACCCACAGATATGGCGAATTGCGACGGAATGAATCAGACGACGGCTGGTGGGTGCCTGGGAAGAAGCCGGCCCGGGTGATCTTTCTACTGTCCGAGCATTCCCCTTTTCAGATCCGGGTTGGGCGGCTTCGGCCCCAGCCACACTGAGAAAAGCACCGGGGCAAACCCCGGAGCGGCAATGGTCAGCTTTTCCTTGTCGTTGATGGCAAGGGTCGTCCCCGCGCCGGGAACGTAAGTGAAAACCATTTGGTCGCCATCCTTGACGGGCTCAAGCGCGCCCAGCAACTGGTCGATCTCCGCTTTCAAGCTTTTGCTGGCATCCGGCGCGTTGTTTTTAAACGACTCGTCAAACGCACTCATCATCTGATCCTTGCTCGCGCGGTGCACAAAGTGCATAACGATGCGCTTGCGGGCCTCAGCCTTGATGATCGCGTTCGCATCCGAGGACTTCTGTTCCAGGTAGAGCCCCGCCACGTAGACCTTCACCACAAACTTCTTTCGCACCCCCAAGCCATTGAGCACTAAGGTTGCGCTTCCGACTTGTACCGTGTCCGGCAAGGTCACGCCTGCCAGGGTGTCGGCGTGCAGATTGAAGGTTGATGCAGCTACAAACAGAACAACGGCAAGCGACATGGCGTTTTTCCGCATGAGAACCTCTCTCGCCTCAACGACGTTGCAACTTCTGTTCCGCCCGCGCGAACCCGGCAGCTTCTCTTCGAGCGCCGGCTCCGATGGCGTTGCTGTATAAGGCCTCAATCTGTGGCCGATACCGCTGTTCGACTGCCCGGCGCCGCATCTTCATCGAGGCGGTAAGCTGGCCGTCAGCAATGCTGAACTCGTCCGGCACCAGCACAAAATTTTTAATGGTTTCGAATTGGGCAAGATTGTTGTTGACCTGGGCTACAATCTCCTCGTACAAGGCTTGCACATTCGGATCCTCTATAAGTTGCTGTCGGCTTCCAAAGCTCATGGCCCGCCCTCGCGCCCACTCTTCCAGTGCGGCAAACTCGGGCGCCAGCAGCGCCAAGGCAAATTTTCGGCCTTCCGCGAACACGGCGGCATACGCCACCATGGAACTGCTGGTCAATCTGATTTCAATGGCCTGCGGACTGATGAACTTTCCCCCGGAAGTTTTCTGCAAATCTTTCTTGCGATCGGTAACGGCTAAGAATCCATCCGCATCGAACTGGCCGATATCCCCGGTTTTGAACCAGCCATCCTCAAACGCATTCCTAGTCTCTTCCGGCTTGTTCCAATAGCCCTGGAACACGGAAGGGCCCCGCACCAGGATTTCCCCATCTTCAGCGATTTTGCACTCCAGGTTGGCCAGCACCTTGCCGACGCTGCCCAGCCGGTGTGCCTTGGGACGGTTAATGGCGATCACCGGGGAGGTTTCGGTCAGCCCGTAGCCTTCATGGATGCGGATGCCCATATCCGCGAACCAGCCGGCGAGATCGCGGCCCAGAGGAGCACCCCCGGAAACAAAAATACGCACCCGTCCTCCCATAGCGGCACGGATCTTCGAATACAGGAGAGCGTTGGCCAATCTCCAGTTCGGGGATAGAGGCTGTTTGCCGGCCAGTATTTCCGCCCGATGATCCCCGCCCACCCGCAGCGCCCAGTCATAGACCGTCCGCTTGTATCCCGCGCCTGCTTCCCGCAGTACTTTATCCCGGAGCTTTTCGTATACCCGGGGTACTCCGACGAAGATGGTAGGACGTACCTCTGCCAGATATTGCTGCATGGAGGCAATTGCCGGACAGTAGGCGATGGTCACCCCGCAGTCGAACAGTACGTAATCGAGGTGACGAGCCGTCACGTGGGAGAGCGGCAGAAAAGAAATGCCGATCTGCCCCGGGCCAAGATCGAAGTAGTCCTTGGCATAAAAGAGGTTCGAGACCAGGTTCCCGTGGGTAAGCATCACCCCTTTGGGGATGCCGGTCGTTCCCGAGGTGTAGACAAGGGTCGCAAGATCGTCGGGTCCGACCGCCTTGCCGCGCGCCTCCATTTCATGGTCCCGCCCCGTCCCTGGGTTCATCGCCAGTCGGTGCATGGGAATGGCCTCGGGAATGCCCCCGACTTCATCCATTACCACCACCTGCTCGACCGCGGTCCGATCCTTCACGGCAAGAATTTTCTTAAGCTGCTCGAGGGTGGAAACGAAGGCCAGGCGCGCCCCCGAGTCCTGAAGAATTGCCAGAGTCTGCTCTCCGGTCAGAGTGGGGTAGATGGGTACGCCAGCCGCTCCCACCAGCATGCTGGCAAAATCGGCCACCGCCCATTCCGGCCGGTTCTCACTGAGAATGGCGACGTGATCGCCGCGGCCGATTCCCCAGGCATCCAGCGCCCGGGCTGTTCCCACCACCTTGCGGTACAGCTCGCGCGCCGAGATGGGCAGCCACTCTTTGCCTGGCTTATACAGCATGACGCGTTCGTGGTCGCGCTCCACAACCGAGAAAAAGATGTCATTGATGGTGCGATTCATGGCTTCTCAGCTCCCGAATCAAACTAGCTGGAGCACAGATTCAGACAAATGCCGCCTTCAGCAGCGGGGGAGGCGATTTGCGGGCGGGGGCCGCAGATCAATAGGTTTGCATGATGTTCCTGCCAAAGCCAATCTTCGTTGCTACCGTCAAGCGCACGGTGTTGCGACTGCCGTTCAGCATGTCGGGGAAAAAGTTGAAGCGGGCCAAGTCGGCAGCGACGCGAAGGCCGAAGTTCGGATGGATTTCCCACGTGGCTCCGCCTCCGAAGCCCCAAAAAATCGCGTTGTCAGCCGACGATAACTTCCCCTTCATTAGGCCCTTGACCAGCTGTGCAGCCAGCGGGTTCGGAGTGGTCTGGACTTTAGCGTGCAGCAACCCCAGGGCGGGACGAATGAAAAGGGTGACCTTTCGCAGCCGCCGGTAATTGAATTGCGGTCCGGCCTGATAGGTGTAAGTGGAGGAAGTGTAAGGAATCCCCCGTGCCAGCGCGCTCGCCGGGAACCCGCCTTGAACCGCCTGCGCCAGCTTCAACTGGGTTGCCGAATTCAGATAGCTCGGCAGCAGCGTAGAACCGCCGCCGAAAGAGCTGAAATCGAAGCCTAGCGACAACCAGGGGCGAACGTTCTGGGCAAAGTCACCATTGAATCCGCGCTGCGCCAGATTCAATGATGGGGTGGCCAGATAGGAATAACCGGTGATGACGCTGAACTGGGTAATCTCGGTTTGTTGGGAAAAACAGGTGAGGGTTGTCAGCAGGAGAAAAGCAAGGGCTGAAAAAAGGAAACGCCGCATATGACTCTCCTTGCGAATGACGCTGTTTACCAGACGGCGGGGGCGGCGCATCATTCAAGAGACAGGTGAACGTTTCCATTTTTGGCCACTGCAAAGAGGGTTGCAGTGATGCCAATCACGTATGACTAGGACATGCTTGTTAGAGACCGGCGTCCCCGCGCCGCTGCGCCAGGACTTATAGAGGTGCCGAGGGCCTATTGGGGCCAATCATGCGGAGTGGCACACTAATCGGGACAAGGAGTTCGCCCGCCAATAACGCAAAAGTATGGACTGAAAGCGCGATAAAGCCGCCCGCTCGATAGCTACCCGGGCCGCTTCACCCCCATGGCCAGCACTTCCGCCAGATGCAGCGCCCGCCGCCCCGCCTGCTGCTCGATCTGGCTCTGGCAACTGAATCCATCCGCAATAATGAGGGTTGAGGCATCGGCCTGGCGCACCGCCGGCAACAGCACCCGTTCTCCCACCGCCACCGAGACGTCATAGCGCTCCTTCTCGTACCCGAACGCCCCCGCCATGCCGCAGCAGCCCGCGTCCAGCAGCCGGTACTGCAGCCCCATCTTCTCCATCACCCGGTGTTCCTCTTTCAGCCGCATGATCGCCTTATGATGGCAATGCCCG
>Ga0187824_10000145_pt1 | contig 12694 bp, 10 predicted proteins | sample NC_wetland_sal_i_13_FD_132437 | JGI IMG/M metagenome (GOLD analysis project Ga0187824, IMG submission 132437) | Wetland sediment microbial communities from Neuse River Estuary, North Carolina, USA - SourceSoil_4 | ecosystem: Environmental > Aquatic > Freshwater > Wetlands > Sediment | place... | reverse complement strand
TGGTCTTCGGCCCCAACATGACCACGCTGACCTTCGCCATCAGCCGCTCGATCGGGCGCGAACTAGGGCCGGGCGACGAAATTCTGCTTACCCATCTCGACCATGACGCCAACGTTTCTCCCTGGCGCGCCCTGGAAGAGCGCGGCGTGACCATCCGCTTTGCCGACATCCATTTCGCCGAGGCCAAGGAAGACGACTGCACCCTCAACATGACCGACCTGGCGCAAAAGATCAGCAGCCGGACCCGGGTGGTGGCGGTGGGCTACGCCTCGAATGCGGTGGGCACGATCAACGATGTGAAGGAGATTGTCCGGCTGGCCCATAAGAAAGGCGCGCTCGCCTACATCGACGCGGTGCACTACGCGCCTCATGGACCGATTGATGTCCGCGCCCTCGATTGTGATTTCCTGGTGTGCTCGAGCTACAAGTTTTTCGGCCCGCATATGGGGATTCTCTACGGCAAGCGCGAGCATTTGCAGCGTCTGCAACCCTACAAGCTGCGCGCCAACACCAATGCCGTCCCCTGCCGTTGGGAGTGGGGCACGCTGAATCATGAATGTATTGCCGGAATCACTGCGTGCGTGGACTACCTGGCCGACCTGGGACGACAGGCGGACCCTTCGGCTGCCACGCGCCGGGCCGCGCTGCTGGCGGCTTACGGCGCCATTCAGCAATACGAACGCGGGTTGGCGGAAATCCTGATCGGCGGATTGGTGGACATTCCGGGGCTGAAGTTTTACGGCATCCGCGATCTGGGGAAGCTTGACCGGCGTTGTCCCACGGTTGCGGTGCGCATCGCGGGCCACACTCCGCTGGAACTGGCCACCAAGTTGGGCGAGCGTGGTTTCTTTACCTGGGACGGCAACTACTACGCGCTGAATCTGAGCGAGAGGCTCGACGTGGAGAAGGACGGAGGCTTCCTGCGCATTGGCCTGGCGCATTACAACACCGCCGAGGAAGTGCAGAGATTTCTGAGTGCCCTGCGCGAGATTGCCGGCTAGCCGCGGCTTATTGCTTCTATCTTTTTTCCGGGCGCGGAATCTCGATAACCTGATCGCCTTTTCCGATCAGAGCGATGCTGGCCATCCCGATAAAAAGGCCGTGCTCGACCACTCCGGGGGTGGTTTCGAGCTTGCGAGCGAGGGCCGGCGGATCCGGGATCTGGCCGAAGTGGCAGTCGAGAATGTGATTGCCTTCGTCAGTGATGAACTTATGGCCCGTGGAGTCGAGGCGCACTGTGACCTCCGCCCCCATGGCGGCAATTTTCTTCGCCACCAGGGCCTCGGCAAATTTGATCACTTCTACCGGGACGGGAAATCTGCCCAGAACGGGCACCTGCTTGGACGAATCCGCGATGATCACGAATTTCCGGGTCGCAGAGGCCACGATTTTCTCGCGCAGCAGCGCGCCGCCCCCGCCCTTGATCAATCGCAGTTGAGGGTCGCACTCGTCCGCGCCGTCGATGGTGACATCGATATCCTGAACTTCGTCGAGCGTGGTGAGCGGGATGCCCAGGCTGGACGCCAGTTCCTGGGTATGAACCGACGTGGGGATGCCGCGAATCCTGAGCCCGGCCTTCACTTTCTCGCCGAGAAAGCGCACCGCGTAGACGGCGGTCGATCCGGTCCCCAGTCCGACGATGTCGCCATCGCGCACGAATTGCAGGCTGGCGCGGGCCGCAACTTCTTTCTCCCGGTCATTCGCCATAGGGTGAGCGATCCTCGCGACCGATACTCTACCGCGTTCCGGGCCGGCACACCACTATTGGACAAAGTTTTGAGGAATGCAGGGGTGGTCAAAGGGCGGTGGCCCAGACGCGATCTCAGGAGTAACTTTAGGGATCGAACCCGCATCAATAATTGTTGGCTGATGCCGCGATTCTAGGCAAGACTGGGATGGTCGTGATTTGGTCGAAAAAAGGCCCCTGCAATAGATCTCTGAGCCGAAAGGTTCCGAACCCGGTTCTTCGTCCTGCGATCGTGGTCTGGCTGGGCCTGCTTACCCTGTCGTGCGTCCCTCCGGCTCTGGCACAATCGCAGCAGCCCGATCCGCGATTGCCGGGAAACATCAGCGGGACAGTGATTGATCGCACGGGCGCCGTTGTCGCGGGAAGCCGGGTGCGGCTTACGCGTCCCAGCCAGTCCGCGAGTCTGGAAGCACTGTCCGGCGACAATGGGCAATTCTCTTTTGCCGGCGTTCCTCCCGGGCCCTTCCAGCTCACCATCACGTACCCGGGGTTCGCGCCGCAGGCAGCATCTGGAATTCTGCATCCGGGGGAGACCTGCATCGTCCCGCCGGTCAGATTGACGGTAGCGACCGCGCTGACCGAAGTGCAGGTGGGGCTCTCCACGGTGGAAGTGGCGCAGGAGCAGGTGCGGGATGAAGAAAAGCAGCGGGTGCTCGGCTTCGTGCCCAATTTCTATGTCAGCTACGTCCCGCATGCCGCGCCTCTGAACTCGAAGCAGAAGTTCACGCTGGCCTGGAAGACCACGATCGATCCAGTCACCTTCGCCTTGGTCGGGGCGATTGCGGGCATTCAGCAGGCGCAAAATTCTTTCAGCGGATACGGGCAGGGGGCGGCAGGCTACGGCAAAAGGTACGGAGCCTCGTATGCGGACCTGGTTTCAGGCACGTTCATCGGAAGCGCCATACTGCCGTCGCTGCTGAAACAGGATCCACGCTATTTCTATAAAGGCACGGGGAGCAAGCGGTCGCGGATCCTGTATGCGATTGCCGGCGCAGTGATTTGCAAAGGCGACAATGGCAAGTGGCAGCCCAATTACTCGAGCGTGCTGGGCAATCTGGCCGCCGGAGGGCTTTCAAATCTCTACTATCCGGCGAAATCTCGCGACGATGCGGGATTAACCTTCGAAAGCGGTGCCATCGGGATTGGCGCGACCGCGGGCGCCAATCTGATCCAGGAATTTCTCATCCGCAAGCTGACGCCGAAAGTTCCCAATACCGATCCGGCCAAACCATAAAGCACAGCAAGGGAAGCCTTCAGGCCGTTACCTGGATCAGGGGTTTCGTCCGTTCCAGGACTTCGCCAATTTCGACGGCGGGAACTCCGCCGGCTTGCAGAAGGTCCACAAGTTCCTGCGAACGTTCGGGTGCGACCGCTATCAGCAAGCCGCCGGCGGTTTGCGGATCGAACAGGATGGTCTTGCCCTCATCGGTGATTTCGCTTTCATATCCCACTACACACTCGGCAAAATCCCGGTTGTTCTTTAATCCGCCAGGGATGTTACCGGCGCGGATGCAATCCCAAGCGCCTTCGAGTACCGGGATTTGATGGAGGCGGAAGCGAAGAGAAACGTTCGATGCCAGGGCCATTTCGCGGGCATGGCCGATCAGGCCGAAGCCAGTGACGTCGGTCAGGGAGTGGACGGGAAGGCCTGCCGAGCTTTGCTCGGCTTGGACGGGTCGGAGACCCGTCCCCACACGGTCGGTGGTGGCGCAGAACGCGGTGATGATTTCGCTGGCATGTTTGTTCAGCGTTGTCATTGAACGCGTGGCGCCGTCAATCCAGGATTGCTTTGCGGTTCCTTGCTTGATCGCGGTGGAGATCACGCCGGTGCCCAGCGCCTTGGTGAACAGCAACCGGTCGCCGGGCTGGGCGCCGCCGTTGGTAAAAATCCGGGTGGGATCGATGAGGCCGGTGACGGAATATCCGAACTTGGTTTCTTCGTCGCGTATGCTATGGCCGCCTACCACGGTGCAGTTGGCTTCCATCATTTTCGAGAGACCGCCAGCCAGAATCTGCTCCAAAACCTCAAGATCGCCTTTTGCCGGGAAGCACACATGAGCCAGCGCGGTGATGGGACGGCCTCCCATCGAGTAAACATCGCTCAAGGCGTTGGTGGCGGCGATCTGGCCAAAGGTGTAGGGATCGTCGACCATGGGCGTGAAGAAGTCGACAGTCTGCACCAGGGCAAGGTCGGGAGTGATTTTGTAGACGCCGGCGTCATCGGCGTGATCGAAACCGACCAGGACATTGGGATCATGCTGGCGCGGCAGCTTTCCCAGGACCTTGTCGAGGACAGCAGGGCTCAGCTTGGAGGCACAGCCGCCGGCTTTGACGGTCTCGGTGAGGCGGATGCTTTTGACGTCAGGCATGGCAACAGTTTAGAAGAAATTGCCGAATTTAAGAATTTACGGATTGCCGAATCTACGGATGGAAGGATTTACGGTGTGGGCGTCATCTCAATTCGTCAACCCGAAATCCGCAAAATCGAAAATTACTTCACCGCCACGTCGGTCACCTGCAACTCGGGATACTCATGGTTCCAGTCGGCGGTGACGTGCTCGAAGGTGAGGCGAAAAGGCCTGCTCTGGGCGGGGGCCAGGGGCGCGACGGCCAAATCCAGCGCCTCCGGGTACGGTCCGCTGGTCTGGAGAATGCGCAGGGCGACCTCTTCGGCCTGGACGACCTGGCCCAGCGAATCCTTGAAAGTGACGTTGACCATGGCGCGGCTGACCGTCTTGTCTCCGGCATTGGTGACCGTGCCGTCGAGATAAGTGACGGTTGACCCCACAAAATTCTCCGCCGCGCTCATCTTCATGTCAGAGAACTTTATGTTGGCGGCGTAGGGATGGGGAGCGTTCGCAATTTTTGAATCCGTGCGTAACAGCAGGGAAGCAATCACCACCACGATAACCACCAGCGCGACGCCGAACACGATCGGAAGCCAGCTGGAGTTGCGGTCGTCCGCCGGCGTGACGGGTGAGGGCTGGAGGAGGCTTCCCATGGGGAGATTGTACGGTAATCGGGGAGCGGAGATTTTAAGATTGCAGATTTCAGACTGCAGATTTCAGAATAAGGACCAACGCCGGATGCTACAAAATCTCAAAATCTGCATCTGCAATCTGCAATCGTCTTCACTCGCCCCCGACAATCAGGCCATCTATGCGAATCGTAGGGCTCGCCATCGCGCCACGGAATTCGAGATCACTGGCAATCTCGGAAAGGTTGAAGAACATCTCTTTCAGATTTCCGGCGACCGTGATTTCTTCGACCGGATACGCCAGCTCGCCGCCCGAAATCCATAGCCCCGATGCGCCCCGGGAATAATCGCCGGTGACCAGGTTGGCGCCATGGCCGAGAAATTCGGTGACGTACAGGCCTTCGGGGATGCCGGCAATCAGTTCCTGCGCAGTTTTCTTGCCGGGCTGCAGAAAATAATTTCCCGGACCGATTCCCGGAGTCCCCGCCAGTCCGCGAGAGGCGTTGCCGGTGGTCTGCAGGCCGAGTTTTTTGGCGGTGTAGGTGTTAAGCAGATACGACTTCAGCACGCCGTTTTCGATGACCACGGTGCGCCGGGTCGGGATGCCTTCGCCATCGAAGGGCGAGGTGCCGAAGCCTCCGATCATGGTGCCATCGTCAATTACGGTGACCTGTTCGCCGGCGATTTTTTGGCCCAGCTTGCCCGCCAGGAATGATGCGCCGCGATACACCGAGTCGCCGTTGATGCCCTCGAAAATGTGTCCCAGGATCGACGTGGCTACCATGGGATCCAGCACGACCGGAACCTGCGCGGTCTTTACTTTGCGTCCGCCCAGGCGCCTTAAGGTGCGCTGGGCCGCGACCTTTCCTACTTCTTCCGGAGAATCCAGCCGGCCCAGATTGCGCGCCACCGAGAACCAGTAATCGCGCTGCATGGCGCCGTTTTCCGATTGCGCGATGGGCACGGCTGCCACGGAGCAGTACGATCGGCGGTACTCGCCCACAAATCCATGAGAGTTGGCCAGCACTTTGTGGCCGGTGGCAGCGTCGAACGATCCGCCTTCAGAATTCTTGATGCGCGGGTCGTAGTCGAGCGCGGCTTTCTCGGCACGGCGGGCATAGTCGATTCGCTCCGGGCCAGGCAGCGAATAGACATCCGGGAAATAGAGATCGAGATCGCCGGTGAGCGAACCGAGCTGCGAGGCTTCGGGAATGCCGCTGAAGGGATCTTCCGATGTGATTTTCGCCAGCTCGAGGGCCGACTTCAGCATGCGGTCGAGGGCTTCACCCGAGAAGTCGCTGGAATAGGTGCTGGCAGAGCGCTGGCCATGAAAGACCCGCACGCCGATAGATCGCGAGCCGGCTTCTTTCAGGGTTTCGACCTGCCCCAGACGAACCAGGGTGGAGAATTCGTCACCCTCGCGAACTACGCATTCGGCGGCGGTGGCGCCTCCGGCCATGGCGCGGCGGACGACATCCTGCGCCAGATCACGAAGATCAGTTTTCAGTTTCCGGTTGTCAGTTTCCAGTTGAGTTTGAGTCATAGAAAATTCGTGAACCACGGAGGCACAGAGTCACGGAGAAATTCTTCGTTCTTGTTATTCTCTGTGACTCCGTGGTGAATCTGTCTTACTGCATGAAGCCGCCGGGATCTTTCTTGGCGGTTCCGCCGACGGTCAGGCGGTCGACTTTGAGCGTGGGAATGCCGACTCCGACGGGCACAGCTTGCCCGTCTTTGCCGCAGGTGCCGACGCCTTCATCGAGTTTCAGGTCGTTACCTACCATGGAGACGCGGGTCAGGACGTCGGGGCCGTTGCCGATCAGCGTCGCGCCCTTGATGGGGGCAGTGACATGGCCGTCCTCGATCAGATAGGCCTCGGACGCGGAGAAGACAAATTTTCCGCTGGTGATGTCCACCTGTCCGCCGCCGAAATTTACCGCGTACACGCCATGCTTGACGGAGCGGATGATGTCTTCGGGATCGTCCTGCCCGGCCAGCATGTAGGTGTTGGTCATGCGCGGCATGGGAATGTGTTCGTAGCTTTCGCGACGGCCGTTGCCGGTGTCGGCCATGCCCATCAGGCGGGATGAGAGCTTGTCGCTCAGGTATCCTTTCAATATTCCTTTTTCGATGAGGACGGTGTTCTGGGTGGGCTGGCCTTCGTCGTCGACGTTGAGCGAGCCGCGGCGCCAGGGCATGGTGCCGTTATCAACCACGGTGCACTTTTCGCTGGCGACGCGCTTGCCGATGAGCCCGGCAAACGCCGAGGTCTGCTTGCGATTGAAGTCGGCTTCGAGCCCGTGGCCGACAGCCTCGTGCAAAAGCACGCCGGGCCAGCCCGGACCGAGCACGACTTCCATTTCGCCGGCCGGGGCTTCGCGAGCGTCGAGTTGCAGAATCGATTGCCGCGCTGCTTCCCGGGCGAAATATTCCGGGGTCTTTTCCCCGAAGAAGAAGTCGAGGGCGACGCGTCCGCCGCCGCCGGAACTGCCGCGAGCGGAATTTCCTTCGGTCTTGGCGATGCAGGAGACATTCATGCGGGCCAGGGGCTGGGAATCTTCCGCGAACGTGCCGTCGGAACCCACCACCAGAATGTTGCGCAGCTCGTCGGAATAACTGGCGCGAACTTCCCTGATGCGGGGATCGTAGGCCCGGGCCGAAGCATCGGCGCGCATGACCAATTCGACCTTGGCGGTGATTTCAGCGTCCACCGAAGGCAAGGTTACCGGGTAAAGACTGCGTGCCGGTTTCTCCTGGAATCCCACGACCGGAGTCTTCGAGGGGCCGCTGGCGATCAGGGCGGCGGTGCGGGCGGCATGCAAAATACGCTCTGACGAAAGATCGTCAGTGTAAGCGTAGCCGGTTCGCTCGCCGACTACCACGCGAACGCCGCATCCGGCTGAGATCCCCTGGGAGGCGGATTTCACCATGGACTCATCCACCATCAGCGACGTGGATGAGAGGTACTCGAAATAAAGGTCGGCGTACTCGCCGCCGGCCGAGAGGGCCGCTGCCAGGTAGCGCTCGAGATCATGTTCGGTCAGGCCGTAGTGCTGAAAAAAGAAGCGATTTTTATCCACAGTTGTTAGATGTCCTTGAACGGGAAAAGGCTCCCGGGGTTCCTTCATTATCCCACAGGGTTTGGCGCAGGCCGGGGTGGCTTGCGTGAGCCGTCACAGACCACGTGGGGACGGCCGCCCACGGCTGTCCGGCGGAGCGAAGCTCCGAAAGTCAGGCCGGCAAAGTAAGGTCGAGCTGCGCTCGACTGGACAGCCGGAGGCGGCTGTCCCCACGTGGACTGCGGTGATGGTCATCCGTCACAGACAGCGAGTCACGAAAAATGAAAGCATTCTAACCATGACTCCCGAGGCCCTAGCCCGTACCGTTGAAGACTTTCTCGCAGGAGCACGCGATGCCGTCGTGCTCGATGACGGCGCCGCCGTGTTTGACCTGGCGCAGGCAAAGTATTCCATTTCAGGCGAACACAACAAGTGTTTACTTCACCTCTGGTCGGCGGAGCGGAACCTGGTGCGGCGAGTTCTCGACGTCGAAATCAAGCAGGAAGTGCTGCGGCTGGCGGTGCAGCGGCTGGGGCAGACGCGTCCCGGAAAACTGGAGATATGCCGGCAGCGGGATCGACGCACGCCGACCGCAAAACGGGCTGCGCGGCTGGCATACCAGCGCAGCTTGCAGCGCACGCTCGAACGGCGTTTTCCTGCCTGGGTTGCGTCCCGGCTCACCACGTCCGCCGACCTGGAGCGATCGTTTGGGCCGGTTTACGCCCGGGGGCTCCTGCGACGGGGGCAGTCCGGCTTTGCGGTGCTCGGCGTGAATCCGCAGGAAACCCAGGCTTCGATTGACGCCGCCCTGACCTTCGGCATCCTGTGGCTCGACGCCTGCCGGGTGGCGCAAGCAGGCAGAGTGGTGGTCGAAGGCCTGAAACTCTTTTTGCCCGCGGGCACGGCGATCCTGACCCGCGAGCGCATGGCGCATTTGCACCCGGACGCCGCCAAATGGCAGCTCTACGAATTGGACGATCGCGAACCGAATCTGAAGGAAATCGAGGTTTCAGATGGCGGGAACGTAAGGACGCGGCTGGTCCACTGGACCGACGAAACCGAAGCTGCGGAGCGCTTCGCGGAAGCCATCGGACGGGTTCGGGAGCTGATGCCGGAAGCCGAAATGGCGGTCATTTCCGCGGCTGAGATCGCCTTCCGCTGCCGCGGCCTGGAATTTGCCAAGGCCCGCATGGCCCACCATCTGGGCTCGCTCCGCAGCACGCCCGAGATCGTATTTGGAGTAGGCGCGGATGAGCGCGTGCTGAGCGAGCAGAACGCCGCCGTCTTCCGCCGCCTGGTGCACAGCGTGGGCGAAGTGCGCCATGCCGGGGGGCCGCGAGATCACGCCCTCTGGCGGCTGCATCCCGAGCGCTGGCTGGAATCGCTGGTGCTGCAGGACGTAAGCGAGGTGGACGAGCGGCTCGACGCTTCGGAGCTTTATTCCCAGGTGCCGGCATTTTCGGCCTCGGACCGCGCCATGATCGATGTCCTGACGGCCACGCGCGAGGGCAGGCTGGCCGTGGTCGAGTTGAAGGCTGACGAAGATATCCACCTGCCCCTGCAAGGCCTGGATTACTGGTCGCGCGTGGCCTGGCATCATGCGCGGGGCGAGTTCCAGCGCTTCGGATATTTTCCCCGGCGGGAATTGTCGCCGGAGCGCCCTTTGCTGTTTCTGGTGGCTCCCGCCCTGCATGTGCATCCGGCCACTGACACCTTGCTGCACTACATTTCGCCGCAAGTCGATTGGGTGGTGGTGGGCATTGATGAGCGCTGGCGAGACGGAGTCAGAGCGGTATTCCGCAAGCGGCCGCGGGACATGGAGCTGAAGCGAGACCCTCGAGCGAGAGACTGTGCGTGAGTAGTGCCGGCGTCCCGCCGGCTGTCGGGTGGGCGTCTCGCCCACCCCATCGGCCCGGCGGAACTCGCCGGCGCTACTTTGCTGCGGCTACTTCCGCGGCCAGGCTTCGAGCAAACGGCGGATGTCGACCAGTTGGCCCAGGTGATAGGCATTGTGGTCGGCCACCAGCAGAGCTTCGCGCAAGATAGTCTGACCGTCACCCCAGGGAATGCGCGCGTGCAGATCGGTTTTCGGATTGGCCACCAGGCCCTGCATCGCCTTCAAATCCAGGCGAAATTTCCTGATGCTGGTATTCCAGGCGGCCGAGTTGGGCGGGGTGGCTCTGTCCGGCCAGTAGCCCTTCGGCCAATCCGGCGAAACATGCCTCCGGTTCCGGCTGAATTCGAGGATGTCGTGCTGCGCGATGCGCATGTGCTCCAGCAGCATCCACGGAGAGTGCGGCAGGCCGGCGGGCTTTCGTCCGCGCAGGTCAGTCGGGAGCCCGGCGAGTACTTCTTCAAACCGGGCGTGGGCGCTTCCGCCCATCAGCAATTCAAGCAGATGCCGGCGCAGGGAACTGTCGTGGTCGCTTTTCATGTTTTCCTCATTCGGCTCTTTCCTGGCGGTATGCGCCAGGCTGGCCTGACGATCAAGAACGACCAGTTAAATGTTTTAGCAGGAAATTGACAAGGCCCGCATAGACACAAGTCATCGGCCCGCGTTAACCTGACTTTCCGAAGGAGTTTCTTATGCGTCCATGGATGGTTTTTGTGCTAACGGTATTTTTTGGCGCGGGGCTGTACTCCGCGTTTGCGGCGATGCCGTCGGTCGGCTCCGCTGCTCCCGATTTCACCCTCCCTTCACAGGATGGCACGCAGGTCAGCCTCAAGGATTTCCGCGGGAAGTGGGTGGTGCTTTATTTCTATCCCAAGGACGGAACGCCGGGATGCACCATCGAGGCCCACAACTTCCAGCGTGATCAGCCGCAGTACGCGCAGCGCAACGCCGTGGTGGTCGGAGTCAGCGTGGACACCACCGACTCCCATAAGGAGTTCTGTTCGAAGGAAGGCTTGAATTTCAAGCTGCTGGCCGATACCGAGCACAAAGTGGTGAAGCAGTACGACTCGATCATGAACTACAAGGGGGTGGAGATCGCCGCGCGCAATACTTTCATCATCGATCCGCAAGGCAATATCCAGCGCGCCTACACCGGCGTGGATCCCAACAAGCACAGCCAGGAAGTGCTGGCCGCGCTGGACGAGTTGCAGAAGGGCGCTGCCGGTTCGAAGTAGTCGATTTACGGGAGGACGGGCGTCCTCGCCCGTCCCGCGCGCCGGCCCGGTTCAGTTCTCAGAGCGCATGCGTCATGCCGGCGTTTAAACTGTAGGTATGAACGTCCGACCCGATCAGGTTCCGTATCGCGATTTCTATCGTATTCTCCTCACCTCGGTTGGTCCGCGTCCCATTGCCTGGGTCTCCACCTTGAACCAGGGCCACCTGAACCTGGCCCCCTTTTCATTTTTTAACGCTCTCTCCGCCAAGCCGCCGCTCCTCGGCTTCTGCCCTTCGCTGCGCCAGGTGGAAGGGCAGTCCGCTCCCAAGGACACGCTGCTGAACATTCGCGAGAGTGGTGAATTTGTGGTGAACGTCGTCACCTTCGCGCTTGCCGAGGCCATGAACCTGACCAGCGGCGAGTACGACCCCTCGGTGGACGAATTCGCACTGGCGAAACTGACGACCCGGCCCTCCCAGGTGGTACGGCCGCCCCAGGTTGCGGAATCTCCGGTCAGCTTTGAATGCAAGCTGAACCGGATCATCGATTTTGGCACTGAGGCACCAGGCAGCAGCCTGGTGGTCGGCGAGATCGTGTGCGCACACCTCGAAGAAAGCGTCCTGAAAGAAGGGCGCCTGGATCCGGACTCGCTCGACCTGATCGGACGCATGGGCGGCACGCAATATTCCCGCACCACCGAACGCTTCGACATGAAGCGCCCCGAGCTGCAGCGCCGCTAAGGGTGCTGGTCTCCGAAAGTTGGCGTCTACAGTGCAGTCCTTCCTCTGCTACTTGATAAGCCCGATGGTTGCTGGCGCGACAACCCGGTAGCATTACAGAGAACGAAAACAGAAAGCGATGTTTCATGGCTCTGGCCGGACGCGCGGCGCGCTCCTCGCGCACACACCTCTGTTCGAGCAAGTTCCCAGATGATTGCGCCCAATCAGGCGAAGGAGTTTAAAAAGTGAAAATCAGGAAATCATTAATACTGGCACTAACGATCGGATTGTTCTTAAGCACATTTGCCATGGCGGAAGATGAGCCTTCCGAGCAGGTGAAACGACTGGACGCCTCGGCGGCCGTTTTGAAGGAAATCATGGGGACTCCAGACAAGGGGATCCCGGAAGAGATCCTCGGCTCCGCCGAATGCATAGCGGTGGTTCCGTCCATGGTGAAGATCGGTTTCATTTTTGGCGGCCGGCACGGACGGGGCCTGGCCACTTGCCGAACCAAGTCCGGATGGAGCGCCCCCGCTCCCTTCACCGTCACCGGCGGCAGCTGGGGACTTCAGATTGGCGGCGAAGCGGTTGATCTGGTGATGCTGGCAATGAACGACCAGGGGATGGGCAAGATGCTGACCAGCAAGTTCAAGATCGGCGCCGACGCTTCGGCTGCGGCCGGCCCGGTAGGCCGCCATGTTGAAGCTGAGACCGACTGGAAGATGAAGTCGGAGATTCTGACCTATTCGCGGGCCCGGGGAGTTTTCGCGGGTGTCACCGTGAACGGTGCGTCCATCACGCAGGACAAAGATGGCACACGCATCCTTTACGGCAAGATGATTCCGGCGGCGCAGATTCTCAAGGGCGAGGTTGCTCCTCCCCAGGGATCGCACCAGTTCATGGCGGCGGTGAGAAAGTATGCCGGGCGGGCGGAATCGGCTGAGGCTTCCGAGCACCGTCCGGAAGGAGCAGTTTCTCCGTCCGAAACCCATGCCCGGATGCTGACTTCTGACGAGGCGCAGAATGCGATCGTGCAAAAGCTCAAAACCGAACCCGGGCTGAACAGCACGAATGTGGATGTG
>Ga0187824_10000144_pt1 | contig 12713 bp, 10 predicted proteins | sample NC_wetland_sal_i_13_FD_132437 | JGI IMG/M metagenome (GOLD analysis project Ga0187824, IMG submission 132437) | Wetland sediment microbial communities from Neuse River Estuary, North Carolina, USA - SourceSoil_4 | ecosystem: Environmental > Aquatic > Freshwater > Wetlands > Sediment | place... | reverse complement strand
CTATTGACAGCTTCCTCGATCGGGCGGGTGATGGTCACCATCATCTGATCGATTGGCATGACGCCGTTGTCGACGGCGATGAGGATGCGGGGGAAATTGGTCGAAGGAAATACCGACACCGGGATGGTGAACGCAAGGTAGCCACCCAGCAAGGCGAGCGTCAGAATCACAAAAATGACCGAGCGAGAGTGCCGTGTAAACCAGGTCGAAGTTTCGGGTGGGTTCAATCGAGCGCTCCGCCGCAGCTAGTCCTTTTTGTCATCGTCTTTTCTGTCATCCTTGTCGCTGGATCCGGCTGCGGGTTTCTTTTCCCCAGGTTCATTTGCAGCTTCGACGGTGATCCGGGTCTTGTCGGGCAGCGCGTAAGCACCCGAGACGATGATCTTCTCGCCGGGTTGAACGCCTTCCCCAATCTGGATTTTGTCGCCGTCCCGGATTCCAGTTTTGACCGGAGCCTGATGAGCTCGGCCATCAGCCCCGGCCACCATGACCGAGGTGGTTCCATCCTGCGCGGTAAGTACGGCGGAGGCCGGAATGGCTACGGAATCTTCGACGGTCTTCGCGAGCGCTGAAAGCTGGACGCTGGTCCCCGGTTTCAGCTTTTGCGAGCGATTGGGAGCCTGCACCCAGACTTCGACAGTGGTACTGTTCGGGTCCAAGGCAGGGCTGATCACCGTGACCTTTCCTTCGTAGGCAACCTCCTCGCCGGGCACCGTTAATGTGGCGGGATCGCCGATCTTCAAAACGGCGGCTTCGGGCTGCGGGATGTGGGCTTTGGCGATGACTTGCGAGATGTCCATGATGGTGATCAATGGCGTGCCGGCGGCCGCCATCTCACCGGGATAGAGTGGACGCTCGGTAACGACTCCGTTGATCGGACTGTGAATCTCGGAATAACTGAGCTGCGCTTCTGCCCCGAGGTACTTGCCGCGCGCGGACTGCAATTGACCGGCAGCTGACTTGATGCCTTGCGGATTGCCAATTTTCTGCAGTGCGGCGTAGTGTCTCTGCGCGATTTCGTATGCGTTGCGCGCCTGGGTGACGTCCACGCCCGCTTGGTCAAGCTCTTTGCGGGGGAGCGCACCCTGCTGAAACAATTCCTGGCGGCTCTGGTAGACCTTTTCCTGTGCATCGAGGACTTTCTTGGCCCCCTGGCTATCGAGTTCGGCCTTTTGCAGTTCTTCGGGCAGACTCGCCGCGGTTGTCGTCTCATAGGTCGCCTGTGCCTGCTCGAAGTCGCCCTTGGTGGCTTGGCTGGAAGCAGACAGGTCCTGGTTCTCGAGGACGGCGAGCAACTGTCCCGCACGCACTTTGCTGCCGCGATTCACCATAAATTTTCGGACCGGAGAGCTGATTTTCGGCGTGATCGCCGCCTGCTGCAGCGGGAACAAGATGGCTTGCGCAGTTACCGTTTGATGCAGAGTTGTCTTTTCCGCGAGAACCACTTGAACGGAAACCACCGGCTCTTTCTCGGCAGGCTCTTTCGAGCAACCGACCGAGACAGCGAGAACGGCGAGGACTCCAAAACCAGCCGAAGCCTGAATAAGTCGGGAACGACCTATGGGCAAGCGAATGGCGAGCTCATGTCGCAACGAGTGGTGCATGAATCAGAAACTCCCCGTTACGGTCTGCAAGGTTGCGAGGGCCACCCGGTAGCGAGCCTGCCCGTCCGCATATGCGTTACGCGCCTGCGTGAGCGTGTTCTGCGCGTCCACGACTTCCAGTACGGTCGATTCTCCGGCTTGGTAGCGAAGATTTGTGAGGCGAAGGCCCTCTGTGGCCAGTTCGGCGGACTGGCGAAGGGATTCGAGTTCCGAGCGGGCGGTGGCAGCTTCATCGTAGAACGAACGCAGATTGCCGATGAGTTGCCGTTGCGCGAAGCTCAGCTCGACTTGGGCCTGAGTCCGCCGCAGGTTTGCCTGCTTGACCTTGCTCCAATTCGCTCCCCAATTCCATAGCGGGAATTGCACTGTGCCCACGATGGAGGATCCCAGGTTCTGGATGAACACGCCGCTGACCGGATCAAACTGCCGGGTTGCGAAACGACTTGCATCGATACCATAGAAGTAGTCGACGGTGGCGGAAGGTGCAATTCCACCCCAGGCACTGGTGACCTCGTGTTTGGCGACCTGGAGTGCAGCCAGTGCGGCGCGAATGTCGGGGTTCTTGCGGCCGGCCATCTGCTGCGCCTCGGAGAGTTCAGGGAGGGCTAGCGGCATCTGCAGATCGTCAATCACGCTGAAGTTCTCGTTGAAGTCTGGGAAGAGCAGTACGGCAAGTTCGAGCCGGGCCTTCTCCATCTCGAGGCGTGCTTCCTGCAGATCACGCTGTTGCTGCTGGAACTGAATCTGCGCTTTGATGACGTCAGAGTGGGCTACCTCGCCGCCGCTTTCCAGCTTTTGGCTGATGTCGAGGAACTTGCGGGCTTCCTCCGCGGCGAGTTGCTCGGTGCCATATTTGCGCTGGGCAACGACCAGACCGAAGTAGGTTTTTACGACCGTGACCACCAGTCCACGAGTGGCGATTTCAGCTTTTGCCTTGGCCAGGGCCTCGGCCGCGGCTGCGCGGCGAAAATCGCCGTAGGTGGTAAGCGAGAACTCCTGGTGAACGTTGCCCTGGCTGATGTATTCGTGAACTCCGTTATTCGCGATGAAGGTGGGAGTATTCGAGCGTGTGCTGTTGCCTTGGGTATAAATGATCTGATTGTCGTAGTTGACGTTGGGCAGAAGGGCGGCTCGACTCTGCACCTTGTCTTCGTGAGCGAGGCCGGCCTCGGTCAAGGCTGCGCGAAATTCCGGGCTGTTGACCTTTGCGCGCTGCAGGGCGTCCTGCAGCGTCAGGGTCAAAGGCGGGTTCGGATCTGCGTCGGACCTATTGCTCGGGGGGATGGGCGTGGTTGTCTGGGCCCAGACAGGACCCCAGAAAAGGGAGATCAGGAAAACACACGTCACTGCGGCGGGGTTTGGTAAATGGTCCCGCACAACTCGATTCATCACAGGCCTGGCCTCCTGGTGCTCAAAGCATACGGAAACGAACATTAAGAAAACCTGAAAGCAACGCCGCTTGGATGCGGATTAAAAGCAATTGAGCCTGCCAATCCCATTCCGGATCGAAAAACCGAGTCTTAAGTACCGTTAAGGGATCATTGGCTTTGCCGACTGGCGGGCGCACCGCTAAGTTGCGTAAATCATTGGTTCTGGTCCAAACGAGCGAGGAGCGAAAGTTTGGCGAAAGGCGTGCTTCCGAAGAAGCGGTCGACTCGAAAACCGGGAGCCATCAAAGCTATGAACAGTCTGGACGCCATCAAGATCACACCTCGGGACGGGGAGGTTCTTCATCTGCTCGCGCAAGGATGCAGCAATAAAGAAATTGCGGGCAGTCTTCATATCAGCCCTCGAACTGTGAAACAGCACCTGCGCACGTTATTTCTTCGTGCCGGGATTACCGAAGGCCGCAAGCGGGTCAAACTGGCCACCGCCATGTTTGCCAAGGAGCAAATGGAATCATGCAACCACGCGATCAGCTAACCGCCAAGGAGATTCAGGTCAGCACATTGGTATGGGAAGGCCTGACAAACCGGGAAATCGCCAAAATTATTGGCACTTCTGAGCAGGTCGTGAAGAATTACCTGCGCACCGCTTTCGACAAGTTGGGCGTGTGGAGTCGTCTGGAACTGGCTCTGTACGTGGCAAACCATGGGGGAGCCGACTGGACCACGAATCGTCAGGCGGAGATTGAGGCCCAGGCTATGCCCGCCTAAAGGCACGCGCAGGAAGGGGCCGATTACGTGCCGGTCGAATTCTGGGTTTGGCAGGTCATTCGGACTTTCGCCGCCCTTGCGCGCTCAGTTGACGACGGAAGGTAAGCCACGGCTGGCGAACTCACTCGGCAACCATTGCGATGGGGGCTTAATAGTTCAGGGGGCGTTGCAAACTGTTGCACCGAGGCTGAGCCAAGGCAGTCTAGCGGTACCCCAAAATTCGAGAAATAAGCAGGTTCCGCCCTCCTGAATGCGGAACTTGAATTGCAGCCTCGTCTTGTGATTTTCTGTAGCTCGTCCTCCCAGGCGAGCGATTACCGCGAATTCGGCGAGGTAGGGCAATGGCGTACAAGGAGACGTTCTGGATGGCGTGCGACTCCACCGAGGAGTTGCGGGCCGAATATGGGCCGTTCCATACCCGCATGGAGGCGGAGGCAGAGGCCCGAAAGCTGGGCTTCGGCTACCTGCTTCGTTACGAACATCTGATTGGTCCCAACGAGGAGATCGAGGAAGTGCGCTGCATCTTCATCGAACTGCCCGACGGGCCCAGGCCGGTGACCCACAATACCGCTATGACGACACGGCTGCATACGCGCTGCGCCACATGCGGGGAGTCAGCCACCCACGAGGAACCCTGGCAAGCCGAGGTCTGGGCCGACATCCACGAGTTCGAGCACTCGCGGCACATGGTCCGACTTTTCGAACACACCTTCGGGGATGGTTTGAAAGAGATTGCGGACTGGCGAGGCAGCGCAGCCTAAAAGTCGTCACCTTCCCTAATTCCGGGATGCGAGGGGCAAGATGCCCCTTCGGCAAGCTCAGGGCAGGCCCACGCGACAGCCGGCGGGACCCTTCGATTTTGCTCAGGGCAGGCTGCCTGCGCTACGGTCGTTTTTCAGAAGGCTGCCCAAGCCTTGCGAGCCAAATCGGCTTTTGTTCACAAAGATCAGCTGACCGTTCACAGACCTATCAGTTTTGGAAAATAGAGGATTTCCGGCCAATCTTCGGCGAAGTCGTCAGACAGTTTCCACTGGAACGCGCTTCGCTTTGGCGAGGGCGTAACGAGCCGCGCCGAACAGCGCGATCTTGTCATTGGTGATGACTTTCACCGGTATCGATTCGAGCAAAGGCTGCAAGCGTCCCTTATTGGCGAAAGACTGAAAAAAGATTGGGCCAGAGAGCTTAGAGACGATCTTGGGGGCGATGCCTCCGCCGAGGTAGACGCCGCCGGTAGCCATCAGCTTCAATGCCAAGTTCCCGGCCTCTGCCCCATAGATCGAAATCCAGAGTTGGAGAGCCTGCTCGGCCAATGGACTCTTTCCCGCAATCGCAGCCTGAGAGATTGCGGCACCCGGGTCACTGTTAAGAATCTGTTCAGCCAGCCACTGCGGCTCCTCGGCGCGATGGGTGTCGCGCAAGAACCGATATACATTGACCAGGCCGGGCCCGGAGACGATTCGTTCGTAGCTGACGTGCCCGAAGCGCGCGGCGAGATAGCGAAGGAGATCGATCTCGAGTTCATTTCGGGGAGCAAAATCGCAGTGCCCGCCCTCGCAGGCGAACACATCGTAGACATGGCCGTCCCAATAAAGGCCTGCCTCGCCCAGCCCTGTGCCAGCGGAAATGACCGCTTGATTTCCCACGGGTGTTCCTTTGACCTGGTTTAACGGAACCATGTCATGCTCGCCGAGGCAGGGAATGCCCCAGGCATTGGCCTCCAGGTCGTTGATGAGCATCGTGGAAGGCAGTTGCAGTTCAGTCGCGAGACGCGACGCCTCCACCGTCCAGGGAAGATTGGAGGTTTCCACGCGGCCGTTGCGGACTGGACCCGCCACGCCGAAGCAGGCTAAATCGGGACTGACTTTTTGATCCGCAACAAACTTTGTGACGATCTCATCCAGGCCCCGATGTGCGCGGCTGGGAAACACGCCTTCTGCGACTACGGAAAGTTTGCCATTTTCGAGCTGAAAGTAAGCCAGGCGGGCATTGGTACCGCCGATATCCCCGGCGAGAATCATTTTTCGAAGTTCCTCCAGCGCCGACCATCGCGCTCGAGAAGTTCATCGGCTTCTCTGGGACCCCAGGTGCCGGAAGCGTAGTTGGGGAAGTTGCGCGGAGGGAGAGCCTTCCATACGTCGAGGACCGGGCTCACCACGCACCAGCCGGCTTCCACCATGTCGGCGCGCTGGAACAGCGTCTGGTCGCCTATCATGCAATCGTGGAGAAGGCGCTCGTAGCCGGTGTTCGCTTGCACACCGAAATAGTCCTGGTACTCGAAATTCATATCCACCGTGCCCAGTCGCATCAAGGCGCCCGGTGCCTTCGCCGCGAACTGTAGAGAGATGCCCTCCTCGGGTTGGATGTGCAGCACGAGTTGGTTCGGCATCAGGTTCTCGACGGGTGTATCGCGAAAGAGGACAAACGGAGCGCGCCGAAACTGGATCACGATGCTCGTGTTCCGGACCGTCATGCGCTTTCCGGTACGCAGATAGAAAGGAACATCCGCCCAGCGCCAGTTGTCGATTGCCAGTTTCATGGCAACGAACGTTTCAGTCTTGGAATCAGGCGGAACACCGGTTTCGGCCCGATAGGTGGAAACGCGCTGGCCCTTGACCACACCCTCGCCATACTGACCACGAATCGTGCGGGTCAAAACGTCTTCCGCGCTGAGTGGTTGAATCGCATGCAGGATCTTGGACTGCTCGTCACGGACGGCATCCGCCCGAAACGAGACCGGGGGCTCCATCGCCGTGAGTGTGATCAACTGCATGATGTGATTCGGAACCATGTCGCGGAGTGCACCCGCGGTGTCATAGTAGCCACCACGTTTTTCGACGCCTACGGTCTCAGAGACTGAAATCTGGACGTGATCGATGTAGCGACGGTTCCAAATGGGCTCAAATATGCCATTCGCAAAACGGAACGCCAGGATGTTCTGGACGGTTTCTTTTCCGAGGTAATGGTCGATTCGATAGATTTGTTTTTCATCGACGATTTTGAGGAGCGCGCGGTTCAATTCGCGAGCGCTTTCCAGATCATGACCAAAGGGTTTCTCGATGATGACCCGGCGCCAATGACCGTTTTCCTGCTGCGTGAGCCCCGCCGACGAGAGCCCCTCGACAATCTCCAAAAAGGCGTCCGGGGTGGTCGCCAGGTAGTAGAAGTAATTACCGGCGGTTGAGCTTTCTTGATCAATCTTGCCAAGCAACTGCTGCAGATTGGTGTAGGTTTCTTGGTTGTCGAAGTTGCCCGGCATGTAGTGCAGGCGCTGCACAAACGATTCCCAAAGCTTGGGATCGAACTCGCCGGTCACGAATTGCCGAACCTCTTCGGAGAGCTTCTTTCGAAACTCGTCACTGGACATGGGACGCCGGGCAATGCCCACGACCGCGAAGTTTGGCGAGAGCAGTCGGGCGCGGGCCAGATTGTAGAGTGCGGGAATCAGCTTGCGTTGCGTAAGGTCTCCGGAGGCTCCGAAGATGACCATCACGCACGGATCAGCGGTTTTCCCCACGGTTGTCGTGGCGGTTTCGGGCATGGTCGCGATCTGAGCCATAACATCCTTAATATTCGTTTTGCATCCCGAGCCGAGCGCAGAAGTCGGGTCAGGCTGGTTGCTTGGCAGCCTTGGGTTCCACGTGACCGCCGAATTTCTGACGCATGGCAGAGAGCATCTTTTCTGCGAAGGTATGCTCCTGTCGCGAGCGGAAACGCACAAATAGCGCGGCAGAAAGGACGTCCACCGGAACCGCCTCATCGATCGCAGCCTGAATGGTCCAGCGGCCTTCGCCGGAGTCCTGCACAAAGCCGCTGTAATCGGAAAGTGCCGGATTCTCGGTGAGGGCCATCGCAGTCAAGTCCAGGAGCCAGGAACTCACGACGCTACCGCGCCGCCAGACTTCAGCGATATCGGGGAGAGTCAAGTCGTAACGAAAATCCTCGGGGAGTTCTTTGCTATTGGCGTTCTTAAAAATGTCAAAGCCCTCGGCATAGGCCTGCATCATGCCGTACTCAATTCCGTTGTGAACCATCTTCACGAAATGCCCCGAACCCGATGGGCCACAGTGAATGTAGCCCTGCTCAGCAGTGCCGCCGAGTTTTTCACGTCCCGGAGTACGGGGAATATCGCCAATCCCCGGGGCCAGAGTTTGGAAGATGGGATCAAGTCGTTGTACTGCTTCTTTCGGACCGCCGATCATCATGCAGTACCCGCGTTCAATCCCCCAGATACCGCCGCTGGTTCCGACATCCACGTAGTGGATTCCTTTAGGTTGGAGGTTCTTCGAGCGTCGCACGTCGTCTTTGAAGTAGGAATTGCCTCCGTCGATGATGGTGTCGCCGGTTTGCAGGTATTCAGCCAGGCTCTGCACGGTCTTCTCGGTTGGGGCGCCAGCCGGGATCATGATCCAGACGGCGCGGGGGGCATTCAGCTTGCTGACGAGATCCTGCAAGGAGGAAGAACCGACGGCACCTTCGCTTGCCAGGTCCTTGACTGCCTGAGGGCTCAGATCCGATACGACCACCTGATGACCACCACGCAACAGGCGCCGCGTCATATTTGCGCCCATTCTGCCCAGCCCAACCATTCCCAGTTGCATGCAGGTTCTCCTTAGTTCTGTGCCGTGCCCGCAGCGCGCCAAGGCGGCCCGGGCCGGTTTCGGACTTGTCCTTAAAACCTGGCGAACTGCTTCGTTGGTAGCTTCCTAACGAGCGCTCGATTTTTCGACCGCTGCCAGCAACTGATCAAAGGCGTCGGCGAACAGCTTCACGCCGTCCACCGTCAGCTTGTCGGTGACCTGCTTCATGGAGATCCCGGCCTTGGCGAGATCGCTCATGGTTTTCTGTGCGCCGGGAAGGTCGTCCGTCAGGCTGTCACGGATCTTCCCGTGATCCCGGAATGCGTCGAAAGTCGCGGGGGGAATGGTGTTGACGGTGTCTTTGCCGATCAACTCTTCCACGTAGACGACATCGCGGTAAGCAGGGTTCTTGGTGCTGGTACTGGCCCACAGCACGCGCTGTACCTGCGCACCCTTGCTGGCGAGTGCTTCCCAGCGCGGTCCGCTGAAGATCTTGAGAAAGGACTGATAAGTGAGCTTTCCATTTGCGATTGCAACTTTGCCCAGAATGCTCTTGAGAAGCGCCTGTTGAGCGGGATCGGTGGTGCCCTTAAGCTTCTCGTTCGCCATGGAATCAACCAGCGTATCGATGCGGCTGATGAAGAAGCTGGCCACACTGGCGACTCGGCTCACATCGCCACCCGACGCGGCGAACTTCTCCAACCCTGCAATGTAGGCTTCGGCTACTTCCTCGTACACCTGCTGCGAGAAAAGCAAGGTGACATTGATGTTGATGCCTTCACTGATCAGTTGCTGAATAGCGGGCAATCCAGCGGCTGTGCCCGGGACCTTGATCATCACGTTGTCTCGTAAGACCGTTTTCCAAAGGCGGCGAGCTTCCGCGATTGTGCCCTCGGTATCGTTGGCCAGGTAGGGAGACACTTCCAGGCTGACGAATCCATCTTTGCGATTCGCACTGTCATATACAGGACGCAGCAGGTCGGCAGCGTCTTGAATGTCGCGTATGGCAAGCAGTTCGTACCGCGCCTTGGCGTCCAGATCGTTACGGCCCTTTAGAGAGTTGAGGAAGTCGGTGTAGTCGGTGCTGCCCGCGATCGCCTTCTCGAAGATCGAGGGATTGGAAGTCATCCCGCGCAGGCCGTCTTGATCGATCAGGCGCTTCAGCTCTCCGCTGGTGATCAGGTTGCGCCGAATGTAGTCCAGCCAGACCGATTGGCCGTGCGTCAAAAGTTCTTTCAGGGGGTTAATGGCTTTGGCGCTTTCGAGAGTTCCAGCGGGATTCATAACGATCCTCCAGGAGAAAACTTTGCTGAACGTTGACGCTGTTGGACCGCGCAACGTTCAGGAACAAGGGGGCCTTGGAGCCCGAGGTCAATTTGTCCGGAAGCGAGCTGAGTACTTACTTCGCCTCAGACATCGCTTTGCGTGCGGCGGCTACAACAGCATCCACCGTGAAACCGAAATGCTTCTGCAGATCTTTCCATGGGGCCGAGGCGCCGAAGGTGCGCATGCCAACCATTTGCCCCTTCGGTCCGACGTAGCGCTCCCAGCCCAGCGGATCCGACATTTCTACCGAGACACGCGCCGCTACTTCCGGCGGCAGGACGCTGTTTTTGTAGGCCGTATCCTGCTTCTCGAAGAGTTCCCAGGAAGGCATGCTCACAACGCGCGCGCGAATGCCCTCCGTCTTCAACTTCTCGTAAGCTTCCACGCACAGGGAAACTTCGCTGCCAGTGCCGATCAGAATGACTGCGGGTTTTCCACCTTCAGCATCCGCGAGTACATAAGCTCCCTTCGCAGTGCCCGACGCGGGTGCATATTTGGTTCGATCCAAAGTTGGGACAGGTTGCCGCGTCAAGACCAGCAGAGCCGGGCCGTGGGAACTCTGAATCGCGAGCTTCCAGGCTTCCACCACTTCATTGGCGTCGCCAGGACGCAATACCAGCGTGTTCGGAATCGCTCGAAGTGCCGGCAACTGCTCGATGGGTTGATGCGTCGGCCCGTCTTCGCCCAAGCCGATTGAATCATGGGTGAAGACGAAGATTACGGGAGTCTCCATCAGGGCCGCCAGGCGAATCGTGGGCCGCAGATAATCGCTGAAGTTAAAGAACGTGCCGCCGAACGGCCGCAGCTTTGAAACCGACATGCCGTTCATCGCGGAACCCATGGCATGCTCGCGCACGCCGAAATGGATGTTGCGTCCCGAATACGAACCCGGAGCAAAATTGCCGGCTCCCTCGAACTTGAGGGTGGTCTTATTCGAGTTGCCCAGGTCCGCCGATCCTCCCACCAACCATGGAATGTTCTGAGCCAGCACATTCAGCACCTTGCCCGCGCTCTCGCGGGTACCGGCGCCTTTGGGGTCGGCAGGGAAGGTGGGAAGGTTCTGATCCCAGCCCTCAGGGAGCTTCCGGTTCTGCATCAGTTGCAGTTGCTTGGCGAGGTCCGGATATTCCTTCGAGTACTGAGCGAACAGCTTCTCCCATTGCACTCGAAAATCATGTCCGCGCTTCCCGATACCTTCCTTGAAGTGTTCTTTCACGCCCTCGGGCACAAGAAACTTCGCGTCTTCTGGCCAACCATAGTTTCGCTTCGTGAGACGAACTTCCTCTTCGCCCAGCGGCTCTCCGTGCGCCTCGCTGCTGTCGTGTTTGTGAGGAGAGCCGTAACCGATGTGGCTATCGACCACGATCAGAGTCGGCTTGTCTTGGGTTTCGAGGAAGGTGTTGAAGGCACGCGCGAGCATCTGCAGATCATTGGCGTCGCTGACGCGGGTGACATTCCACCCGTAGCCGACAAAGCGGGTCATCACGTCTTCACTAAAGGACCAGTGAGCGGGGCCGTCGAGCGTGACCTTATTGTTGTCGTAGATCCAGCAGAGATTGCTCAGTTTGAGGTGCCCGGCCAGCGAAGCAGCCTCGGCGGAGACTCCTTCCATCAGATCGCCATCGCCGCAAATCGTCCAGATGTTGTAGTTGAAGATTTCAAAGTTGGGCCGGTTGTAGGTGCCAGCAAGCCAGCGCTCCGCGATGGCCATGCCAACACTATTCCCGCAGCCTTGGCCCAGGGGACCGGTCGTCGTTTCCACGCCAGTCGTGATGTGGGATTCTGGATGCCCCGGGGTTCGGCTATCGAGTTGGCGGAAGCGCTTGATTTCGTCGAGAGAGACCGAAAGCTCATCCGTGATTTGCGAATCGCCAATGACCCTGCGCACACCAGCCAGGTACAGGACCGCATACAGCAGCATCGAAGCATGGCCGGCGGAAAGGACGAAACGGTCGCGATTCGGCCAGATGGGATTTTCGGGATCGTAACGGAGGAACTGTTGCCACAGAGTATAAGCGACGGGAGCCAGTCCCATCGGTGCGCCGGGGTGTCCGGAGTTCGCTTTCTGCACCGCATCGATGGCCAAGGTTCGTATGGTATTGATGGCTAGTGTGTCGAGTTGTGCCCCGGTCACGATAGTTTGTTCACTTACCGCCATTCGGCCGTCCTCCTGCAGTGATAACTGTATGCCCCGCGTTGTCCACGCCCTTAATCGATTGGATTGCGATCCATGGATGGAGGGTGCAACGGAAACGAACTAGAGTGTATCAATTTCCGGCGCGAGTGTGGGCTTCAGGCGGAAAGCAGAGAACGGGGATATGAAAATTTCGTGAAATGGACGCGGCTTGGGACATTCCGCGGAAACTAAGAGTTACTTCTGTAGCTTCTGCAAGTAGCTGTGCTCGCTTTTCTGAGCCTTCGTCGTGGTTTCCACGTGCTTGAGAAATTGCCGGAGGCTCTCGCGGACGGCGCTATCAACGTCAAACTTGACTCTGACACCGAAACATGGATTGCTCTTGATCACGATTCCGTTCAGGATGAGGCCTTTGATCCAGACCTTTCCATTCGCCATCCATAGTCCGATTTGCACGTCAGAGCCACTTTTTACCGGAGTGACAGTTTCTACGTAGCATCCGCCCATGCTGGTATTGGCGAGGTTTCCCCAGATCGGGGTCTCCGATCCATCCACCTTCAGTTCGACTGCCACATAGCACTTGATCCGAGGGAACTGCCTGCGATCATCCACCCAGGAAGGAACATAGGTGCTGGGTTCGAAGGGAGGAATTTCCGCAGAAGGCACAGGTGTCGGACTGGGGATATCCGCGGAGGCCATGGCCGGCGCCGGGGCGGCCGCCGAGCCAACGGTTCCCGCTTGCGTCTTGATCTCGCGCATGGCGGTCAGGAGAGCTTCTTCGCGCTTTTCCGCAGGTGCTTCGCGGTAGGTTTGCAACAGCTTGCCTAGGTGCTCTACGAGGTCGGGATCGCTGAGCAGACGGGTCCAGTCTGTCCCGGGCATGAGATTAACTTTGGAATCACTCATATAGAATTTT
>Ga0187824_10000143_pt1 | contig 12744 bp, 10 predicted proteins | sample NC_wetland_sal_i_13_FD_132437 | JGI IMG/M metagenome (GOLD analysis project Ga0187824, IMG submission 132437) | Wetland sediment microbial communities from Neuse River Estuary, North Carolina, USA - SourceSoil_4 | ecosystem: Environmental > Aquatic > Freshwater > Wetlands > Sediment | place... | reverse complement strand
GATTCCATGCCCCCGGCCAGCACCATCCTGGCCTCGCCCAACTGCATCATCTGCGCCGCGCTCACAATCGCCTGCATGCCCGACCCGCACAGCCGGTTTACGGTCAAAGCCGGCGTTTCGATGGGCAGCCCCGCCTTCAGCGCCACGTGGCGCGCGCCGTAGAGCGCGTCGCCGGAAGTCTGCTGCGCGTTGCCCATCACGCAATGGTCGAACTCCTGGGGATCGAGCCCGGCGCGCTGGATGGCGCACTTGCCAGCGATCGCGCCCAGTTCCTGCGCCGTGAAGTAGCGCAGCTTGCCGGCCTGGTAGTCGGCCATCGGAGTGCGCGCGCCGCTCACAATGGCAATCTCATTCACTCTCAACATCGGGGAAACCTGGACGGAGAATTTGTTCGGCCGCAGCCAAACCTATCAGTCTAGCAACTGCGGGCCGGGCTTGGCGAGTGGCCGGCACACGCGCCACGAAGACACTTAGGCAAGAGAGGAACCTTGCGATTGACGATTGTCGCTGCGCCGCAAGGTGCTGTTTTTTATTTTTTATCAGCCCAGCCTGGCTGAATGCCGATCGCTGAGTGCTGACTGCTGTTTTAAAATCATCAATCGCAAATCTTCAATCGCCAATTTTTTTGTGTGCCGCTGTCTCTCGGTGGTGGATTTTTGGGGCTCAGTGGCGCGGGCGCGGCGAGACCGGCTCATTCCGGCGCCAGGCGCGCACGTTATAGGCATAGAGGCCAAGGCAGAAAACGTTGGCGGGGATAAAGCCGAACTGGGCGGTGTTCCTGGCGATCATGCAAATGATCACGCTGTTTAGGCCGGCCAACACCCAGCCATGCCAATAACGTTTGCCAATCAAAACAGTGGAGAGGATGGTGAGCAGACAGGAGATGTAGTCAAGTCTAAACACGGCGCAGAGCCCAGCTGCAATTCCATGGTAGGGCCAGCGCGGGCTGCAGCCCAGATTACCAATGTAATGAAAGGTCTTAAATTGACGATTGCCGGTTTTTCGATTGACGGTTTTTCCCGCCAGGCTGTTGCGAGAATGTGCGGTTTTACGAAGGTGTCAAATCGTCAATGTGCGTTGTGCTTTCGTGTCGAAACCAACTCTACGCCGCAGCCGGCTCGAATTCCGACTGCAGGGCGCATACCCGGTTGCTGGCCGAGCGGCCCTTCTCCAGCGCCGACTCCACCCGGTTGATCACTTCCGTGACAATATCCGCGGCATCGTACGCCGGCCGCGTCACCGCTTCGGCCACGCCCACGGTGTTGGGCGGCGGCGTATCCCGCCCGGGCAGGCGCACGTCTGCCAGAATGCGGCGTAATTTTTCCAATGCCAGCAGCGCTCCCCTCTCTGGCGTATCGGCCAGAATGAGCGCTATTGTGGTCAGATCGTAAAGCACGGCCACGTCGGCCTGCCGGATGTGGGTGGAGATGGACTGGCTCACCTCCCGCATCAGCGCCTCCACCGCGTTCTGCCCGAACTCTTTGACCATGGCCGCGCCCTTCCCGAATTCCATCAGCATGACCGTGGTGGGCGTGCCCTGCTGAGAGGAACGCGCCACCTCCGACATGAGCACATCCGTGTACGAGGCCCGCTTCAGCAGCCCCGATTTTTCGTCGGTCACCGACAAATTGCGCACCAGGCGCCGCAGGCGCGCGTTGTGCAAAGCCAGCACAACCTGATCGCTAAGCGTGCGCAGCAGCATCAGATCGCTGGGCCGCCAGTCCGATCCCGGGGGACTCTGCAGAATGAGCACGCCCACCTGATCGGCGCCATCGCTTAAGGGCAACAGCATCAGAGCGCCCTCGCCCATCGAATTGAGTTCCTCGGCGATGCTGCTCAGCTCCGATTCCCTGGCCGCCTGAGGAATAATCCCCGGCCCGTGCTGGATGGCGAAATCCTGCAGGCCGGAGAGCAGCTTGACCCGAACCGGCAGCTCCGAAGCCTGAATCCCCGCTCCGGCGTATTCCAGAACCAGCGACGGCGGCTTGCCCGGACTGCGCAGTCCGCCAATGCAGCGCACCGCTCCCCAGCGCATTCCAATCTCATTCAGAGCCGCCCCCAGCACGCCTTTGACGTTGGCCTGCTGATAGAGCTTGCGCGCGGTTTCTGTCACCCACTGCAGGCTGTTGACCTCGATGTCCGGCTCTTTGGGCGCGGTGTGCGCGCGCCGATCCGTTATTCCCGCGGCCACTTCCGCTGCCGGGGGCGGAGTCACAACGCTGGGCGCGGTGTCCGCTCCGGCTGCCGCGGCCGCCGCCAGCGGCGCCGCTTCCTCCCCTGTATATTTCGGCGCCAGCCCCACATTCATGTACAGGCGGCGTAATTCCTCGTTGCGGTCTTCTTCGTGCGGAAACAGCTGCTGAATGCGCAGCAGCCGTTCCTGCGCCTTGCTGCGCATGCCATACTGCACCAGGATTTCCGCCTGCAGCATCAGGTCCTGCAGCATGCTGTGCTCGTCCGCTTCTTCCTCCTGCTGCTGCGTCTCCGTCGTTTTGCTGACGATGGTGAAGCGCCCGGCGATGGCATTCAGCCGCTGCTCAGCGATTTTTCCCCGCAGCATTTCCAGCCGGCTGTGATGACCTGGTTCGTAGGCATCCACCTCCGCCGCACGGTCCAGGGCGTCGCCCGCTTTGGCGAAGTTCCCCGCCGCATAATAAAGGTCGAAGAGCTTGATCAGAGTCTGACAGTAGTCGGCTTCCCGGTTGGAACCGTTGAACAGCTCGGCCATGTACTCCAGCATCTCCACGGAAGGCCGATGCTGTTCCAATAGTTGGCTCAACATGCCGACAAACTCCCGCCGGCCACCTTTGCCCCGCAGAAACTTTTCCAGCTTGCGCGCCAGGGCGACCGCCGCTGCATCCTGCTGGGCGTCAATTTGCGCCGCCACCAGGTCCACAATCTGCTGCGCCCGCTCCGGGTTCTGCTCGAACAACTCCCACAGAATCGGCTCGGCGTCCGCTAACCGGCCGCTGCCCACCAGAGCTCGCCCGTACAGGTCGCGGACTTCCGCTGGCGCCTTGTCCCGGTTCTTCATCAGCGGTTGCAACACTTGCTGCGCTTCCACAAAGTTGTTCTGCTGCACCAGTACCCGGCCAAAGGCCAGAGCCGCCTCGGGATTGTTCTGGTCGGCGCGATAAGCGCGCTCGTACCACGGCGCCGCATTGCCGCCCGATTTCTGCTCCAGTTCACCCACGCTCAGGAAGCAAACGCCTGCTTTCTTGCCCTCCCCCAATTCCAGCGCCAGTTCGCCCGCCCGCCAGAAATTCTGTCCCGAGGGATCGAGAAACACGATTCGTTCCAGCACCGCCAGCGCCCGCTTGTTGTTGCGCTGCGAGGTGAAGCCGGCCAGCGCCGCCTCATATGCCTCCAGTGCTTCCTTCTTGTTGTTGGCCTCTATGAACTGCGCGTAGCGGAAGGTCTGCTCAAGCGTCGGTTTGGCGAAGCGTGTCAGCTTCTTGTAGGTGAGCGCGGCATTGGTGCTATCGCCCGCATCCACCTGGCGGGTAAACATTTCCCCCAGCAGCTTGGCCGCCTGCTGGGTATCGTTTACCTGGATGTACAGGTCGGCGGCTGTTTTCCGGATGGTGTCGTTCTCGGGATCTTCATGCAGGATCGCGACATACTCGTCCAGGGCAGCGGTGATCTTGCCCTTCTGCAGGTACTTTTCGGCCTTCTCCCGCCGCTTCGCGATATCCGATTTGTCGGAGCGTCTGCCGAGGTCAAGCATGAATGTGCGTCTTGGGGGACGTCTGAATTGTAGGCAGAACCGCCGTAACCGGCAATGCAGCGAAGGTGCAACGCAGGTTACTAAAGTGTAGTTCGAGCCTGGAAGGGCCGGATCTCCCTTACCCTCTGGATCGCCCTGGCAACGATTTGGGGCCGCCGCTCGGTTCTGGTAATGTCGCCCGCATGCCTGCCCACCCCGGCGCTGCCACCCAGACTCCAGCCGATACCCGCGAAGCCGGCTTACACCGCCAGTTGAGCGCCGGGCAGATGGCCATGGTGGGCGTCGGCGGCTCCATCGGAACGGGCCTGTTGCTGGGTTCCGGCGCCGCCATTCAGATCGCCGGCCCGGCCGTCATCTTCAGCTTCCTGGTAGCCGCCCTTATCAGTTGGACCGTTACCGTGGCCTTTGGTGAGATGGCCAGCGTGCACCCGGCGGCGGGCTCCTTTGGTGTCTATGCCGAACTCTATTTGAATTCCTGGGCCGGCTTCATCTCCCGCTACGGATTGTGGCTTGCCCTGGCCATCGCCATCGGCAGTGAAATGGTGGCCGCCGCCACCTACATGTCGTTTTGGTTGCCGCAAGTACAGCCTCTGGTTTGGGTGGCCGTGTTCTCCGCCCTGCTGGTGGGTATAAATTTGCGCTCGGTAGGCGGGTTCGGTGAAGTCGAGTACTGGTTTGCCATGGTGAAGCTGGTAACCATTGTCGCCTTCATCGTGATGGGCGCCGTCTTCCTGCTGAACGGCCACGTGGCGCCGCAATACACCGCTCATGGCGGCTTCTTCCCCAAGGGTATATGGGCCCCGGGAGCGGCCATGTCCTTCGCGCTGTTTACTTTTGCGGGAGTGGAAATGGTGGCCGTCTCCTCTGGCGAATCGCGCTCTGCCGCGGACATGCCGCGCGCTGTGCTGACTACCTTCGGGATTCTGACCTTCGTCTACCTCGGCGCCATTGTCATTCTCGTCGGGGTCATGCCATGGAATGGCGCCGGTGTTACAGAGAGCCCGTTCGTTTCCGTATTCCGCATCGCCGGCCTGCCCGCCGCCTCCAACGTGATGAATTTTGTGGTACTCACCGCCGCCCTCTCCGGCGCCAATGCCAGCCTATACGTGGACTCGCGCATGTTGTTTTCCCTGGCCCGTGGTGGCTACGCGCCCGCGCGCTTTGGCCGGCTGACGCATGCCGGCGCGCCCCTTCTGGCTCTGCTCGCCTCCTGCTTCGGCATCATTCTGGCTCTCGTTTCTGAACGCTGGGCGCCGCACTCGGCCTATGTGTCCCTGCTGGGCGCCGCTCTCTTTGGCGTCATGCTGGTGTGGCTGGTCACCCTCTCCTCCCACATCGCCTTCCGGCGCAAGCTTTCCCCGGCGCAACTGGCGGCACTTCCCATGCGCCCGCGAGGCCGGGTGTGGCTCTCAGTGGTTGGCATTGTGACCGTGCTGGCATCCCTGGTCGGAACCTGGTTCTACTCCCATCTGATCGTCATCAGCGGCCTCATCTATGTGGTTGTCCTCACCCTGTTCTACCTGGCCATGAAGAAATCCCGGGCGGACATTACAATGTTGGGGTCATGACCGACGACCTGCTGCGTTACCGCCCCGAGTTCCCCATCCTGGAGCGCACCACCTACCTGATCAGCAACTCCCTGGGCGCCATGCCCCGCGGCGTTTATGACGCGCTGCACAGCTATGCCGACACCTGGGCCACTCGCGGCGTGCGGGCCTGGGAAGAGCGCTGGTGGATGCTGGCCGCCCAGGTGGGCGACCAGATCGGCGCGCTCATGAATGCGACTCGAGGTTCAGTCGCCACTTTTCAAAACGTAACCACCTGCCAGGCGGTGGTGGCCTCCTGCTTCGATTTTTCCGGCAAGCGCAACAAGGTGGTCTACAGCGATCTGAATTTTCCTTCGGTCATGTATTTCTGGGAAGCACAGCGCAGCCGCGGCGCGCGGGTGCACATGGTCAAGACCGACGACGGCATCCACGTGCCCACCGAGCGCCTGCTTGAGGCCATTGATGAGAGCACGCTGCTGGTGCCGGTTTCGCACGTCATCTTCCGTAGCGCCTATATCAACGATGCCCGCGCCATCATCGAGCGCGCGCACAAAGTGGGCGCCCACGTGCTGCTTGACACCTTCCAATCCCTGGGCACCGTCCCCTTCGACGTGCAGCGGTTGGAAGCGGACTTTGTCTGCGGCGGCGTTCTCAAGTGGCTGTGCGGCGGACCCGGCACCGCATACTTGTACATTCGGCCGGACCTGGGCCGCAAGCTTCAGCCCACCTATACCGGCTGGATCGCCCATGAAAACCCCTTCAACTTTGAAGTGGGGCCGATCCGTTATTCCGAGCCTCCGTATAAGTTCATGAACGGCACGCCGAACATTCCCGCCCTGGAGACTGCTCAACCGGGACTAAAGATCGTCTACGAAATTGGCGTTAAAAACATTCGCGAAAAATCCACCCGCCAGACCTCCCGCCTCATCGAACTCGCGGACCAGCATGGCTGGCGGGTGAACACGCCCCGCGACCCGCAGCGGCGTGGCGGCACCGTCTCCATAGACATGCCGAACTCGCAGGAGGTCTGCGCCGAACTGCTCAAGCGCGACATCCTGGTGGACTGGCGGCCCAACGCCGGCGTCCGCTTCTCACCCCACTTCTACAACAGCGACCAGGAACTGGAAACCGGCATCGCTGCGGTCGAAGAGATCCTGCACGCCCGGCCGGCGCTGGCCCGATAAGTGTCTGCTCCGCATTCATCTGCCGCGTGATCCGCGAATTTTGTGCCGCGGGCGCCCCCGCCCGCGTACGCCGCCCGTCCATGATTACGAGGGTAATGGTTCCTGCATTTCTCGCGTGCAACTGGCCCCATTTTCCTGCACCATACGCTCGTAGATGCTTGCGCCAATCTCCATTCCGGCGTTTCTGGCCTCGAGTTCTGTGGCCAACGATCCCGCGATCTACGCCCTCATCGGCGCCGCCGCCGGTGTGTACCTGTTCTACCGCGGCTTCCGCATGCTGCAGCGCAAGCGCCTGATTGAGGACACACCCACTTCCAAGATCCGCAGCGCCGCCATTGGCCTGGTGGAAGTCAGCGGCCTGGCCAATGGGCCCTACACCATCCCCGCTCCCGTCTCGCAGCTCCCCTGTTATTTCCACCGCACCATGGTCTGGATTTACGTGCAGTCCGGTAAAAACAAGCGCTGGAAGAAGGTGGTGGACGCGCGCTTGCACGTGCCCTTCTACCTGGAGGATGAAACCGGCCGGGTACTGGTGGACCCGAGCGACGCGGAACTGGACATCCATCGCGACTTCCAGGACGAATACCACCACGGCCTGATCCAGGACGACCCCATTCCCTCCAACGTGCAGGTTTTCCTGGCCATGCATGGGGTCTCTTACGACCATCCCATCAAGATTGAGGAGTACTGCATCAAGCCCAAGAACGCGCTCTTCATTCTGGGCACGCTGGCCGAGAATCCCGGCATTGAGGTGCGCGAGATACCGGTGCGCTCCGACAGCCCGGATGCAGCCTGGCGCAAGATTGCGGCGGGAACCATTCGGCCACACCCGGTGGCGCCCCCGCCCGATGAGAAGGAACTGCAGGCGCGAGCGGCCTTCGCAGCCGCCATGGGATTTCACGCCCCGGTTGGGCTGCCGCATCCTCCCGCCCCGCCCCAGAAACCTGCTCATTCATCGGCGGAAATTGACGAGGCGGAAAAGCATCGCCGAGAGCTGTTCACCGCCAGCCTGCTGGGCGCAAACCCGCAAAACCCCGCGCCCGCCGCGGCCTACATGGCTGTGACCACGGCATCACCAGCACAGCCCGCCGCGCATTCCGCGCCTCCGCTTGATGCCGAAGAACAGAAGCGCCGCCAACTGGCCATGGCCTCGCTCTTTGGCGCGCCGGTTGTCGCTGCGGTTACGGCAGCAACGGGAGCAGCACCAAACCCGCCTGCCGGAAACGGCCCCATGACGCCCCCCGCCAAGCCTGCCGTTCCCTTTGATCTGCACCCGCCGGTGGTGCTCATGAAGGGCAACCACAATCCGGCATTCCTGATTTCCTGGCACAGCCAGCGCGACCTGCTCTCCGAACTGGGCTGGAAATCGGCGCTGTATATTTGGGGCGGGCCTATATTGACTCTGGTCTCAGTTGGGTTTGTACTCAGCCAGATGGGGTTGCTGAAGTGATAGCTGGTAATTGGGTGAGCTTGGACGTCAAGCCTGTTCGTCCCGTCGGTGGTTTGAGCTCTTGAAGTTGTTTTTCGGAATGGGGGGGCGAACTCGGGTTCTGATCGCCGGCTACTATTGGAGAGGAAGAAATGCAAATCGTGATCTTACTGGCGCTTCTGTTCCTGGTCGGCGGCCTGGTCTGGTATCTGGTCACGATCTACAACGGCCTCATCGAACTGAAGAATGACATTGATAAGGCCTGGGCCAACATTGACGTCATGCTCAAGCAGCGTCACGACGAACTCACCAACCTGGTGGCGGTCTGCAAGGGCTACATGGAATTCGAGCGCGACACCTTCGAAAAAATCGCCCAGGCGCGCTCGCAATACGATCGCGCGGTCACCGTCAGCCAGAAGGCTCAAGCCGACCAGAGCATGACCCAGGCCACGCGCGGACTGCTGGCCGTGGCGGAAAACTATCCCCAACTGAAAGCCAGCGACAACTTTCTGAAATTGCAGGGACGCATCACCGACCTGGAAAGCCAGATTGCCGACCGCCGCGAGTTCTACAACGATTCCGTCAACACCTACAACGTCCGTATCCAGCAGGCGCCTGACATGGTGGTGGCCGGCTGGATGCACCTGCAGCCGCGGCAGATGTTCAAGGTGGAAGAAGCGGACAAGGCCAACGTGCCCATGGTGTTTTCCAGCGGCGCGCGTTGATCGCGCCCTACTGCACTATCCCAGCCCCGCCAGCCGGTCCAGCACCTTGAAGTTGCCGGCTACCGCCCCCAGAGAGGTGAGGTTTCGCCGGTCAGCCAGCGCCTTCAGCGCCGCGATTATCCGTCCCTCACCCAGGCGGTCAAGCGCGTCTCCCAGCGACACGGCAAAATGCAGCATCACGCTGGAATCCCGGTAGCAATCGGCAATGCACGCGGTGCACCCGTCCCGCACCAGGGGCGCATCCGCGAACTTCCACACCGAGCACAACGGTTGGCTCCACGCGTCGCAGCGCCACATGTCGTAGTTCCAGTCCATGTAGAAGCTCTTGTAGCCGCCATAGCACACAAATTTTTCTTTCTGCCCCCGCAAGTGGCGCTTCATGTCGGCCACGGAAGCCCGCGGATTGTTAACAGGAAACGTCTTCCGCAACTGGTCCACCCCTTCAAAAGCGGCCAGCAGTTCGCCATTGGCGAACTTCATGAGCTGAGAACTGTCCGACCAGGCCAGCGAGGACGACCCCAGCCGCGCCTGTTGTGGATAGGAAAACGCCACGGCGGCAAATCCCAATTCCCCCAGGAACGGAGCCAGCGCGGAATAGTCCTGCACCAGCTTGCTCATGGCTACCTGCGCAATCGGAACCATCCCCAAGGCGGGCATTTCTGAAAGCGCAGAACGGATTCGGCCGACCAGTCCGTTCAGCCCGCGGTTGGCTTCGTGGCTGGCCACGCTGGCGGCATCCATGGACACATACACCGTCTTCAGCCCGGCCTCGGCCAAGGCTCGCACTCGCGTGGGCAGCAGCCAGCCGTTGGTGATAATGGCGGGCACCAGGTCTCTTTCGACCGCTCTCCTGATCATCTCTTCCAGCCGGGGATGAAGCAACGGCTCGCCTCCGAAGAAGCTCACGTAACGGATGCCGCGCCGGCGCAGAATGTCGAGCGCGTCGCCAAACCGCTCGGCATCTATCCAGCGCAATTCAGGCACCCGCCCGCGCGCAAAATTGCAGAAGTCACAGGCGGCGTTGCAGGAGTTTGTAACCGCGATGTTGCACAGCCCCGGGCCGCCTCTCCGAACCATGCGCAGCACATCCCAGGCTTTCGCTATCTTTCTGGACACATTTTTCTCCCGGAGAGCGGAACGTCTGCTCCCTCAGGACTGCCCGCAATTCGATTCCGCAAAGAGCAGCAGGTTTGTACCAGGAGCCAACCTTTTTGCGGGCTGTTCGTCGGAGCGTCTGAAGAACATTGAATGTGCAGAACACTGAGGTTAAAGGGCCAGGCCAGGAACCCCATCCGCCCCTCACCGCGTTTGTGAGGGCGGTGGAGGAGTCCGCCAGGGTAGGCCAGACGCCAGCCCAAACCGCACGCGCGTAAAAGCGGGGCCGGAGCGCACGCACTCAGAAGTGCATTGACATTTCGCCTTCTATTCGCCCACAATGGGAGCGCAATGTCTCTCACCAAAAAGCAGAAGGAAGTTTACGAGTTCATTGACCGCTTCGTGCAGGAGCATCAGCACTCGCCCTCCTTCGAGGAAATCGGCAAAGGGCTGAAGCTGAGCTCCCTGGCCACCGTGCACAAGCACATCAGCAACCTGGAGAAGAAGGGATTGCTGAAACGCGACTACAACCGCAGCCGTTCTATTGAACTGCTGCCGCCGCGCGGTGGCCTCAAACAGGCGCTGGGCTGGAATTCCGGCACCGTGCTGCCGCTGGTGGGGCGCATTGCCGCCGGCCGCCCGGTGGAGGCGCTGGAGAACCCGGAGACCATCTCCCTGGCCGATTTCACCCGCTCGCGCGATGTTTTCGTGCTGGAGGTGCGGGGCGATTCCATGCAGGACGAAGCCATTCTCGACGGCGATTATGTTCTGGTGGAAAAAACCAAGGTCGCCCGCAACGGCGATATCGTGGTCGCTCTCGTGGACGGCAGCGACACTACCCTGAAGCGCTTTTACAAGGAAGGCGACACCATCCGCCTGCAACCCTCCAACGCCGCTATGAAGCCGATTATGCTGCCAGCCGCCGGGGTGCAAATCCAGGGCCGGGTGATCGGTGTTTTGCGCAAATACTAGCTGACTGGCTGACTAGCTATCTGGCTTTCTAGCTCGTCAGGCGAGTCGAACTGGCTACGCGGCAGTCCTGCAATTGACACCAGCGCCGGAGGCGCGAAATAGTAAAGCCCAGGACGGAAGTCCTGGGTTCGTTGCCTTAGCAAAACCCGAGCCCCAGCCGGGCGACACCGACGCCAGCTATCCCGCCCATTTCGGCACTGCGCCGGGGCCTTGCGACCGAACAGGCTGTGCGGCATCTAATCCAAGTGCTACGATAAACCGGCGGCCGCGCCCGGAGCACGGCTGCGTTAGGGAGAGAAGATGGCATCCGAGGCAATTTTCGAGGTAACCGATTCCAATTTTGACCAATCCGTGCTCAAGTCAGACCAGCCGGTGCTGGTGGATTTCTGGGCGGCCTGGTGCGGCCCCTGCCGCGCTTTGGCGCCAATTGTGGATGAAGTCGCGGTTCAGTATGGCGGGCGCGTGAAGATCGGCAAAATGGACGTTGACCGCAATCCGGCTACGCCCCAGCGCTATGGCATTCGCGGCATCCCCACCCTGCTCGTCTTTAAGGGCGGCCAGGTACAGGAACAGATCGTGGGCTACGTTCCTAAGGAGAAGATCGAGAAGGCGCTGGACAAGCAACTGGCCTAGAAGCAGCGCTTATCTGTTGGCTCTTGGCTTAACACGCGGTGCAAATCTAGAGGCGGCACAGCTCAAAGCTGCGTCGCCTTTGCTTTTGTCGGCTACCCATACCGCCTACTAGCTACCCAGGCGTTCTCCGCGTCTTGGCGGTGGATTATCCCCAACAAAAAAGCGCCCTGAACTTTTCAGTTCAGGACGCCACGGCAGCCCTCCCCCAGAACTGCCAAACTACGAGATGGATAGTAAAGCGAGGGTAGATGGCTGTAAACGTAACTGAAGTAACCTGATACAGGTCGCCGCGCCTATGGTTTCCAAATTCGAGACACTCTCCCGCAGACATGGCTTGCAGTGTTGCGTTTCTCCGCACCTTCTTTCCATCCACGGCAATGGCTTGATTCTGCAAGGGATGTGTAATTTTCCTCGGCCGCAGGTACTGCCAGGTTACCGTGGTCATCTATCGTAGCCGCCCGGATGCCACTAACATGTGCTGGTAACAGCCGGGCGACACTTCCGGTACCGCATCCGAGTTCCTCTCAGGATCCTGCATTCCGGCGGCTGTTGGCAGGTTAACTCATGGGCGCCAAATTACTTGATGCCATCACCAGCCGCCTGTGCTCGCACCAGTTTGCCTGGCCGCGACGCAGGCCGGACGGCCGCTACTACCAGGTATGCGTGCTGTGCGGCGCGGAATACATGTACGACTGGAACTCCATGACCCGCACCGGGCGCATTCAGCCCCTGAGCACTGGCCAGGCGCCGGCGCAATCCGGGCATCGCTCGCGGCGCCGCTCCAACTGGGTGCCGCGCGCCCGCCGCCTGCGCGCCGATCTGCCCCTGGAGTACCGCCAGGCGGGCAGCGAGAAGTGGCATATTGGCACCGTCGAGAACATCAGTCAGTCGGGCGTCTTCTTCCGCGCCAGCGAAGTGCTGAGCCACGATACGGACGTGGAACTGGTCTTCGAGATGCCGGAAGAGATCACCGGCCAGCTCAACAGCCGGGTCCTGTGCAAGGGGTACATCGTCCGCGCCATTCGCGGCCCGGCCAGCAAGGGCTCGCGCCCTGAACCGGCCCTGGCCGCCGCCATTTCCGGCTACACGTTCTTGCCGGAACAACCGGCCGGCGACGCCCCGGCGCCTTCACCGGAGAAAAAATAGCCTTTCTGAGCGGCGGAGACTGAAAGCCGGAACCAAAGGCCTGAGAGCCAACAGGCGCGCCTTTCACCTCTCCACTCGCGTCATTTGCCGGACGCCTCAACTTGGCCAAGCGGCAATTCCTTATTTTCCAGTAAAATGCTGGGAGAGACGGTTCCAGGCGGGAATGATCGTTGACAAGCAGCCTTCGCGCTGCCCTGTGTATATTTTGTTTTCCGCAGGCCTATGCGCCAACTGACGCGCCTTTTGCGCTACGTGGGACCCTACCGGGTCCAACTGCTGACCTCGG
>Ga0187824_10000142_pt1 | contig 12747 bp, 9 predicted proteins | sample NC_wetland_sal_i_13_FD_132437 | JGI IMG/M metagenome (GOLD analysis project Ga0187824, IMG submission 132437) | Wetland sediment microbial communities from Neuse River Estuary, North Carolina, USA - SourceSoil_4 | ecosystem: Environmental > Aquatic > Freshwater > Wetlands > Sediment | place... | reverse complement strand
TCCGCCCCGCACCGTTCGCAGTACCACTCCGTCGGCCGGTTCAGCGTCCCGCACTCCCCGCACTTGAGCGTCTTTGCCTGCGAGGCCTGCCCCGGCTTGGCCGATGGTTGGGGCGCGGCGGTCGAGACCGCCGGCTCAGGCGGCCCTTCGGGTCGTGCCGTCTCACCGCTTCGCCGCGGCGCCGCGCGGCGGTCATCACCGGCCACCGACTTGAGGAAGGCGAGCTCGTCCCCCGGGACAGCCGCCGGTCTCGGTCCCACCGCGGCCGGTGCCGCGACCGGCGGCCGACCCCGGGCCGGCTCCACCGCGGGCTTCGGCACGAACCGCGGCGCTCCCGGCGCGGCGGGCGCGAGGTCCGGCGTCGGCTCGAGCGTTGGCGGCGACCCCGCGGCGGCGGCAAAGTCGGGCGTCGGGTCGGGGAGCATCTCGATCGGCGGGGCCGGCCGCGGACCCGCCGGCACCGGCTCCAGCTCCGCGATCGGTACCGGCTCGGGCTCGGGCTCGGGCTCGGGCGCTTCCGGCTCGACCGGTTCCGGCTCCGCCGCCGGCGGCTCGGCGATGAAGCCCTGCACTTCCATCAGCCGCTCGATCTCCTTGCCGACCCGTTCCAGCTCCGCCTGCAGCGACTCGATGGTCAACGTCGTCTGGGTGCGCATCTGCTCCCAGGCGTCGTCGGCGTACTCGCCGACAAGGTGCCGCACTTCGGCCTCGGCCAGCGACTCCTCCGCCTCGGACCGGCGCCCCGCCAGGTCCCGCTGCTCCCCCTGATGGCGGTCCAGGGCCGAGCGGATGGTCTCGGCGTGCGACTTGAGCTGCTCGATCACGGCCTGAAGCCGGCCCTGATAATCGGCGCGAACCTTGGCCCGCACCCCGGCAGGGGCCGAGCCGGCGGAGGATTCGAGTTTGGCGAGCCACTGCTGGAACCGGGCGCGCTCTTGAAGCAAGGCTTCGATCGGGGCGCCGCCCGGGGAGGTGTCGTCAGCCATCGCGGGGCTTTCCTCTCAGGCGATCGAGGGCGTCAATCTGATCGGGACTCAATCGGGTCGTTCGGCCGAGGACCCGCGCCGCCAGCAGGATCCTCGCCGAGTGCTCCAGACTCTCCATCCGGATGCGGGCCGTCGCGAGGTCGGGACCCCAGGTCACCGCGCCGTGATTGGCCAGCAGGACCGCGACGTGCCGGGCGAGGAGCGGCTCCACCACGTCCCCGAGCGCCGGTGTTCCGGTCGTGGCGTAGGGCGCCACCGGCACGTCGCCCAGATACAGGATCAGCTCGGGAAGCACGTCGGCGGGCATCGGCTCTCCGGCGACCGCGAATGCAGTGGCGACCGGTGGATGCGCGTGCACCACGGCCCCACAGTCGCCGTGCCGCCGATACGCCCGCAAGTGCAAATCTAATTCGGTCGTCGCGCGCCGGGAGCCACGGCGATGGGAGCCCGACAGGCTGACCTCGACCAGGTCCCGGGCGGTGAGCTCGGCCTTGTGGAGGCCGCGGGGGGTCACGAGCAGGCGGTCGCGGCCGAGCCGGACCGACACGTTGCCGTCCGCGCCCGCGATCAGGCCCGCCTCCCAGAGACGGCGGCAGCAGCGGACGATGTCGCGGGCGGCGTCACGGGTGCGCATCGCCGGCCTCGCTCGGGTCAGTCCGGACGCTGGAAGACGATCTGCCCGCGCACGATGGTGACGGTGGCGCGCCCGGTGAGCCGCCGGCCCGCGAACGGGGTATTCCGGCTCCGGGAGAAGAACTCCTGCGGGCGGACGGTCCACTCGACGGCGGGATCGAAGACCGTCACGTCGGCCGGGGAGCCGGGGGCGAGCGTCCCGCCCGGCAGGCCGAAGATCTTCGCTGGCGTCGTGCTCATGCGCGCCACGAGCTCCGGGAGCGTCAGCAGCCCGGTGCCGACCAACTCGGTGACCGCGAGGCCGAGCGCCGTCTCCAGCCCGATGATCCCGTTGGGCGCGTCGTCGAACTCCCGCTCCTTGGCGTCGTAGTGGTGCGGCGCGTGGTCGGTCGCGATGACGTCGATGGTCCCGTCCTTCAGGGCCTGACGGATCGCTGCCCGGTCCTCCGGCTCGCGGAGCGGCGGGTTCATTTTCGCGTTGGTGTCGTACCCCTCGCAGGCCTCGTGGGTGAGCGAGAAGTGATGGGGGCACGCTTCCGCCGTCACCCGCACGCCGCGCTCCTTGGCCCGCCGGATCAGGTCCACCGAGCCGCGGGTGGACATGTGGCAGAGGTGGATGTGCCCGCCGGTGAGCTCCGCCAGCAGCAGGTCACGGGCGACCATGATTTCCTCCGCCGCGGCGGGGATGCCCTTGAGGCCGAGCCGGGTGGAAACCAGGCCCTCGTGCATCGCGCCGCCCGCGAGGGTCGGGTCCTCGCAATGGTCCGCGACCGGGATCCCGAAGGTGCGCGCATACTCGAGTGCGGTGCGCATCAGGTGGCTCGACGCGACCGGCTTCCCGTCGTCGCTCACCGCCACGGCGCCCGCGCCGACCAGCTCCCCGAACTCGGCCAGCTGCTGTCCCTTCTGCCCGAGGGAGATGGCCCCGATGGGATAGACCCGCGCCTTGCCCGCGCGCTGCGCCTGCGCCTTCACGAAGCCGACGACGCCCTGGTTGTCGCAGACCGGGTCGGTGTTGGGCATGGCGCAGACGGCGGAGAACCCGCCGGCCGCCGCCGCCATGGCGCCGGTGGCGACCGTCTCCAGGTCCTCCTGCCCCGGCTCGCGCAGATGCACATGCACGTCGATCAGGCCGGGCGCCACGACCTGGCCGGTCGCGTCCACGACCATCGCGCCCGGCGGTGTGCCGAGATTTCGTCCCACGCCCTCGACCTTGCCGTCGAGGAGGTAGACATCGGCCCGCTCGTCGGCCTTGCGCGCGGGATCGATCACGCGGCCGCCGCGAATCAGGATCCCGCTCAATGGTCCTCCCCCTTCCCCGCCGCCCCCGCCCAGTCGGGCGAGCCGCCGGCGAGGAGGTAGAGCACCGCCATCCGGACCGCGACCCCGTTGGTCACCTGCGGCAGGATGACGCTGTGGGGGCCGTCGGCCACGTCGCTGTCGATCTCCACGCCGCGGTTCATCGGGCCCGGGTGCAGGATCACCAGCTCCTTGGGCGCGCGCGCCAGCCGCTCGGTGGTGACGCCGAACACCCGGTTGTACTCCCGGAGCGAGGGAATGAACCCGCCCTGCATCCGCTCCAGCTGGAGCCGCAGAATGTTGAGGGCGTCGGCCCACTGGATCGCGTCTTCGATGCGCGGGATGATGGTGACGCCCAGCTCGTGCACGTTTCGCGGCATTAGGCTCGCCGGACCGCACACGGCCACCTCGGCGCCCAGCTTGGTGAGCCCCCAGATGTTGCTCCGCGCCACCCGGCTGTGGAGCACGTCGCCCACGATCGCGACCTTGAGCCCGGCGATCCGGCCGAACCTGTCGCGCAGCGTGAGCAGGTCGAGCAGGCCCTGGGTCGGGTGCTCGTGCTTGCCGTCGCCCGCGTTGATCACGTTGGAGCGGATGCGCTGGCCGAGGAACTGCGCCGCCCCCGAGGAACCGTGGCGGATTACCACCATGTCGATCCGCATGGCCTCGAGGTTCTTGGCCGTGTCCACCAGCGTCTCGCCCTTGGAGACCGATGACCCCTGCGCCGCCACGTTGACGGTGTCGGCGGAGAGCCGCTTCTCGGCGAACTCGAACGAGATCCGGGTGCGGGTGGACGCTTCGAAGAAGAGATTGACGATGGTCTTGCCGCGGAGGGCCGGCACCTTCTTGATCGGCCGCTCGCTCACTTCCTTGAACGGTTCGGCGGTGTCCAGTATGAGGCGGATCTGGTCCGGACTCAGGTACTCGAGGCCGGTGAGGTCCTTGCCCAGGGCGGCGCCGGTCATTTCGGCTCCCCCCGCACCAGCTCGACCGCATCCCGGCCGTCCAGCTCCGCCACGAAGACGTCCACCCGGTCGCCGGGAACGGTGGCGGCCCGGCTGCCGATGATGTCCGCCTGGATCGGCAGCTCCCGGCCCCCCCGGTCCACCAGCACGCAGAGGAGGATGCGCCGCGGACGGCCGAAGTCCGCGCACTCGTCCAGCGCCGCGCGGACGGTGCGGCCGGTGTAGAGCACGTCGTCCACGATGACTACGGCGCGGCCGTCGAGATCGGGCAGGCTGGTTTCGCCGACGACCGGACGGGGACCGACGGTCTGGAGGTCGTCGCGGTAGAGCGTGATGTCGAGCTTGCCGACCGGCACCCGGCTCCCCTCGGCCCGCTCGATCAGGCGCTGGAGCCGCGCCGCCAGCTCCACGCCCCGGCGCTGGATTCCGACGAGCACGAGCGATTCGGTACCGCCGCAGCGCTCCACGATCTCCGACGCCATGCGCGCCAAAGCGCGGCCGATCGCGCGGTCGTCGAGGAGCTGCGTGCGGATGGGCATCGGGGCCGGAAGCTAGTCTCCGGGCAGCGGGCGAGCAAGTGAAGCGGGAGGACGGACAGGGAGGGATTCGAACCCTCGAGCCCCTTGTGAGGGCCACACGCTCTCCAGGCGTGCGCCTTAAACCACTCGGCCACCTGTCCCGAGGATGTCGCGGGCCAAGTTTAGCCCGGCGCCCGGCGCCCCGTCAACGCGCCTCCGCGTTCGCCCGGGCCCCGTAGAGCACGCCTCGCCGCACCAGCCATTTCTCGATCTCGACCCCGAAGAAGACCACCGTGGAAAGGCCGAGACACGCCCCCAGCTCGCCGGGCGTGAGCGGCTGGGTCCGGAACACCGTGGCCGCGCCCGGCAGATAGATGATGGCCAGCTGGAGCAGCACGGTGAGCGCCACCGCGGCCAGCAGCGGTCGGTTCGACCAGAGCCCCAGCCGGAACAGCGACTCCCGCTCCGACCGGATCGCCAGCGCATGCCCCATCTGGGACAGCGCGAGGACCGTGAACGTCATCGTCTGCCAGTGGGCCGATCCGCCCCGGTAGGCCCAGGCCTGGGTGGCGAGGGTGACGGCCGCCATCAGGAGGCCCACCCAGATCAGGTGCTGCCAGAGGCCATGCGCGAAGATGCTCTCGCTCCGCGGACGCGGCGGGCGGCGCATCACCCCGGGCTCGGCCGGCTCCGCGGCGAGCGCGAGGCCCGGCAGGCCGTCCGTCACCAGATTGATCCAGAGCAGCTGGATCGGCAGCAGCGGGATCGGCAGCCCGACGAGGGGGGCGAACAGCAGAGTCCAGATCTCGGCGGCGTTGCAGCTCACCGCGTAGCGCACGAACTTCCGGATGTTGTCGTAGATTCGGCGCCCGGCCCGCACCGCGGTCACGATCGTCGCGAAGTTGTCGTCGAGCAGCACCAGGTGGGCGGCCTCCCGGGCCACGTCCGAGCCGGACCGTCCCATGGCGACACCGATGTCCGCCCGCCGGAGCGCCGGGGCGTCGTTGACCCCGTCGCCCGTCATCGCGACGCATTCCCCCCGCGCCTGCAGGGCCCGCACGATCGCGATCTTCTGCTCCGGAGCCACCCGGGCGTACACCCGCACCGCTTCCACCCGCTGGGCCAGCGCCTCCGGCGAGAGGCGCGCCATCTCCCTCCCGGTCAGGACCTGCTCTGGGCCCCTGAGGATCCCCAGCCGTCGCGCGATGCTCCGCGCCGTGACCGGATGGTCGCCGGTGATCATGACCACTCTGATCCCGGCCGATTGGCACGTGGCGACGGCCTCGGCCGCTTCGGGCCGTGGCGGGTCCATCAGCCCGACGAGACCGAGAAAGGTCTGGCCCGCCTCCACGGCCTCGGTCGCGGCCTCCATCCCAGGCTCGCCCAGGCGCCGGAACGAGAAGCCCATCACCCGGAGCCCGTCCTCCGCCAGCGTGTCGGCTTGTTCCATCACCGCCCGACGGTCGAGCGGTGCGAGTCCGTTCGCCGTCAGGCGGTCGATGCAGCGCTCGAGCACGTGCTCCGGCGCGCCCTTGGTGTAGGCGACGACTTCCCGCCCCGCGCGGTGAAGCGTGGTCATCCGGGCGCGCTCGGCGGTAAACGGGATTTCGCCGACGCGCGGGCGCCGAGTTGCCGCCTCCGCCGGATCATGACCGGCCTCGGCGGCCGCGCGGAACAGGGCGGCCTCCGTCGGGTCGCCGACCGGCTCGCCCGCGGCCCCGGCCGCCGCGTCGTTGTTCAAGGCCATGGCGTCGAGCAGGATTGGCCATAGTCCCTCGCGGCCGGGCGGTGGCGCGGAAACGGCCTCGCCCTCGACGCCGTAGGCCTCGACCCGCATCCGGTTCTGCGTCAGCGTCCCCGTCTTGTCGGCACAGATGAAGGACACCGAGCCCAGAGTCTCGACCGCGGGCAGCTGCCGTACCAGCGCATTCGTCCGGGCCATCCGGCGCGCGCCCAGGGCCAGCGCCACGGTCACTACGGCCGGCAAGGCCTCGGGAATCGCCGCGACCGCCAGGCTGATCGCGATCAGCAGCATCCGCAGCGGCTCTTCGCCCCGGAGCAGGCCGAGGCCGAGAATGAGCGCGCAGATGATCAGCGCCGCGACCGCGAGGCGCTGCCCCAGAACGGTCAGACGCTGCTGCAGCGGGGTCCGGGCGGCCGGCGCCTGGGCAATGAGCCGGGCGATCCGCCCCAACTCCGTTCCCATGCCGGTGGCCACGACGATCCCGCTCCCGCGCCCATGCGCGACGACCGTCCCCCGGTACGCCATGTTCGCCCGCTCGCCGAGCGGCGCGTCGGGATCCGTGAGCGGGGCGGGGATCTTGTCCACGGCGTGCGACTCGCCGGTCAGTGCCGCCTCCTCGATCCGGAGCTGGGCTGTCTCCACCAAGCGCAGGTCGGCCGGGACCAGGTTGCCGGCCTCTAGCAGCACGAGATCTCCGGGCACGAGGTGCGTGCCGGGGACCGCGATCGGCGCGTTCCCGCGCCGGGCCCTGACGGATGCCACCGCCAGGGCGCGCAACGCGATGATGGCCCGCTCCGCCCGGTATTCCTGTACGAATCCGAGCACCGCGTTCAGGATCAGGATGGCCCCGATGGCCACCGCGTCCTGCGGCTCGCCGATCACCCCTGCCAGCACCGCGGCGACCGCGAGGACGAGGACCATGAAATCGGAGAACTGGCCCAGCAGCATCCTGGCCGGGCTGCGCGGGCGCGCCTCGTCGATGGCGTTGGGCCCGTACCGGTCCAGTCGACCGGCGGCCTCGTCCGGCGCTAGCCCGAAGACGGAGGACGTGCCCAGCGCCGCCGCGACCTCGTCCGCGGAGCGGACGTGCCACGGCGCCGAGGGCTTGCCCACACCGTTCATGGATGGTGGGTCGTGGACACCTGTAGGAAAGGAACGACCGCGACGCTCATGGGAGCGCCGTGGAGCACTCCGCTCGACACCGAGCCTTGCCACCACCGCCGGAACCCCTCGCGGTGGTGGCTCCCGACCACGACGAGATCGGCGGCGCCCTCCTCGGCGACCGACACCAGGTGCTGGTCGAGCCGGCCAATGGCAGGACTCACCCGCAGGCGGACCGCAGCCCCGCCGAGCAGCTTCGTCGTCCGGGCCCGGAGCTCCTCCACCAGCGCCGCTTCGGTATCGGGGTAGAGGCTCAGACCCATTCCCGGTCCCGATCCGCCCGCCCGCCGGTTCTCCGGACCCGGAAGGACCAGACGGGCCACGACGAGGTCGAGCGGGCCCAAGGCGCAGAGCGAACCGGCCCAGGCGACGGCAGCGTCCGAGCTCGCGCCGGGCTCGCAGCCGGCCAGGATCCGGAGCGGACGCCCCCGGACGAGCCATTCCTCGAACGGCCGGTCGTCGCGGACGACGAGCACCGGCACGGGCGCCTCCCGGGCCGCCCGCTCGGCGCAGCTCCCGAGCAGCCAGCGGTCCATCGCCCGGTGCCCGACCGCCCCGAGCACGATGAGCCCGGCCTCGACCCGGGCCGCCTCCCGCACCAGGGCCTCGTCGGGCTCGCCCCAGAGGACGTCGTCGGTCACCTGGATGCCCAACTGCCGCAGGCGTCCCACCTCCTCCTCCAGCCGCGGGCGGTCACCCGGAGTCGGGGCGGCCCCCACCGCCGGCGGCCGCACCGCGTGCACCAGGTGGAGCCGCTGTCCGCCGGCCCGCGCCATCAGGCCCGCGACCGTGGCCGCGCGGGCGGCCAGCGGGGAGAAGTCTGTCCCGCAGAGGATGGTCATCGGAGCCCCTGCCCGGTCACCGCACGGTCCCGGAGATGCTCGGCACCTTGCACCCGAACAGCCCGAACCGCACGAGGATGCGCTCGAGCGGGCAGAAGCCGGTGAACGAGCTCTGGAGCAGGTTGACGCCCACGAACGCGGTGAACAGGAACCAGGCGGGGTGCACCCACCAGCCCAGCGCCAGTGAAACGAGCACGAAGATGCCCGCGAAGCGACGAACGATCATTTCGGTACGCATGGCTCTTTCCTTCCTCCCCTGGTTGGCGGAATCTAGTCCCGGTTGAGTTCCCAATAGAGCAGCGGGACCACGACCATCGTGAGCCCCGTCGCGACGATCGCTCCGCTGATGAGGGCGACGGCCAGGCCCTGGAAGATCGGGTCCAGCACCATGACCAGCCCGCCGACCACCACCGCCGCGGCGGTCAGCGCGATCGGCCGGAACCGCACCGCCCCCGCCTCGATCACCGCGTCGGGCAGGCCGAACCCGCGGGTCTCGGCCAACTGGATGAAGTCCACCAGCAGGATCGAGTTCCGCACGATGATCCCCGCCAGCGCAATCATGCCGATCATGGACGTCGCCGTGAAGAAGGCGCCCGTCGCGGCGTGGCCGGGCAGGATCCCGATCAGCGTGAGCGGAATCGGCGCCATGATGACCAGCGGCACGGTGAACGACTGGAACCAGCCGACCACGAGCACGTAGATGAGCAGCAGCACTGCCGCGAACGCGATGCCCAGATCGCGGACCACCTCGATGGTGATCTGCCACTCGCCGTCCCACTTGAGGGCGGTCTCGTCCAGCCGCGCCGGTTGAACCGCGTTGTACAGCCCGATGGGCTCGCCCCGCACCCGGACCGAGTCGAGCCGGCGGTCCATCGCCAGGATCGCGTAGACCGGCGACTCGATCGTGCCCGCCACGTCGCCGGTCACGTACACCACCGGCCGGAGGTCCCGCCGGAAGCGGGTCGGCTCCCGGACCGAGGTGTCCACCGAGACGAACCGGGCCAGGGGCTGCGGCCCCATGGCGGTCGGCACCGGCAGCGCGAGCAGTCCCTCGACCGACGAGCGGTCCGCCAGCGACAGACGGGGCACGATGGCCACCCCTTCCCGGGCGGCGGGCAACGCGGCCAGTCCGGACGTGGCCCCCGCCTCGGCGAGCATCACGGTCTCCGCGATGCCCTGGACACTGGCGCCCGCGGCGCCGGCCCGGTCCCGGTCCACCCGGAGTCCAATCCGCGGCTCGGGCGCCTCCACCGACCAGTCCACGTCCACGACGCCCGGCGTGGTCTCGAACACTCGCTTCACGGCCCGCGCCGTCTCCAGCCGCACGCTGTCGTTGGGCCCGTACACTTCGGCCACCAGCGTCGAGAGCACCGGCGGGCCCGGCGGGATCTCGGCGATCTTGGCGCTCGCGCCGTACCGGGCCGCGATCGAGTCGATGCCCGGCCGCACCGCCACGGCAATCGCGTGGCTCTGGCGCGACCGGTCCCCCTTGGGCACCAAATTCACCTGCAGGTCGGCGACGTTGGCGCCGCGCCGCAGGAAGTAGTGGCGGACCAGGCCGTTGAAGTTGAAGGGCGCCGCCGTGCCGGCGTACACCTCCGTGCTCCGCACCTCGGGCACCGTCCGCAGGTATCCGGCGATCTCGCTCCCGAGCGCGGCGGAGGTCTCCAGCGTGGCGCCCTCCGGAAGGTCCAGGATCACCTGGAACTCGCTCTTGTTGTCGAACGGCAGCATCTTCACCGTCACGACCTTGAGGGCGAGCAGTCCGACCGAGGCCGCCAGCAACACCATGATGGCGCCGTAAAACGCCCACCGCCGTTTCCCCTGCTCCATGAGGCCGCGCATCAAGCGCGCGTAGAACCGGCCGAAGCGGGACGCCCCCGCGCCGGGACCCGCCGCCCCCGGTCCTGCCCCATGTTCCGGCCCGGCCGGGACGTGGCCGCGCAGGAGCCGGAGCGCGAGATACGGCGTGACCACGAACGCCACGCCGAGCGACGCCAGCATCGCCACCGACGCGCCCACCGGAATCGGGCGCATGTACGGTCCCATGAGGCCGGAGACGAACGCCATGGGCAGGATCGCCGCGATGACCGTGAACGTGGCGAGAATGGTCGGATTGCCTACCTCGTCCACGCCCTCCACCGCGGCGTCCTCCGGCGTTTTCCCGCCCAGCGCCAGGTGCCGGTAGATGTTCTCCACGACGACGATGGCGTCGTCCACCAGGATGCCGATGGAGAAGATCAGGGCGAAGAGGGTGATCCGGTTGAGGGTGTAGCCCAGGGCGTAATAGGCGAAGAGGGTGAGCGCGAGCGTCACCGGCACGGCCACCAGGACGACGAGCGCTTCGCGCCACCCCAGGAACACGCCGATCAGCAGGGTGACGGAGAGCGTGGCAATGAGGAGGTGGAGGATCAGCTCGCTCGCCTTGTCGCTCGCGGTCTCGCCGTAGTTCCGGGTCACGTCCATCCGGATGCCGGCGGGAAGGAGCCGCCCCCGGGCGTCGTCCACCCGGGAGAGCACCGCGCGCGCCACGTCGGTCGCGTTCGCGCCGCGGCGCTTGGCGACGCTGATCGTCACCGCGGCCTCTGCGGCCGCGCCGCGCGGCGCGTGGGTCACGTAGGACGTGCGCTCGCCGAAGTCCTCGGTGACCCGGGCGATGCTGCGCAGGTACACCGGCGCGCCGCTCCGCGCCCCGACGACCACGCCCTCGACGTCGGCGGCGGTCCGGAGGGGCGCGCCGACCCGAACCAGGTAGGTCTCGTCCCCGCTCGCGAACTCGTCCGCCTGGCGCCGCACGTTGCCCGCCCGGAGCGCGCCCATCACCTCGCCCGGCGTGACGCCGGCGGCGGCGAGCCGGGCCGGATCGAGGGTCACGCGTATCTGCCGGGGCTCACCGCCCACCACGAAGGTTTCGGCCACGTCGGGCACGGTGCGAATCTCGTCTTCCACGTGCGTCGCCACGAGGCGGAGCTCGTCCGAGCCGTACTCGCGCGAGCTCAGCGTGAGCGTGAGGATGGGCACGTCGTCGATCGAGTGCGGCTTGACCAGCGGCGGCAGCGCGCCGGGCGGCGCCTGATCGGCGGCGGCAAGGAGCTTGGCGTGGACCTTCACCACGCTCCGGTCCTGATCCTCGCCCACCTTGAACCGGACCGTCACCAGCGCGTACCCGTCTCCCGCGGAGGAGTAGACGTGCTCGACCCCGGGGATCTCCCACATCCGGCGCTCCACCGGCCGCACCAGCAGGTTCTCGGTCTCACTCGGCGTGGCCCCCGGCATCGAAAGGAACACGTCGATCATGGGGACGGAGATCTGCGGCTCCTCCTCCCGGGGCGTCGCCAGCACGGCCAGCGCGCCCGCGGCAAGCGAGGCCACGGCGACGAGCGGGGTGAGCTTCGACTGGAGAAACGCCCGCGCGACCCGCCCGGAAATCCCGAGCTTCATCGGGCCGCCTCTTCCGGCGCGGCCACCAGCACCTGCTCGCCGGCGCGAAGCCCCGACAGGATCTCCACGTCCGCCCCGATCGGACGACCCACACGCACCCACCGGAGCTCCGCCGGCGCGCCCGAGACCACGCGCACGCCGGTCAGATCGCCTTCCCGCACCACCGCGCCCGCCGGCACGACGATCGCCCGCCGCGTCCCCTGGGGAACGAGCAGCACGGCCGCGCCGCCGCTCACGAGGGCGTTACCCGGGTTGGCCACCAGCGCGTTCACCGTGTAGAGCGCGCCGCCCGGCACCGGGACCGCGCCCTCGACCACGGCCTCGACCGGGTGGCCCTCGATGCTGGCCTCGATCCGCTGGCCGGCCCCGAGGCCCCGCGCCGTCGTCGGCGCGACGGTGACCGCGATCCGAAGGCGGGACCGATCCTCCACCTCGACGACCGGCGTTCCCGGCGCCACGAAGCTGCCCGGATCGACCGAGCGCCGGGTGACTACGCCGCCGAAAGGCGCCCGGATCTCCGCGTAGGCGCGGACGGCGCCCAGCTGGACCCGCGCGGCCCGCGCGGTCGCAAGGCCCGCTTCCGCTCTCGCGAGGCCGGTCTCGGTGGCCTCGAGCTGTACCTTGGTGGCCGCGCTGTCGGCGTAGAGCGCCCGGAAGCGCTCGGCGTTCACCGCGGCGTCGCGGTGCACCGCTTCCGCCTCCGCGATCCGCGCCTCGGCCTGGGCCTCCTGGGCGGCGAGGTCGCGAGCGTCGATCCGGGCGAGCAGCTCGCCTTCCTGCACGCGGTCGCCCTCGTGGACCCGCACGTCGGTCACGGCGCCCATGAGCCGGGTGGAGAGCACCGCCTGCCGAACCGGCTGAGCCACGCCCGCAGCCTCGAGCAGCGCTGGAATGGACGTGTCACGCGCCGCGACGGTGGCGCCGGCCGGCGCCGCCGGGCCCGGAGCCGCGCCCGTCTCCCGCTGCGCCTCCCGCCCGCAGGCGAGCGCCGCCGGCAACAGACCGGCGAGCAGCGCGATCCGGAAAGGCCTGTCAACGATCCAGCGCATCGAGCACCTCGAGGTCGAGTCCCAGAGCCTGCCGCCGCGCCGCGGCGGCGGCGATCACTTCATAACGAGCCTGCGAAAACGCGAGGCGCGACCGGGTCTCGGCCGCGGC
>Ga0187824_10000138_pt1 | contig 12763 bp, 7 predicted proteins | sample NC_wetland_sal_i_13_FD_132437 | JGI IMG/M metagenome (GOLD analysis project Ga0187824, IMG submission 132437) | Wetland sediment microbial communities from Neuse River Estuary, North Carolina, USA - SourceSoil_4 | ecosystem: Environmental > Aquatic > Freshwater > Wetlands > Sediment | place... | reverse complement strand
TTAGAGCGCGAGTATAGGAACGTGTCAGAAGCCTGGCGAGAGCCGCACAAAGGCAAGAAAACGACACCATCGAAGTAAGGCATTTCTCGAACTTCGAACCCGCTGTTCACGGCCCAGCGATTTCGGGCTTCAACTTCGTTGCGTAAGATCAGTGCTCGAGCGGAAGGCTTCGCCGAAGCTCCGAAAGTTCAAAATCGTTCGGAACGATTTATCACATACAGCATCGGCCAACGGTCGTGGCTGCCGGTCAGGAGTATTTTATTTTTCGCTACGCAGCGCTCCGCCATTCTGCGCGGCGAAATCGTCTCGGATCACCACGCCGCCCTTCATCACAAATTTGACGCGCTGCATTTCGCTGATATCCTGCAGCGGATCTCCGGAAACGGCGATGAGATCGGCAAACTTGCCGTTTTCAATTGTGCCAATGGTGTCTTCCTTGTGAATGATGTGAGCGTTGACCGTTGTCGCCATCCGCAAGGTGTATAGAGGTGTTGCGCCCCACTTAACGAAGATCGGAAACATCTCGCCCTGCACGCCGTGCGAGCAATTGCAGGCCGTGTTGTACACCCTGCCCGGCGGCGGTGCAGCTCCGCTGCCCCACCCGAGTTCAACGCCGGCGGCCAGCATTTTCTTCCAAGTTTGCTCGATTAGCCGCCAGCGGCTGTACGGGGCCCATTGCTTCAAGTCCCCGGGTTCATCCTGGCGGTGATCCAAAATTGTGGACGTGACGGGCAAATGTTTTTGGACCAGCATCTTGATGTCGTCGTCACTCGCTGCCGTGCCGTGCTGGATATCAGTGACTCCCGCTTCGATAGTAACTCTCAGCCCCTCGCCGCCGTACGTGTGTGTGGCTACGAACATACCCTGGCGGCTCGCTTCATCCACGATCGCTTTCATCTCATCCAGCGTCAGCGTGGGCACGTTCACCATTTCGCCGTTCGGCTTGAAGTAAAAACGTCCGGTCGTAGTAACTTTCACGTGATCTGCGCCGTAGTGTGCAAGCTCGCGCACAGCTGCGCGCATCGCGTTCGGCCCATCCGCCACTATGTCTGGTACCAGCGGCTTGAACTCGAGCGGGAAATAATCGTTGCTGGCCATCGTGGGATCCAAGAGCGGCCCCGCGGGTAGTAGGCGCGGCCCCGTAACCAGACCGCCCTCGATCGCCCGTTTCAACTCCACGTCGGCAAACCCTCCGCCATGCGATCCCTGGACGACCAAGGTCGTGTACCCTGCATTCAGGCTCGCCGTAGCCCAGTGATAAGCCACCATCATCTGGTGCTGCATATTTCCCACAGCATCGGTGAGGTGAACGTGGCCGTCAATTAATCCCGGCAGCACGGTAGCGCGGCTCAGGTCAATGACCCTGGCGCCGGCTGGAACGGTCACGCTCGCTGTGGGACCAACCTGCGTTATTTTCTCGCCCTGGATCAGGACGACCTGATTGGTGAGCATCTGGCCCGATTTAGGATCGAACAATCGCCCGGCGCGAACGGCGGTCGTTTCCGGCGCCTGCGCCTGGGACCATAGGACCGTGGCACAAAAAAGAACTCCTAAGAGTCCGAGAACAGTTCTCAAGTGTGATCCGCGTTGCATGACAAACCTCCCACAGCTTCTGAGTCTCGCAATCTATTTCCGCTCAATCGCGTCCGTTTACCGGTTTGAATTTTTGTATGCGCTCGCCCCAATCTGTCTCGGCAACATAAATGTTGCCCTTGGAGTCCACTGCCATCGTGTGGCCGTGATCGAACTCGCCGAGTTGATGCCCCGGCCGGCCGAAGCTTCCCAGAATTTTGCCCGTTGCATGGTCGAGAATGTCTATGGCCTCATTGCGGCCGTTTACGACATACATGAACTTTTGTTCCCGATCCGGAGAAAAGCCCACCCACCAGGCGGTGCCCCAACTATCGGGCATGTGTTCCGTTCCGTTGTGAATGTCGAAGTTTCTTTTGAAATTGCCCATTTTGTCGAAGACTTCGACGCGGTCGCCCTGGCGATCGCAAACGTAAACCAACCCGTCATTGCCGATTACCACGCAATGAACCACCTGCATGAACACTCCGCCGACGCCAGACTCCACTTCAGCCTTGGTGCCCTGCCTACCCCATTGGCGCAAAAACTGTCCCTTCTTGTCGAAAACGGCGATCCGAGAATTGCCATATCCATCAGCAACAAAGATGTCGCCATTGGCCGGATCCACGGCAATGCCCGATGGCAGGAAGAAACCGTTATGGCTGGAATTGAGCGCTCTGCCTTTAACCGTGCCATCGGAGGTGTCCACAGTGCCGCGGGTTCCAATGGTCATCAGCAGCTTTCCATCGTGGCTATATTTCTGGATTATGCCGTCCTCATTCCCCGCGACATATACATTGCCCTCGGAGTCGACGGTGCACCCGTGGATCGATTTCGGCACCGTATCTTTGGTACCAAATGAATTGACGACCTTACCTTCCGGATCGAACTCGATGATGGGCGGGGCCTGTTGAGCGGCGAGTAATTCTTTGTCGGTCAGATTTTGCCGATTCACAATGAAAACATTATCCTGGCCATCGACGCACACTCCGCCCACTTGGCCTGTGGTCCAATTGTTTGGCAATGGCTTGGGCCAGGATGGATCAACCTCAAACTTTGGAGCGCTGTTCTGTCCGTGGGCAATAGACGCCGCCGCAAACACCGTGGCAATAGCAAATAAGGCGAGGGTCACAGCGTAGAGGCCTTTTTGTTTTTTCCTTCGAGTCATTTCCTTCCTCCCATCGGGGGCCGCTCTGCTGCATGCGGGCTTAGCTATGGCCCGGAGCATCATTGACGCACAGTTCGGTTCGAGCGCGGATGGCCGCGGTCGAGAGTCCGCGAGATTTTTGCCCGTGGACTCTCTGAGTGAAGAATGCAACCAGGGTCTGTGGCAGCGGCTTAGGTTACCAAACGAACTTTAAGGCAAACTGAATTTCCCGGGACGGCGTGAGCGTCGCATACCGAGTCATCTGGCCTACACTGCCTCCCGTCGGCGACCCGTCAGAGCCAAAGATCGCGCTGTTGCCGTCGCCGCTGCCCGGTTGGGGTGGCACAAAGCTCGGCGTATTCAGTATGTTGAACATCTCAGTCCGGAATTGAATATTGAAGGCTTCTGAGATGCGCTTGACGGCGAAGTTTTTGATGATTGAGAAATCCAGGTTGACGAGATTCGGCCCGCGAATGCTATTGCGGCTTGCATTGCCCAGCAGATTTGCGCAAGTACCAGGGATGCCTCCGCTGTTGGTCTTTGGGTCAAAGCCAAATGGTTGGCATTGCGCAGCGATGGCTGGAGTCGCCTGAGGAAGAGTGAAGCAACTGGTGTTTATGTACGTGAGGTTGTTTTGTTTCCAGTTGGAATTGATGGGATTGCATCCAGCAACTACATTGGGGAGTCCAAACTGATCAGCGCCGGTGTTCCCAAGCCCCATAGGATCATCGCTGATGATCGGTGTCGTCGGAACGCCGTTGTTGACTGTGAAAATGCCTCCTAGTTCCCAGCCGCCTAGCGCTTGCTTGGCAAAGGCGTTCTGAGACTTGGGCGACGGAATATCCCACAAGCCATTGATGCTTATTGAGTTAGGAACATTAAAATCAGAGGGACCATAAAACGCCTTGGGGATGAAATAGATCGGCGAGTTAAGCCCATTCGCAAACGTATCCCCCGCGATTGTCTGTGAATCATCATCTAACGACTTCGAGAACGTATAAGCGAACTGCGCCTGGAATCCATGGCTGAACCGCTTCTCGAGGTTTACGGCTAGAGCATTGTAGTTGGATGAACCGTTCCAGTAGACGTAACGAATGACGCCCATAGCCTGGTTGACCTGCGCACTCGTTCCGCCGCCTGCGGCTGCAGTGCCTCCGGTGCGCCCGGCAACACAGGAAAGATAGCTAGGTCCCACACTAGGCTTGGCCGCAGGATAGCCACAGGGGAACAGGTAGCCCGCACCAGGGACGAGCGTGGGAACAGTCATGTTTCCGTCGTCCCCGCGCATGAGCAGGTGCACGCCATGGGAGCCTACGTACCCCACTGTAAGCGTCAGAGTAGGATCGAGCTGGCGTTGGATATTGAAATTCCACTGCATCATGTAGCTGCGCTTTGGATCGGGCTCAATTGTAGAGGCCGCCAAGCGGCTGGTCGTTGATCCCGCCAACAGAGTTTGTCCATTGCCGGCAGAAAACGCTCCCGGAACTGTGAGCGCTGGGTTCGCCGTAGCGGTCGTGCTCTTGAACACCATGAAAGGCGCGGCTTGGTTCTGCTGCAAGAGGAAATACCCTGGCAGCGGCAGCACGTCGTAAATACCGAGGCCGCCGCGCACCGAAGTTTTACCATTGCGGAACGGGTCCCAGGCGAACCCCAAGCGGGGTTCGAAGTCGTGGAGTGTAGGGTTCTTATAATACGGCCCGACACTGTCGCAAGTCGTGCCAGCCTGCGGCGTGATTCCAAACGCTGCAGCCGCGTCGAATTGCTTACCACATCGCATGTCCGAGGGGGCCGTGGCGCCTGCCGCTGGTAGAGGTGGGTTCGGGTCGAAAATACTTACCAAGCTTCCGAACTTTCCTTGAGCGTCGTTTAGCACAGTTGCCATTTCGTAGCGGAGACCTAGATTTACAGTCAGGTTCGATCGAGCACGCCAGTCGTCTTGAATGTACATTCCGAATATCGTCTGGCGCATTTCTCTAGGGGATATCGAATTTGGAAAGCCCGCCTCGAAGGAGATAGGGTTCGTCCCCGTCAGGAAGTCTGAAAGGCTACCAAACTTCCAACGGCCGCCAGGGTTCTGATAGGCGATAGGGTTGTAGAGTTCCCGCTCGACTCCTGCGCCAAATTTGACAGAGTGGCTACCATGGACCCAGCTGGCATCGTCATAGATTTGGTAGGAATTCCAGACGTGGAGGTAGTAAGAGCCAGAATTTACGCCGCCGAATTCGTCGGTAATTCCGTGAACCGAAAGGCGCGGCGCCGACTGATTCAGCATGCTGCCCAAGGCCAGGTCATCGCCCGGATGGGTCCCATCCGGGCGTGTTACTGCGTTGGTAGTAAATTGATTGATTACGTAGTCGCGGTTGTAACCTATGCGCGCGGAGTTCACCAGGCTGGAACCGAAAGTGTGGGTCTCTTCAATCGAGACGGTCTGTCGTCTGGTGTGCGAGTGCGTAAGGACGAGATCCATCACGTCCGGCTGCGTGTACTCGGCATTGTCGATCAGATAGGTTCCGAACAGGCTATCCTTGTCGCCAATCCTGTGATCGACGCGCACCGTACCGAAATTTTCGGGGACGGCCTGTATGCCGGAGAAAACGAATTTGCCTGTATCGCCACTAATCGCGGAATTGGCGTGTGGATACAACGCCAGCAAGGCTTTCGAGTATGGTGCCAGCGCGATCGGGCCAGACGCAAGCATTCCCGCACGAGCCGCGTCAGAGGGAACAGTCGCCACCGTCGTAATCCCTTTCGTCTGACGTAGCCCCTCGTAATCACCGAAGATAAACGTCCTATCCTTGATTAGGGGCCCGCCAGCGGAACCGCCGAATTGATTGCGCCGGAACGGAGGCTTTGGATTGCCGGCTCCCACGTTAAAGAAGTCGTTCGAGTCGAGCGCACTATTTCTGAGGAACTCGTAAGCGTCACCATGGAAAGTGTTCGTACCCGATTTGCTGATGGCGTTCACAACGCCGCCGGCCGACCGTCCATACTCGGCCGAAAAGCCACCGGTTAACACGGAGAACTCCTGAATAGCGTCGACGCCGAGGACTACGCCGAGCACGTCTCCGGGAGCAGCATTCGCGTAATCGACAACGCTAATGCCATCAATCCGATAGTTATTGAATGTCGTCCTTCCGCCGGAGATCGTGTATTCACTTCCGAAGCCACGGTTGCCGCGCGCGGAGGTGTCGTAGCTCATCTGGGTCTCGATTTTGGCTACGCCTGGCTGAAGAGTGGCAAGTTGAGTCCAGTCGCGCCCATTCAGCGGTAATTCGCGGACCGTCTGGGCTTCTACTTCGCCGCTGAGCGTTGAGGATGTGAGTTGGACGGCCGGCGCAGCCTCGGTTACCTGCACCTTTTGGGTGGTTTCCCCGATCTTCATCGGTATATTCAGTTGCTGTTGAGCGCCCACTGCTAGTTCTACGCCTGACTGAACTACGGTGCTGAAGCCTGCGGCCGTCGTCGTTATTTCATAAGCGCCCGGCAACAAATTAGGGATGGAGTAGAAGCCAGCGGAGTCCGTCGTGGCCGTTCGGGTGACGCCCGTTGCGGTATTCTTGGCGGACACCTGAGCGTTGGGAACGACAGCCCCAGAAGGATCGTTGACTGTGCCGGACAGAGTGGCTCCGGCGACCTGAGCGCGTGCCTGGCTGGCGAATAGCCCAAATACTGCTAAGACGATAGAAAGGAAGACCGAAAGGCGAGGCTCCCCCCGCAAGATTCTATGCACCATAGAACACCCCTCCGACTACCTGATTAACGTTCGACCGGTCACCGTCAACGGATCACCGCGATCGATCGTTTAAAATTGATAATGCCCGGGTCCCTAAGAAAAAACACACTAGCGCAATCGAGAAATCCTATGATCACCCAATATGCGTGGCGGTTTAGCATTGGAAGCGCTTCGATGTCAAGTCAAATCAATCGCGGGGACTTAGAGGTCGTACGGTCGGCGCGCAGGGGACGAAAGAAATCCCGCAGGAAAGGCAGAAATGTTCGTGATGCGCAGGGTCGAGCAGAGGCAACTTCGAGCCGTGGCTCGTCAGCGAGACGCAGTCTCCTTAGAAGGCACTCCCTGCCTCGAAGTCGGGGGCGGCGTGACGACCGCGGTCAATTTTCGGATCATTCCGTCAGACTTGCTCAAAATGTAGAGTTCACCGTCCCCGCCTAAAGCCATACGAGTGTCCGCGCGCCCGCCACGGTACGCGACGCCCTCAGGATCCATCTTGGCTTCAGGGTGGGCTGGATCTAGTGAGCGTGTGGTGGCCGCGGCGTTGCCCGGAAGCACATGGTCCGGGGCCGGCATTCCTCCTCTGCCCGCGTAAGTTTCAGCGATGATGTCAAACATCCGCCGCTTTGTTCCTTGGCTGGAGTTGTCCTTCGGACCTTTATAAATGATCTGCAACTCATGAATTTGCGCCTGCTGGTTGCGTTTTCCGCGAGCGGCAAGCATCTCCGCAAAATCGGCGTAGAAAATCCTGGCGGTGGTCATGTCGTTGAAAATATATTTCCCGCGAAGCTGCGGCATGAGCTTGCCGCGATAGACGAAACCGTTACTGATCGAATCTCCCTCGCGATGGCTGTACACGGCAACCGGGTATATCGGCGCAACCAGCTCCTTCAACCCTTCAACCTGCAGGAGATCGTCCTCCGGGAAAGGTACGGGCGGAGTCATGAGGCTGCCCGTCTTGCCCGCATCGTTTACAAAAAATTGTTCATTCCCCTCGCGCTCTGCATAACCGTAATTGCCGCCTTTGGTGATGAGGTTGACTTCTTCCCAATAATGCACACCGATATCATCTGCGATCAGGGCCTTGGACTCTACATCCCACTGCAACCGGTGAGGATTGCGGAAGCCATAGGCATAGATCTCACCCCGAGCGCTCGGCACCGATACAAATGGATTCGGATCGGACCCGCTGGAGGGAATTCTGTACCGGCCATTCGCGCTAAGCATGTCTTTCGGGCGCAAATTGATATCTGGAGTGATTCGCAGGATCTTGCCCACCAACGTGTCCAGCCGTTGCGGCAGATTGTGAGACGGGCCCGGCGTTTCTCCAGCCGCGCCATCGCCAATGGAGATGTAGAGATTGCCGTAATCCGCGTCGCTAGGCTTGGCTATAGGGTTAAAGATCAAGTCGGCCATGGGGTGATTGCGATCGTAGCCGGTGCGCAAGAGTTCGCGCGCGGTTCCTTCAAACGTATTGTTGCGAATATTCGTGTCCGTCCACTCGACGAGTACGGATTCCACATGCGCAGGTCCTGAGGGCGGATTCACCACCGGGGTCGTGGAGTATGCCTTGAGATTCAATGTCGAGAGGTGCGCATTCGTGGGGGTCGCGGAGCCCTCCACGTCAGGTTTTTCCGTGTGTACGGTGTAGAACTTGCCATTTTTCGCATAGGCGGGATCAAAGGCAAATGAAACGATGCCGGCCGTGTTGCCGATGTCGGAGGCGAACTTCGGGAAAATGTCCGCGAAATTGAGGTATGGCGTGAACTTCTTGCTGGCCTTATCCAGAATGTAGAGCGTGGAACTCTGATCGTCGACGAAAAACCGGGCATTCGCGAGCGGAGCATTTGCGGGCTCAGAGCGCAGCGAAGTGACGCGGCCCAATTGGGCTTTGTAGTCAATCGTGGGGGAAGTCGCTCCGCCGTGCGTGGGACTGGAAAGTGGCAGACTTGCGTAATCTTCCAGCATAACGGCTGTGCCGTCTTTGCCGACTTGGGAACGCGAAGGGTATTGCGCGAATAAGAACGCCGCGCTCGTGAATAAGGCGACCAGCAGCACGAACCCGAAAGGAAATCTCCCGGATCGTTGTCTTATCGTTTGTTCTCTGGCCATTGTGGCGGCACTCCTATTCTGTTCGTTTTGGCAGCGCCATTCGGAATTATGCGAACTTTATTATCTTGTGGCGTTTGAGTCAAAGTGTTGGGGCGGCGGCCGGGCAGCCCCTAAATATTGGTTACACTGCTGCCAGACAGTTCAGCGTCCGTATACAAGTACGCGAAAGTTTCCGGGCTTCGCCGTCGGCAAGGGATGCGGCTGCTTCTCAGTCGGAGCGGCCGGCGGATTAAAATCGGAAGTGCTCAGGAAAACCCGGTGCGTTTTTGGGTCCACCTGACAGGTCTTGGCTCCATACTCCGTCTTGACTGCTTCGACCTCGCTGAGCTTATCGGGCGAATCTTCATGATAAATGTGCAGCATGCCTTCGCGGGTTGAGACAAACAGCAGGCCCGTTCCGGGATCAAACGCATTCGCATCCACCCCCGCGGAAATTGGATATGACTGAACGACTTTTCCGTTGTCGGCATCCATCATGATCACGAACTGGGGACCTCTCCCCGCTGAGAACAGGCGCCGACTCTTCTGGTCTATGGCCATAGAGGTGGGCTGACCTTCTGGAGAAGTGGGCCAGCGTGACTTGATGGTATTCGTACGAGCATCAATCGCAACGACGTCATTCTTTTCCGGATTATTGTCGTAGAGCGTGCCTTTTCCGTCGACGGCTGGGAACTCAACCTTGCCAACCAGATCGATCGTCGTGATCACGGACTGTTTCTCCGGATCGATCACGGTCGAGTTATGGCTATCGCCGTTAAAGGTGAAGACGTGCTTGGAAACCGGCTCATAAATGATGGCGTCCGTATCGGGCTGGCCGGTAGAGACTTTGCCGGTCACCTTCAGAGTCTTCAAATCGAAAAAGACGACTTGCTGGACAGTAGCGCCCGGCCGCGAGTCGCCATCGGAGATGAAGCCTTTCCCAAGGTCCTTGGCGATGGCGATCCCGTGACTGCGCGATAAGCCTTCGATCTTACCCACTACCGAGTAATTGTCGGCATTAAGGACCACGACCTCTGAGCCATGCGACACGTACACCCGCCGCGCATCCGCATCGACCGTAATGTAATCATAATATTCATCGCCGCCCGGAGCTGCCGGCAATGAGATCGTCTTAAGCAGGTGATAACCTGCGGCCGCAGGCTTCGGTCGAGCCCATGAGCCTGCCAGAAAAGCAGTGCCAAAGAATGCAACTAGAATGCCTGCAGCAAAACGTCCCGAAGCCAATGGCCTCATGCATTCGCTCCTAGATAGTCTTTGCGAAACCCATGCGCCCCGATAGGCGCGCCGGGATTTCGCGCTCGTGATTCGCGCTTAGGTTATCGCACTCGATCCTTATGGGCAGCTTAAAATGCGCGTAACCACCGTTGGCAGGATAGCCATTCGCTATACAGTTCTGAATTGTCCCTGAAGGATTTCGCCCCGAAGCGGGGTCAGCTTGAACTGTGTCGCAGGTTTGTAGCTCTTGATTTTGCTCTCAACCCGAGCCTTCTCTTCGGGCTGGCTGTTCTCAGAACGCGGCTTATCCATGCGAATGCCGAGCGCCCGCTCAAATTGCTCCAAGTCCGCTCGCTGGCTTGGCGTGAAGAGTGTGGAGGCACAGCCACGCTTGCCCAACCGCCCCGTGCGCCCAACGCGATGGATGAAGCTCTCGGCTATTTGAGGCAGATCATAGTTGATGACGTGGACGATCTCCTCGACGTGGATACCCCGGGAAGCTATATCGGTTGCGACCAGCACGCGATAGCGGCCCTGCTGGAACCCGTTGAGCGCCGTCATACGTTGCGACTGTGAGCGGTTTCCGTGGATCGCCGCCGTTTCTAAGCCGTCGTGGTTTAGGGCCTTGGCCAGTCGGTCTGCCCCGCGCTTGGTCCGCACGAAGACCAGGCAGCGGCCGGTTTCCTTGAGCAATAGGCGGCGCAGCACTGCCAGCTTATGCTCAGGAACAACTTCAAAGGCTTGCAAGCGCACGTTCTCTGCTGGTTTCAGTGTGGACCCGAATGCAACACGTATCGGGTTCTTCATATAGTCTGCGACGAGGCGTGCCACGTCGCCTTCCAGCGTTGCGGAAAAGCACATCGTTTGGCGGTGCCTGGGTAGAACTGCCACAATGCGGCGAATGGCGGGAAGAAATCCCACATCGAGCATGCGGTCTGCTTCGTCGAGCACTAGCATCCGTAGCGCGCGGAAATCAATGTCCTTGCGCTCGAGGAAGTCCTCTAACCGGCCGGGCGTGGCCACCACGAGACGAGCTCCGCGACGCAGCGCGGCAAGCTGTGGGCCATCCGCCAGCCCTCCAACCACTACGGCCGCCGGGGGAAGTTGCCGGCCACGCAAAACGTCATATTGATTGGCCACTTGCATCGCGAGTTCACGCGTAGGCACGAGCACCAGCGCCGTAACTCCAGATATCTTTTCCCGTATGAGCTGTTCCATCACGGGAATGAGGAATGCCAGCGTCTTGCCGGTTCCGGTCTGCGCCGTCGCTAGCACATCTTGGCCTGTTATCGCGTGCGGGATCGTCGCCGCCTGCACAGGTGTGGGGGTCACGAAAGTTGCGTGCAACAACCGCTCTTTAACATACGATGAAATCTGTAATTCTGAAAAACTCTGCACTCTTTTGTCTTTTCTCTGGCCCGAACGATTGGAACGCGCACACGGATTTTCTAGTGTGGGTCGAACCGAGCATGAGCCAGTTTGAATTTAACTTACGCCTAAGATTTACGGAAAGAACCGCAGGCGGGCATTGTCAAGATCGACTCTTTAACCAACCGCACGACACAACCGTCGCATCAAGCGCTGATCCAATGTACCACATTAGACTCAGCCTTGCCGGGAATTGTGCGGAGGCAACTTTGGATGGAGAATATAACTCTCTTGCATTTATCGCCATACTCTAGGTCGTTTTACATGGCTGGCGAGGCCGACTGACTCTAGAGCACGAATCAAGTACCACCCGACTGCGGGTAGTGGTGTCTCGAAATAATCTCGTCAATCAGGCCATACTCTTTGGCCTGCTGAGCCGACATAATAAACTCGCGCTCCACGTCTTGTTCGATCTTCTCGATCGATTGCCCGCTATGGTCAGCCAGGAGCTGTTGATCACCGACCTCATTCTCAAGATCTCCTTCGCAAGATCTCCTTCGCAAGATCTCCTTCGCGTGGATCTCGGTATCGGTGGCCGGGCCCGACAGCCCAGAGCCAGTACAAGTAATTGAAAGCACGGCAGTAAGAATGGTGGAGGCGGGGGGAGTCGAACCCCCGTCCGAAAAGCGCTACGGCCCGAAGCCTACATGCTTATCGCATTCGATTTGGTTCGCCGGCTGCGCTTGGAACGCGCAAGACGCGCTGCCGACTAGTCCGATTAATCTCGCCGGAAAACCACGGACCGAGGTCCGCCGGCCAGCCTACTGTGTGACGCCTCGATCCAAGCCCGTAGGTGAAGCTTGGGGAAACGGGCTACGCTAGGTTTTTCTAGGCAGCCAAAGCCAACTCAGTGTTGGCAGTTCTAGTTTTTCCACCCGATTGCGGGCAGGTGGCGCCCGGCATGCCTTCGAGTCGCCACAGCTTCCGTCGAAACCGTGTCGCCCCCGTTGGATTGAGCTTAATTATACCACCTACACATGGGATTTTCGTCGCCGAGGCCCGCCTCTAAGGCTTAAGCAATCGCCAAATCCGACTAGCGCCTACCTCGCTACGTCCCTCTGCCGTCGCTGTTGACAACGGTTTTCCCGCCTCACAATAATGCATTTATGCTGGTATGCGGGTGGGGGCGTACATGAGTCGTGGCTCCCAAGACGTAGAAAAGGCCGTCTCTCGAACTCTGCGCGAAACGCTGAACACGCTTCAGCGCACGGCCGAAGACCTGAATCAGGCGCTGAATGACCTGGTCGCGGCCTGTGGCAGCACCCGCTCCACTAACGCCCTGCCGCCCATTTTGCGAGCGCAGACCGCCGCCGCATCCCTGGCTGCCTCTCTCGAAGTGCTCTCCCGATTCGTGGCTTCTTCGGCAAATAGCCCGGCCGCACGCGAAGTTGAGGAAGAAGACGCTACTGCCACCCCGGCCAGCGGTCGGTCCATAACCGAACGGCCATCACCGTCTGCGCCACGGAGCCGAAGCGAAACGCAAGCGGCAGCCCACCCACCCAATCTGGACACTCTGCCCGATGCAGACGACGACCTAGCCACAGTTCAGGAACCTGCTGCCA
>Ga0187824_10000137_pt1 | contig 12848 bp, 11 predicted proteins | sample NC_wetland_sal_i_13_FD_132437 | JGI IMG/M metagenome (GOLD analysis project Ga0187824, IMG submission 132437) | Wetland sediment microbial communities from Neuse River Estuary, North Carolina, USA - SourceSoil_4 | ecosystem: Environmental > Aquatic > Freshwater > Wetlands > Sediment | place... | reverse complement strand
CAGCGACAGCGCGTTCTTCGCTCGACATACGAAGTCCCACTTCGTGATGATCTGTGCCGTAAAGCCGAACGGGTTCTTCACGGCCACGCAGTACGGGATCGCGGACGCGTGTGCGATCACCGGCTGCTCGGCCACGTGGACCGGTTCGCAGAACTCGATCGTCAACGAGATGGTCTCGGCGTTCAACAGCGCCATCGCCGCCAAGGCGAACGGCGTCGGGGTCTGCCTGATCAACAACACCGCCTTCAACGCGCCCGTCGACACCGCGCTCAGTCACGGGATCCCCGTGATCGCGTACAACGCCGACGTGTCGCCGGGCGTCAAGAACAACCGGATGGCCTACGTCGGCCAGAACAACCTCACCGCGGGCGCCGCGGTCGGAGAGGCGATCCTGAAGCTCGGTGTCGGGAAGGGCGACCTGGTCGCCGGGATCATCGCGACCCCGGGGACCGGGAACATCCAGCCGCGGCTCGACGGTGCGAAGCCGGCCTTCGCGAAGGCCGGCGTCCAGTTCGTGGAGGTCGGCACCTCGGCGACCGAGGGCGCGCCAGAGTACAACAAGATCGCCGCGTGGTACGCCGGCCACAAGAACGTGAAGTTCATGATGGCGGTGGACAGCGGGGACAGCAACGCGGTCGCGGAGTTCATCCAGAAGAACCACCTGCAGGGCAAGGTGGGCGCGTCGGTCTGGGACGTCGGGTTGCCGGTCGTGCAGGGCATCCACGCCGGGTACGTGTCGGCCACGATCGACCAGCAGGCCTACCTGCAGGGCTTCGACACGATCATGCAGCTGTTCCTGTTCAACATCTCCGGTGGGCTGATGAAGCCGACGAACACGGACACGGGCCTCGGGATCGTCACCAAGGACAACGTCACGCCCTACCTGGAGAAGAACAGGTTCGAGGGCACGGCCGCAACGCAGAAGGTCCTGAAGCCGCCGGCGTCCATCGCGCACTAGTCTCGCGAGCGTGAAACCAGGCGCACCAACGCCTACCGCTGCCCCGGCGGCCGAGCCGCCGGGGCAGCACTATGAAGCCTGGTCGATGGGCCTTCGTGTGCTACGCCTGTTCGTCTACCAGCGCGAGCTGACGCCGATCGTGATCACGATCGGCCTGTTCGTGTACTTCACGATCAGGGCCGGCTCGACGTTTACCAGCGAGCTCAGTCTCAGCTCGGCCGCCGGCTACGCGGGACCGATCAGCGCGATCGCGGTCGGCGAGGTGCTGCTGCTCGTGCTCGCCGAGATCGACCTGTCGGCCGGCCAGGTCTTCCTTTTCGCGCCGTGGGTCATGTGGTGGCTGCACAACCTCGGACTGCCGGTGGCGCTCGCCATCGCCATCGCGCTCGCCGTCTGCTGCGGCGTCGGAGCGATCAACGGGCTGATCACGGTGCGCCTGAACGTGCCGTCCTTCGTCACGACGCTGGCGATGAACTTCGTCCTCTACGGGCTCGTGCTCATCTATTCGAACGACGCCGAGGCATCGCCGATCCCGCTGTCGACGTATGCCTCCGCGAGCGGGAAGGCAAGCGCCGGCGGCCAGATAATGGGAGCCTGGCTGTGGTCGGAGATCATCTGGGTGCTGGCTATCGCGATCCTCGGCACGGTGCTGCTCACGCGCACGCGCTTCGGTACGCGGGTCATCGCCACGGGCGGGAACCTGGTCGGGGCGGCCGAGGCGGGGGTGCCGGTCCGGCGCGTGAAGGTCTGGGCCTTCGTGATCTGCTCGTTCCTCTCCGGCCTCGTCGGGATCGTCGACGCGGTCAAGTACGGGAGCCTCGATCCGGGCAACTTCGGCGTCGACTTCATCCTCTACGCCATCGGCGCGTGCGTGATCGGCGGCACCGCGCTCACCGGCGGTCGCGGGACGGTGATCGGAGCCTTCATCGGGGCGATCCTGATCGGCATCCTCGAGGACGGGCTGACGCTGATCGGGGTCAGCACGAACGACTTCTACGTGTGGGTCGGCGTCGTGATCATCTTCGCGATGGCCCTGAATGCGCAGTTCGACCGGCTGATAGCACGCTCGAGGGCGACATGAGCGTCCAGCCCGCCGAGCCCGTGCCATCCGAGTCGGTGCTCGAGGTCCGCGGCGTGACCAAGCGCTTCGGTGCGCTCGTCGTCCTCCGCGGAGTCGACATGAACCTGCGCCAGGGCGAGGTGCTCGGGCTCGTCGGCGACAACGGCGCCGGCAAGAGCACGCTCGTCAAGATCCTGTGCGGGTTCCAGCAGCAGGACGGCGGCGAGGTGTTCGTCGGCGGCGAGCGCGTCAGCTTCCACTCGGTCGAGGCCGCCCGCGCGCACGGGATCGAGACCGTCTACCAGGATCTCGCGCTGATCCCGCAGCTCCCCGTCTACCAGAACCTGTTTCTGGGCCACGAGCTGACGAGGTTCGGCCCGCTCCGCATCCTCGACAAACGAGCGATGCGAAAGCTCTCGCGCCAGTACCTCGACGACATCAACGTGAACGTGCCGAGCGTCGAGGCCGAGGCCGAGCAGCTCTCCGGCGGACAGCGGCAGGCGGTCGCGGTCGCGCGAGCCGTGCGGGCGGCGCCGAAGATCCTGCTGCTCGACGAGCCGCTCGCGGCCATGGGCGCGCGCGAGTCGAGGCTGATCATCGACCTCGTCAAGGACCTCGCCTCGAGCGGCCGGGTCTCGATCATCGTCATCGACCACAACTACGCCCACCTCTTCGAGCTCTGCCACCGGCTCAACGTCCTGCAGGGGGGCCGCATCACCATCGACCAGGCGGTGCACGAGACCTCGCTCGAGAAGCTGACCGAGCTGATGGTCTCGAGCTATCGCCGGCAGCTCGAGGAGACCTCGAGCGATGGCGCCTGAGGTGCTCGGGCACCTCGAGGTCTGGCTCGTCACGGGGAGCCAGGAGATGTACGGGCAGGCGACGCTGCGCCAGGTCGAGACGCACGCACGAGAGGTCGCCGCCGGTCTCGACGCGCAGCAGGACATCCCCGTGCGCGTCGTGCACAAGGAAGTCGCGACGAGCGCGGACTCGATTCGCCGCGTCGTGCTCGAGGCGAACGCAACGGACGGGTGCATCGGCGTGATCGCATGGATGCACACGTTCTCGCCCGCGAAGATGTGGATCGCCGGCCTGCAGGCGCTGCAGAAGCCGCTGCTCCATCTCCACACGCAGTTCAACCGGGAGCTGCCGTGGTCGGAGATCGACATGGACTTCATGAACCTGAACCAGTCGGCGCACGGCGACCGTGAGTTCGGGTTCATGGAGACTCGGATGGGGCTGCGCAGAAAGACGGTCGTCGGGCACTGGAGCGACCCTGAGGTCGCGCGCCGCATCGGTGCGTGGGCTCGCGCGGCCTCCGGCTGGCACGCGCTGCAGCGGCTCGAGGTCGCGCGCTTCGGCGACAACATGCGCCAGGTCGCGGTCACCGAGGGCGACAAGGTCGAGGCGCAGCTGCGGCTCGGGGTGTCGGTCAACGGCTACGGCGTCGACGATCTCGCCCGCGCCGTGCACGAGGTCGCCGACGCCGACGTGGACGCACTGGTGCGCGAGTACGAGGACAGGTACGACGTTGTTCCGGCATTGCGCGAGGGCGGCGCGCAGCGTGCGTCGCTGCGCGATGCGGCGCGCATCGAGGCGGGGCTCCGCTCCTTCCTCGATGCGGGCGGCTTCAAGGCGTTCACGGACACGTTCGAGGATCTCGCGGACCTGCCGCAGCTGCCGGGGATCGGCGTCCAGCGGCTGATGGCGGACGGCTACGGGTTCGGCGGCGAGGGAGACTGGAAGACGGCGGCGCTCGTGCGCGCGGTGAAGGTCATGGGCGCCGGGGTCGACGGCGGCAGCTCGTTCATGGAGGACTACACGTACGACTTCACGCCGGGCGACGGGCGCGTGCTCGGCGCGCATATGCTCGAGGTGTGTCCGTCGATCGCGGACGGGCGGCCGTCATGCGAGATACACCCGCTCTCGATCGGCGGCCGCGGCGACCCCGTGCGGCTCGTCTTCACCGCGCGTGCCGGTCCTGCCGTCAACGTCGCGCTCGTGGACGTCGGCGACCGCCTCCGGCTGCTCGTGAACGAGGTCGAGGTGGTGCCTCCCGACGAGCCGCTTCCGAAGCTCCCCGTCGCGCGCGCGCTGTGGCGTCCGCGGCCGGATCTCGCGACCGCCGCCGAGGCGTGGCTCGTCGCGGGCGGCCCGCATCACACCGTGCTCAGCGACCAGATCGGAACGGAGACGCTGTCGGACTTCGCCGAGATCGCCGGGATCGAGCTCGTTCTCATCGATGCCGAGACACGCATGCGCGACTTCACGCACGCGCTGCGCTGGAACCAGGCGTACTTCCGGCTCGCGCAGGGGCTCTAGATGTTCGAGGAGCTCCGCGGGCGCGTCGTCGCCGCGAACGTCGCGCTCGTCGACGCCGGCCTCGTCGTCCTCACCTTCGGGAACGCGAGCGCCGCCGATCGCGAGGCCGGGGTGATGGCGATCAAGCCGAGCGGCGTCGCGTACGACGCGCTTCGGCGGGACGACGTCCCCGTCGTCGACCTCGCGACCGGCGCGGTCGTTTTCGGGGAGCGGCGACCATCGTCCGATACGCCGACGCACCTCGCCCTCTACCGCGCGTTCGCCGAGATCGGCGGCGTCGTGCACACCCATTCGCCGTACGCGACCGCGTGGGCGCAGGCGCAGCGCGAGCTGCCGTGCTTCGGCACGACGCACGCCGACCACTTCCACGGACCGGTGCTGGTGACGCGGCAGCTGACCGTAGAGGAGATCGAGGGCGACTACGAGGAGCGAACGGGTGCGGTGATCGTTGAGGCGTTCGCGGAACGCAGGCTCGACCCGCTCGAAGTGCCCGCAGCGCTCGTCGCGTCGCACGGGCCGTTCGTCTGGGGCGCCGACGTCGAGCACGCCGTCGAGAACGCGGTCGCGCTCGAGGCCGTGGCGGCGAGCGCGTACCGCTCCCTCCAGCTCTCTCCCGGGCTCGAAGGCATCTCGGCGGACCTGCTCGAGAAGCACTTCGCGCGCAAGCACGGTGACTCCGCCTATTACGGGCAGCCGACGTGAAGTCGCTGCGCCTGCATGCCGTCGGCGAGCTGCGGCTGCACGAGGAGCCCGACCCCGAGCCGCAGCCGGGGGAGGTGCTCGTCCGCGTCCGCGGCGTCGGGCTCTGCGGCTCCGACCGGCACTGGTTCCTCGAAGGCGGGATCGGCGATGCGGTACTGCGCGATCCGCTCGTCCTCGGGCACGAGTTCGCCGGCGTCGTCGTCGACGGCCCGCGCGCCGGCGAGCGCGTCGTCCTCGATCCGGCGGTGCCGTGTGGACGATGCGCGCTCTGTCTCGCAGGGCAGGGGCACCTCTGCGCCGACATGCGTTTCGCGGGGCACGGGTCGACGGACGGCGCGCTGCGGACGCTCGTCGCGTGGCCCGACCATCTCGTTCACGCGCTCCCGGACTCGGTGGCGGACGAGGCGGCGCCGCTGCTCGAGCCGCTCGGGGTCGCGTTGCACGCGGTCGAGCTCGGCGGAGCGGCTGCGGGGTCCACGGCCGCGGTGATCGGATGCGGCCCGCTCGGACTCCTGCTCGTGCAGGCGCTGCGTGCGGCAGGCCCGTCGGTGGAGCTCGCGACCGATCCGCTCGAGCACCGGGCCGCGGCTGCGCGTGAGCTCGGTGCGCACAGTTCCGATCCCGCCGGAGTCGAGGTGGACGTCGCGTACGAGGCGGCCGGCGACGACGAGGCGCTCGACACGGCGATTGCCGCGGTGAGGCCCGGCGGGCGCGTCGTGCTCGTCGGGATCCCCGACGGGGACCGGTCGTCGTTTCGCGCGGCCGCCGCGCGTCGCAAGGAGCTGGCGCTCGTCTTCTGCCGGCGGATGCGTGCGAGCGACCTGCCGCGTGCGATCCGGCTCGCCGGGGGCGGCGGCCTCGAGCTCGGTGCGCTCGTCACCGCCCGGTACGGGCTCGCAGAGGGGCCGCGCGCGTTCCGCGACCTCGTCGAGCGGCGGGGTCTGAAGGTGGTCGTGGAGCCGGCGAGATGACGCTCGCGCTGGGCGTCGACTTCGGCACCGAGTCGGCGCGCGCGCTCCTCGTCGACTGCGCCGACGGGCGCGAGGTCGGCACGAGCGTCGAGGCGTACGAGCACGGAGTGATCGATGCGCGGCTTCCCGCTCCCGACGAGGACGTCGAGCTCGAGCCGGACTGGGCGCTGCAGGATCCACGCGACTACGTCCGCAGCCTCCAGGCCGCGGTGAGGCGCCTGCTCGCCGACACCGGCGTGTCGCCGGACGAGGTGGCGGGCATCGGGATCGACTTCACCTCGTGCACGATGCTGCCGACCCTCGCCGACGGGACGCCGCTCTGCGAGCTCGACGATCTTCGCCGCGAGCCGCATGCGTGGGTGAAGTTGTGGAAGCATCACGCCGCGCAGCCAGAGGCGGACCGCATCAACGCCGTCGCGGCCGAGCGCGGCGAGCCGTGGCTGCCGCGCTACGGCGGCAGGATCTCGTCCGAGTGGTTCTTCGCGAAGGCGTTGCAGATCCTGGACGAGGCGCCCGAGGTGTACCAACGCTCCGCGCGGCTGATCGAGGCATGCGACTGGATCGTCTGGCAGCTCACCGGCGTCGAGAGTCGCAACGCGTGCACGGCCGGCTACAAGGCGATGTGGTCGAAGCGCGACGGATTCCCCGCGTCCGATTACTTCGCCGCACTCGACTCCCGCTTCGCGCACGTCGTCGACGAGAAGATGTCGCGGACGCTGCTGCCGCCCGGCACCCGGGCGGGCGTGCTGAGCGATCGTGCGGTCGCTTCGACGGGTCTGCGCGCGGGAACGCCCGTCGCGGTCGCGAACGTCGACTTCCACGGCTCGGTGCCGGCGGCGACGGTCACCGCGCCGGGAACGCTCGTGATGATCATGGGAACGAGCAACGGGCATCTCCTACTCGGCGAGGAGCTCGTGAACGTCGAGGGCATGTGCGGTGTCGTCGAGGACGGGATCGTCCCCGGCTACTTCGGCTACGAGGCCGGCCAGTCGGCGCTCGGCGACATCTATGCGTGGTTCACGAGGACCGTCGGCGCCACGCACGATGAGCTCGCCGCCGAAGCGGCGAAGCTGCGCCCCGGCGAGACGGGCCTGCTCGCGCTCGACTGGTGGAACGGCAACCGCTCCGTGCTCGTCGACGCAGACCTTCGCGGGCTGCTCGTCGGGATGACGCTCGCGACGAGTCCGTCTGACATCTATCGCGCGCTGATCGAGGCGACGGCATTCGGCACGCGCGTGATCGTCGAGGCGTTCGAGCGCGCGGGACTCCCGGTCGGCGCGATCGTCGCCTGCGGCGGCCTGCCCGAGCGCAACCCGTTCGCGATGCAGGTGTTCGCGGACGTCACCGGCCGCGAGATCGCGGTCGCGGGCTCGCGCCAGGCACCCGCGCTCGGCGCCGCGATGTTCGGCGCCGTCGCCGGGGGCACCTTCGACTCGATCAGCGATGCTTCGCGGTCGATGGCACATCTGAGCGGCACGAGCTACGCACCGCAGCTCGAGAATCGTGAGGCGTACGAGATCCTCTACGGCGAGTACGTGCGGCTCCACGATCTCTTCGGTCGCGGCGGCGACGACGTGATGCGCCGGTTGAAGCGTCTCCAGCTCGCGTCTGCGTGAGCGTCTTCGCTCCCGCGCGCGTCAACCTCATCGGAGAGCACACGGACTACTCCGGCGGGCTCGTGCTCCCGGTCGCGATCGATCTCGGTACGACCGTGGCGTGGCAGCCGCTCGACGGTCTCGTTCGCGTGCGCTCGCTCGCATTCGGCGACGTCGTCGAGATCGAGCTCGACGGCGGCGGGATTGCGGCCGGCTGGGGCCGGTACGTCGCCGCGGTCGTCGCGCTGCTTCACGAGCACGGGCGTCCCGGTGCGGGCATCGACGCGGTCGTGTCGTCGACGGTGCCGATCGGAAGCGGGCTGTCGTCGTCCGCCGCATTGACGGTGTCGGTCGCGCTCGCGCTCTGCCGCGCGGCGTCGTTCGAGATCGACCCGCTCCGCCTCGCGCGGCTCCTACAGGAGGCGGAGCGGCGGGCCGCCGGCGTTCCGTGCGGCCTGATGGACCCTGCGTGCGTCCTTCTCGCCCGCCGCGGCCACGCGCTCCTGCTCGACTGCGCCAGCGAGGAGTACCGGCACGTCCGGCTCCCGGACGGGATCTCGGTCGTCGTGGTCGACTCCGGCGTTCGCCACGCGCTCGAGCACTCGGGCTATGCGGAGCGACGCGCCGAGGTCGAGCGCGGCGAGCCGCGCCGCCTCCGTCACGTCGCATCGGAGAACGAGCGCGTCCGGCTTGTCGCCTCCGCGCTCGAGGCGGGTGACCTCGACGCGCTCGGCCCGCTCTTCCGCGCCGGCCACGACAGCCTTCGCGACGACTTCGAGGTCTCGACGCCGGAGCTCGACCTGCTCGTCGACCTCGCGTACGAGCACGGAGCGATCGCGGCGCGCATGACGGGCGGCGGGTTCGGCGGCTCGATCGTCGTCCTCGCCGATGCGGGCGCGGCGCACGCGCTCGCGGCCTCGATCGTCGCCGCGTACGACGACCGCACCGGACGCGAGGGCCGCTTCTTCGTCTGCGAGTCGGTCGACGGCGCGGCCGTCCGGCCGTGACGGCGTTCTGAGCGGCAAGGTCGCTGTCTCGTCCGGGCGGGCCTGGCGGCGCTGCGCAAGACGATCCGCTAGGCGGTTGCGATCGGCCGGAGAAGCTCTGATGGGCGCGTTGCGCCGACGAAGCCGAGCGCCGCGCTGAGCTTCGCCAGCGGTGCGAGCTTCACGACGTCGCCTGTGTGCGGCGCCTCGATGAGCTGGCCCTCGCCGATGTAGATGCCGACGTGGCCGGGCCCGTCGGCGCGCGGCTCGAAGAACACGAGGTCGCCGGCCTGGAGCTCGCTGGGATCGATGTGCGGCGTCGTGACGTATTGCGTCGCGGCGTAGTGCGTCAGCGTCAACCCGAGCTGCGCGTAGACGAACTTCACGAAGCCGGAGCAGTCGAACCCGGCCTGGGGATTGCTCCCGCCCCAGAGATACCGGACACCGAGATAGTGCTCGGCGACGGCGACGGCGTCCCAACCGACGGCATCGGTGGAGGCGGTGTTCAGCGGCGCGGGAAGCCGGACAGGCTGGAGCGCGGCCTGAAGCCGGCGGATCGCGGCGTTCAGGCCGGTGACGCGCGCGGCCGCCGCCGTCGCCGCGGTCTGCAACTTGCCCACGGCGTCCTCGTACGGGAAGGGATCGGTCGCAGCCGCCAGCTTCGATCGCGCGGCCCGGACCCGTATCGCGAGCGCGCGCTGCCTCTGCTGCGCCTGCGCAAGCGCGTGACGGTCGGCATCGAGCTGCCGCTCGATCGTCGCATGGAGCGACGGGTCGACGACGATGAAGCCCGGAGCCCCAGCCCGCGCGGCACCGGCCAAGACGGAAAGGACCGCGGCTGTCGAGAGGGTGACGAGGAGGCGCCGCACGGTGTCTTATCGGCGGAGAGCGCGCCTGCCTTGACTTCTGGGACGCGGAGTCCCTCCCCGCATCCGAACGATGCAAGCTCATCCGAATGGACGATTTCGCAACCACAACCGGGAGTGGTTCACGGTCAGCCCGCTTACAGCGTGTCGGGATCGCCGAAGCAGAGCGGGACAATGCTCGGCTCGATCGCGCTCACCTGGGACGCGAATCACGGCACACCGCTGAGGGCGGCGGTGTACGCGAGCGCAACGGCCGGACCCGTGCTCGAGCTCGACCTCGGCAACGTCGTTTACGGGCCCGTCGCGCCGTCCGACCTGCAAGCGACCTTCCCCACCAGCGCCACGGTCGTCGATCTCGGCTCCGTCGAGCATCTCACGACGACGCACGGGCCGTCCGCGAGCGGTCTGGGCGCGGTCGCCGCGGCTGCCGTTTTCAGCGTCGTGTCGCCGGACCGGCTTGCCGGTCTCGCGCGATCCGACTTCTCGCTTCGTGACGGCACCGTGATCGCTCGCTACGGCAACGGCGTCGACACGGTCGTCTTGATCGAGCGAAAGACGGTCCCGGAATCCGGCCGTGGCTTCCTCGACAACCTGCCGACGGTCACCGTCGGCGGGAGGACGGCGCACGAGTTGAGAACCGCGCTCGGCACAGCACTCATCTGGAATACCGGCGGCGTCACGTACGTTCTGACGGGCTCGCTCCCGCCCGCCGCACTCGAGAGCGCGCTACCGGCTGTCGGGTAGTCCGGCCGGCCCGAAGGGCGCCTTCTCCTCCGTTCGCGAAGCCCTCTGGCGGACTCGAACCGTTGCGAAGGGCCCTCCGACGGTTGCGAATTGGCTTGTTTTGAGCAGTTATCGGAGCGGGTCACGTTGCGACCGGTTGCGACCGCATCCGTCCCACCATTACGTTGGACGGGTGGTGTCGCCGGGACGTGCGACCATGATCCATCTCACCATCGCCTCCGAGGATGTCGACGCTCGAAACGAGCCTCGGCCAACACCTCACCGTCGGCCGGAGTCCCCAAGACCTTGCTGCATCTGAATCCGAGCGCTCCGCCCACGCGTGCGAACGACCGCTCGTGCGTTGCAGATCCGGGCCGTTTGGGATGCACGCTGTGAGCGCCGACGCAGTGATTGTGACGAGCGGCCTGTCGAAGGACTACGGCGTTGGGCGCGGTTTGTTCGGCCTCGACTTGGAGGTCGGCCGGGGGGAGGTATTCGGGTTTCTGGGCCCGAACGGTGCAGGCAAGTCCACGACGATGCGTTTGCTGCTCGATCTGATCAAGCCGACCTTCGGTTCGGCGCGCGTCCTCGGTCTGGACGCGGCCAGGGAGAGCCTCGAGATCCGCCGTCGCGTCGGGTTTCTGCCCGGCGACTGGACGCTGTACCCGAAGCTCACCGGCCGCGTCGTGCTCGACTACCTGGCGCAGCTTCGCGGCGGCGTTGACGAGCGGGTGCGCGACGCGCTCGTCGAGCGTTTCGACGTCGAGCTCGACCGGCCGATCCGTCAGCTCTCGACGGGCAACCGGCAGAAGCTCGGCCTTGTCCAGGCGTTCATGCACGAGCCGGAGGTGCTGATCCTCGACGAGCCTATCGCCGGCCTCGATCCCCTCGTGCAGCAGAGCTTTCACGCGTTACTCCGCGAGGTCAGCGCTCAGGGACGAACCGTCTTTCTGTCCTCGCACACCCTGTCGGAGGTCGAGCGTGTCACCGATCGTCTGGCGATTCTGCGTCAGGGTCGTCTGGTCGTCGTCGACTCGCTGGAGAATCTTCGCAAGGTCGCAGTGCAGCGGCTCGAGATCGAGTTTGCGGAGCCGATCGACGCCGACCAATTCCTCGCGCTCGCCGGAGTGAAAGAGGTGCAGGCGAACGGGCGCACAGTGACGATCGGGTTCGAGGGGTCCGCCGACCCCGTCGTAAAGGCCATCGCTGCCTATCAGGTGCTTTCGATTCGTCCTCGCGAGGACGACCTGGAGGACATCTTCCTTCGCTACTACCAGGAGTCTCCGGCGTGAGCTGGCCGGCGACCCGTATCACGCTCCGCCTGCGACGCACGGGCACGCTGTCGGCGGCGGTAGGGCTGATCGCAGTGATGGCCGCCGTCGGTGCGCTGTTCCCTGCTGTCGGACACACGATCGGCAAGCTCAACGTGCCGGCCGGCGTTGCCAACCTGCTCGGCGGTGCCGACTACGGCACGATCACCGGCTGGTTTCGGAGCGAGATCGCCGAGATCTACGGCCCGCTCGTGATCGCCGCTCTTGCGATCACGAGCGCGGCAGCTGCCACGGCCGGCGAGGAAGAGGACCGGATCCTCGCGCTCGTCCTCGCCCACCCGATCCGACGCTCACGCCTGGTCGCCGCCAAGGCGGCAGCGATCGCCCTGATCGTGTTTGTCATCGCCTTCGCAGTCTGGGTCGGCTTGATCGTCGGCGTCGCCGTCGGCGGCGGCGGCATCACGTTCGTGCACATGACCGCGCTCGCCGTCCAGCTCGGCTTCTTCGGGCTCGCCAGCGGGGCGGTCGCGTTGGCCCTCGGCGCCGGCACCGGCCGCCGCTCGCTCGCCGTGGGTGGTGCAGCGGCTGTCGCGATCCTCGGCTGGCTCATCAACAGCTTCGCGCCGCTGGTCACCGCCATCACCTGGCTCAAATACCTCACCCTGTTCTACTACTACGCCGGCTACGACCCACTCGCACGTGGCATTGGGTTCCCTGGGCTGACCGTCCTCGGACTCGTCACCCTCGCGCTCACCGCGACAGCCATCATCACATTCGAACGACGCGACCTGCGCGCCTAGAACACGAGCCGATCGGGCCGCGCATCCCCTGCAGCGAAGAACCGCTTTCAACGCGTCAGCTCGACCAGACCAGCGGTGACGCAAGTGGCGGAGCTCCCGGTCGAAGGGTAGACAGCGCCTTGGGGACGTAACGCTTGCGCGTCAGGCCCAACCCGGTGTGCGGCTCGCCTCCTCGATCCACGTGTGCAGCTCTGGCCGTTGAACATCGTCCAGGCTAGTCACCTTGAAATACCGGGTGCGGTCGGTGGTTCCAAGTGGCGGTGGCGAGTCGAAGTCTGCACCGCCGAGGAAGACGACATTCACCGAAACGTCGTAGGCGGCCAGCTCGATGATCCAGCCGAGTTCTGGCAGCCCGTAGTACGGCCTCTTCCACTTGACGGCGAAGTGAAGGCCCGGGACTGTCGCTCGGATCGACTCGTCCAACGCCTGGACGATGGGCTGCAGATGCGGCATCTGGCGCCGGAACCAATCGTCGATGTCGGAGTGGCTCGCGGATGGCTCTGGCGGCTTTCGCCGCACGTTTCCTTTGATCTCTTTAGGCATTCGTCGCGGCGGGGAGTTGCACGGTGACGCGGAGCCTGCCTTCGTCACGTG
>Ga0187824_10000136_pt1 | contig 12877 bp, 14 predicted proteins | sample NC_wetland_sal_i_13_FD_132437 | JGI IMG/M metagenome (GOLD analysis project Ga0187824, IMG submission 132437) | Wetland sediment microbial communities from Neuse River Estuary, North Carolina, USA - SourceSoil_4 | ecosystem: Environmental > Aquatic > Freshwater > Wetlands > Sediment | place... | reverse complement strand
ATTGCTTCACTGCGCGCCCGTAGCTCAGTTGGATAGAGCGTCTGCCTTCTAAGCAGAGGGTCGGGAGTTCGAATCTCCCCGGGCGCGCCACTTTCTTTCAGCTTTACATTCAGGAGGTTGGGGCGATAGCCTTCTGTCTATTTTAGAAGTGGTGCCCCATGTCCGATACAAAGTTCTGAAGTGTGTGGTTCACAAGCCGGACACTGATACACGAGTTGATGAACTGCGCTGGCAATATGATGTAACGGGGTACACAGTGAGATAGCAGGGATCGAGACTCTGGAGGGCACGAAATGCCAAATCGCGTTTGGGTTTCGATGTTTGGTTTGTCAGCTGCCATGTTAGCGCTTTTTGTTAGCGCATCCGCTCAGAACAACTCAAAGCCCACTTGGCCTGAGGTGGACTGGCGTAAGCCGCGAATAACAGCTCAGAATCAAAAGCCAGCTCCGCGGCGCAACATTGCCGGTTCTTGGAGCACGGCCGGGGGGCCGGACGCAGGAACTCAGGCAGGCGGCGTGCAGTTAAAGCCAAACAATGGGAAACCGGAGAATGCACTGCCATACACCGCCCATGCGCTGGAGGTGTACAAGACTCACAAGCCAACCGAGGGAGTCGACGCCGTCGCGCCGAAAGAACACAATGATCCCAGGAATTTCTGCGAGCCCCTGGGATTTCCGCGCTGGAATCATTACAGCCTCAGATTTACCCAAATCTTTCAGGACGAGGCGAAAATAGCGATGTTGTATCACTACGACAACCGATGGCGCATCATTTGGATCGACGGTCGCCCCCTCCCCAAATTGGTGGATGGCGGCGTGGAAATAGATGGCCAGGTGAGGGAACCGCGGTGGATGGGCTACTCCGTCGGCAAGTGGCTGGACGATTCCACTCTCGAAGTCCAAACGGTCGGAACCATGCCTGAAGACCGGGTTTGGCTCGATAATACCGGCAGGCCCATCAGTGATCAGGCTCGCATAACGGAAACGTTCCGCCGCTTGGACTATGACACTCTGGAATGGTCAGAGACGATCAACGATCCGATAATGTATAGTAAACCGTTCGATGCCCTGAAGATGGCGTTCAGGCTGCAAGATTCCCATGTCGAGGAAAACGAAAACATATGCTCGCCAAAAAACTACCAGCTCTATCTGGACGCCTTTGGCGATGACGCCAGCAAAAAGTGACAGTCGGGGAGCAGGAATCTGTCTTTGACATTGTTTTCAGAGCCGGGTATAGAGGAGAAGATGGAATCGCACAGCGGAGGATGCACCATGAGTAAGAAGCTCGTTATCGCCACTATAACCCTGGGGCTCTTGGTCTCGGTTCCTCTGTTTGCACATCACGGCAGCGCTTCGTACTCAACAGATAAGCAAGTTATCTTGAAGGGGACCGTCACGAGATGGCTTTACGCTAGCCCCCATCTTCTGCTAATGCTTGACGTGAAAGGTGAGAACGGCGAAGTAACGCACTGGGTTCTGGAGTCGCAGTCTCCGACGGTCATGTACCCCACTGGCTATCGGAAGGACTCTTTCAAACCCGGCGACGAAGTTACGGTCACAGCGAGCCAAGCCAGGAATGGGAAGCCAATCGGGCGCATCATCGAAGCCATAACTGCTGATGGCACGAAGTTGGGACGTCTACCTGCCGCTGCCTCGCAAGATCAACCAGATGTTTCTGTACCCGCTCACCAATAAGCAGACGGCGAGATTTAAGGCGCGGCACTTGGACTTTCGCCTTTGCAAAACGCGATTGCTCGCGTGCTAAGGCTCGCGTGCCTAAGAACGTAAAGGGAATTGGCTAGCGGCTGATCGGGCTTTCAGGGACGCGTCTGGACCAGGTGGTAATCGCATCCACATCCCCGGTGGCCATCGAAACGGCGCGGCCATCGTTCACGATCTGCTCGACAATTTCGGCCGGCGCACGGAATGTGACGCCTTGATTGTAGGCTCGCTCCAAGATCCCGAGCGCTTCAGAGTACCGCTGCTCGCGGAAATAGACGACGGCGAAGAGATTCAGCGCCATATCTTGCGACATACGAAGCTTATCCGCCCGTCCGTTCGGCTCGGTATTTGTAGCAGCCCGTCCGATCTGATCGTCGAAGATCGATACCGCCTTCTGCAGTGACTCTTCTGCCGATTTCCAGAGCTGCTGACCCATCTGCGCCATGGCAATCGATTCGAAATTAATCGCGTAATCGGAATCAACCGTTGCAGGCGAGATGGGGAGGTATTCGAAAAGCTTCTGGAACATATCTTCGGCTTCGTTGAAGCGCGTCATAGCTAGGTAGCAATTACCCAGTCCCCTGTAGCCGAGGAAAAGGAATTTTTTCCTGATTGCGTCCGACTGCGCCCGTTCGGCCATTGGGATGACAACTGAGCGGTACTTGTCGGCCGCTGACGCATAGTCGCCGTTCAAGTGAATTTTGACGACTTCCTGGTACACGTCGTTGATCTTGTCGTCGATTTGATTGGAACTGAGCCGTGTATCCAGCACCGAGTCTGGAGCAGGGATCCGGGTTCGAGAGTCGGTCTGATTTACAGAGACTGGAAGCTTGTTAGGCTTGACGGCCTGCGCAGGCGAAACTCCGCTGCTCAGACCAAGGAACGCCAGGAATGTTGCCGCGGAAATTCTCAGGCTGGTGGACAAATCCGCGCACCTCTAAGTTAAATGTGACGCTTTTTAAGTGCGTCGCTCACAACTTAGCATCCATGGCTTCAGAGAATAAGTACCGCGAAGTGCTGCGATGCTCTGATGAATAGCTGTCCTTACGTACAGGAGCACCATCGAAATTCGAGGCGCCCGGCCTTTTTGATCTATTGGTGAACGAACTTTGCCGTCCGGGTGTATGCTTTAGCGCAAATCTGTGACTTCATGAGCGGATACCTATGAATATAAGCAAATGGATCAGAATTTTCTCTCTGGCTGTGCTGTTGGGATTCTTCGTTGCATCGCTGGTTTTCTCACAAGCCTCGACGCCGACGTCTATCCCCAATGGTTTGCCCACCTGGGCCTACAACATCCCAGATAAGGATCAGCCCCCGATTCCGCCGCTAAAGGGAACGATCCATGTTGAGGGCAGCACGAAGGAATATGAGGCGTCGCAAGTGCGCAGCACCACGAATCCGCCCGATTGGTTTCCCGAGGAACACCCGCCGGCACCCGAGATCGTGAAAGGTCCCAATGCGCCTCCCGGTGCGGTGTGTGGCACGTGCCACCTCATGTCCGGTCAGGGCCATCCGGAATCCGCCGATATCGCCGGTCTTCCCGCCGAGTACATCGTGCGTCAGATGAAATATTTCAAGAGTGGCGCGCGAAAAGATGATGACCGGATGGGTCCAATAGCCAAGCATGTGTCTGATGAAGATGCGCGGCAGGCCGCGGAATATTTTGCGGCCATCAAGCCCATTTCGTGGGTGAAGGTCGTCGAAACTGGCACACCACCGAAAACGTATGTCAGCATTGACGCGCGCCATCGTGTTTTGGATCCCAGCGGCGGAACGGAGCCTGTCGGCCATCGCATCATCGAAACGCCAGTCGATCCTACGCAGACATCGATTCGCAATCCGCACTCCGCCTTTATCGCCTACGTTCCGCCCGGCAGCATTGCCAAAGGGGAAGCGCTGGTGAAAACCGGCGGCTCCGGCAAAACGATCCAATGCGCCATCTGCCATGGCGACGACCTGAAGGGCCTCGGTGAGGTGCCCAGACTCGCAGGTCTGCAGCCGGTGTATATCGCTCGCCAACTGATCTGCATGCAGAACGGGTCGAGCGCCGGCACGGCCGCGGCGCTGATGAAGAAAGTGGTTGCGAACCTCTCCGAGGACGACGTCATCTCGATCTCGGCCTATCTAGGCTCGCTACCGCCCCGTTGACACCGCGGCCCAAAAGCGTGCTTGGAAGGAGAAAACCTCATGCGGCATGCACGTAGGATTCATTTCGCACTGGGCCTCGCCATCATTGCCGCACTTGCGATTTTGGCAGAAGGAATTTTTGCCGAAGGCAACACCGATCCCAATGCGGCGCCGAATCCGTATCACGTGGATGAAGGTTGGGCCAAGCTGCCGCCGGGGCGTAAGTGGGGCGCGGCAATCGGCGTGGATATCGATCGCGACGGCAAGAGTGTTTGGGTTTTCGACCGCTGCGGCACGCCGGATGATTGCTCGGGGTCAAATCTCAACCCGATCCAGAAGTTCGACGCGTCGGGCAAACTCATTACCAGCTTTGGTGCCGGAATGTTCAATTACCCGCATGGTATTTTCGTGGATCGCCAAGACAATATTTGGGTTTGCGACGGCCGAGCCAAAAACGGCAAGGGCGAAACAGTCATGAAGTTCAGCCCAGAGGGAAAGCTTCTCATGACTTTGGGAAAGCCGGGCGTCGCCGGCGATGGGCCAGACACCTTCAACGGGCCCTCGGATGTTCTCGTTGCGCCGAATGGCAATATATTCGTAGCTGACGGGCACGGCGGCGATACCAACGCCCGGATTGTAAAGCTGACTAGAGACGGCAAATTCATCAAGGCCTGGGGCAAGAAAGGATCCGGGCCGGGCGAGTTCGATACCCCGCACGGGCTGGCAATGGATTCAGCTGGGTGGCTGTACGTGGCCGATCGGGGGAATAGTCGGATTCAGATGTTCGATCAAGATGGCAAGTTCCTGGGGCAATGGAGCCAGTTCGGGCGCCCGAGCGGCATCTTCATCGACAAGAACGATGTCATCTACGTCTCCGACTCCACCTCAACGGACAAAATCAATCCCGGATACAAGCAAGGCATCCGCATCGGGAAGGTCAAGGATGGCAAAGTCAGGGAGTTCATTCCGTGGGCGGAAGGAAACACGCTAGAAGCGGTTGCGGCGGACGACCAGGGGAATGTCTATGGCGGCTTCACCAATACCATGAATTTTCGCAGATTCGCGAAGAACTAAGGAGTGTTCGGCCTTCGCCGGTGGACGAAGTGCTTGCGGCGAGAATCGTGCCTCTTCCGCATTGACCGCCAAGTGGTGTAGCATCCTGCCAACCGCTACGCTGGTGCAGCGGTGGTCTTTAATGGCTGGCATCGTTCATTGGATGCCTTCGAGATCCAGCTTCAGGAATCACTTGGGCTCACATCACAATCAAGTTGTAGCGTTCGTGCTTGACGGCACAATAAAAAGGGGAATGAAGCCATGAAAACGAATCACAAACTGTTATTGGCAGTGCTGGCTGGCGTCGCCATGGGCGTCCTGGGCGCTATGGCCATTCATGCGCAGCAAGCGAAGACCGCGCCTGGGCCCGGCTACGTCATCGCGGAAGTCGATGTTCACGACGCGGCTACTTTCGCGAAATATGGTGCCAAGGTTCCAGACACTCTGAAGCCTTACAACGGCCATTACCTCGTTCGCGGCGGCAAGATTGAAGGCGTGGAGGGCCAAGCGCCCAAGGATCGCTTCGTGGTGATTGGTTTTGATAGCGTGGAAAAAGCGCGCGCCTGGGAAAACTCGCCGGAGTATGAGGCCATCAAGCCCATCCGGCATAGCTCAGCGACGAGCCGCGTCTTCATCGTTGAAGGCCTCGCCAAGTAGGCCTAAACCAGGCCCGAGGTAGGGAGAGCGTCGGTCTGGCGGCCGGCGTGACTCGCCGCCCAAGCGGATAAGTTGTATCGAACGCGTTCGCTACTTGCGCGAAAAGCTCACTCTCGTGTGAATTCTCAGTGGAGGAAAGCATGATCAAGCTAGTCCTTTCGACTCTGGCGTTGACTCTGGGGCTTCTCGCCATGTGGCCAGCAACTAGAGCACATGCCCAACTCGCCGACCCAGGTAGTGTGGGCGTAGCAATGGGGCACGTGCACGTCGCCGTGCAGGATATGGACGCGGCCAAGAAATTCTGGATCGCGGTGGGTGGCAAGCCGGGCGGCAAGCTGGGTGCCAACGAAGTGGTGAAATTCCCTGGCGTCCTGATCCTCATCCGAAAAGCTATGGATCCCACCGCCGGCACCGTAGGCTCGGTGGTGAACCACATCGGTTTCCTGGTGCCCAATGTGGCGGAGACCCGAGCAAAATGGCAGGCAGCGGGGCTGATGATGGAGCCTCCCAACCCCGCAAACGCCAAACAGATTTACGTGCACACGCCCGATGACCTGGTAAGAATCGAAATTCTCGAAGACGCCATGCAGAGCGTGCCCATCAAGTTTCATCACGTTCATTTCTTCGTGGCGGATTCCGGCGGCACGACCTCGGTATTGGCTATGCAGGCGTGGTACGCCAAGACGTTTGGCGCCAAGCCCGGCAAGCGCGGGCAATTCGACGCCGCGGACCTTCCTGGCGTGAACCTCACGTTTGCAAAATCCGATACTCCGACCGTAGGAACCAAAGGACGCGAACTCGACCACATTGGCTTCGAAATTAAGGACCTGCAGGCATTTTGCAAAAAGGCCGAAGCTGCTGGCATCAAATTCGATATGCCCTATACTCCGCGGCCGGATTTGGGCATTGCGCTCGCGTTTATTACGGATCCGTGGGGCACATACATCGAGCTCAACGAAGGCTTGGATAAGTTGTAACCGCTCGCTCCCATCAGCGGTCCAACTCATGGATAGTTTCCTCATCTCACGTCGATGGCTCGCTTAGGGTGCGAACGGGGGCGCATGGAATGCGAGGAATAGCTTATCGGCTAATGCTTGGCCTGTCGGGCGTGCTCGCTTTCGCGTCCTTTGCTGCAGCCCAAACGCGCAATGACGAACCGAATCGGCCCGGTAGCCGTACCCTGATTGAAAAGCTAAATGCCGAGGCCAAGCCTTCGACCCCCGCTCCCAAACATGATCTAAATGGCGCGTGGGCAGGTCCTGTTGACTCCGTTGGGCACAATTTCCCGCCGTTCACCCCACTGGGTGAGCAGCGCTTCAAACTCAATAAGCCCGAACCGATCTACCACCTGGCGAACACGAATGATCCGCTTACGACGTGCGATCCTCTGGGTTTTCCCCGCAATGTACTGAATGAAACAAGAGGAATGCGCTTCGCTCAGTTGCCGGACCGCATGATCGTGCTTCATCAATATCAAAGAGTGTGGCGCGAAGTCTGGACGGACGGACGACAGCTTCCTAAGAGCATCGACACCAAAGACGGAGCGCCTTCCCGCTGGTATGGCTATTCCGTGGGTCACTGGGACGGGGACTACACATTCGTCGTGGATACCGTCGGTATGGATGAAAGGACTTGGCTTGATAAGGCCGGTCATCCTCATACTGCGGACATGCGCGTGCAAGAACGCTACACGCGTGTGGATCACGATACTCTGCGCATGAGCGTTACGATCGACGATCCTAAAATCTACACAGCGCCGTTTGAAGAACTCACCGATGTGACTTTCAAATGGATTCCAAATCAAGAGCTTGAGGAGCAAATTTGCGTGCCGTCAGAAGGTATCGAATATATGAACATCATTGCACATCCCGGTCGGGATGCGAATCCCGCCAAATAAATCAATGTCCCAACTAATGCGAAGCGGCATGCGAGTGACCCCAGTCTTTTTCCTGGCCATCGTGTTGATCGGGCCTAAGGCCCGCGGCCAAACTGCCGGTCAAAAGCCGGCGCCACAATCCGCTCAGCAACGGCCCGCACAGAAAGAACTAATGGCCGAAGACGTGTATAAGAATATTCAAGTGCTCAAAGGAATTCCTGAAAACCAATTCCTCGCCACCATGGGCTTCTTTTCTGCGTCAATAGGCGAGAGTTGCGAATTCTGCCACGACGATGAAAGCAGTTGGGCGGGTTATGCCAAAGATAACGCGCATAAGCAAACCGCGCGCAAGATGGTGCTGATGATGAACGCCATCAATCAAAGCTATTTTGGCGGAAACCGCAAATTGACCTGCTACTCCTGCCACCGCGGCACCGATTTCCCTAAGGTCACTCCGAATCTGGCGGAACAGTACAGCGCGCCTGTCGTGGACGAGCCCGAAGTGATTACGGAGCAAGCTTCCGGGGAGCCGTCTGCAGATCAAATTCTGGACAAGTACATTCAGGCGCTTGGCGGCGCTCAACGCTTGGCCGCCATTACCAGCTTTACCGCTAAAGGCACTTACCAGGGCTATGCGGAACTCGAGAAAAGTCCCATCGAAATCGCGGCTAAAGCTCCTGGGCAACGCGTCACGATTATCCATACATCCAATGGTGATTGGACGACCACTTATGACGGCCGAACGGGTTGGGTAGCGGAGCCGGGAAGACCTGTGCCGCTGCTGGAACTGACGGGTCAGTTTTTGCAAGCGGCGAAGGTGGACGCCGACCTCTCTTTTCCGGCGCGCATCAAGCAGAGCTTTAGTCAGTGGCGTGTTGGTTATCCGACTACGATTAATGATCGCGAGGTCGAAGTCGTTCAGGGAACAAGCAGCGACAATTTCCCCGTGAAGCTATATTTCGATAAGCAATCGGGGCTGCTGCTGCGGCAAGTGCGTTACACGAATTCGCCGGTGGGGTTGAATCCGACGCAGGTTGACTATACGGATTATCGCGATGTCTCCGGCGTTAAAATGCCTTTCCGTTGGACCACCATCTGGACCGATGGGAGGGCCACCACCGAGCTGGGCGAAATCCAGGCGAATGCGCCAATTGATGCAGGGAAGTTCGCTAAGCCGGCTGCGCCTGCAGTAATAGCCAATCCCGCAGGCCGGTAGAGGGCTTAACTACTGCGTTCCCGCGATGGAAAATTTTGTTGCAGAGGTACCTGCAATATTAATACTCTTCGGGAGCAGCTCGCCCTGGACAAAGTTTTAGGCAGCGACTCTAAATCGTTGAAGGAGAAGGCATGAAGAAGCTACTGATGTTGGTTGTGACCCTTATGTTGGGAACCAGCTTGGCGCTCGCGCAGGCTGATACCAGCAAGTCTAGTGGTTCCGCCGAGAAGCCGGCCGCCACAAAGACGACCAAGAAGGCCGCCAAGAAGCCCGCCGCCAAGAAAGAAAAGGCAGCTAAGGCTAAGAAAGCGGACGCTTCGAAGTAAGTTGGCGAACTTGTTTTACCGAAAAGCGGCCCCGTATCGGGCCGCTTTTTCGTTTTAGGCCTATTTGGGACGTGCTTTGATGATTCCCGCCGTCGCCCTTTAGTATGTTGCGGTATGGTCCTTCGGCCCGGGAAGCTCTAAAACTTGGACCATGAAGGCAAGAACTCAGGCGAAACGTCAGGAAAAGCTACGGCACAGAGCAGAATCCATCCCTCAGGTTGAGGTAATTCCTGCGCCGACGGTTTTTTGGCACCCCTCGATTTCGTTGGAAAAGTTGATCTCCGATTTCGCCGAATACCAAGACTCGATCATCGTGAGCTAATTCGCCGCCGTTCTCAATCCTTGGGGTTTGTGGCGAAAATCGATAACTCAGGCGTAAAGCCGCGATCATCCATCTCCAGCACCGCTTTCACCATATAGGCGATATCTTCGGGGCGCAGCTTGGTGGGATTCTCTTTCTGTGGCAAGCCGGCTGTCGGGTAGAAATTTGTCACAACCTCGCTCGGATTGATCAGGAACACCCGAATGTTGTAGCGGCGCAATTCGGCCCGCCAACACTCGGTCATGCCGCGCAAGGCAAACTTGCTTCCATAATAGGCAGTGCCATTCGGAGCGCCGCGCAAGCTGGCAGTCGAGCTGATGTTCACGATGTTTCCGCGTTGCCGCGAGATGAAGTGCTTTGCTGCTTCCCGGCCCATAAGCATGGCGCCCGTCACGTTTGTCGCAAAAACAGATTGAAAACTCGCCAGATCGAATTCAGCTAAAGGCTTGAACACGCCAATACCCGCATTGTTTACTAAGATATCTAACTCGCCGAACTCTTTGAAAAACTCCCGGTAAGTCCGCTCCACATCGGCTTCCTTTGCCACATCTGCAACGATGGGCATAACTTTGAGGGCCTGAGCGGCCTCGGTCAGCCGGCCTTTGTCACGCCCGGTGATAGCTACGCGCGCTCCGCTCTGACACAGCGTTTGGGCGATGGCGCGTCCGATTCCGCTACTTCCGCCCGTGATCAAAGCCGCTGCATTTCGCAGGTCCATTTCTCCTCCGGAGATCTGTCTTTCGCAGAATAGCGAATGTTAGCATCCACGAAAATAGCGCATTCACATCGCGGCCATTACCGCGTATGTTGTCAACGTTTGATAACCGTGATTAGCACCCTTTTCTATTCTCGCCTGGGACCGATGACCGTTACCGGGCCTGAGGGCCACAACAGATGACGGCCGAAACGAGCCGCGTCGAAGCTTTTTCCGACGGCGTGTTTGCTATCGCTATCACTTTATTGATCCTCGAAATCAAGGTCCCGCCCGCGGGAAGCGGCGCATTACCTCGTGATTTGCTGAGGCAATGGCCCTCTTACTTTTCATTCCTCATCAGTTTTGCCTTCATAGGAATCATGTGGATCAATCATCACCGGCTTTTCACGCACATCGCCCGTTGCGATGACGCGCTTCTGATTTTGAATCTGCTGCTCCTGCTGGGCGTTGTCGTCGTTCCGTTCCCGACGGCTGTGCTGGCCACGCACTTAGGTCAGTCCGATCAGTTGACCGCACTCATTTTGTACAACTCGACTTATTTGTTTATCGCCGTCTTTTTCAATCTACTCTGGAGATATGCCTCCTCAGATAAGCGGCGCCTTCTGGCCAAGGACGTGAATTCGCCTTCCGTGCAGAGGATTTCTCGTCAATATGCTTTCGGCCCGATTCTTTACCTCGTATGCCTCGGTTTGTCATGGCTGAGCGCGGCTGCAAGTTTAGCCCTGAATTTCGCCCTGGCCTGCTTCTTCGCGATCCCTCCGCATGTTGTAGGCTCCGAGCGAGAATAACTGCCGCGACCACGGGCGGGCGAACCCAGTGGCTGCTACGATTAGAACAGGTTCTCTTATGACACGCTGCGCGCACAAACTCATCCCCTAAAGGCCAAACAGCCATCAGAATAGTGGAGCAAATGCGGACCGAGCATATCCGCCGGCACAATCATGGTTTGCGCCCTTCGGCGTTCTTCGGGGGGCTGCTTCTGATGTGCATTGTCTTTGTGTGCGGCCACGCACAGGGGCCAGCTCGGCCTGCGCCTCCTCCGCCTGAACCCCCGCCGCCGCAAAATATCCCCGAGCCAACCTTGCAAAGCGGTTACACCATTCAGAGGAGCGTGGATCTGGTCGTGCTTCACGTCTCCGTCACGGATGAGCACGGGCAGTTTGTGCCGGGACTCAAACAAGAAGATTTTCGCGTATACGAGGATGATTCCGAGCAGAAAATCTCGGTTTTGCGTCAGGAGGACGCGCCGGTCAGTATGGGCTTGCTGATCGATAATAGCGGCAGCATGGCCGATAAACTCGAAAAGGTGAATGCCGCGGCACTGACTTTCGTCAAGACGAGCAACCCTGAGGATGAAGTCTTTGTCGCTCATTTCAATGACAAATATTATTTCGACCGTGATTTCACGAATAACGTCGGCGAATTGAAAAAAGCCCTGGAACAGGCCGATCCTGACGGTAGCACGGCCCTTTATGACGCGACCTCTACCTCGCTGGATCGCCTTAAGAGGGGATATTTGGATAAAAAGGTACTTCTGATCGTGAGCGATGGCGAAGATAATTCCAGCCATCGAGATCTGGATGGCGCTTTGCAGGAAGCGCAAAGATCCAGCGCCCTGATCTATGCTGTCGGGTTGCTCAGAGAGGAAAAGCCGGAATCTGCCGAGCGTGACCGTCAGGCGCTTCTGGCATTGACTCGCGCTACAGGCGGCTCGGCACTCTTTCCAGAGAATTTGGAAGATGTGGAGTCCACCTGTACTCAGATTGCGCGTGACATCCGCCACCAGTACACCCTCGCCTACTATCCGACGAATACGCGCAAGGACGGCTCCTTTCGTTCTGTGCGCGTGCAGATTGTTCCTCCGCCGGGAGGCGGAAATATCTTCGCGCGAACCCGCACCGGCTATTTCGCCCAGCGAATGTCGTCAGGAAATTAGCCTCTGACCCCCGTCAAAATTTGGCCTGCGGAATCAGTGCAAAGCGGGCACGCTCATCATTGATCCATTGATTTATATTGACGTGCTATACTGCCGCTGCTCTCGACAGGCAATTTGAGTGTGTCATTGGAGGTTTAGAATGAAAAGCTTTGCCATGTTTGTCCTCGGCGTAATCGCTATATCAGTCCCCGCATTGGCTCAGGCGCAGGATGATGCCACCGCCAAGGCTGTTCTGGCCGCGCCGGCCAATCTGCGGGATACGGCTACAGTGATCAAATGGAAGCCAGACTTCACGTACGACACGCTGAAGAAGGGCACAAGCCGTCTCGTCTGTTATGACCGCTCGGGCTTTCCTGAGCAGGCGGCGTTCTCGGTTGAGTGCACCAGCGTCGGCAATCTGGATCGCGTGGCCCAGAATCTGAAGGCCGAAGCGCTTGGCGACAAGGCCAAGACCCAGGCCATGCTGGATGCTGAGGAGAAGGACGGAACCCGCGTGAAGCCCGAGTTTGGATCCGTGTGGTACCACATGATGGGTCCCGACCAGGAGCACGCACGCATGCACATGACCATCGCCGTCCCAGGCGCCACGACGCAATCTATGGGATTGCCCGACAAAGCCGGGCAGGGCACGGTGTGGATCATGAATGCGGGTACCACTACCGCACACCTCATGACTCCCGGCGAGTAGAAGGTTTACTCGGACTCACTGACCAGCTTTTGACATTGCTCCTCCTGCGAATACGAGAGGGCATCGCAAGTTGTCTGTCCTCGCATCGTACGGTGGGTGGCGCTGAAAGGTCGACCCGCTCTGGGCAGCTTAGACGTTCGCCCGGAACTAGAAGCCCATGAAGCACATAGCCCTGAGTTTTGGCTTAACTATTCTCGCCGTCGCGGCGCTCTCCGCGGCTCCGGCCAAGCAGAAGTT
>Ga0187824_10000135_pt1 | contig 12897 bp, 15 predicted proteins | sample NC_wetland_sal_i_13_FD_132437 | JGI IMG/M metagenome (GOLD analysis project Ga0187824, IMG submission 132437) | Wetland sediment microbial communities from Neuse River Estuary, North Carolina, USA - SourceSoil_4 | ecosystem: Environmental > Aquatic > Freshwater > Wetlands > Sediment | place... | reverse complement strand
TCGATCTTCTCGATCTTCGGCGAATGCAGCGGGAACGTGCGCTCCACGCCGACGCCGAACGACTGCTTGCGGACGGTGAAGGTTTCGCGCGCGCCGGATCCCTGCCGTTTGATGACGATGCCCTCGAAGACCTGCACGCGGCGGCGCTGGCCTTCGATCACCTGGAAGTGGACGCGCACGGTGTCTCCCGCCTTGAAGCGCGGCACCTTGCGCAGCTGGGCGCGTTCGATCGACTCGATGATCTTGCTCATGGCAGGGGCGGCCCGAAGACCGAGGGTGCAGATTAGCGGAACCTTAGGGCTTCTCGGGCGCGATGAGGTCCCGCAGAACGTCCTTCCCGCCCTGGAGGACGGGGTCTCCGTGGGAGACGAGGATCCGCTCGACCGGCAGGTCGAGCAGCGGCAGCAGGGACTTCACGAGCTGCTTCGTCGTCGCCCCCTCGAGCCAGTTCTCCGGGGCGAGCCGGAGCGGCTCCGAGGTCGCGTGCGGCTTGGCGCCCGCTCCGAGCAGGATGTCGCCGACGACGAGCGCCTTCTGCTGGGGCAGCCAGTAGACGACCTCCCCCTCGCGGGCGGTGTTGAACGCCTTGATCCCGCCCGGCAGCCCGGGATCCTTCTCGAAGGGGTCGGTGACGGCGACGCCGCGGTTCTTGAGCTTCCGGACGCCGCGCGTGTGGGCCCAGACGTGCTCGGCCCCGAGCTCGCCGCCCGTCCGTGCGTGCCAGAAGACGGTGAGGAGGACGTGCTGGGGCGACCGCACCTCCGGGGGCGGGTCGATCGGGTCGACGAGGACGAGCCCGTCGGGCGTGTCCACGGCGACGGAGCCGACCTCCTGCCGCCACTCCGGATGCCAGGCGGCCCAGCGCCGGAGACCCGGCGCGACCTGCTCCAGCCTGCCCATATCTAGCGGAATCCGATTCTGTTTGGCGGCCAGTACACGAAGAACACCGTCCCGATCAGGTTCTTTCGCGGGACTGACCCCCACTCCCGCGAGTCACACGACTGGGCGCGATTGTCTCCCATGAAGAAGTAGCTGCCTAGCGGAACCTTCCAACTGTGTCGGAAATGGGCGCTGTCGGCGAGGCGCCTGTCGGCCTGGATGTACGGCTCCTTGAGCTCGTAGAAGGAGTCTCCCCGCGGCGGCTCCATCCAGATGTTGCCCTTGCCGTCCTCCTTCAGGGTCTCGCCGGGGAGGCCGATCAGCCGCTTCACGAAGGTCCCGCCCGCGCCGCACTTGACGAGCGCGAGGGGCGGCGTCTCGAAGACGATGATCTGGCCCCGCTTCGGGCTCGACACGTCGAGGCAGACGCGGCAGGCGAGCACGCGGTCGCTGAAGGTGGCCTCGCAGCCGGGGGCCGGCTTCGCGCAGTGGAGCGTCGGCTCCATCGACGACGACGGGATCCGGTACGGGTTGACCACCCACGCCTTCAGCCCGAGGACGATGAGCACGGCGCCGGCGATGGTCATGACCCAGTCGAGCACCACCCGGTACGGGCGCGGGAGGTTCGGCAGGAGGCGGCCGAGCGGGTCCCTCATCGGACGTGCTCCCGCCGCCACGCCTCGATGCGCGCGTGGTCACCCGACAGGAGGACCTCGGGGACGCTCCAGCCGCGGAACTCGGGCGGGCGCGTGTAGTGCGGATACTCGAGGGCGCCGCCGAGCTCGGCGGAGAAGCTCTCGAGCTCGCCCGAGCCCTCGGCGAGCGCGCCCGGCAGGCGGCGCGCAACCGCGTCGAGCAGCACCATCGCCGGCAGCTCGCCGTTCGAGAGGACGTACGGGCCGATCGAGATCGCGTCGGTGCACAGATGCTCGACGATGCGCTCGTCGAAGCCCTCGAAGCGGGACGAGAGGAGCGTGACTTCGTCCTGCCCGGCGAGCTCCTCGACGACCGCCTGGGTCAGCGGCCGGCCCTGCGGCGTGAGCGCGACCACCCGCCGCGGGCGCCTCTCGCCGTAGACCGCGTCGAGCGCGGCGGCGACGACGTCGACGCGCAGCACCATCCCGGCGCCGCCGCCGTACGGCTCGTCGTCGACCTGGCCCGCGCGAAGCGGCGTCATGTCGCGGTAGTTGAAGAGCCGCAGGTCCAGCTCTCCGCCGAGGACGCCCGAGATCGGACGCTGCTCCGTGAGCCAGGCGAACGCGTGCGGGACGAGGGTGAAGACGTCGACTCTCATTCCGGATCCACGAAGCCTGGCGCGACCACGATCCGCCCACCCTCGACATCCACCGACCGCACGCAGGCTTCGACGAGCGGCAGGGACACGCCCGAGTCGAGCTCGAGCACGTCGTTGGCAGGGTAATCGAGGACGTCCGCGACGATCCCGAGGAACCGGCCGCCCTCCTCCTCCACCCGCAGGCCGACGAGCTCGAAGACGTAGTACTCGTCCTCGGGCAGGCGCGGGAGGCTCGCCCGGGGAACGGCCAGCTCGGCGCCGCGCTCGACCGGCCGGTCGAGCTTGATCACGGGCCGGTTGCCGCTGCCGTGGCGGGAGACGACGACGGTCGCCGGCTCGCCGGCCACGAGGAGCTCGGCGCCGACGGCGAAGACCTTCGCGCGCTCGCTCGGCCGCTCGACGAAGAAGGCGCCGTCGACCCCGTGCGGCCGGCCGACGCGCCCGACGGCGACGAGGTCAGAGTCCAAGCTCGGTGTACTTCGCGAGCGTCTCGGCGCGCGACCCCGGCTCCGGCGCGCCCTCGTAGGGCGTGAACCGATGGACGAGATCGAGCGTCCAGTACGCGCCGGGTTTCTCCTCGAACGGCGCGCCGACGCTGCCGGAGTTGACGACGCGCTTGCCCGCGATCGTGCGGTCGAACTGCATGTGCGTGTGCCCGCAGACGACGACCTCCGCGTCGACGTCCTCGAACAGGAACGCGACGTTCTCCTCCGGCGTGAGCTCGGTGAAGATGTCCATGTCGTTGCGCGGCGTCGCGTGGACGTACAGCACGCGGCCGATCTGCGCGGACGGCGGAAGCCCCCGGAGAAACGCGACCTGGTCGGCGCTCACGTGCTCCTCCGTCGTCAGCTCGCGATCGCAGTTGCCGCGCACCCAGACGACACGGTCGCCGAGGGCGCGCAGTCGCTCGAGCGTCTCCGCCGGCCGCGGACCGGCGAAGCACACGTCGCCGCCGACGACGATGGTCGCGTCGTCGGGGATCTCGGCGAGCACCGCTTCGAGCGCGGCGAGGTTGCCGTGGATGTCGTAGAGGGTGGCGATCGGTGGTCCGCCCTGTGACGGTTTCGCGTTCACTGCGCGCGAAAAGCGAGCGATGCAAGGACGCAGGGAGCGTGCGTAGCCGTAGCTACGGACGCGACCGAGGACGAAGCAGCGCGATGCTTTGCAGCCGCGGTGAACGCCCTAACTGTTGCTGGGCGGGCCACCTAACCGACGATCTCGAGCTGCAGCCGCCGCCCCGCGTTGGGGCCGCCGGCGCGCACGACCGCGCGCAGGGCGCGCGCGATCCGGCCCTGCCGTCCGATCACCTTGCCGACGTCGGCCTCGGCGACGTGCAGGCGGAGGACGAGCGACCCGTCGTCGCCCTCGACCTGCTCGACGCGCACGGCATCCGGCTCGTCGACGAGCCGCCGCGCCAGCTCGGCGAGCAGCTCCGCCATGCCTACGAGATGCCTTTGGCCTTGAGGAGCTTCGCGACCGGCTCCGTCGGCTGCGCGCCCTTCTGCAGCCACCCGCGCACCTTGTCCTCGTCCAGCTCGATGAGGGACGGCTCGGACTGCGGGTTGTACCGGCCGATGATCTCGATGAACTTGCCGTCGCGCGGGCTGCGCGAATCGGCGGCGACGACGCGGTAGATCGGGTTCTTCTTCGAGCCGACCCGCGTCAGCCTCAACTTCACTGCCATTACCTTCTCGCTTTCTTTCGCTTCTTCGTGGCGGACTTCCGCCGCGCTGGTTGTTGTCCCGGGATCTGCGGCATCTTGCCCGATCCCATCATCTTCATCATCTTCGCCATCTGCTTCCGGCCCTCGAGCAGCTGGTTCACCTGCGTGACCGTCGCGCCGCTGCCGGCCGCGATCCGCTTCCGCCGCGACCCGTCGATCACATGCGGGACGCGCCGCTCGTGCGGCGTCATCGAGAGGATGATCGCCTCGACGCGCGCGAGCTCCTTCTCGTTCACCTGGTCGAGCCCCTCGAGCTGCTTGCCCATCCCCGGGATCATCTTCAGGACGCCCTGGAGCGGACCCATGCGGCGAAGCATCTTGTAGCTCTTGAGGAAGTCGTCGAAGGTGAACTCGCCGGCCATCATGCGCCGCTCGAGCTCTTCCTTGTCGTCCGCGTCCACTGCGGCCTCGGCGCGCTCGATGAGCGTGAGCACGTCGCCCATGCCGAGGATGCGCGACGCCATCCGATCCGGGTGGAACCACTCGAGCGCGTCGAGCTTCTCGCCGACGGACGCGAGCTTGATCGGCCGGCCCGTGACCGCCTTCACCGACAGCGCCGCGCCGCCGCGCGCGTCGCCGTCGAGCTTCGTCATGACGACGCCGTCGAAGTCGATGCGCTCCTGGAACGCCTTCGCGACGTTCACCGCCTCCTGGCCGGTCATCGCGTCGAGAACGAGGAGGACGTTCGTCGGCTTCGCCTCGCGGCGGACGGCTGCAAGCTCGTCCATCAGCGCCTCGTCGACGTGGAGCCGGCCGGCGGTGTCGAGGATGACGACGTCGCGGCCGTCCGCCTTCGCGCGCTCGATGCCGTCGCGCACGGCCTTCACCGGATCGTCGCGCTCGTCGGCGTAGACCGGCACGCCGACCTGGTCGCCGAGCTGCTTCAGCTGGTCGATCGCGGCCGGCCGCTGCAGGTCGGCGGCGACGAGCGCCGGCTTGCGGCCGTCCTTCTGCAGCAGCAGCGCGAGCTTGCCGGCGGCGGTCGTCTTGCCCGAGCCCTGCAGGCCGGCGAGCAGGATCGTCGTCGGCGGCCGGGGACTGAACGCGAGCTGCGACGAGCCGGAGCCCATGAGGGCGGTCAGCTCCTCGTGGACGATCTTCACCACCTGCTGGCCGGGCGTCAGGCTCTTCGCCACGTCCTGGCCGAGCGCCCGCTCACGCACCTGCGCGACGAACCCGCGGACGACCTCGAGGTTGACGTCGGCCTCCAGGAGGGCCAGGCGCACCTCGCGCATCGCGCGCGAGACGGCCTCCTCGTCGAGGACGCCGCGGCCGCGGAGGTCGCCGAGAGCCTTTTGGAGCTTGTCGGAGAGCGCGTCGAACACGAGGGGGTCAGGGTACCGGGATAGGACTGAGGGCCCTGTCACGTATTCCCGGCAGATGGAGCTCGGCGCGATCTTCGACCGCCACTGGCCCCGCGTCTGGCGCGCCGCCTACGCCGTCTGCGGCGACCGGGAGCTCGCGAGCGACGCCGCCCAGGACGCGTTCGTGCGGGCCGGGGCGGCGCTGCACCGCTTCGACCGCAGCCGGCCCATCGAGCCCTGGCTCGTCCGGATCGCGGTCAACCGGGCGATCGACCTCGTCCGAGCCCGCCGCCGCGAGGTCGGCGAGGATGCGCTGCCGGAGCCGTTCTCGTTCGACCCGCCGCTGCCGGACGAGGAGCTCGGAGAGGCGCTCCGCCGCCTCGGGCCGGACCGGCGGGCCGTGATCGCACTCCACTACTGGCTCGACTACACCACCCCCGAGATCGCGGAGATCCTCGGCGTCCCCCTCGGGACGGTCAACTCGCGGCTCGCCCGCGCGCTCCGCGACCTGCGGCTCGAACTGGAGGCACGCAATGTCTGACGATCTCGAACGCCGTCTGCGCGAGGCGGGCCACCGACTCCCGGGCCCCACCGATCTCGAGACCCGGCGCGCACGCACCCGTCTGCTCGCATCCCGGCGGCGGCCACGCCTGCTGCCGGTGCTCGCCGCCGCCGCGATCGCCGCCTGTGCGTTCGGCGTCGGCTACGCCGTGGCGTCCGGCGGCACGCCGAAGACGAAGCTGATCGTGAAGCCGATGCCTGCGAGGCTCGATGCGGGGCCCGGGTTCCTTCCGGCACCCGACTGGCAGACGACGAGCTCCGGGAACCGCGCGACTGCGACGAGCAGCACCGGCGTCCGCATCGAGGCGACGTTCGTTCCCGCGTCGCAGCGGCCGGGTCTGCCGCAGGCGATCCTGCCGTTCCGGCTGCCCGGCGGCGGGAACGTGCGTCACTTCGCGGTGCACATCGGGGCGTATGCCGTCGACGTGACGGTCACGCTCAAGGGACGCCTGACGCGCGTCGAGGAGGCCGTCGCGCGGCTCGAGCTCGGCCGCCTGGTCGTTCCCTCGTGCCCGGCGGCGCAGCGGACGACCGCGGACGGAGCGTCGCGGTACGTCCTCGGGTGGCTGCCGACGCACTACGCCGGCAACGCGAGCGACCTCGCCGGCGCGCACACGTCGACCACCCTAGGCCGCCGGATGCTGCGCTACCGAGAAGCCGTCGCGGACTGCGGCGTGCGGGTCGCGAACCGCTCCGTCGAGGTGGACGTGACGCTCCCGCGCGTCGCGAAGGTGAGCGCGAGCTTGTCCCAGTTGGCGTACTTCGTCGCGAGGATCGGGGGCGGCTGGACCGTCTGGGAGCGCGTGCACTGAAACGAAAAGGGCGACGCCCCGACCCCGCGGGGCGCCGCCCTTTCGCCGGAGGAACCGTTACGCCACGGTCCTGCTGCCGCCGCCGGAGGCGGGGAGCTCGGCCCGGCCGTTCCCGCCGAGCGTGTCCGTGACGATCCGGACTCCCTGCGACCGCAGGGACTTCGCATGCCGCGCCGTCGCGACCGACCGCGAGTGCGGGCCTGCCGCCTTGGCGGTGCGGGCTCCCGCGACGGCGAACGACGCTGCGATCGCGATTGCGACGAAGAGCCTGAACAGATGCTGCTTGCCGAACATGGTGTCCTCCTCCGATCGATTTCGACCATTGGACGCGGAGGCGGCAAAGCCGGACCTAAGGCTTGGTAAAGCGAAAAGCCGGTGCTAGCGTCGAACGGGGAAGGCCGCGATGGACATCCGCATCCTCGGCCCGCTCGAGGTGCTCGTTGACGGAAGGGCCCTCGAGCTCGGCGGCGCCAAGCAGCGCGCCGTTCTCGTCCTGCTGGCGCTGAACGCCAACCGCCCGGTGTCCGTCGACCGCCTCGCCGCCGCCCTCTGGGAGGACGAGCCGCCCGAGTCGGCGCGGAAGGCGATCCAGGTGTACGTCTCCAACCTGCGCAAGTCACTCGGGAAGGACCGCGTCCTGACCAAGGGCGACGGATACCTCCTCCAAGCCGACGACGACGAGGTCGACGCCTCCCGGTTCACGCGTCTGCGCGAGGCGGGCGACCTCGACGGCGCGCTCCGGCTCTGGCGGGGCGAGCCCGTTCCCGATCTCGACGACCGCAGCGAGGCCCGCCGCCTCGAGGAGATGTACGTCGCCTGCCTCGAGGAGCGCATCGAACGCGACCTCGCCGCCGGCCGCCATGCCGAGGTCGTCGGCGAGCTCGAGGCGCTCGTCGGCGCGCATCCGCTTCGCGAGCGCCTGCGCGCGCAGCTGATGCTCGCGCTCTACCGCAGCGGCCGCCAGGCGGAGGCTCTCGAGGCGTACCGCGCAGCGCGTGACGTGTTCATGGACGAGCTCGGGATCGAGCCCGGCCGCGAGCTGCGCGACGTGCACCAGCAGGTGCTCCGGCAGGACCCCGCGCTCGATCTCGCGCCGCGCGCGGCTCCTCCTCCGCCGCCGCCTGCGCCCGTCTCCACGGCGATGATGCGCAAGACCGTCACCGTTCTCTTCTGCGACCTCGCGGACTCGACGCAGCTCGGCGAGCGCCTCGACCCCGAGGCGCTGCGGACGGTGATGAGCAGGTGGTACGACGCGATGCGCGCGCCGATCGAGCGCGCCGGCGGAACGGTCGAGAAGTTCGTCGGCGACGCGGTGATGGCGGTCTTCGGCGTCCCCGCCGTGCACGAGGACGACGCGTTCCGCGCCGTTCGCGCGGCGGCCGAGATGCGCGACGCCGCGACGGGCCTCGGCCTCGACGTGCGCATCGGCGTCAACACGGGCGAGGTCGTCACCGGAGACGCCAGGACGACGCTCGTCACCGGCGACGCCGTCAACACGGCGAAGCGGCTGGAGGAAGCGGCCTCGCCGGGCGAGATCCTCATGGGTGCGGCGACCCGGCGGCTCGTCGCGCATGCGACCGAGCTCGAAGCCGTCGGCGGCGTCTCCGCGAAGGGCAAGCGCACGCCGGTCGAGGCGTGGCGCGTCCTCGCGACGATCGCGGACGCGACGGCGTTTCCGCGGCGACTCGACGTCCCGCTCGTCGGGCGGATGCGCGAGCTCGCGTCGCTCGAAGCGGCGCTCGAGGCCGCGACGGCGGAGCGGGCGTGCCGGCTCGCGACCGTCATCGGGCCCGCCGGCGTCGGCAAGTCGAGGCTCGCGCAGGAGTTCGTCGCATGCGCGAATGCCGACGTGCTCACTGCGCGCTGCGCACCGTACGGCGACGGCATCACGTTCCTGCCGCTGCGCGACCTGCTCGGCGAGGAGCCCGGCGGCACGAACGACGAGATCTTCTGGGCCGTGCGCACGCAGCTGGAGGCGCGCGCGCGGATGCGCCCCCTCGTCGTCTGCATCGAGGACGTGCACTGGGCGCAGCCCGCGTTCCTCGACCTGCTCGAGTACGTGCACGGCTGGGCGCGCGACGCTCCGATCCTGCTGCTCTGCCTCGCGCGCCCCGAGCTGTACGACGTGCGCCCGCGCTGGCCCGGGTCGGCGGTTGCGCTGGACCCCTTGACGCGGGAGGAGTCGACGACGCTCCTCGACGAGCTCGACGTGCCCGCCGACGCGCGTCTGCGGATCGCCGACGCGGCGGAGGGGAACCCGCTCTTCCTCGAGCAGATGGCGATGCTCGCGGACGAGGCGGCCGCCGAGATGCCGCCGACGATCCACGCGTTGCTGACGGCGCGCCTCGACCGGCTGGAGGCGTTCGAGCAGTCCGTGCTCCAGCGCGCTGCGGTCGTCGGCAAGGACTTCTCGCGCAACGCGGTCGCCGAGCTCTCGCCCGCGGACGAACGCGCCGAGGTCGCGGCAACGCTGCTCGCGCTCACGCGCAAGGAGCTCGTCCGTCCGGAGCATTCGGGGTCCGCCGACGAGGACGGGTTCCGCTTCCGCCACGCGCTCATCCGCGACGCCGCCTACGCGGAGGTGCCGAAGCGCGTCCGGGCCGAGCTGCACGAGCGTTTTGCCGACTGGCTCGCGACCCGCGATGCGGCGCCGGAGCTCGTCGGCTACCACCTCGAGCAGGCGTACCGAAGCGGTGCCGAGCTGGGGACGCCGGATCCCGGGCTCGCGACGCGGGCGTTCGACCTGCTCGCGACCGCCGGCAGGCGTGCGTACGCGCGCGACGACGTGAAGGCCGCGGTCAACCTCCTGCAGCGCGCGGCGACCCTCGTCGGCGACGACGCGGAGGTGCTGATCACGCTCGGGAGGGCGTACATGAGCTCCGGCGACTTCGCGCACGGCCGCGAGGCGCTGGTGCGGGCGCGCGCCGCGGCGGCCGGCGACAAGCGTCTCGAGATCCACGCCGACATCGAGATCGGCTTCCACGACGCGCTGACCGGCTCCACCACGTCCACGACGGCGATCGTCGAGCTCGCACGCGGTGCGATTCCCACGCTGCTCGAGCTCGGCGACGACGCGGGGCTCTCGCGTGCGTGGCAGCTGGTCACGGACGCCGACGCCGGCGTTCGCTGGGGGGAGCGGACCGAGGCGCTCGAGCGCGCGCTCCACTACGCGGAGCGTGCCGGCGACCGCCGGCAGCGGTCGAGCCTCGTCGCGCTCCTCGCCCAGGCGATCCACTACGGCCCGACGCCGGTGGACGCGGCGATCGCGCGCTGCGGCGAGCTCCTCCGGGAGGCGGGGGACGACCGGGCCCTGACCGCCGCGCTCGCGAGCACGCTCGGCGGACTCACTGCGATGCGCGGCGACTTCGACCGCGCGCGCGCCCTGTGGTCGCAGTCGCGTGATCTCTACGAGGAGCTCGGCCTCCAGCATCGCCGGGCCGCCCGCTCTCTCGTCCCGGCCACGATCGAGCTGCTCGCGGGCGACCCGCAGGCGGCCGAGCGAGAGCTGCGGTACGGCTACGACACGCTCGCCGCGATGGGAGAGAAATGGGTGCGCGCGACGATCGCCGCCTACCTGGCCGCAGTGCTCGCGGAGCTGGAGCGCAACGACGAGGCGATCGAGCTCACGCGCGAGAGCGAGGCGAACTCGAGCGACGACGACGCCGTCACCCAGGTGGTCTGGCGCGGCGCCCGGGCGCGGGCGCTCGCGCGCACGGACCCGGCCGCCGCCGAGGCGCTCGCGCGCGATGCGGTCGAGCGCGCCCTCGCGACCGACTTCATGGACCTCCGGGCGGGCGCGTACCTCGACCTGGCGGCCGTCGCCGAGCCGGGCGCAGCCGCGCTCGCGGTCGAGGAGTACGAGCGAAAGGGAAACATCGTCGGCGCCGAGCGTGCGCGGGCCTTCGCGGCGGTTTAGGGTCCAACCTCCCCGTCAGCAGGAGGCATCGATGGCCGGCAAGCACGACCCGTTCAGCCGAGTCGAGAGCACGTTCCACGGAGCGGGCGAGACGCTCGAGAAAGCACTTGAAGACGCGTGGAAGCAGGCGGAGCCGAAGGTCGGCCCCGGCGTCTTCCGCATCGTCGACATGTACTTCTCCGCCGAGAACCCGATCCGCGAGTACAGCGTGGTGATCGGCAGCGGCGGCTAGGACACGAGCGCGCGCGCGTAGTCGCGCGCGTCGAACGGACGAAGATCCTCGAGGCGCTCGCCGACGCCGACGAGCTTGACCGGGAGGCCGAGCTCGTAGGCGATCGGGATCGCGACGCCGCCCTTCGCCGAGCCGTCGAGCTTCGTCAGCGCGACGCCCGTGACGCCGACCGCCTCCTTGAAGAGGCGCGCCTGCTGCACGCCGTTCTGGCCCGTCGTCGCGTCGACGACGAGCAGCACCTCGTGCGGCGCGCCCTCGAGCTTTCGCTCGATCACGCGGCGCACCTTCGCGAGCTCCTCCATCAGGTTCGTCTGCGTGTGCAGACGGCCGGCGGTGTCGACGACGACGACGTCGCGGCCGCGCGCCTGCGCCGCGTCGATCGCGTCGAACGCGACCGCGGCCGGATCGGCTCCGCGCTCGGAGCCGACGAAGTCCGCGCCCGCGCGCTGAGCCCAGATCTCGAGCTGCTCCTCCGCCGCAGCGCGGAACGTGTCCGCCGCGCCGACGACGACCGAGCGGCCGTGCTGCGCGAGCACGGACGCGAGCTTCCCGATCGTCGTCGTCTTGCCGGTGCCGTTCACGCCGACGACGAGGATCACCGCCGGGTCGTGCTTCACGTCGAGCGTCGGCGGCGGTCCGAACAGCGCTTCGATCTCGTCGGCGAGCGCGCCGATGTCGCCGCGCTGTTCCAGCCGCTGCACGATCTCGGCGGTCGCCGGCACGCCGACGTCCGCCTGCAGGAGCGCCTCCTCGAGCCGCTCCCACGAGAGGTCGTCGCCCGGATCGAAGGCCGCGACCTGGATCTGCTCCGTCAGCGCGCGCCGCGACTTCGACAGCGAGTCGCGCAGGCGCGAGAAGAGGCCCGCCCGATCCGACTCCGGCTCGGGCGCGGCCCCTTCCTCTCCGAGTAGCTCCGACCAGCTCAGCGGCACCGGGTCAGACTAGACCGCCCGCTGATACACGCGGAACGCCCGCGTCGCGAGCGCGCCGCAGACGAGCATCAACGCGATCAGCAGCCCGGCGTGCTCGCCGATCAGCGACCAGTCGCTCGAGCGCACCGCCGTCACGGTCCAGTTCACCGGGTTGAAGCGCGCCACGTCGTGGATCCATCCCGGCAGGAGGTTCGACGCCATCATCCCGGAGCTGAGGAAGCTCGCGGGCAGGACGACGAACTGCACCGCGCCGATGAGCGACTCCTCCTGCCGCGTGACGAGCGCCATCGCATTCGAGAGCGCTGCGACTGCACCGCCGAGCAGCACCGGCAGGACGAGCATCACGACCACGGTCGACGCGGAGAAGGTCGTCCCGGCCGCGAACGCGACCGCGATGATGACGATCGTCTGCACGAGGATGACGACCGCGGCGTGCACGCAGCTCGCGCCGACGAGCGCGCCGCGCCACACGGGCGTGACGAGGAAACGGTCCATGATCCCGCGGTCGATCGCCTCGATCAGGCCCATGCCGTTCCAGCCCGCCGCGAACAGCGCGCTCATGACGACGACGCCCGGCGTGAGGAAGTGCAGGTACGAGCCGCCGTGGAACCCGGGGATCTCGACGACGCGCTTGAACAGCGCGCCGAAGAGGAGCAGCCAGATCATCGGCTGCACGAGCGTGATCGCGACGAACCACGGCTGCCGCCAGAGCGCGAGCAGCGCGCGAATCGTGAGCGAGATCGTCTGACGCGTCTTCAGCATCATCGTTCCGCCTCCTCGAAGGTCCGGCCGGCGTGGCGCAGGTAGACGTCGTCGAGCGACGGCCGCGAGACGGTCGCGGCGACGACGGGGATGCCCTCGGCCTCGAGCAGCGCGAGCACGGTCGGGATCGCGCGGGCTCCTTCGTCGGCACGGGCGCGCAGCACCCGTCCGTCGACCGTCGCCTCGCGAACCGAGTCGGCGGTCGCGAGCGCGGCGAGCGCACGGCCGTTCGCCGAATCGCCGAGCTCGACGAGGAGCGTGTCCCCGCGCAGCTCGCTCTTGAGCTCGTCCGGCGTCCCCGCCGCGACGATGCGGCCGCGGTCGACGATCGCGAGCTGCGACGCGAGACGGTCGGCCTCCTCGAGGTAGTGCGTCGTCAGCAGGACGGTCACTCCCTCCTCCCGCGCGAGCTGCTCGATCTCCGACCACATGTCCGCGCGGGCTTCCGGATCGAGACCGGTCGTCGGCTCGTCGAGGAACAG
>Ga0187824_10000133_pt1 | contig 12920 bp, 7 predicted proteins | sample NC_wetland_sal_i_13_FD_132437 | JGI IMG/M metagenome (GOLD analysis project Ga0187824, IMG submission 132437) | Wetland sediment microbial communities from Neuse River Estuary, North Carolina, USA - SourceSoil_4 | ecosystem: Environmental > Aquatic > Freshwater > Wetlands > Sediment | place... | reverse complement strand
TGCTCGATCGCTCCAATGGAAACCAATCGCGCGCCGCGCGCTTGCTGGGCATCCATCGTAATACGCTGAGCCGTAAGATCGGCATCTACAAGCTGGACCACCGCCATCACCGGCGCGCCTGACGGCCCAGCCCCCCCCCGCGACTGTCCGAAAAATGAAAAAACGGCCCCGGGCTTTGGGGCCGTTTTTTCATTCTTTAACCTGTCGGTTTTATTTTGAGCTTACGCGCCAGGCCGCTTGGGTGCCGCGGTTCGGGCAGGACGCTTCCCGCCAGAGGGCGCGGGCTGCAGATCCTCGGGATTAATCTTGGCATTATCCCAAGTCAGCAGGAATGGCGACTGTTGATAATCCTTAAGCGTTCCGGTGAAGCGCACGGCGTCGTCTTTCATCAGTCGCTTGACGTCGGGTTGGCTGACGATGTGGAGTTCCATATTTGGCGTACTTGCCGAGTCCATCTCTTTTGCGGCGGCATCAGGATCCGCGGCAGCTGGCCGGTAAACCTTCAACGTAAAGCTGTCGTTATCGCCCGGCATAATATCGAGGACCTTTACCCCGACGTCGGGGTATTCCAAGCCACAGGTGGCCAGCCACATCACTCGGCCGTGGTCGCCGCCCTCTTGCAGCCAGGGCAGGAAATTCGCGGTGTCGTCGCGAGCTTTTTGCAACTCTTCCGAACTGGGAATCGTCATCGAGGCTGGACGGTCTGCGCTGGTGCCCGCGAGAGTAATCATCTGGTTCATTTCGTCGTCGGCCAGCTTATCGCACGATGGCTGCTGATAATGCAGCAGCTGGTTTCGGAGATAAGTCCGTACCTGCGCTTCGCCCGGACCCTTCAACGCGATCGAGCGTGAAAGTTCCCAAAACCCATTCGGCGCATCCGCCGGCATCTCTTGCAGATATGCCACGCCCAGCCGGAAGTGAGTCACCGCATCGTTGGGATCGAGCGCGAGAACGGCCTTATAAGAATCCGCGGCGCCTTTATAGTCCTTCAATCCGGACTCGGCGATACCGGCCACGGAGTTGAAAAGGACTGCCAGTCCCTTCTTATTGTTCGCGAACTGGTCGTCGGCCATGTTCTGGGGCTTTTGCCATTGGTTCAATGTCTGCAAACCCTGCGCGGCGGCATCCTTGGCCTTCGTGTAAGATTCCGGCGTTTGCAAAGCTTTATCGCCGGAGCCGTAGAGCATGGCCTGCGCGCGATATCCCAGGCTCTGCAGCTTAGTTCCTAAATCAACCATCGGCAACGCCAACAGCTTATCGACATACTCGATCGTCTTCGGATAATTTTTCTGGGCGTAATAAGTGGTGTAGTAGTCCCCGTAAATGTACATCATCAAAGCCGAGCCCGGAAATTTCATCACAAAGTCATCAAGATCCTTCAGCTTCATCTGTGGATCTTTTTCATTGTGCGCGGCCTGGTAGGCGTTGTATTCAGCCAACGTATAGTTCGGTTTTGCTTGTTGCTGCTGTTGCTCTTGAGGAGCCGCCCAGGTTGCAGCCGCGGCGCCGATTACCCACGCCGCCGCGATCAATGCCACAGAGACCCATTTGCACGCTCGTTTCATCAAACTGCCTCCCCGGCAAATTTCAATTGCTGAGCGTCGACATAATGTGTCGACGTTTATGAACTGCCGACCAGGTCTAAGATCAGGGGATTATAGGGGAAATTTCTCCGACGGCGCAAGCGCGTTCCCTGTGACTCAATGAGTCGGGCGAATTCCCAGCTCCGGCCGGCCTTCAAATCTCTAACTGCTATGATGAATCTGCAGTCAAAAAGGATTGTCCGCCGAGGTGAAAAATGTTTAGCAGGGCTTCCCAGGAACAGGCCGCTGTGCTAACTGGCCCGCTGATCTCGGAAAAGACGGCTTTGGTCACCGGCGCCAGCCGCGGCATTGGCCGGGCCATCGCTTCGCGCCTGGGCCGCATGGGTGCCTCCGTGGCCATTTGCGCCAGGAGCCGCGATGAGATTGAGCGCGCCGCCACAGCATTCCGCGAGGAAGGCATAAAAACTCTGCCCATCGTTGCGGATGTCACCCGCGCCGAAGACGTCCAGCGAATGATCGATCAAACGCGCAATCAGTTCGGCGACATCGAAATTCTCGTTAACAATGCAGGGATCGGTCTTTTCGGTGCGTTTCACGAGCGTACTGAGGCCGATTGGGATGCGGTCCTTGACACGAATTTGAAAGCAGCATTCCTCACCAGCCGAGCCGTTGCTCCAGGCATGATCGGTTTGGGGCGCGGCCACATCATCAATATAAGCTCGCTGGCATCAAAGAGCGCCTTCGCTGGCGGCGCCCTCTATTGCGCCTCAAAGTGGGGATTGATGGGCTTAACTGCCTGCATGGCAGAGGACCTCCGGGCCCACGGCATTCGCGTGAGCGCCATCTGTCCCGGCAGCGTGGCCACGGAATTTTCGCCGCACGCAGGCCGGAAGCCAGCCACGCTTCTACAGCCGGAGGATGTAGCCCATGCCGTGGCCATGCTGGTCACACAGAGTGAGCACAGTTTTATTAGTGAAGTCGATCTGAGGCCGCTGCGAAAAGCGTAATTGAATCAAAACTCACTTGCAGCCAAGGGATGTTTTGAGATTTGAGGGAGTACTCGGAAGGCTCAGATAAAAGTCGGGGGGAAGATCGCGCCGGCCCAGCCCTCAATCCCCTAAAGGGATCCTCGGCTCGTCTTCCCCCTTCGGGTATTACTTATCGCACGCGGCGCGCCAAACTTAAGCTCCTGAAAGTGCACGCCTTTCTGAATGGCCCCCTGGTAAAAAGGAATAAGTGCGGGGAAAAAATTCTGGTCACTCCTACACTCCAAAATTAGAAAAGGAGATGGTGCTCGATTTGCTCAAGTCCTTGTCTACACTGAACACCTGAGATTACGACGGCGGACCGCCGCGCTGAAACCCCAGACCCCCAACAAACACCCAGGCCCCCAACAAAAAAAGATGATCGCGAGTCCCGTGCCTTGACCGCTGCAGGAGGGCTTGTTAACGTGAAGGTTTATTCTGGCTGTATTTTGCCCGCTGTGCACTGCACTCTCCTGTGCACAGCTCGCCGGCTGTTTCCGATATGACATTGAAGAGCATCGTCGTTCGTGGCGCGCGCCAGCATAACCTGAAAAACATCAGCCTGGAAATTCCTCGCAACTCGCTCTCGGTGATTACGGGATTATCCGGCTCAGGAAAATCTTCCCTGGCGTTTGACACGATTTATGCCGAAGGGCAGCGACGGTACGTCGAGTCACTTTCCGCGTATGCCCGCCAGTTTCTGGACCAGATGGAGCGCCCGGACGTCGATTCGATCGACGGGCTTTCGCCCTCCATCGCCATTGAGCAGAAAACCACAACGCGCTCGCCTCGTTCCACGGTAGGCACCATCACGGAAATTTACGATTATCTCCGCGTCATCTATAGCTCCATCGGCGTGCCGCATTGTCCGAATTGTGGCCGCGCCATTGCGCGGCAGTCCAGCGAACAGATCGTCCAGGCTGTCCTGAGCGGCGAACTGGCGCACGAAGGCGATCGCCTCATGGTGCTTGCCCCCATCGTCCGCGGCCGGAAGGGTGAATACCGCGAGGAGTTGGACAAGATGGCGCGCGCGGGATTCACCCGCGTGCGCATCGATCGTGTCCTCTGTCCGCTCGACGACCCTCCGCGCCTCGACCGGCGCAAGAATCACGACATCGAAATCGTCGTCGATCGCCTGCTGGTGAAGCCCGGCATCGCCGATCGTCTGACGCAATCGCTGAATACCGCCCTTAAGTTGGCTCAAGGCCTGGTTACCGTCTCGGTAGTCGACGGGGCCGAGCAAGTCTTTTCGGAAAAGCTGGCTTGCCCGGAATGCGGTATTTCCGTGCCGCAGCTCGAACCGCGTTCTTTCAGTTTCAATTCGCCTTATGGAGCCTGCCCCGCCTGCCATGGTTTGGGTTCGAAGTACGATTTTGATCCCGCCAAAGTTGTCGTCGATTGGTCGCGGCCGCTTTTCGATGGCGGATTGGGGCCGGGCTCAGGTTCGGTTTATCTGAAGCGCACCTTGGATCTCGCTGCCGTCGCCCACGGATTTGATCTCACCCAACCATTCGAAAAGCTGACGCGCCGTGAGCAAAACCTCATCTTGTATGGCAATCCGCCTCTGCAGAGTCGCTTCGCGGGCAATGGCCAAAACGGAAGCGATGCTGCCGCGGAACCTCGCCCTCGCGAACGAAAAAACCTCCCCGGACTCCGGTTTCCCGGTGTTTTCGGGTTTCTCGAAGAGAACCTCGCAGACACGAATTCCGATGGATATCGCGAATGGTTGACGCAATATATGTCTGCTGTCGCCTGTACTGTTTGTGGAGGAAGGCGCCTGCGTCCCGAAAGTCTGGCGGTTAAAGTCGGCGACATGTCCATCTCGGATTTCACCGCCTTGGCTCTGAACGATGCCCGCCCCGCCGTCGATCGCATTCGCGATGGGCTCACCCCCCGCCAGCGCAAGGTCGCCGGACGCCCTCTCGCGGAAGTATCCGAACGACTTGATTTCTTACTTCAGGTAGGGCTGGGGTACCTCAGCTTGGACCGTTCTGCTGCCACACTCTCGGGAGGCGAGGCGCAGCGCATTCGTTTGGCCACTCAGATCGGCTCGCGACTTCGAGGCGTGCTTTATGTCCTCGATGAACCCTCCATCGGTTTGCACGCCCGCGACAATCATCGGCTGCTGACTTCGCTCGAGCACCTTCGCAATCTCGGGAATACCGTACTCGTCGTGGAACATGACGAGGAGACCATCCGGCGCGCCGATTTTGTTGTTGACCTCGGCCCCGGCGCCGGTAATGCCGGAGGCCGTTTGGTGGCTCTGGGAACGCCCGCTGCCGTTGCCGCTAGCGATCAATCACTAACGGGAAACTATCTCTCCGGAAAAGTACAAATTCCCGTTCCGCACGCTAGGCGCGCCGCCGGTGCCAAGGCGATCTCGTTAGTGGGCTGCCAGGCCAACAACCTGAAGAACATCGATGTCACTTTTCCCCTCGGCCTCCTGCTCGTGGTTACCGGCGTTTCGGGCTCGGGTAAATCTACTCTGGTCAATGACATTCTTTACCGCGCGTTGGCTCAAAAGCTTTATCGCTCCATGGAGCGCCCCGGAGAATTCCGGGAAATCCGCGGCGCCGAACAAATCGATAAGGTAATTGAAATCGATCAGGCTCCCATTGGCCGTTCGCCGCGATCAAATCCCGCTACTTATACGGGCGTATTTGCGCCTATTCGCGAACTGTTCGCCATGCTGCCCGAGTCGCGTGAGCGCGGTTACCGTCCCGGCCGCTTCAGCTTCAACGTTAAAGGTGGCCGCTGTGAAGCCTGCCAGGGCGACGGTCTCAAACGAATTGAGATGAATTTTCTGCCCGACGTCTACGTCACCTGCGACGTTTGCCGTGGTCGACGCTACAACTCCGAAACTCTGGCCGTGCGCTACAAAAACTACTCCATCTCTGATTTGCTGGACATGCCTATCGAGGAAGCCCTGAAGGTTCTCGAGAACATTCCGCAGGTCAGCCAGAAACTGCAGACCCTGGTTGACGTCGGCCTCGGCTACGTCGAACTCGGCCAGTCTTCCACGACGCTTTCGGGCGGTGAAGCGCAACGCATTAAGCTGGCTCGGGAATTATCACGCCGGCAGACGGGGCGCACTCTTTACATCTTGGACGAGCCCACCACCGGACTGCATTTTGACGATGTCAAGAAACTGATGCACGTCCTGAATCGTCTCGTGGAGCTTGGGAATACGGTGCTCATCATTGAGCATCACTTGGACGTCATTAAGCAGGCCGATTGGATTATCGACCTCGGTCCCGAAGGCGGCGAGGCGGGAGGCCGCATCGTTGCTCAGGGCACCCCGGAGCAGGTGGCCCGCAACAAAAAATCCTATACAGGGCAGGCTCTCGCCCGGGTTCTGGATTTGAACGGCTCGACAAAGCAGTTGGTCCGCCCGGAAGTGGCCGCCGATTCACCCGCCGTCAACCGCCTCGATTCGGCGGCAAAGTAGCCCGTCTCAGGCGGTAAACCCCGATCAGAAAAACGATTAGTGGTCAGCTACACCGCACCACAAACGAAAGCTTGTGGAACCTGAGACAAAGAAGCTCTGTAACGTTCAGTTCGTCACGCGCATCCAAAGCCGCTCAAGTCGTGCAGTCAAATCTAGAGCGGAAATCCGTAGCATGAAACATTGTGGCAAGAAAGCCTCTGTGCCGAAGTATCCACTTATCGATCACGGGACGAGCGGGTGTCGTCGTCGTGGACGATCATTTGTCGTAAAGGTACCCTCTCAACGTGACTCTTAATCGACGAAAACCTCTGTACTTAGCATTGTGCACGGTGATCATGTCCGCTATTTTAAGCGGCTATCCGGCGCTGGCTCAGGATTCGAAGGCGGCTTCGGGCAGTCCGACCGCCTCTATCGTTGGCACTCTCACGACAATGAGCGGAGAAGGTATCCGGGACGGTGTGGCTGACGTAAGAGTAGATTTGGCCGGGCCGCCGCCGAATCGAGAAGTTCGCACTACCACAACCGACGCAGACGGCGGCTACCAATTCACGCAACTGGCGCCGGGAAACTATACGCTGGCGGCGAGCAAGGATGGCTTTAAGCCATGGACCGCCACGGTGACACTGAAAGTTGGCCAGTCGGCGGTCGAGGATGCGGTTCTACAGGTCAGTTCCGTCGAACAGCAGGTCGAAGTTCGCGCTGAGGTTACACCCATTGTTGCCACTCAGAGCGTCGGGCCGACGGCCACAGTCAGCAATCAGCAGCTAGCTGCTCTGCCCTTACCCACTCAGAAGTTTACGGAGGCTTTATCGCTCGTGCCCGGCGTGCTCCGCACGAGTCAGGGCAAGCTGAGTTTTAATGGCCAAGCAGAAAGCCAGGGCATGCTCGTGGTCGACTCGGCGGAAAACGTAGACCCGATTTCAGGAAGTTTTTCGATTCCCATTCCGGTAGACGCTATTCAGTCCATGACCGTTCACAGCCTGCCAGAAAGCTCCGAATACGGAGGATTTTCCGGAAGCCTGACAACGATTGAAACGAAGGCGCCCTCGGCGGCCTGGGATTACAAGCTGTTGGATTTTCCACCATCTTTCCGCGGCAAAAATGGCCAGCTCGTAGGCATCGCCAACTGGACCCCACGATTTGAATTCGGCGGCCCGCTCGTCAACAACAAGATCAATTTTTTCCAGGAGCTTACCTACGAATTTCGAAGAACGCCCACCCGCGGCTTGGCCTGGCCGGTGAACGAAACCACGAACCGGACGACCACATCATTCACTGAAGTCCAGGTGATCCTGTCGCCGCGGCACTTATTGAATATCAGCCTCAATATTTTTCCGTCGGCAATCGAATTTGCAAACATCAATACTCTCGTTCCACAAAGCGCCTCTGCGAATTACCACCGGAACGGAGCATCCGTCAGCCTGTCGGATAGTTATCAGTTGCTCTCGGGTGCGGTGCTGAATACTGTCGTGCGCTACACCCGCTTCGACAGCGATACATGGGGCCAGGGATCCGCTGATATGCAAATTACACCCCAAGGTTGGGGCGGCAATTTCTTCAACGCATGGTCTCGAAGAGCCAATCAGGTGGAAGCCCTACCCGCGTTTCAGTTGCCCGCGAAAACCTGGCACGGACGCCATGAAGTGAGATTTGGCGAGGACGTCTTATATCGTTCCTACAATGGCAGCAGCTTATCCCACCCCATAGATCTCGTCGCACAGGACGGTTCGCTTGCCGAACGTATTGACTTCCAAGGCGCCGGTTTGTTGAAGGCCACGGATACTGAGGCGGCGGAATTCGTCGAGGATCAATGGAACGTGAACGGCAGCTTAACGTTGAACTTCGGAGCGCGACTCTCGAGTCAATCGATCGGTCGGGATGTGGCGGTTGCTCCACGCGCCGGTATCGCTTTTGCCCCCGGTGCCGGGCGGAAGACCGTAATTCGCGCCAGTGCTGCGGAAATCTACAGTCACGTTCCGTTGCTTGCAGCGGATTTCGCGGACAACCAGGTCAGGATGCTGAGTTTCTTCGATTCCTCAGGAGCGTTGGCGGGTCAGCCAGTCCTCTTGCAAAACGCCTACCTGCCCTCGGGCATCCCCGCTTTTATGCCCGGCACCCAGTTCGGGCCCGAAACCAGCCCGCGTACATTGGTCTGGAGTATGGAATTCGAACGCGAGGTGCGGAGGAATGTAAGCCTCCGGGTCGGTTATCTCGATAATCGCACCACCGACCTTTTCCTGCTCGATCAGGTGCTCAGCACTTCGGGGGGAAATGGAATACTGGCGCTTCGGAACACCGGCGCTTCCCACTATCGTCAAGCTCAGGTGACCGCTCACTATCGCCCCGGCGAAAATGCGGACCTAACCGTATCGTACACATGGAGCCGCGCGGAAGGGGACCTTAATACACTCTCGGACACGCTGATCCTTTTCGCAGCTCCGGTAATTCGGCCGAACGTCTCGGGTATCTTGCCATCCGATGTGCCCCATCGCGTGTTAGCGTCCGGACTTTTCCGGCTTCCGTGGAAATTGGCCTTTAGCCCCGTCATTGACGTGCACACGGGATTTCCATTCTCGAATGTGGATGTGCTGCAAAATTATGTAGGCGTTCCGGATGGTTTGCGCTTCCCGACTTATTTCTCCATGGATGTTAGGATGTACCGGGAAATGACGCTCCGCTTACCTTTTGTGTCGCATGCGCACGCCCGTAAGATCCGCCTCGGAGTCTATTCCACCGATCTGACGAACCATCAAAATCCGCACGACGTTTTTAGCAATATCAATTCCCCCATTTTTGGTCAGTTCGCCGGATTCCAACGCCGTGTCGACGGTATGGTCCTCGATCTGGTCCAGTAACTCCACAGAAGTCCCACCTGTTCAGCCGATTGTTACTCGGGATATCGGGCTAGTGCGCACGTGCGCCGCCATCTGGATAGCTCTATAGCTGGATTTACGGGAAAACTGATCCGCTATCGCCGTGAAAAACTTGCGCGGGGAGCTTCACTCCGTTTACAGTTCCTTTAGGGGTTGGAAATGCACCTCTTGCCCGAGGCCGATCATCCAACCACCATCACCCAACGAATTGAAAACAAGAATGAGCTCTCTTCCTCCTGATCCCGTACCGGCGCCTCAAGAAGGGCAAACCCTAACCGGGGTGGGCTCCCCGGAATCAGTGCCCGATTTCAGATCACGGCCGGAATTTGAGATCCAGCCCCTGCCTGAACGCCCGCCTCGGGTCGACTCGCGCACGCCGTTTCGGTGGACCGATTTGGTCTATCTCATAGTCTTCTATTTCGTCGCGGGCGGAGTCCTCACTCTGATCGTTGCGGCCGGTGCTTTCGTCTTCTTTGGGATATCTCCCACTGTGTTGCGAAACTCTACCGCCGAATGGGCCTCCGTGCTGATAATCACCCAGGCCCTGCTCTCCGGCGCAACTCTCATATTTCTTTATGTCGTCGTTCGCGGCCGCAGTGCCGCGCCTTTTTGGCAAACTATGGGCTGGCGCGGTTTCCGAAATATGGCCTCGAGCGGCTCAGTTATGCTGCGCTACGTTTTTGGGGGCTTCGCCTTGGCCGTTGTGGTCGGCTGGCTCGGAAATTTTGTCGGCCGCGAATCCGGCATACCGATGGAAGAACTTTTCCGCAGCCGCCAAAGCGTTTTGATGCTCATGGCCCTCGGGATTCTCGTCGCGCCCGTTGTCGAGGAAACCATTTTCCGCGGCTGTATTTACCCGGTTATCGCTCGCAAATTCGGCATTACCACGGGTATTGTTGCCACAGGCGCGCTTTTTGGTCTTGCTCATGCCCAACAACTTGGCGGCGCCTGGGGACAAATCGGCTTGCTAATCTGCGTCGGTATCGTCCTCACTTACGTCCGCGCCCGAGCCGGCACCGTCGCCGCCAGTTATTTTGTGCACCTTGGCTATAACACTATCCTTTTCGCCGGCTTCTACATCGCCACCGGCGGTTTGCGCCATCTTCCCGGCGCATGAGCGTGCCGCCGCCCCTCCCACCGTTGGCCCACCCATGACCGGAGCCATCGTTCCGTGCGCGTAGTGCAGCCCATTGAGTGGACGCCAGCGGGCGTGGTCATGATCGACCAGCGCCGCCTGCCCGCCGAGCTCGTACGCCATGCATATACCGATTACCGCGACGTTGCCGCCGCCATCCGCGACATGGTCATACGTGGCGCTCCGGCCATCGGCGTGGCTGCAGCCATGGGCATCGCGCTCGGCGTGCTGCACTCCAAAGCTCAGTCGCTTGCCGACTTGGGTGCTGAATTTCCGCTGATCTGCGAAACTATGGCCCGCACACGGCCCACCGCCGTCGACCTGTTTTGGGCCATCAATCGCATGAAGCGCTGCTTCGACGAGCTCGCCCCGAAAGGTGACCTGCAGACAATTCGCGAATCCTTGATCGCCGAGGCGCGGCGCATTCATGAGGAAAAGCGCGCCATCGACGAAGCTATCGGCCGGTTTGGCGCTGTGCTAATGCCCGAAAGCGGCCAGGTGATGACACAATGTAACGCTGGCGCTCTGGCCACCGCTGGTATCGGCACGGCGCTTGGCGTCATCCGGGTGGCTGTCGAGCAGGGCCGCAAGCTGCGCGTCTTCGTTCCCGAGACGCGACCGTATCTCCAAGGCGCCCGCCTTACCGCATGGGAACTCGCCGAGGGCGGCATTCCTCTCACGCTGATCACGGATAACATGGTGGGCCATTTCCTCAAGACAGGTAAAGTCGGTGCGGTCGTGGTCGGTGCGGACCGTATCGCCGCTAATGGCGATACGGCAAACAAGATCGGCACGTATCAGATCGCCGTACTGGCGCACGAAAATAACGTGCCTTTTTACGTGGCTGCGCCCATCTCCACCTTGGATCTTTCTCTTCCGTCTGGCGACAGCATACCCATCGAGGAGCGGCCCGCCGAGGAAGTGACGCATATCCGCGGCGTACAGATCGCGCCGGACGTCGACGCGGCCAACCCTGCCTTCGACGTTACCCCGGCTCGGCTGATCACCGCGATCATCACCGAACGCGGCGTCGCTTCGCCGCCATACCGAGATTCGCTCGCCCGAGTTTTTTCGGAGTCCACTTCACAGCAGGAAAAAGGCGCCGCCGTAGCTCGCGGTCCTGCGCCCGCACGGTGATAGCAGACGTCTGCTAGCTCATTACTTACTGGGAGCCGGTTGATTCTGCGGCGCGTTCGACGGCGTTCCTGGGATTTCCTTCGACTGCCCCAGTTGAATGGTGGACCCGAACCGCTTGTAGTTTTTGTATCGCACGGTCATGCGCATGCGCACGTCGCCCTGCCGGAAGTGCAATATGTCGTCCGCGTGCGTGTAGGTAGGAAACCAAAAAGTTCCTTCGATATTTTCCCGATAAGTCACGAATCGCGGGAAAATATTCTGATTGTCGCCCTTCAGAATGTCCGGCACAGCCTTGCCATCCGTCTTCACCACGGCTAGATCGCGCCCGTCTACCCAGATAGTGCCCTGGAAATAGCGCTGGTTTTTTTCAATGCGCTTCGGGCCCACGCAAAACTTATATGTATTGAGCTCGTCCAGCTTCTCGCTTCCCGCGAACTGAATGTCATATTTCGACAGATCTTCTGAAGTTAAGACGAATGGCTGGATGTTCTCGAGGTCCTTCATATCTTCCGGCGAAAGCGTGAAATCGTGCAGGCTGGGCTGAGGCGCATACCTGATCTGCTCGTACCGCCGGCCCTGCGGCGTGAACACAATCTCGCTCTCCAGCCGATATTCTCCCGGATTCGGCGCCACGTCTTCTACGAGTACCTCTTGCGAATAAGTGTAGTTGTCGCGCGCCAACTTGAAATCGGATTCGTGCTGCGCAAACTGCCGGATGATATCGGCCGTGGATACTGACGCGGGCGCCACCACACCTGCGGTGTCACCGGTCCCGGGCGAGCACTGCGCGCCGGTTTGCGAAGACTCCTCGCGATCTTTGTCTTTGCCTTTATCCTTTGATTTTTGCGCCGCAATCGCCGGCTGAATCGCCAGCCCTAGTCCCAAAATCAAAGATCCCGCCGCCACGAGCCGCCCAATTCCACTTCTTCTATTAGTTCGCATTGTCGTACCCGAAATCACTCTCGTTAGCATAGACTTCGTGCTATCCAACAAGGTTGCCTCGACCCCACCATGGCACCGCTTTCAAGTATATCGCCATATATCCTTGGCTCCGTAATTTCGAGCGAATCATGAATCGTCAGCTCTCCTAGTACATCCAATCTCTTAGCAGTACGAAGACGTAGTAGAGTCCCGCCATTTCAGTTGACCCCTCGTAATTCGTCTTGTGGAAATTCTGAGAAAGCGCGTTCTCGCCTTGACATCTTCTTGTGCGGTGTTAGAATCTCCTAATCCGCTGTTGCTTTCCTGCCAGACAGGAAGCTTGTTCTTTGACAACTGAATGAGACATGCCAGAACTCGGTCGATTTTTGAGTGAATCGAGCGACATTTTCAAAAGTTCGTTCTGAAATCACTTTCCGGCTTAGGCCGGATCTAGATTGCAGAACAACCAGCTTCAAACGAGAGTTTGATCCTGGCTCAGAGCGAACGCTGGCGGCGTGCTTAACACATGCAAGTCGAGTGCGCAGTCTGCTGTAGCAATACAGCAGGCCGGCGCACGGCGCACGGGTGCGTAACACGTGGGCAACCTGCCCTCCAAAGGGGGATAACCCGCCGAAAGGCGGGCTAATACCGCATGACATTCCGGTGGCTTCGGCCGCCGGAATCAAAGTCGCAAGACGTTGGAGGAGGGGCCCGCGCCCGATTAGCTTGTTGGCGAGGTAACGGCTCACCAAGGCTTTGATCGGTAGCCGGTCTGAGAGGATGGCCGGCCACACTGGAACTGAGACACGGTCCAGACTCCTACGGGAGGCAGCAGTG
>Ga0187824_10000132_pt1 | contig 12947 bp, 12 predicted proteins | sample NC_wetland_sal_i_13_FD_132437 | JGI IMG/M metagenome (GOLD analysis project Ga0187824, IMG submission 132437) | Wetland sediment microbial communities from Neuse River Estuary, North Carolina, USA - SourceSoil_4 | ecosystem: Environmental > Aquatic > Freshwater > Wetlands > Sediment | place... | reverse complement strand
GAATCTGGTGGCTCTTCACTTCGGGACGGTGCAGGTGGTGGCTGGGGCGGTGTTCGCCGTGCTCGCCATCGCCTTCGCGAGCGTGTTCGTCGTCGTTGCCGTGAAGTCGCATGACGACATCCCGTACGAGCGCGTCCAGGGGCCGGGCTACTGGCTGCGGAAGCGCTGGCTCGCGCTGCTGACCGTCGTGATCGTCTGCGTGCTCGGGGTGACGTTCTTCGAGCTCCCGTATCCGAGCAGCGCCGCCTCGGGGACGGTGGTGGTCAAGGTCACCGGCGGGCAGTTCTTCTGGTCGCTCGTGCCGGACCGGGTGCGCGCCGGGACGCCGGTGCGGTTCGACGTCACCTCGGTCGACGTCAACCACGGGTTCGGCATCTACGACCCGCACGGCCGTTTTATCGGCTCCGTGCAGGCGATGCCCGGCTACCACAACAAGCTCGACCTCACGCTCAACGAGCCAGGCCGCTACATGATCCGCTGCATGGAGTTCTGCGGCTTGAACCACGCGACGATGGAGGGCTCCTTCACCGTGGTGAGGCGCTGATGGCGGCTGTCGGCGTCGCCGTCCTCCATCCGCGCGCCGCCGAGTCGACGGCGGCGCAGCGCACCCCGGAGAGGCGCGTGGGGTTGCTCTTCGCCGGCACGGGGATCGCCGTCTTCGCGGTCATGGGCCTGTTCGGGCTCGTCATGCGGCTGACCCAGGCGACGGTGCTCGACGTCTCGCCGTCGTGGTTCTACCGGCTGATGACCGTCCACGGCGACGGGATGCTCACCGGCGCGCTGCTCGCGATGATGGGCGCCCTCTGGTTCGTCCTGCGCGACACCGTGGCGCTCAAGGCGAGCCGTGCGCTCGCGTGCTACGCACTCATCCTGGTCGGCGCCGTCTGCGTGATCGTCTCGGTGCTGGCCGGCGGCTTCGCGGCCGGCTGGACGTTCCTGTACCCGTTGCCGTTCCATTCAGCCGGACAGTGGTCGACGTGGGCGACGACCCTCTACCTCGTCGGACTGCTCGCGGTCGGGGTCGGCTTTTTCGCCTTCTGCGCCGACGTGCTCGCGACGACGACGACGACATACGGCGGACTCGCGCGGACGCTCGGCGTCCCGTACCTCCGCGGACGCGACGAATCGCCGGCGCCGCCGCAGGCGATCGCCGCCGCCGTCGTCTCGATCGACGGCCTGTTCGCGAGCGCCGTCGGCGCGACGATCGTCCTCGCGGAGATCGGCCAGACCTACGACGGCTCCGTGCGCCTCGATGCCCTCTGGGCGAAGAACCTCACGTACTTCTTCGGCCACGAGACGGCGAACCTGATCATGTACTTCGCCGCCGGCGCCGTGTACGTGCTCCTGCCGCGCTACGCCGGCCGACCGTGGAAGACGACGAAGCCGATCGCCGCCGCCTGGCTCGCGACGCTCGTGCTGCTCGTCACCGCCTACTCGCACCATCTCTACCTCGACTTCGTCCAGCCGCAGTGGGCGGAGATCGTCTCGGAGATCTCCTCGTCGCTCGCCGCGCTGCCCGTCGCGGTCGTGACGATCTACACCGGCGTGATGCTCGTCTGGGGCTCGCGCTACCGCTGGACGCTCTCCTCGACGCTGCTCTACCTCGGCTTCGCCGGCTGGGCGATCGGCGGCACCGGCGCGCTGATCGACTCGCTGATCCCGCTCAACTTCCGCTTCCACAACACCGACTGGGTCGTCGCGCACTTCCACACGTACCTGCTGCTGACGGTGATCTTCTGGGCGTTCGCGTTCGTCGCCCACCTGCTCGAGCGCAGCGCCGGCCGCTCCGCTCCGCCGGCGGCGACGACCGCGGCCGCCGGACTGATGGTGCTCGGCGGCTACGGGCTGACGGGCACCTGGTTCGTCGCCGGCGCGCTCGGGATCCCGCGCCGCTACGCCGTCCAGCCGCCGGGCACCTCCGGCTACAGCCTCGCCGGGAGCATCTTCGCGATGATCTTCGCGCTCGGCTTCTTCGTCCTCGTTTGGCAGCTCGTCGCGCTCGCTCGCGCCGGCCTGGGATCGCATCTCGTGATCGTCACGCGGACGGACTCGTGGACGGGCGGGAGCTACGTCGCCCGGCGGGAGCTCGAGCCGGAGACGGAGCCGCCGCCGGAGGTCGAGGAACCGTATCGGCTGCCGCTCGCGACACCCGCGCAGCTCGGGGTCGGTCTCGCCGCCGCGGTCGTCTCGGTCGCGGCGTTCTTGCCCCCGGTCGTCAACGCGTCCGAGAACAGCACCCGCTACACGCACCTCGACAACGCCGGGATCTTCTTCTTCGGGCTCGCAGTCGGCGTCACCGTCGGCTGCCTTCCCGCGGTGTCACGCCTCCTCGGAAGCCATTTCATGCTCGGGCTCGCAGCGGTTGTCGTGCTGCCGGCGGCAATGCTGCTGACGATGGTGCCGGGTGTCTACGCACACCTCGAGCCTTATCCCGTCGAGTGGGGGTACTACCTCGCCCACAACGTTGCCCTCGGCCTCCTCGTCGGACTCGGCTCGACGCGGCTCGGTCTCGTGGCCGGACGGCTTGCGATCTTTCTGTCGATCGGGATGATGCTTCTGTTCGCAGCGACAGCAGGGGGATAGCGATGGCAGACGGACAGAGCGGGGACGGGCTGTTCCGGTGGCTGCTCGGCGGGCTCGTCGTCGGCCTGATCGTGCTCGGGCTGATGGTCGCCGCGTACGCGGTCGGCTACCACCACGGGAAGGCGCATCGGAACAGGAGCGCGGCGCCGGCGACCACGGCGCAACCCCCTGCGCAGACGACGACCCGGACCGCTCCGGCCACGACCGCGACGACGCCGAGCCAGTCCCCGGCGCAACTGCTCGTGCAGGGAAAGGCGCTCTACACGGCCGACGGCTGCTCCGGCTGCCACTCGCTCACCGGCGCCGCGGGGGCCGGGCCGACGTTCAAGGGCCTCGCCGGCAGCACGGTCACGCTGACCGACGGCTCCACCGTGACCGCCGACGACGCCTACCTCTCCCGCTCGATCACCGACGCGGACGCGCAGATCGTCAAGGGCTACCAGAGCGGAATCATGTCGGCCGCGATCGCAAGCCATGCCCTCGCAACCAAGCCTGCCGACGTCCAAGCACTCGTCACGTTCATCAAGGCCCGGCGCTGACGTGTCAACGGGGCAGCGACACGAAGAACGCCTCTTCGGCTCTGCCGCCTGATCTACATGATCCGGCCGATGCGCCGCGACGGGGTCGTCAACCTCACGCAGGCGGCCGTGACGGCGGTGCTAGGCCTCGGCGCTTTTTGGCTTCACGGTCGCCCGTGCGCTCAAAGGCACGCGTCGGTTAACACCACCACGACCGCCGTCCAGGACACGGCCGGTCGATTCTGGTGGGGCTCACCGACTGCGATCGCCAAACAGCGGAAACGCCGATTGGTCTGGCCAAGCTCCTTTGCGCGGCACCGGGCCGTCCGTTTGTCCCTTCCTCGTCCGATTCGGCGCGCACGAGCGCTTCAAGCCGCTTGGCCTGCTCGCGCTTCCGGACGCGCGAGAACCTCGTACGAGCGCGTACAACCGACAGGGTTGCCATCCTGCCTCGTTCGTGAAAGATTTGCCACGACATGAGGGCGGTACTTGCACTAGGGACAGCCGTTCTGCTCGTCGTTCTTGCGAGCGGCTGCGGCGGTGGCGGGAAGAAGGCGGCATCCGAGACGACCACGGCCGCGGCGAAGAAGAGCACTACCTCGACGGCGGCCGGCAAGTCGTCGACGCCGTCGTTCGCACGCACTCATAACTGTGGGCAGCTCGCCGCGCTCGGGGCACAGGTCGCGAAGTCGCTGCAGACGACATCGGGGGACTTCGAAGCGACGGTGGCCAACGAGGACAAGGTGCTCCAGGCGATGACGCAGGCGGTACCCTCGGAGATCCGCGGCGACTTCCAGACGTTCGCGAGCGCTTTCCACACGTATTTCCAGGCAATTGCCAAGCTGAAGCTCAAGGCTGGGGCCGTGCCGACGGCGGCCCAGATCGCCGAGATGGCGAACGCCACCAAGTCGCTGAGCACGGTGAAGCTGCAGGCGGCCGAGCAGCACCTCTCGGCCTGGGCCCAGGCGAACTGTGGCGGGCTCACGACCACGACCGGCTGAACTCACCATCACCCGCTGCCGGTCCTCCGGCGAAAACGTCGAGGCCGGAATTACTGTTCGCGCGTGGCCGGTCGCGTTCTGACCCAGCGAGAGCTGAACCGCACGCTGCTTGCGCGCCAGCTCCTGCTCGAGCGGAAGAGGCTCTCGCCGATCGCCGTCATCGAGCGGCTCGTCGGCCTGCAGGCGCAGTGGCCTCCCGCGCCGTACGTCGGCGTCTGGACGCGCACGACCGGTTTCCGCCGCGAGGCGCTCGAGAAGGCGCTCGCGAAGGGCGCGGTCGTCAAAGCGACCGTGATGCGGCAGACGCTCCACCTCGTCACGCCGCGCGACTACGGGCTGATCCGCGCGGCGATGAGCGAGAACAACTTCCCGTGGGAGACCGCGGCGGCGAAGAAGGTCGCGGCGAAGGTCCGCGCCTTCGCGGCGGCCGGCCCCGTCACGACGGCGGAGGCGCTCGCCGGTCTGCGCCTGGACGCGCGGCTCTGGCGCGCGGCGCGCTCCGCGGCGCACCTCGTCCACCACCACGAGACCGCGCTCTGGCATGCGCGGCCCGAGGGCCGCTTCACGCTCATCGACGAGCCCGAGCTGCACGCACCGGTCGAAGCGCGCGCCGAGATGTTCCAACGGTACCTCGCCGCCTTCGGTCCGGCGACGCGGCAGGACCTGAACGCCTGGAGCATGATGCACATGCCCGAGATCGACGCCGCGCTGGCGCTCCTCGATTTGCGCCGCTTCCGCAGCGAGGCCGGGCGGGAGCTCCTCGACGTGCCGCGCGCGCCGCTCCTCGACGGCGACCTGCCGGTGCCGGTGCGCTTCCTGCCGAAGTGGGACAACGTGCTTCTCGCCTACAAGGACCGCTCGCGCGTGATGCCCGACGCGTACCGCAAGCGCATCATCGCGATGAACGGCGACGTCGCCCCGACGTTCCTCGTCGACGGCTTCGTCGCCGGCATCTGGCGGGTCGAGAAGGAGCGGGTCGTCGTCGAGCCGTTCGCCCCGCTCTCGGCCGCCGCGAAGCGGGAGCTGAAGGACGAGGCGGAGCGCCTCGAGGCGTTCCTCAGATGACGGCGCGCTCGGCGGCGAGGCCGCCGGCGTCGAACCGGGCGGGGTCGAACTCGGGGATGGGCGCGCCGCCGCTCGCGACGATCGCGTCCGCCAGCCGCCGGGAGATCGCCGGCGCGAGCATGAATCCGTGCCCGCTGTAGCCGGCCGCGACCCATAACCCCTCGCGCACTGGCCCGACGATCGGCTGGTGGTCGGGCGTCAGGTCGTAGATGCCGCTCGCGAGGATCGGGAAGGGGACGTACGAGAGCGCGGGGAGGAACTCCTCGATGCCACGTGCAACCGTGGCGCGCGAGTCGCCTGCGAGGTCTCCGGCCAGCACGCGCCCGTTCGCGAGGTGCTTCGCCGCGAAGCTGCGCTCGCCGACGACGACGAGCGGCTCCACAAGGCGCTCCGCGATCGGCTCGCTGAGGAAGAGATGACGCGGCTCGGCCGCGATCGGGAGCCCGAGGCCGGAATCGGCGCCGGCGGCGACGACGACCGTCGCCGCATCGAGCTCGTCGACGTTCGCCACCTCCTCGATGACGACGCGGACGCCGCGCGCGAACGCCTCGACGACGGTCTGCGGCTTGTCGAAGTAGCCGTCCTCGCCGCACCAGGCGCCTCCCAGCACGGAGTCGACGCGCATGCCGGGAACGAGCTCCGCGATCTCGTCCGCGTCGACGATGCGGCTCGGGATGCCGAGCCCGTTCTGCAGCGCGACGTCGGCGCGCATGCGCCCGAGCGACTCCTCGCCGAGCGCGACGAACAGGTAGCCGCACCGGTCGAGCCGCGCGCCGGAGTCGAAGCCTGCGTAGAACTCGACCGACTCGCGCGCGAGCCGGCAGTTGACCTCCGTGCTCCACTGCTGGCGTACTCCGCCCGGCTGCACGCCCGACGCCCCGGCCGCGATTCCCGCGCGGTCGTGGACGACGACCTCCGCGCCGGCGCGCTGCAGGAAGTACGCGAGCGAGAGTCCGGTGACGCCCGCGCCGACGATGGCGACGTCGGGCATCTACGCCTGCACGTCGTCGCCGGGCCACGTGTCCGAGAGCAGGTAGCCCTCCGGGAACGGGTCGCTCGGATCGACGAAGACCTGCGTGATGCCGGTGATCCACGCGCTGCCGCGGATGGCCGGGACGATCGCCGCGCGGCCGCCGACGGTCGTCTCCGACACGATGCGGCCGTCGAACGTCGAGCCGACGACGGACGCGTGCGTCATCGCGTCGCCGGCCTTCATCGCGCCGCGCGCGTGCAGCGCCGCCATCCGCGCCGACAGCCCGGTGCCCGTGGCGGAGCGGTCGAGCCGTCCCGGCGCGACGACGACGGCGTTCTTCGACACCTTGCCGACGCCCTGCCACGGCTCGGCGATCTCGACGATGCTGACGCCCGCGATCTCGGGATTCTCGGGATGGACGCACGGCAGTTGCTCGCGCGCCGCGACCCGGATCAGCTCGCCGGCGCGCGAGAGCTCGCGCGCCTCCGACGGCTCGAGGGAGAACCCGAGCGCGCGCGCGTCGGCGATCGCATACCACATGCCGCCGAACGCGACGTCCACGGCGATCGTCCCGAGCCCCTCCACCTCGAGCGGCGCGTCGATGCGGTCGGCGAAGCAGGGCACGTTCGTCAGCTCGACGCTCTCGCACCTGCCGTCCTTGCAGCGCGCCGTCACCTCGACGACGCCGGCGGGCGCCTCGAGCCGCAACGTCGTCTCCGGCTCCTGCATCTCGACCATGCCCGTCTCGAGGAGGACGGTCGCGACGCAGATCGTGTTCGAGCCCGACATCGCCGGATACTCGGTCGGCTCCATGATCACGAACCCGGCCGCGCAGTCCTCGCGCGCCGTCGGGACGACGAGGTTCGCGTGCACGGCGACGCTGCCGCGCGGCTCGCGCAGCAGCAGTCGCCTCAGTGAGTCGTCGGCGCGCAGCGCGAGCATCCGCTCGAACACCGTCGCGCCGGGCGGCGGGATCACGCCGCCAACGACGACGTTTCCGACCTCTCCTCCGGCATGACAGCCGACGACGGTAATGACGCGATCGCTGCGGATGCGGGGCGACGATACCCCGTCGCGGCGACGACCGCGAGCGCGGCTACACGCGCTGACGCTCGAGCATCTCGACGACGTCGTCGAGGGTGCCCTCGACGTCCTCCCAGTGCCAGTGCTCGAGGTATGCGTCGCTGCCCACGAGGTCCTGCTCCATCGCGCGCCGGTCGATCTCCTGCTGGAACCAGTCGGAGAGCTGCTGCTTCGCGTCGCCGTCCTTCACGACGGACGGGACGTCCTGCCAGTACAGAACCTGGACGCTCACCGGTTCTGCACTCTACGTCCCGCGGAGCTCGGTGAGTGAGCTGCGGAGGTCCTCCATGCGCTGCGTCCCGAGCCGAGCCGTCCACTCCTTCTCGATCGCGGCGATGATCGCGAGCGCGGCGCGGATCTGCTCCCAGCCGCGCTCGGTCAGGCAGATGAGCGTCGCGCGCCGGTCGGTCGGGTCGGGGCGCCGCTCGAGGTAGCCGTGCCCCTCGAGGTAGTCGACGAGGTAGCCCATCGACTGCTTCGTCATGTTGGCGCGCTCGGCGAGGTCGGTCAGCCGGGAACCGTCGGCGTCGATGTGCTGGAAGACGGCGGTGTGGGCGGGGCGCAGGTCGTCGAAGCCGGCCTCCGCGAGCCCGGCGCTCACGCGGCGCACGATCTCCTGGATCGGGTTGCGCAGGAGGATCCCGAGGTTCGGACGCGCCGCGCGGGACGAGCCCGGCAACGGCGGCCTTGACTTTCTCTGCCGCATATAGTCATTGTATCTGACTGTCAGGATGTCTTACCAATAAGGAGGGAGGAGATGAGGAGAGCTCTGGCCGCGCTTTCGGTGGCGGCCGCTGCGCTCGGCGTGGCGGGGAACGCCGCGGCGGCGCGCACGTCGAGCGGCGTCACCGTGTTCGCCGGGCCGCCGCTCCGGACGCCGGTCGTCGCTCACTCGGACGCTCTGGCGTTCTTCCCGCGCGCGGTCACGATCCACGCCGGCGACACCGTGACGTGGCAGTTCGCGGGCTTTCACACGGTGACGTTCGCTGGCCCGCATCATCCGTACCCGTTCATCACGCCGGCCGGCAGACAGCCGGTCGCGAAGGACGCCGCGGGCGCGCCGTTCTGGTGGGCGGGGAAGGCGCCGCAGCTCGTCATCAGCCCGCTCACACTCGCACCGCAGGGGAGCGGGACGATCTCGAGCCCGTCGGATGTGCGCAGCTCGGGCCTCGTGCGCATCCTCACCGCGGCGCCGAACCAGCCGCCGGCGCCGTTCTCGCTGACGTTCACGCAGCCGGGCGTCTATCACTACCAGTGCGCCGTCCATCCCGGCATGCGCGGCGTCGTCATCGTCGTCCCCTCGTCGCAGGGCGCGCCGTCGACCGCGTCGGAGGCGGCTGCGATGAAGCAGCGGCTCGCCGCCGTGATCGCCGAGCAGCAGCGGCTCGCCGCGACGAAGCCGTCGAAGCCGCTCCGCGTCCTCGTCGGCGCGGGAAGCAACGTGACCGGGGCCGAGATCACCGCGTTCTTCCCGTCGCGGCTCTCGGTCCACGTCGGCGACACGGTCACGTTCGTGAACCACGACCAGACCGACATCCACACGGTCACGTTCGGGCCGGAGAAGGTCACAGGCGCGATCGAGAAGGACTTCGCCGCACCGCACGGCCGACGGGTCCTGATCAGCCCGCTCGGCGGGCTCCCGAGCGAGCCGCCGGGCGCCCCCGTGCAGTACGACGGGCGCAATCACGGCAACGGCTATCTCAACTCGGGGACCCTGCAGCCGCAGGGCGCTCCCGCGGCGGCCGGGCCGAAGTCCTTCGCCGTCACGTTCACGAAGGCGGGCACGTATCACTACGAGTGCGTCGTCCACCAGAACATGGACGGCACGATCGTCGTCCGATGACGTGGAGGCTGCTCCTCGCCGTCTCCGTCGCCCTCGTCGCCGCCGGCGCTGCACGCGCCGGCGGCTTCGACGGGCCGACGATCGCGCACCCGGCGCGCGTCCCTGATTTCGCCCTCCGCGACCAGAACGGAAAGCTCGTCCGCCTCGGCGCGGAGCGGGGGAAAGTCGTCTTGCTGACGTTCATGTACACGCACTGCACGGGGCTCTGCCCGCTCACCGCGGTACATCTCGACAGCGCCGCGACCCGCGTCGGCGGCAGCGTCCAGATCGTCGCGGTCAGCGTCGACCCGCGCGGCGACACGCCGTCCTCGGTGCGCAGGTTCGTGCGGTCGCACGGGCTGCATGCGGAGTTCCACTACCTCACCGGGCCGGCTCCGGCGCTCCAGCGGATCTGGAGCGCGTACCACGTCTCCACCGCGCGCTACGGGAACCACGCGTATCACACGCTGTACACGATGCTCATCGACGAGCGCGGCCGCGATCGCGTCCTCTACGACGCGACCGCCGGCACCGGCGAGATCGTCCACGACGTGAGGTTGCTGCTTCGCCGCTGACGGTCAGCGGTTCTGCACGTAGCGGTAGCCGAAGCGTCCCTTGATGCAGAGGTTGCCGCGCGTGACGTCGTGGTCGTCCGGCGAGGTGACCTTCACGATCGCGTCGTCCTGCACGTGCAGCGTCAGGTTGCAGCCGACGCCGCAGTACGGGCACACGGTGTCGACCTCGGTCTGCTCCTCCTCATGCCATTGCCCGGATTCGCGCAGGTCGAACTCGGTCTTGCCCATGAGCGCGCCCGTGGGGCAGACGGCGATGCAGTTGCCGCAGTACACGCAGGCCGAATCCGGCAACGGGACGTCGAGCTCGGTGGAGATGTGCGCGTCGAGCCCGCGGCCCGCGACGGCGATCGCAAACGTGTTCTGGTGGTCGACGCCGCACGCCTCGACGCACTTGTAACAGAGGATGCACTTCGAGTAGTCGCGCACGTAGAGGTCGTTGTCGATCTTCGGCGCCGACGCGGGCGGCGCGCCGAGGCGCGCAGGATCGGCGTCGTAGCGCTCGGAGTACGCGAGCGCCGCCGGCGCCGTGGAGAGATCGACGGAGGAGCCGAGCAGCTCGAGCACCATGCGGCGGCTCGTGCGCACGCGCTCGGAGTCGGTGTGCACGACCATCCCGTCTGCGGCCTTGCGCGAGCAGGCGGGGACGAGCGTGCGCGAGCCCTCGAGCTCGACGACGCAGACGCGGCAGACGTTCACGGGAGTGAGCGTGTCGGCGTAGCAGAGAGTGGGCGTGTCGATCCCCATCTGGTGAGCGGCGTCGAGGATGGTCGCGCCCTCGGCCACCTCTCCCGTCACGCCGTCGATCGTCAGCTTCACGCGAGCACTCCGAGGTTCTCGATCGCCGACGCGACCGCGTTCGCCGCGGTCTGGCCGAGCCCGCAGATGGAGGCGTCGCGCATCACCTGCGTCAGGTCGGCGAGCACCGCGCGCTCATTCCCGTTCGTCCTGCCGGAGGCGAGCCGATGCAGCGCCTCCTCCTGCCGGGCGGTCCCGACGCGGCACGGAACGCACTGGCCGCACGACTCGTCCCGGAAGAACTCGGCGATGCGGAGGACGGCGGACACGAGGTCCGCGTCCCGGCCGAAGACCATCACGACGCCGGACCCGAGCGTGACGCCCGCGTCGAACGACAGCGGGATGTCCAGCTGGTGCGGCCCGAGGAACGTGCCCGCGGCGCCGCCGAGCAGCACCGCCTTCGGCGGCTCGGCGCCGGCCGTCTCGAGCAGCTCCGTCAGCGGCGTCCCGAGCTCGAGCTCGTACAGCCCGGGCCGCACGACGTCGCCGGAGACGCAGAAGAGGCGCGTGTCGCGCGCATCCTCGCCGAGGACGATGTGGGGGACGTTGATAAGCGTCTCGACGTTGTTCACGACGGTCGGCTTGCCGTAGAGGCCGACCTCGACGGGGAACGGCGGCTTGTTGCGCGGCTCGCCGCGGTAACCCTCGATCGACTGGAAGAGCGCGGTCTCCTCGCCGCAGACGTAGGCGCCGGCGCCGATGCGCAGCTCGATGTCGACGCCGGTCTCGTCGATCGCGTGCCGGATGCGCTCGTGCGCGAGCGGATATTCGGCGCGGATGTAGATGAAGCCCTTCTCGCAGCCGGTCGCGAACATCGCGATCGCCATCCCCTCGACGACGGCGAACGGGTCCTGCTCCATGATCACGCGGTCCTTGAACGTCCCCGGCTCCGACTCGTCGGCGTTGCAGACGAGGTAGTGCGGCCTCGCCGGCTGGCGCGCGACCGCTTCCCACTTGCGGCCCGTCGGGAAGGCGGCGCCGCCGCGGCCGAGCAGCGGTGACGCCTTCACGAGCTCGATCACGCGGTCGGGCCCGAGCTCGCGCGCGCGCGCGAGCGCGCGGAGCTCACCGTACGGCTCGCCCGTCGCGATGCGTCGCAGGAGCTTGTCGCCGTGCACGGGAAGACGTTCTTCCGGGAGCTGGATCTCGCGCGGATGCTCGCCGGCGATCGTGCGCATCGACGCGGGCGCGAGCTCGCAGAGGCCGAGGCACGGCGACGCGATCGCGCCTTCCGGCACGGTCGCGCCCTTCAGCGCGCAGGCGAGGTCGGTGCAGGCGTGCAGCACCTCCGCCGGCCGTTCCTCCAGCGAGAGCAGCGCGTAGAAGGTGGCGACGCCGTACGCATCCGCCGGCGGAACCTCGAGTCGGCGCGACGCGTACCCGAGCGCGCCCGGCGTCACCCAGCCGACACGCTGCTGCGCCGCGCGCAGCGCCGGCAGCAGCAGATGCCGGCGAGGCTGCGAGCGCACGACGCGGTCACTGTGCTCCGGCTCGGCGCCGACGACGGCGTCGATCGCGCCGCGCTCCGCCTCCGTCGGATCGGCGTCGAGCAGCTTGAGGTCAGGCAACGGGCTCCAGGCGAATCGCGGTTGCCTTGAACTCGGCCGTCCCCGACTTCGGGTCGGTCGCGTCGATCGTGAGCATGTTCGTCGCCACCTCGTCGGGAAAGTGGAGGTTCATGAACGCGAGCCCTGCACGCAGCGTCGCGTCGTAGCGCGCGGAGGTCTCGACCGAGCCGCGGCGCGAGACGACGCGCACGCGGGCGCCGTCGCCGATCCCGTAGCGCGCGCCGTCCTCGGGCGCGAGCAGGATGTCGAGCCCGCCGCGGTGGAGCGGGGACGAGTAGCCGCCGGTCTGCACACCCGTGTTGTACGACTCGAGCCGGCGGCCCGTCGTGAGACGGAGCGGGAAGTCGTCGTCGAGCTTGTCGACGGGCGGATCGTGTTCCACCACCTGGAACGGCGCACGATCGGCGACGACGTCGTCCCAGAGGCGGCCGTGCAGGAAGAGGGCTCCAGGATCGTTCTCGTCGCTGCACGGCCACTGGATGCCGCCGAGCTCCTCGAGGCGCGCGTAGCTCATGCCTGCATGCCATGGCGACAGCGAGCGCAGCTCGTTCCACACGTCCTCGGGCTCGGTCGAGCCGAGGTCGTGGCCGAGACGGCGCGCGAGGTCGTAGACGATCTCGATGTCGTCGCGCGCCTCGCCCGGCGCGTCGTACGCCTTGCGGACGCGCTGTACGCGCCGCTCGCTCGAGGTCACGGTCCCCGCGGCCTCGCCGAGCGTCGCCGCCGCGGGCAGGACGACGTCAGCGAGCTGCGCCGTCCGCGTGAGGAAGATGTCCTGCACGACGAGATGGTCGAGACCGGTGAGCAGCCGCTCGGCGCGCGCCTGGTCCGCCTCGCCTTGCGCGGGGTTCTCGCCGACGACGTACACCGCGCGCAGCTCGCCGTGCTCCATCGCCTCGAACATCCCCGACAGGTGCAGGCCGGGCTGCGCCGGCAGCGAGACTCCCCACGCGGCCTCGAACTT
>Ga0187824_10000131_pt1 | contig 12974 bp, 10 predicted proteins | sample NC_wetland_sal_i_13_FD_132437 | JGI IMG/M metagenome (GOLD analysis project Ga0187824, IMG submission 132437) | Wetland sediment microbial communities from Neuse River Estuary, North Carolina, USA - SourceSoil_4 | ecosystem: Environmental > Aquatic > Freshwater > Wetlands > Sediment | place... | reverse complement strand
GGTCAGAAGCTTATTCGCCAGGTGCATCTGCGGGAAACGCGGTGAGACATACAGGCCGCCCAGAAGTCCCTTGTGCTCCTCAATGACATAAAAGGCATAGCCAGCCGCTTCACCGCCCTCCAGAGCAGCACAACCGGCGAGCGACCTGGCTTCGACAAACCTCTTTATCAAGTCCAACGAGGAACGATAATCCCAGCGTAACTCCTCTCTCCATCGCTGCGCTTCTTCGGCCAGCAGTGGCTCGATTTGGCGTGAACTCAGTTGGCGTAGGTCCACGATGGTCATGACATTCTCGATTTCTGGGGCGACCCGTCCGCGCGATGGCTTTATGATAACTCCGCCAGGGGCCTACGTCGCCGAAAACTACCTCTTCAGACACGTGCCCATTTATGCCGGCTATTGTAACGAGTTCGCTGTGCTAACATGCGCCGCCGGACGTCTCAAGGCGGACATGGCCCTTCTTTCGGAACTGCGTTATCCAACGCGTTGGTACTCCAAATCAATTGCCGCAATCCTGGCGGTAAGTTTCTTCATGTTTGTGGCGGCAGCCATCATATCTGGGTTTTTGGTTTACAACATTGTTACCCCGCGAAGCGGCAATCAGCCCATCGATTTGTCCAGTTTTCCTGGTCACCCAGAGCAGATTTCGTATTCGGTTGAAAACCTGGGGAAGCGTGAGGGTTGGTTTTTCCCCGGCCTGAAGTCGGCACCGACGATACTGTTGTGTCCGGGCTACGGCGAGGGCCGTGAGGAATTATTGCCTTTGGCAACCGCCCTTCAAGAGCAGGGCTACAACGTGACTCTAGTGCAGTTCACGGGTGAGGGACCCAAAAGTACGATTGAAACCACGCTTGGCTATCGTGAAGTTCAGGAATTACGTGCGGCGATGTCCAGCCTGGCGCAGCGGACCGATGTAGACAGCTCACGCTTCGGCCTGTGGGGTACCGACTTAGGCGGTTACGCCGCCCTGTCTTTAGCCGAATCCGACCCTCGCGTTCGGGCCATTGCGATTGAATCGGTGTACGACCGGCCTCAAGAGATGTTGCGGATTCTGGTTAACCGTTACGGCATTGGTTCGCTACCGCTGTTGCCCCGATTTGCGGAAAAGGGTTTCGAGTGGCTGAATTACAGCGATGCCGGGGTGCCTCCGCTCACGCAACGGCTGCCGCGGCTCGCGGGGGTGCCCAAGCTGTTCATAGAAGCGTCGGACCAGCCTGAGTTGTCCCAGGTCACGTCTCGGCTTTTCGTCGCTGCGCCGGAGCCGAAAGAGCGGGCTACGCTGCTGCGCGGAAACTATGCCGGCATGCTCGATGACGAGAAACGTAGTTACGAAAACCGCATTGCCAGCTTCTTTCTTTCAAATCTGCCCCGATAGCTCGACCGACCGAATAGCAGCGATCACTCGCAAGAAGCACACTCACGCTCTAGTTTGAAACTAATCAGAATTGTTGTTCGATGCGTTTATTCGCCCGGCTACGGTGCTGGCGAATGGGCCCAGGCGTCGCGCATAATGGCGCCTCATGCGCGGGCGTTTCGAATATGCTTCCGCTTGGATCGTGCTGAAATTCCTGGGCTGTTTACCCCGGAGGATCGCGCGATCCGTTGGCGCGATGATCGCTAAATGTCTTTTGTTCATGCGGCCTCCGCTTCGAAGAGCGGCCGAATTCAATCTGCGTCTGGCTTTTCCCGAATTGCCGGCGTCGACCCGTCGCGACATTTTGAGACAGATGGTGCGCAATCTCGGCTGGTTGGCCGCCGAATTCGCCCGTTTGCCACTCTACAACCGCAGCAACATTGAGCAAACAATGATTCTCGACGGATTCGAAAACTTCGCTGCAGCTGAACGGCGCGGCAAAGGTGTCCTCTTCCTGACAGGACATATGGGCGCGTGGGAGCTCGGGCCTTATGCGCATGCACTTTATAGCCGTCCGATATATTTCTTAGTGCGGCCGATTGACAATCTTCGCGTAGACGCGCTCGTGAACCGTTACCGTTGTGCATCTGGGAACCGGCCGATCGAGAAAAACGAATCGGCGCGGACTATTCTTCGGATTCTTCACGAAGGTGGCGTTATCGGAGTTCTGGCTGACCAGAATACGATCCCGGCCGAAGCGGTATTCGTAGACTTTTTCGGGATTCCCGCCGCCACGACCAGCGGAATTGCCCGGCTAGCGCGGCGCACCGGCGCGGCGGTGGTTCCTGCTTATAACTACTGGGACCCGCAAATAGGTAAGTACGTTTTGCGTTACGAACCGGCGCTCGAGCTCATTGCCACCGATGACGAGCAGAGCGATATCCATAACTTTTCGGCGAGATTCAATCAGGTGATTGAAGATTACGTGCGGCGCTTTCCGGATCAATGGGTTTGGCTGCATCGGCGTTGGAAGACCCGTCCTGCAAATGAATCTGCAATCTACCCCGACGAGCAGCGCGAATACGCAAACCAAACGCGAAATGATTGAGTATGGTTGCTAAAGAAATCGGTGCTAAGGAGATTGGTGACTATGGCGAATCGGACGGCCGGCGATCTGGCGAAGTTTCTGGGATGCTCTCTTCGGGGGGAAAGTACCCTGCCGTTGAAAGGGGTAGCGAGTCCAGAAGCAGCGGAGGCGGACGATCTCGTCTATCTCGACTCGAGCCGCCATATGGACCGCGTGACCCGGTCGGCTGCGCGCTGCGTGATCACATCGTCTGATCTGCTGATAGGCGGGAAAACCGTCATCGCGACTCCGCGCCCGAAGCTTGCGTTTGCGCGTGCGGCGGCTTGGCTTGTACCTCCCTCTGCAATCGCCGTCGGAGTACACCCAACCGCCGTTATAGCCGAATCGGCGCGCCTGGGTCGTGGCACCGTAGTGGGACCTTTTGCCGTGATCGAGGAGGAAGTTGAAATAGGCGAGGAGACGCAAGTAGGGGCTTTTTGTTTTCTCGGACGAGGAACCCGGCTCGGCCGGAGTTGCCGGCTGTATCCGCGCGTAACGCTTTATGCGGGAGTGAAAATCGGCAGCAACGTTATCGTGCATTCGGGAGCCGTCTTGGGTTGCGATGGATTTGGCTACGTCACCGACCAGGACAAACATTGGAAGTTTCCGCAAACCGGCGCTCTGGAGATCGAAGACGACGTCGAAATTGGCGCTAATACTGCGATCGCCCGTGGTTCGCTGGGGACCACTCGACTAGGGCCGGAAGTAAAGCTGGATAACCTTGTGCACTTGGCGCACAACGTTGAAGTGGGCGCACGGACACTCGTGGCAGCACAGACTGGAATTGCCGGAAGCTCAGTTATCGGAAGCGATGTGGTCATCGGAGGCCAGGTGGGCATCGCCGATCATTGCGAGTTGGAAGCGGGATGTATTGCCGGCGCCCAGGCAGGCATTCCGAGCGGGAAAATAATTCGTCGCGGACAGACCGTTTGGGGTACACCGGCGCGACCCATCAAAAAATTTAAGGAGCAGTACGGATGGTTTGCGCGCCTTCCGGAACTCGCTGAACGCGTTCGGAAGTTAGAAGAGGACAGTCGGGAATCCTAAAATGTTTCGATAACTGATGGCGAACGGTTCAGGCGAGGTATCTTCATTGTTGACCGGCAAGTCAATCGTGCTTGATAATGTGATTTGTCGTGAGGGGTGGTCACGTCAGGGGACGGAACGGATGGTCGACTGCCGTCCGTAGTGCCCAATCGTATCCCGAAAAGATAGTAAGCCCAACCCACGGCGTATGAAGCTGCTAAGTGGTTTTTGCTACAGCGATTTGGTTGGAGCATGCATCTGAGGGGAAATGGCGTCCAGCACCAGATTTGGCGTTGAGGCTCCCGCAGGCCAGCCGCGGATTGCGGCGACTGGTACTTTCAGTGACGAACTGACTGAAGGTATTGACCGGGGCGTAAAACATCTACTTTCGCTGCAAGCCTCGAACGGTTATTGGGTAGGTGAGCTCGAAGCCGATACGACCCTCGAATCGGACTACATTTTTTACCTCCATATCCTTGGTAAAGCTGATCCTCAACGTGTAGCAAAGCTCGCCAATTACATTCGCCAGCGCCAGTTGCCGGACGGTGGATGGAATATCTATTTCGGCGGTCCGTCCGAGCTGAATGCGACTGTTAAGGCTTACTTCGCCCTTAAGCTTGCCGGAGACCCTGCAGATCGAGCGCACATGGAGCGCGCTCGTGCGCGTGTGTTGCAGCTCGGCGGCCTGGAATCGACGAACTCTTACACACGCTTTTATCTGGCTCTTGTCGGCGCTGTCGGTTGGGAAATGGCGCCGGCGATTCCCCCCGAGTTGATGCTTTTGCCATCGTGGTTTGCGATCAATATATACGAAATGTCTTCATGGACCCGCGGGATTGTCATCCCCTTGGCCATTCTTTATGCGCACAAGCCCGAATGGAAATTGCGGGAGCCTGTGAGTGTCGATGAACTCTTTCGCGATTCCACGGCCAAGGCCACTGCGTTTGCCTGGGGCGATCGGTTTTTCTCGTGGCGGAATTTTTTCCTGGCACTCGATCGGGCCTTGAAAGTTTACGAGCGCGTACCCTGGAAGCCGCTGCGCCAACGGGCATTGAGACAGGCACAGAGCTGGCTGCTGGAACATCTCGAGCGCAGCGATGGATTGGGAGCGATCTATCCTGCGATGATGAATGCGGTGTTTGCGCTCGTAGCGTTGGGGTACTCTCCCGACGACCCGTTGACGGCGCGGGAAATCGGCCAACTTGCGGGATACGAGATCGAAGACGCGGAAACCATACGTTTGCAGCCATGCATCTCGCCGGTTTGGGATACTGCGATCGCCATGGTCGCTTTGGAAGAAGCTGGGTTGCCCCCCGATCATCCGGCGCTAGTGCACGCCGCCGAATGGCTCCTCAAGAATCAGGTTCTCGGTTCGGGCGACTGGCAAGTGAAGAATCGCAAGGCGCGGCCGGGCGGCTGGGTTTTTGAGTTTCGCAACGATTTTTATCCGGATGTGGACGACACGGCCTTCGTTTTGATGGCTCTGCAACGGGTCGATTATCCGGACCGGCGGCGCCTTAAGGCGGCGGCTCAGTGCGGCGTGAATTGGCTGCTATCGATGCAGAATCGCGACGGCGGCTGGGGCGCTTTTGATCATAATAACGATCGCCAGTTGCTTACGGAAATTCCGTTTGCAGATCACAACGCCATGATTGATCCATCATCCGCAGACGTTACGGCGCGGGTGCTCGAGTGTCTTGGACGAAACGGTTGGTCTGTGAACCACCCGGCGGTAAAGCGGGGAGTGGAGTACCTAACGCGAGAACAGACACCGGATGGCTCATGGTATGGACGGTGGGGCGTGAACTACGTTTATGGTACGAGCGGAGTTTTGCGGGGCCTCGAAACAATTGCTCTCAGCGCCCGCGATTATTGCCAGCGCGCCGTGGCCTGGCTACGCGCGGTCCAGAACGCCGACGGCGGGTTTGGGGAATCGATCGCGTCTTATTACGATCCGAAATTGAAGGGCCAGGGCACTAGCACACCATCTCAAACAGCGTGGGGCTTGATCGGTCTCTTGGCGGGAGCCGACAAGAATGATCCATCAGTAACGCAGGCCATACGGCATTTGCTTGAACAGCAGAATGCCGATGGTTCGTGGGACGAGCAGGAGTTTACGGGTACCGGATTTCCGGGTGTCTTCTATTTGAAATATCACCTTTATCGAAACTATTTTCCGCTCTACGCGCTCTCGCGTTACCGCAACTTGCAGCAAGGCGCGGGAGAGTTTCACGCTTTCGAGATTCGTCCGGAAGGAGATCATCTCCCGGGCGCCACACGAGGTAATGGATGAGATATCCGTTGAAGATGACTGCGAACCTGGCGCGATACATCGCCAGCAAGCGCATACGCGGCACCGCGAAATTCCCCATGGTGTTGATGCTCGAACCGCTTCATGCATGCAACCTGACGTGCACGGGTTGTGGGCGTATCCGGGAATACAAGTCGACGATCAACGAAACGCTGAGCGTCGAGGAGTGCCTCGCGGCGGTGGACGATTGCGGCGCGCCTGTGGTCTCGATTTGCGGCGGCGAACCGATGATCTATCCGGAAATTGGCCGGCTGAGCGGCGAAATTCTCGGCCGCGGAAAGCACATTATCCTTTGCACAAATGGCATGTTCATTCGCAAGCGCATGCACGAGTTCCGGCCGACAACGAGTTTTTTCTGGAACGTACACCTGGACGGAATGGAGCGGACGCACGATCTTTGTGTGGAGCGCGACGGCGTGTTTCGCGAAGCGATCGAAGGGATCAAAGCGGCGAAGGCGGCGGGATTCATGGTCTGCTCGAATACGACCATCTATAAAGAAACCGACCTGGACGAAATTGCCGAACTCTACGACTACCTGAACACTTTGGGAGTGGACGGCTATATGCTCTCGCCGGCGTACAATTACGCAGCCGTAATGACCAAAGATATTTTTATGTCGCGCGAGGATGTGCGCGACAAGTTCCGCAAGGCGCTGACGCTGCTCGATAAATACAACCTCATGGTTTCACCGATCTATCTCGATTTTCTACGCGGTGAGCGCGAACTCGACTGCACGGCTTGGGGTACGCCCACTTTCAATCCGCGCGGATGGAAAGGGCCATGCTATTTGATCACCGATAATCACTATGGATCGTATGGGGAATTAATCGAGAAGACGCCCTGGGAAAAATACGGGCCTGGAAATGATCCGCGGTGCGCGGATTGCATGATGCACGTTGGTTTTGAGCCCTCGCCTATCCTGGGCGCAAAACGCCAACTGGGAGACACCTGGAAGATGCTGAAATGGCAGTTCTCGGGCCGCATGGGCGGGAACCCTAAAGACGCGAATCGCGGGGGTGGCGATGGCTTTGGCGACGGACACGGAACACCTCTGCCGCCACCCCAGGATTTGGTTTCGTCCGACGGAAGACTTCGGGTGTTATGACGACTTTAGTCACAGGAGCGAGTGGATTCCTGGGCAGTCATGTAGCGCGGCTGCTCGTGGAGCGCGGGTACCGCGTGCGCGTTCTGCTCCGCCCCGCGAGCCAGACGAAACTCCTCGAAGGCTTGGCCGTCGAGCGCGTCTCGGGCGACCTGCGCGATGCGGGCTCGTTGGACAAGGCTGTGGCTGGAGTGTCCACTGTTTATCACGTCGCCGCCGATTATCGTTTGTGGGCGCGTGACCCGCGCGAGATTTATGAATCGAATGTCGATGGCACGCGGAACTTACTGGACGCGGCACGGCGCGCCAAGGTAGGGCGATTTGTTTATACCAGCACCGTGGGAACGGTGGCGGTTCCGCGTGATGGTGTGCTGCCTGACGAGAGCGTTGTTACCTCGATCGACGAGATGATCGGCACATACAAGCGTTCGAAATGGCTCGCGGAGCAGGAGGCGCGGAAGGCGGCCGAAGCGGGATTACCGGTAGTCATTGTGAATCCGACCACGCCCATTGGGCCTGGAGATGCCAAGCCGACGCCTACGGGACGAATCATCGTCGATTTCTTGAACGGGCACATGCCTGCTTACGTAGATACAGGATTGAATTTTGTTCCGGTGGAAGATGCAGCCGCAGGCCATCTGCTGGCGGCCGACTGTGGGCGCATAGGCGAACGCTATATTCTTGGCGGGGAGAATCTGACGCTGAAGCAGGCGCTGGAGATACTTTCGCAGATATCGGGACTTCCGGCGCCGCGCATGCGGGTTCCTCACGTTTTGGCGCTCGGCGCGGCGTATGCAGACGCCGCCGTTTCGCGACTGCTCGGACGTGAACCGCAGATTCCGCTGGAAGGCGTGCGTATGGCGCGGCACAGTATGTTCGTCAAGACGAACAAAGCACATGCTGAGCTGGGCTTTTCGCCGGCGTCGATGGCCGCAGCCTTCGAACGGGCGGTGCGCTGGTACCAATCGAACGGCTACGTGCGCGCAACGCGTCGAGCTGACATGACCGCTCTGCGGGCGGCATGAAGGAATTGAAAGAAGACCTGGGGAAGTTGCAGTACGAGGATGAAGATCCTGGTAACGTTTGCGGTGGCAACTGAATTCGCAGCGTGGCGCCGGCAGCATGATTTCCGGCAGGTCGCGCACGAACCGTTCGGTTTGTATGTGTCGGAGATCGCCGGCAATCCGGTGCGGGTGGTGCTGACCGGAATAGGCACGGCCGCCGCAACACAAGCCACGCGGTGGGCACTCACCTCGCCAGCCGATATTTGCATTTCGAGCGGGTTTGCGGGCGCATTGAATCCGGAATTGGGAGTCGGCACGGTTGTCGGGGGACGAGTGATCTTGCGAGCGGAGCGGGAACTCGCTGTGGCGAGCGATCATCAGCTTATCGCGGTCGCTCAAGATGCGGGTGCGCGGCAGGTAGATCGATTTCTTACTTCAGAGCATCTGATCGCGGATGCCGCACAGAAAATCGCCTTGGCCGGTGAAGCAGATGCGGTGGAAATGGAAAGCTTTGTAATCCTCGCAGAAGCGGCGCGGCACGGCGTGCGAGCGACGGCAATACGGTCGATAAGTGACATGGCCTCATATTCTCTGCCGTACGATTTCGATCAAGCACGTGACGCGCGCGGGCAAATGAGGTTGAGTGTGCTGATGGGCCAAATCATTCGCCAACCTCAGCACTTGCCGGCCTTGTTGCGGTTCGCACGGGATTGCAGGTTTGCGGCCCGGCAATTGGCCGATTTTCTGGATCGTTATTTGCAGTTACTCAGCGCCCGGTTCGACCTCTCGCAATCAGAGATGGTGGCTGCGACATGAGCATGGCGCCCAATCTCATCGCAGATTCTGTAAATCGCGTCACCATTCCCCTGAAAATGCGCGCGGGAGTCTATCGCGGTCCGGGGAACGTAGCGACGGAATATGTTCCTGTTCCAGAAATCGCTGAGGGCGAAGTGCTGATTCGCGTGGCCGCCTGCGGCATCTGCGGGACGGACCTGAAGAAGATTCAGCACGGGTTTATCAAACCTCCGCAGATATTCGGACACGAGGTCGCAGGCACCATCGCAGCCGTTGGCGATGGAGTGCAGCATTGGAAAGAGGGCGACCGCGTCGTCAGTTTCCATCACATTCCCTGCGGGGCCTGCTTTTATTGTGATCGGCGGCTTTTTTCGCAATGCCCGGCTTACAAGAAGGTCGGCCTCACCGCAGGCTTTGAGCCCAACGGGGGAGGTTTTGCGGAATATGTGCGCGCGATGCCATGGATCGTCAACCGAGGAATGATAAAGATTCCGAGTGATGTAACGTTCGAGGAAGCAACCTTTGTCGAGCCCGTGAACACGTGCCTTAAGGCCGTGGAGAAGGCGAGAGTCGAGGTAGGCGAGACAGTGGTGGTCATAGGCCAAGGGCCAATCGGCTTGCTCTTGATGTTGCTCGCACGGCGGGCCGGCGCTCGGGTCGTTACCACTGATCCGATGGCAGAGCGGCGCGCCGTCAGCCAGCGCCTGGGTGCGGCCGCTACATTTGATCCTCGGGCCTGTTCTGTTGCAGAAGAAATTCGTCAACTGACGGCGGGGCGGGGAGCAGATGCCGTCCTGGTCGCGGTTCCCTTGCCGACGGCGCTATCCGAGGCGCTGGCCATGTCGCGGCCGGGCGGGCGAGTGTTGCTCTTTGCTCAGAATGATCCGCACATGAAGATTGAATTTTCCGCCGCAGATATTGGCGTCGAAGAGAAAGAGATCCTAGGCAGCTACAGCGCCGCTGTAGATCGCCAGGAGGAGTCTGCGAACCTTGTTTTTTCGCGAGCGCTGCCGGTATCCGCGCTCATCACTCATCGGTTTTCCCTGGAGGAATTCGGCGCAGCATTGTCGCTCGCCGCACGGCCGAACAACTCCTTGAAAGTTCTGGTCATCCCTTCATAGGGCAATCATGACTGGCTTTTCGGGTCTGCCGAACGGAATCTGAATTCATGGAAACTCTCACACAGCCACTGGCGGAAACCAAGTCGAGCGGGCATATGACTGCGGCCGTGCTCTACGGCAGTGAAGACTTGAAGGTCGAAAAAGTTGATATTCCCACTCTGGGTGCAGACGAAGCACTGGTGCGGGTAAAGGTTGCGCTTACCTGCGGGACCGATCTCAAAGTGTGGAAGCGCGGTTACCATGCACGGATGATTACCCCGCCGGCCGTATTTGGGCATGAGCTCGCGGGCGTCGTGGAGCAGGTGGGCGCTGATCTTGCTGAAAACCTAACATTGGGCTCGCGCGTTGTACCAGCGAATTCAGCGCCGTGTGGCGTCTGCTTCTTTTGCCGCCGGGAGCGAAGCAACCTGTGCGAGGATCTGCTTTTCAATAATGGCGCTTACGCAGAATACATCCGCATTCCGGGCCGCATCGTGCGGACGAACATGCTGAAGATCCCGCCGCACGTGTCGTTTATGGATGCGGCAATGGCCGAGCCTCTGGCGTGTGTTCTGCGGGGGATTCATGAAACGGGGGTTCAGCCCGGCGATACTACAGTCCTGATCGGTTGCGGACCGATCGGTTTGAAATTTGTTCGAATGCTTTCGTGCCGGGGTGTAAATGTAATTGCGCTAGGCAAACGAGCCAGCCAGGTGAGAGTGGCAGAGCGCTTGGGAGCGCGAGCCGCTTTCGACGTGAGTAGTCTTTCTGACCCAATCAGTGCGGTACGCCGGCTTACCGAAGGCGGCCGCGGTGCGGATTCGGTGATTGAAGCCGTGGGGTCGCCGCGTACGTGGGACTGGGCCATGCAGATGGTTCGCTGCGGCGGGACGGTCAATCTTTTTGGAGGCTGTCCGCAGGGAACCCGGGTTGAACTCGATCCCACGGCGCTGCATTATTCTGAGATCACGATCAAGTCCACATTTCATCACACGCCGCGTTTTATTCGGGAGGCTATGGAAGTCATCGCGCGCGGCGACATTCGCGCCCGGGATTTCGTTAATGCAGAAATTCCGCTGCGCGAACTGCCTTCGTTGTTCGAACATATGAAACATCGAAATGGCCAAATGAAAGTCGCGGTGATCCCATAGCGGCTGCGCCTCGCCGGTTCGCATTCACCGATTCATGCGCCCACCTGAAATAGCAATTGCTGCGTCCGCGCCCCTACCGGGCTGCTCGGTGGCGGACGCGGAGCGCTATACACACTGGCTCGCCACGCACCACTACGAAAATTTCCACGTCGTCTCCTGGATGTTGCCGAGGCAGCTGCGGCGGCATTTCTATAACGTTTACGCCTATTGCCGCTGGGCCGATGATCTTGGCGACGAAGTGGCAGACCCCGCCCGGGCATTGGAGTTACTCGACTGGTGGGAGCACGAGCTGAATCTTTGCTACGAACGACGGCCTTCTCATCCCGTGTTCGTGGCGCTAGCGCAAACAATTCTTGAGTTCGATATTCCTGCGGAACCCTTCCGCGATCTGCTGACCGCCTTCCGGCAGGACCAGACATTGCATCGGTATGCCACGTGGCAGGATCTACTTCAATACTGCCGCTATTCGGCAAACCCGGTGGGACGCCTCGTGCTTTACTTGTGCGGCTATCGCGATTCGGAGCGTCAGCGGCTCTCCGATGCGACATGCACGGCGCTGCAGCTCGCCAATTTTTGGCAGGATGTCTCGCGCGATCTCGAGAAAGGGCGAATCTACATTCCCATGGATGCGCTCGCGCGACACGGATTGCAAGCGAGCGATATCGAATCTCGTGTTTTCGATGAGCGCTACGCGGCGCTCATGCGCGAGTTGATCGCCCGCACACGAGAATTGTTTACCGAAGGATGGCCACTGGCCGCGAGCGTAGATTCGCGTTTGCGGTTAGACATAGAGCTCTTCAGCCGGGGTGGTCAGGCAGTGCTTGATGCCATCGAATCGATTGGCTACAACACATTGGCGAAGCGGCCCTCCATCGGCGGAGCGAAGCGCGCAATCCTGCTCGGTCGGGCTCTAGCGAGCCGAGTTCTTCCACCAGGGAATTCAGGTAAGGTTTCAAGCATCGAAGAGAAACCCCGAATCGCCAATCCTTCAATAAAGCCAGCAAGTTCGGCCGTACAGCCAACAAACGGCTCGGCACTTGAGCACTCATACGATCAGTGCCGACGCGTGGCCCGCAATGCCGCCAGCAATTTTTATTATGCGTTTTACATGCTGCCACGGCCGAAGCGCGATGCTCTTTGCGCCATCTACGCGTTCATGCGGCTCGTCGACGACGCCTCAGACTCGCCGCTGCCCCCGGCGGATGCCACAGGCGAATGTGCGCTAAAGCGAGCGGCGCTGAGCCGCTGGCGTGTGCTGCTGGATGAATGTGTGGCAGGCAATACAAGTGGACACGCGATCCTGCCCGCTTTTGCCGATGCCATCAGGCGTTATCGGATCCCGCCCCGTTATTTCCACGATTTGATTTCGGGCGCTGAAATGGACCTCGTGGACACACCGTACCCGACATTCGAAGCTTTGCAGGAATACTGTTACCGCGTAGCGGGCACCGTGGGGCTTACTTGCATTCACGTTTTTGGTTTTGAGGATCCGCATGCACTGGAGTTGGCGCAGAAGCTGGGGATTGCTTTCCAGCTTACGAATATCCTGCGCGACATACCTTCTGACCTAGCGATCGGGCGGGTGTATCTTCCAGCAGAAGATCTTTCGCGTTTCGGATGCAGCGTGGCAGAACTGAAGCGCGGCTTGGTAACAGCGTCAGTACGCGAGTTGCTTCGATTCGAAGCGGAACGAGCGTGGCGATTTTATGGCGAAGGATCTCGGCTCATTGGCAGGGTCGATGCGGACAGCAGGGCGGCATTATGGGCGCTCGTGCGCATCTACAGCAGTTTGCTTGCCCGAATCGAGGATCTCGATTGTGATGTGTTTTCCGCGCGCGTGCGGCTAGGCGCCGCAGAGAAGGCGAGCATCCTGGTACGCGCTCGGTTTGGCTGGTGGTCGGAGGCGGATGTCCTCGAAGAGCGTAATCGTGATCGGCGCCGGCCTGGCGGGGCTCTCCTCGGGCGTCGCGCTAGCTGAAGCGGGATTCCAGGTCAAACTGCTCG
>Ga0187824_10000130_pt1 | contig 12984 bp, 14 predicted proteins | sample NC_wetland_sal_i_13_FD_132437 | JGI IMG/M metagenome (GOLD analysis project Ga0187824, IMG submission 132437) | Wetland sediment microbial communities from Neuse River Estuary, North Carolina, USA - SourceSoil_4 | ecosystem: Environmental > Aquatic > Freshwater > Wetlands > Sediment | place... | reverse complement strand
CCTTTATTTGCAGAGGGCGCGATATCGCCGTTCGATGACATCTTAGACTTAATCGTCATGGTAGCTTTGATTCGGCTGATTGGCTGGCACTGGGAGTTCCTGCCGTCGTTCATTGCGGAGCTGGTGCCTGGCCTGGATCTTGTTCCGTTCTGGACACTTGCCGTCGTTAACGTATACCGAAAGTCGAAGCCAGTTGAGGACGGGGTCCGCGTCATTGATGTTGAGCCGCTGGAACGGAAACTCCCTCACCACTGAGGCTGAACTGCCAATAACCCTATCGGGGTGTCCTCGAGGAACCTGTTGGGTGACCTTTTTGGGGCGCTTTTTGGGGAACTCGGCGCGTAATCCGCTGCGCGCCACGGGCAATTGTATGAGACAATGAACTTGCGTTTGTTGCTCTTGTAAAACCTTTGGATTTGTTTAAAGGGGCTGCGAGTCGACACAACTCGCGGTCTTTTTTTGTTTTCGACTGAGGGCGTTCGAGCGCAGACAAATAGCCCAGTAAAGAGGAAAATCAGTGAAAGAACAAGGAACAGTAAAGTGGTTCAATGCCAGCAAGGGTTTTGGCTTCATTCAGCGCCAAACCGGTGAGGACGTTTTTGTGCATCACACGGCCATTCAGGCCGAAGGTTACCGCAGCCTGAACGAAGGGCAGGCCGTAGAGTTCGAGGTCCGCAAGGGCCCCAAGGGTTTACAGGCGGAAAACGTAGTGAGTCTCTAGTCTGAGAAAGGCGGGCTTCAGCCCGCCTTCGTTTTCGGAAGTAAGCGATTCGGAAATAGCTGCCCCAAGCCGGTTAGATGCTTGCAGAAACCGGAGCAGGACTGAGCAAGACAGACATCAGGCGAAATGGAGGCCCTTTCCTTTGTCGCAGGCCATTGAAGAGAAGGACGAGCAGATACGGCACCTCATCGCGATAGGCAAGGAGCGGGGTTACCTGCTCTTCGAAGAGGTGAATGATATTTTGCCGGCTGAAGTCGACTCGCATGAAGAGATTAACGATCTGCTCTCTACGCTCGAGCGCTACGGTATCCAGATATTTGAAGACATTTCAGCCGCCAAGGCTGCGTCCCTTACCGCCGAAGTGGGCGAACCACTTAAAGTGGAAGTGAAAGAGGAGGACGCACCCGGCGAGGAGTCAGAGCCAGAACTTGATTTAACCCCAGGCATACTCGATAAAACGAACGATCCCGTCCGCATCTACCTGCGAGAGATGGGTCTCGTTCCGTTGCTCACACGTGAAGGCGAAGTCGCGCTTGCCAAGCGCATCGAGCGGGGCCAACTTATCGTTCTGAAGACGATCACACGCTCTCCCATCGTCATCAAAGAGCTTTTGGAGCTCGCAAAGGATCTGCGCGAGGGAACGCGTTCAATCAAAGAGACTGTGGTGTTCGATGACGAGGAGTTGAAGGAAGACAAGATCGAGAAGAAGACGCGAGAGACCCTGAAAACTCTGGATAAGATCGCCGCTCTCTACGATCTCGCGCTCAAGCAAGCCACGCGACTCGATCGTACTCCGAAATCCAAAAAGCGCGCTTATTTGCACGCCCGGTATGCCATCTCTCGAACACGCATTCAGATGTCCCAATTGGCGCGTTCTATTGAGTTCAACGCACGCGAGAAGAACCGGCTGATCGCCAAGCTCCGGCAGACGGTGGAGCGTTTGCACTCGCTGGAACGGGAGACAGGGAAACTCGAACGCCGCGTCAACATATCAAGGAGCGATACCGCGGAGGTCCGGCGCGAGCTCGGGGCACGCCGCGCGCAGCTAACCGAAATTTCCGAAGCGAGCGAGGTTGCACCGGCCGAGCTGAAACGGGCTCTGCAAAGGATTGTGCGTGGCGAGGCTGCGGCCCAACAGGCGAAAAAAGAGCTCACTCAAGCCAACCTGCGCTTGGTTGTGTCTATCGCCAAGAAATATACGTATCACGGCCTGCAGTTTCTGGATTTGATCCAAGAGGGGAATATCGGCCTCATGAGGGGGGCAGAGAAGTTCGAGTGGCGCCGCGGCTACAAATTTTCTACTTATGCGACATGGTGGATTCGCCAGGCTATCACCCGGGCCATAGCCGATCAGGCCCGCACGATACGAGTGCCAGTGCACATGGTGGAGCACATCAACAAGATGATCCGCGCCAGCCGGGAAATGGTGCAGGAACTTGGCCGAGAGCCCACTTCCGAAGAGCTCGCCGAGCGGTTAGAGATCCCGGTCCACAAAGTACGTCAGGTGAAAAAGATTGCGCAGCAGCCGATCTCGCTGGAAACGCCCATAGGCGAGGAAGAGAGTTCGCATCTGGGCGACTTCATCGAGGACAAAGCGGTAGCCTCACCTTCAGACGCAGCAATCAAACTGAATCTGCAGGAGCAGACGGCGTCATTACTGAAGACGCTGACCCCACGCGAGGAGCGAATCATCAAGATGCGCTTTGGCATGGATGACGGCTCCGAGCACACTCTGGAAGAGGTGGGGAACACTTTTGCTGTCACGCGCGAACGAATCCGCCAAATTGAAGCGAAAGCCCTACGGAAACTGCGGCACCCGTCACGATCCGATAAGCTTCGGTGCTTCCTGGAAGGCTGATCCGGCCCTTAGTTTGGTACGAACAGAGAAGAGCGAAAGCGAATCGGTTTTGGTCTGAAGACGCGCGAACTGGACTGCTAAGCGCAAACGAGACGATTCGCGCGGTTTGATTCCGATTACAGGAGATTCCAATGAGCAGAATTACGTTCCAGAAGCGTCAAAAGGAAATGAAGCGGCAGGAGAAGCAGCGCATGAAGGCCGAGCGCCGCGCGCAGAGGAAATTAGCCAAGAACACGGAGGGCGGAGTACAAGGGGAGATCGAAATCCAAGACGACGCCGGAATACCGGCCGAGAACGCAGGACCAGAGGAAATCATCTCAATTCCCACGGAGTCAAAGCAGTAGAGTGGATTGTTGGCGCACCAAGGCGGCGGCATACAGAAGTAACTGTAGCTAGCGTACCTTCGAGACATTGAAGTACGCATACTCTGAAATAAACAGCAGACAGTGCTTGCTATTGCGAAGCTCGGAAGGTACGCTGACGTACCTAGGTGCCCGCGGTGCTTTGCCCTCCACCTATGTTCTCATGCCAAAGTGCATCCTTATCGTGGATGATAGTCCGGTTATCCGCCGCGCATTGCGATCGCTCGTTCAATGCCAACCCGGCTTTGAGGTGTGCGGAGAGGCGGCTGATGGCGTCGAAGCAATCGAAAAAGCCGTGGAGCTCAAACCAGATTTGATTATCTTAGATTTTTCCATGCCTCGGATGAATGGATTGGAAGCAGCCGCGGCCCTGCAGAAGATCATGCCCACAGTGCCGATTATACTCTTCACGTTCCACAAGGAAGCGGTGTCAGGCCGTCAAGTTCTCGATGCGGGTATCGCTTCGGTTGTGTCGAAGACTGATCAAATGGGCAGCCTGCCCGGAGAAATGCGAAGACTCGCAGGCGCGGCTTAAGGCGCCCCCCGGGATCCGCGACTTCCCCCACTTCTTAGTGCTCAGATTTCACCTCAGCATGGCCAGGTATTGGGTTGAACACCCCGGCGGGAGGGAACACTCGGAATTGAGATGGCCGAACCCCCAACCTGCAGCAACTTCAGTACGCGGGGGCGATGGGCAACTTCTCACGGCAGATATTGAGGCTGATACGAGCAGACTTCAGCAATAATCCGCTCTGTGTGATCGTCATAAGCAAAGTAATCGCCGGGCTTCTGCAAACAGAGGACGATGAGACGCTGAAAACTCGACTCCAAGTCTCGAGCTGACTCCAGTCGTATCGGTTTCTCTCCCGCAACGCGCTCGAAAATCTCCATAAAGCGGCTCCTCAGAAATTAACATCTCTGGTTTAACGCTACCGCTAAACCAGAGAGTTGTCACCTGAAGATTTTGGAGCAACAAATCTGAGGGGCTCACGGAGCCTTGCCGATCCACCAGAGAACCTTGGCCAGGATTTTCCACTTGTCTTTGTTGTCCAGCACAATGGACTCGTACTCTCTATTCTCCGGCTGCAAGACTTCCGCTTGGCCGTACCGCTGCAGACGGGAAACCGTCAATCCCAGATCTTTATGCCAGGCAATGACGATCTTGCCGTCTAAATCGACAGGATTGGTTTGGGAGGAGTCCACTGCGACGATGTAGCCGTCGCAGATGAGCGGCTTCATCGAGTTGCCCTGCACACGCAAACAGGTGGTCGAGGAGGGATTTGGACACCATCCTACGGGCGCCGCAATCATGCTTTCGACGGGCGCGTCGTGAAGGATGGCTGGGCTGTCGCCTTTTTCTCCATGTGAGGCCGCTACCACCCTGAGCAACGGAATCGCCACGAGCTGTGGCACCGCGATTCTCTTTCCTCCGCTGCCTGCCTGCGCACTTTCAAGCTTGATTGTTTGACTCTGGCTGAGTCCTTTTCTGAGCTTGGGCATAACGCGCAAGAGGTCTTCGTTTCGCAAGCCAGCCCGGCCCCAAAAAAACCAGCAAAGAGGGTCGCCCGCCAGATTCCCAAGTTCTATGTAACTGCCTGCAGGGGGCTCCTGGGCGCCGCGCTCCCAGCGAGAGACGGCCATGGCCGATGAATGGAGCCGTTGTCCGAAAACAGTCTGACTCAGGTTCAAGCGCCGGCGCAGGTCCGAGATTTTCGTTGCCCAGTCAGGCCTGGCGGAGAGTTCTGGTTTATTTCTTGCGTTTCGCATTACGGTTGCTATCTTGCGATTCAAAATCTGAAAGTAAGCCGCTAAACTCAGTGTACGAAGCCGTACACAGTTTGGAAAGGCCGATGCCGGCTGATTTACCGTATCCGACTAGCCAACCATGGTAGAACGAAGTATGATGATGCGGTCTCATTAGCATCTTTCCGCCGTGCGCGCTGGCTGCGGTTTCTTGCGAAATCAGACACTATCGTTTCGCAAGGAAATTAGTGCTCAAACAGCGTACAACTCCTCGGGTTAGGGCCCTGCCGAAGCCAGTTCTTCACCGTTCCGATAGGAATACGGTCCATAATACGATTCTTTTAGGTTTGACGCGCAAGGAGTGCGATTCGGTCCTTTCAAGACTCGACTTCGTGGAACTCCCAACGCACACGATATTGAACGAGATGTCTCAGCCAATCAAATTCGCTTATTTCATTAACAGCGGGCTGGCATCGATTCTCAACGTGCTGTCGCATGGAAAAAGTGTCGAGGTCGGGCTGACCGGAAAGGAAGGGTTCGTGGGTCTGCCTCTTCTTGTGGGCTTTGCCACCAGCCCCACACAGGCGGTGATGCAGATCGCCGGAACCGCATACAGGTTAAGCGCCGACGATATCGTTGATATGTTGCGGCGATCTCCCCAGTTAGAAAGAAGCCTGAATCGTTATTCCCAGGAATTGGCTTTGCAGGTTACACAAGTGGCTGCCTGCAATCGGCTTCACGAAGTTGAACAGCGCTTGGCGCGATGGCTGCTGATGAGCCAGGATCGCGTGGGGACTTCAACCTTTTCTCTTACTCAGCAGTTCCTCGCACACATGCTGGGTACCCGGCGGGCGAGCGTCACTGTGGCTGCGGGTATTCTTCAAAAATCAGGACTGATCACCTATAAACGTGGCGAAGTTCGAATACGGAACCGAGGCCGGTTAGAGAAGGCCGCCTGTGAATGTTATCGCAATTTCAACCGGCAGATAAAAAGCTGGCACAGCGCTTCGAATTAAAACAACGTGCAGAATTCCGAAGGGTCTCGCGGTGGCCTAGGAGTCGGTGCCGAGCGAATAGCCGAGGGGCGAGGATCTTTGGACTACGAAATAATTCCGCGGCTGAAAAATGGCGTGGCACAGCGGGCAAGAATTACCGTCGGACACTTGGAACGGCAACACGGATACGGCCCTCCCGGGATCCAGGAGCAATTGCAAGATAAATCCCATCTTGCAGCATGAACAGCGCCTGCAGAGATATACAAACACGAGTTCCCTTCGCGTGCTGCTGATAGCCGTGCTTCACGATCACCGAAAAAAGCCGCCCTTATCCTAGTTTGTCTGGCCTTGACTGGACTTATCTGGAGCCTGGGCCGGAAAAATTGGTGAGAGGCCGGGTACGTTCCAGCCTGGGAGCCGCTTCGTTGACCCGCAGAGTGCGACCGGCGAGTTCCTTGCCATTAAGATCGGCGATGGCTTTGGCTGCTTCCACGTCGTCAGCCATTTCCACAAAGGCGAAACCGCGCGGCAAGCCGGTGTCGAGATCATTGATGATGTGAATGTGCCCAATCTCACCGAAGTGCCCGAATAAGGTTCGCAAATCGTTCTCTGTGGTCTGGCAATCCATGTTGCCGACAAAAACAGTCTTCACTTTGTTTTGTCACCAAGAGAGGGCTCTTTCGCCTTGTTCGAAAGGAATTTTGCACCAGGTTCTTTTGATGCAAGCCGGGCGTAGACCTTAGCGCCGTGCTTCGCGCGCACGCGCGGGGGCGGCGTCAGTTCGGAAAGCTCGACGACCATCAACGTAGTGACGAATCGCTTCAGCCCGTGGACGTCAAAGTCAATGGAAGTCTGCCGGTCATCGGATTCGGTGACCACACCCATGCCGTAGCGGTAATGCTTGATGTACTGCCCTTCGGGAAGCGCTTTCATATGAATCTCCTTTAAGCAGTGCGAGAGAACAGAACGATCGCGGAGTCAATCTCCACGATGCAGTTGGAACGGGCGCAAGGGTTTCGGTGTTGTCGAAGCTTTGTATTCGGCCAGTTCCGTATCGGTGATGGAAAACCGGCTTGGCGTGGGGACATTTGAAACGTCGGCGAGCTCGCGATAAAGCCTGAGGCAGCAGACATGGGATGCATCCTGGTAGCGCACCTTACCGGAGCGGAAAGCCTCATTCTCAATCGTTAATACGTATTCGCGAAGCTCGCCCGATGGCTCACGCACCGCGAAAGTGTATTCACGTGTGAGTGTCGTTACCTCGAAGCTCAAAAAGCGGGCGATGATTTTGTCGTTCAAAGAGCACCGGCTGGCTTGCAGATGAGTCCAGCGTCTGATTCCGGTATCACTGCTAGTGAACTCTGGCTTTGAAAAGCGTCTCGCTGATCGATCGCCCAAAAAGTCATGACGCCTGAACGGCGCAGTAATGGACGATCGTCAGGGCTCACCAGCGCGGTTCTTTCGGTTGGCGTGCCGCACCGCGATAGTCCTCAGTCGAAAACCTTTCGCGTGATCCTCCGCCTCGTTTTGCCCCGCCTCCACGCGGGCCAAAACTGTTATTGGTTCGAGGGCCGCCACGTTCCGGCTTCGGAGCGGCTTCATTCACGCGCAAAGCTCGGCCGGCGACCTCTTTTCCGTTCAGATCAGTCATGGCCTTGGCAGCTTCATCATCCTTGGCCATTTCGACAAAGGCGAATCCCCGCGGCTGGCCCGTTTCCCGATCGGTCACGATGTGGATGCGCGTGATTTGCCCGAAGGGCTCAAAGAGCGCTCGTAAATCAGCTTCCGTAGTCTGAAAACTCATATTGCCAACAAACAAATTCTTCATAATGACCTCTCCTGAGGCGTGCTTACATTCCTTTCGACCAAACCACGGTGTCAACCGGCTGTCGTATCTTTAATGCAAATACAGCTTATTAGGTGAGTTTTCCATCCCCGGAATTACGGAGATGGAAAACTCGGCAGTGCGTTTCGGACTAGAGGGCGGTGACGTTCGCTGCCTGCAGGCCTTTTGGACCTTTAGTAACATCGAATTCGACCGCTTGACCCTCGGAGAGTGACTTGTATCCATCTCCCTGAATTGCGGAGAAGTGCACGAAAACGTCCTCACCGGATTGGCGCTGGATGAATCCGAATCCCTTGCTGGCATTGAACCACTTTACTGTTCCTTGTTCTTTCACTTAATTGTTTCCTTCTTTTGTCTGAGCTATCTGTGCGTCTCGAACGCCCTCAGCAGAAAACGCAAAGGGGCCGCGAGTTGTATTGGACTCGCAGCCCCTTTTAACAAATCTAAAGGTTTTACAAGAGCAACAAACGCACCTCATTATCGCACAGATTTGGCCGCCGGGCCAGAGTCGTTTGGAGGGGGCTTCACACAGTTAGGCACGAGTTCTTTTGTTCCGTTTGGGATAATCGCGGTGTGAGTTTTCTGGCTGCGGCCGAAAGGCCGAGTCCTTTCCGTCTCGAAATGAGAGCAATTCACCAGCGCGGCGAGTTTTTCTGTAGAATAAAGGCCTTAGGCCCGTAGCTCAGTTGGTTAGAGCGCTACCTTGACACGGTAGAGGTCTGCGGTTCGAGCCCGCACGGGCCTACCATCGTCTGCATTCACAGGAACAGCTCTCACTGCATCCGTTTTACTGCGCCGAGCTGTGAGCATAAAAGAAAGGCTTACGGCCCAGTTCCGCATGGAAGTCTTCAACATCCTGAATCATTCGATTCTGGCGAATCCAGGCAACGGAGGGCTCTCTTCAGGGACTCTCGGCAATTCGGCCCAAACGCCTGACAGCGCTGGACAGAACCCCTTACTTGGAAGCGGGGGAGCCCGCGCGATGCAACTGGGGTTGAAGCTGCTCTTCTAGAAGAACCTTTTGGTCGCAGTATATCCGGACGCCGATTGGCTACCGAGGCGTCGGGGAACCAAGCGGCTTGCCGGTTCCATTCCTCAGCGCGACCGAGACCGCGAGTCCCCTTATTTCGAGCATCCTCTGCTTAGAGACGCGCGGGTGCGTCATTCAGAACGGGGCAAGGCCGAAGACGTTTTCTCCGGCGAGAAGGCCAAGAGGGCATTACCGGGAATAATTCCGCCGTGATGGGAGTAGCCAGAGTTCACAAATAGCATTCCGCCCACGACGGTTGGGCCGGCATTACTCATCGAGCCGCCATTCGCCTTTATGCCATTCACTGTGGTGAAATCGCGAGCAGTGTCGTATTCCCACAAGACATTGCCGTCTTGTGCCGCATAGGCGCGCAGCCTGCCGTCCATGGTGCCTGAAAAAACGACGCCGGGGATCGCCGTCACGGCCGCCGGATGAGATGGCTTGCAGGCTTTGCGCTCTCCGCACGGAGCGTTGGCAGTGCTCCAGATCGGATGTCCATCGGCCAACGCGATCTCAGCCATGCCGCCGCTTGCGTCCGGATTTTTCGGATCGAAAAATCCATTGGGCACGTACACGCGTTCGCTATCGATAGCGATGCCCCAAAGGACGCCGCCACCCGAAGTTCCTTTGCCGATCTGCTGCTGCCAAACTATTTTGCCGTTGCCCGGATCGAGAGCCCAGATCAATCCGGATTTGTTTCCCGCGACCAAGACCTGACGCCCGCCGGGTAGGTCAGCCAGAACAGGCGAGGAACCGAAATCAAAATCGGGCGAGTCCGCATCGGGACATACCGCTGCTTCGCGATCGGGGCGCCGGCAGCTTGCATTCCATATGTCGTTTTCCGTTTGTTGACGAAACCACTTGATCTTCCCCGTCTTCATATCGACCGCCAGGACGGAGTCCGTCATATTCGTTGAAGGTGGAGAGAAATTGTTGCCCGTTCCCACATATAGCGTGTTTCGGTTTACGTCGAGCGTCGGCGCATTCCACACCGCGCCTCCCGAGGGGCCCACGATTTGCGTTCCCGCGCTATTTCTCCCGCTGGGTTTTGCCTGTTCGGCGATGGTGTAGGTCTTCCAAATTTGTTTGCCGGTCGCGGCATCCAGGGCCACCACACTGCCGCGGAACGCGCAGCACGGATACTTGAGGTCGCCCACTTGCGATTCCTCTCGCGAAGAGACCGGCACGTATAAGCGGCCTCGATACAATTGCGGAGCGCCGGTGATGGCGGCTCGGGGATAGTCATCTACTTTGACCTTCCACAGTTGCTTACCCGATTCCGCATCGACTGCGTAAACGTTTGCGGATTGGTCCCCAAAATAGGCTGCCGGCCGATTGCCGATTTGGCCGATGGTGAGGGCACTTCGGATGCCGGCTTCAACCTCAATTGTCCAGTAAATGCAGCCGGTCTCAGAGTCGAGCGCGAAGAGGTCACCTTCGGCATCTCCGATATAGAGGCGCCCTGCAACGACTACGGGTTGCGTGCCTCCGGAACTTGCTCCCGGAAGACCGAATGCCCATTTCAATTTGAGGTGCGGGACTTCATCGGGCTTGATGCCTGCGGCTTCGGCCGGTTCGAAACGGGAATTGGTGATCGTGACACCCCAACCGTTCCAGGCGGGACCGTCCAGAGATTTGCGGAAAGGTTGTGCGTTGCTGGCGCAAAATGCGGATTTGGGAATGCTAGTCGGCAGCTCGCTGCTCAATGGCTTGCCGGAAAGATATTCCGCGAGCGCGCGACGTTGGGCACGGCTGCGCTCTGCTGCCTGCGCTTTCATGGCGCCCTTTTCGAGCGCTTCCATAATCTGTTCAGGAGTCAACTGGGCCAGGACATCGCGGCCAGGTGCGCGGGAATCGCTATTCGTTCCCGCCTCATGACAGGAGGCACAATAACTTTTGAAGAGAGCAGCACCGTCTTGAGCGCGTGCCGGCGCCCAAGACAACGCTGCTGACAAGCACAGGGCGGCAATTCCTAGCCGGGTTCCTGCTCGCACAGAGCTTTCACCTACTTTAAAGACAGTTTCTTGTCAGGGTCGGGCCGGACGATTAGGTAAGTGATGTCGCCCTCGGTACTCGCCCACCCATGCGGCACGCCACCGGGGATGATGACCACGTCGCCCTTGGCGATTCGGCGCGAGACGCCGCCATCAATGCCATTGCTCGCGACGTCAGTCCAGTTGCCGAGAGTTGAGGCGCGCGGCGTCGCCGGTTTTTTCAGAGTGCCACCGGTGACCAGCGTTCCGGCGCCTTCCAATACGTAGTAGATCTCAGAGACATTGGTTTGGTGCACAGTCGCGTTGGGCGGAGCGCTCTTTGGCCGGAAAACACCGAATATGCCCACGCGGTAGCCACCAGCGTCGACGACGCGCATGGGCCGGTCGCTATTGCGATCGTGTGGGGCATCTTTGATAAACGCCTGGACCTGCGCAGCGGTGATGTCTGTCGCCGCCATTGGCGCTTGTGCTCTCGCAAAGGAAGCGGTGAGCAACACGAAAATTCCCAGAACTATTTTTCGCATAAAGCGGCTTCTCCTTTGGCGTTCGCAAGCAACGGGAACCGTGATGATCGGGGAGGATAGCACAACTTGGCCCGTTACAACTCGCGGGCGGCTGCGGCGGGCACCACGTGGCGGCGCGTGGCGAGCCAATGCAGAAAGGCAACGACGGCCGTCGCCAAAATCCATGCAAGCTCCTCCCGGGTTATACGCGTGAGGAGAACGAGCATCAATGCGACGCCCGTGACCGGGAATATCGGGCCAAGCGGAACGCGGTAAGCAGCAGCGCCCGGCTGTTTGCGGCGCAAAGCCAATAACGATGCGCAAACCAGCCCATAAGTAATCAGCCTGGCTGCGGACGAGAGCACCACATTCCATCGGAAATTACCTAACGTCGCGAGCGCCCATAGCGAAACGGCAAATACGAGAATCGAAACGTATGGAGTGCGGAAGCGATTGTGCACTGCCGCGAAAACGGGTGGGAGATCGCCTTGCTCCGCCAGCGCAAAGGTGGTGCGAGGAGCGTGGACCATGTTGGCGCTCAAATAGCCGAATAACGAGAGCAGCGCGCCGACAGCAATTGATGCTGCGCCGGCTGGCCCTAAGAATACCTGCGCGGCCATGGCGAGCGGCCGATCGGTTTGGGCCGGATCCGGAAGCACGCGGACGACGACAATCTGAACCAGGACATAAATCAGGGTGACGCTCAAAAACGCAATGAGCATCGCGAAGGGCACGTCGCGTTGCGGATCGCGCGCTTCCGACATAGGGACGAGTGCGCCTTCGAAACCGCCGTAGGCAAAGATCAGCACGAGCGAGGCGTCAAACCAATCCGCGGCTGTCGCCGTGTGCTGATTGGCAAGCGAAACGGCGGGATGAGCGAAGCCATAGATCAGGCCTGCTGCTGCGAAAAGCAACAGCGGCGCAAGTTTGGCAATCGTGAAGACGGAGCTTAGATGCGCACCTACTCTTACACCCAGCAGGTTGACGCCGGTAATCACCAAGAGAATCGCGGCCGCGAGCACAGAGCGTTCGAGCGGCCGCTGCGCCGCCAACCAGAAATATCCCAGATAGGTGGAAAAAAGATTGATTGCCGCCGCGCCAGCGGTGAGGCGCGAGAGCCAATGCAGCCATGCGATTTCGAGCGCGGGCAAGCGTCCGAAAGCCACGCGTGTATAGAGGTAAGGTCCGCCAGCCTGCCGAAACTGCGAGGCCACTTCAGCGAAGCAGCCCATGATCATTCCCACCCCCGCTGCGGCAACGAGGTAGGCGAAGGGACTTAGCCGGCCCAGATCGGCGGCCACAATCGCGGGCAGCCCGAAGATGCCGCTGCCGATGATGGAATTGATCACCAACGCCGCGAGGCCCCAGCGGCCAATCGCTCTTACGAGGTGAATTGGTCCGCGTGCGCTCACGTCTCGTGGCTCTCAGGTCGGCGGGTAAATGGCCGGCGAGCTTACTGCGCGCGCATTCGTTGGCCCACGAGAAGCGCGGGATTTGCGCCGGGTCGCGGCCGGAATTTCTCCGCGCGGCCATTATTCACTTCTGCGAGGTAGAGGTTGCCCTCCGGATCGACGCTCATTCCGTGCACGTTCCACAAGGCACCGGGAAAGTCGCCCTGGCTGCCCCAGGAATAGAGATAGTGCCCATCCAGATCGAACTTGATGATCTTGGCGGTGGTGCCGTCGGCGATCCAGACGCTGCGGTCGGCGGCCATATAGAGAAACTGCGGCGTCGAGGGTTTTCCGGTGCTCCATTGATCGAGGAACTTCCCGTTTTCATCGAAGATCTCGATGCGATGGTCGGCGCGATCGGTCACGAAAACGCGGTGCGTTGCTGGATCGAGGACGACTCCATGCACATCTTTGAAAACGCTGGGGCGGGTATCGTCCGGTGGATTCGAGGGCTGCCCGAAAGTCATCAGGAATTTGCCGT
>Ga0187824_10000129_pt1 | contig 13020 bp, 13 predicted proteins | sample NC_wetland_sal_i_13_FD_132437 | JGI IMG/M metagenome (GOLD analysis project Ga0187824, IMG submission 132437) | Wetland sediment microbial communities from Neuse River Estuary, North Carolina, USA - SourceSoil_4 | ecosystem: Environmental > Aquatic > Freshwater > Wetlands > Sediment | place... | reverse complement strand
TTTGTGTCGGAACGTGGCTGGGTCAGATGATCAACGGTGCAATCCAGAAGTCCCCTGGCGGGTTTCTTCTCCCACCGGAGGGCATTTTAGCAACACTTGCCCCGCTTCCTTAGCAGGAGCTCACTCTCAGAAGTTCGGTTTGCTGAGCGGAGCCAGACGCACTCTTGGCTCCGGTTCCGGCATGGCGCGGGAACTCCGGGTAGAAAGCTGGCGGGGCCAGGGGCGGGCGGCGCGAGTCTCTGCCCGCTTGCGTTGCTGCGGGGTGAGATTGTTGTCCAGCAATTCCCGGATAGCACGGCACTTGCTGATCAATTCGGTGGCCCCCCTTTCCGACCGCAAGAGCCAGGTGTAAGCGGCCAGAGGATCGGGGGTGGTGCCACAGCCATCGGAGCACATCTTTCCCAGCATGTACTCAGCCGCGGCCGAACGATGGGAGCGCTGCAAGTACCACTGGAACTGCTCCGCGTCGGTGCCCGAAGGAGGGGCGGAATCAGGGTCGAGGGGCTGCGCCGGCAAGGGGTGGCTCAGCAAAGAGAAAATTACTTCGACCCTTTTGTCCACGCCCAGCTTGGCATAAATCCGGAGAAGATGGTTTTTGACGGTGTGCTCGCTCAGGCCGAGGACGCGGGCTATGTCGCGATTGGTGAGGCCGTCGCAGAGGTAAAGCACTACCTCCTGCTCGCGGGGGGAGAGCAGACTCATGCCGGCGCCGTTGAGAACGGGGGGCACGACGGAGCGTTTCAGGCCCTGCAGCAGGTAATTGATCTGTTCTCCGCTGGCCCAGATCTGTCCCCGGGCGAGGCACTCGATGCACTTGCACATTTCGGGAAGGGACTGAGCGCGGCTGAATACGCCGCGGGCGCCGGCCCGAAATGCCTGCACAACCAGACCAGGATCGCCGCCGTTATCGAGGAAGATCAGCACCGCCGGGCAAGCTTGGCCCGCGATTTCGGAGGAGATCTCCAGGCCCCCACGCGGCCTTTCAAAATCGAGGGCCAGGATGATCACTTCCGGTGAAGCGGGCAACGCAGCCAGAAGCTCTTCCCGGGTGGCAGCACATCCGATAATTTTGAAGCGGCGCTCGCGTTGCAGGGCTTCCGCCAACAGATGGCTTCCCATGTGAGTGCTGTCAGCAATAAGCACACGAATACCCGGCCGGCCCTGGGAGACCTCGCAGCGCATACTCCCATTATCAGGACCTCACATCCTACCTGCGGCGTGATTGTTTTCAGGAACGATGGGGTGAGTTTCAAAACGGGACTGGACGAACTGGCAATGGGTGGCAGCGCATGAAGGTTGTTGGCATTCGTAGCGCGTGTTTAAATTCGCCCGGCCGAGCGCACCAACAATGTCAGGATTTCCCCTAGGCCATTCGGACCACCAGGGGTATTAGCGGCCTCGCCGTTTTCGTCCTGGTGGATGGGGTGACTTTCGGTTTCTTGTGCCCACCTTGCAACGCACCTATGCTGGCGTCGTGTCCGAATCTCTAAGTTACGCGCTCCCGGAAGGCTGGCCGTCAGCAAAAATGCTAGGGGCGAGACCAGCAGTGGAACGAAGAAGAGCTCGCAGGTTTGCGTTGGAAATTCCGGTTCTTCTTCGCTGGGTTGATGAGGGGCAAACCGCCTGTGAAAGCGCGGGATTTTGCCGCGACATCAGCACCAGGGGAGTGTTCGTAATTGCCTGTTCGGCGGCACCTTTTTTGTCCTGCCAGCTGGACCTGGTAGTGCTCCTGCCTCCTTTCAACCCCAGAGCTCCGGCGATGCGGCTGTGCTCAAGCGGCAGCGTAGTTCGCGTGGAACCCACGGAGGAGGGAGTGGGCGTGGGCATCGCCAGCGCCTTTGGCGATTTTGAAAATATGGACCGCCCGGCCTCTATATCCCAAGAAAAAGCTGCCATTCCCTGCTCGTAGAGGCCGTAACGGGCTCGTTCTTGGACGCTGCAAGCGATGGAAAAGAGAGCAATTTAGAGCCAGGAATGGGACACAGAGGGCAGAGCCATGAGCGAATCCAGCCAAATTGGTAAGGAGAGCAGAGGGATTAGCGATCGCCTCCCCCGCTGGTATGCAGTCCACACGCGGTCGCGCCATGAGAAGCGCATTGAACTAAGCCTGCGGCAAGCAGGAGTGGATACTTTTCTGCCCCTCATCCGGGAGGTGCATCACTGGAGCGACCGACGCAAGGAGGTCCAGCTTCCCCTGTTTCCCTGTTACCTGTTTGTGCACATCGTGCCGGACACAGCGGCCCGGCTCGCCGTGCTGAAAACGTCCGGGGTACTCAATTTTGTAGGCACGGCGGGATTGGAGTGCTCCATTCCCGATCCGGAGATTGAACAAGTACGCTCCGTAGTTACGCAGCAAGGCTCGTATTTTCCGTGTCCATTTCTCAAGACGGGCCAGAGGGTTCGCATCCGGGGTGGCGCCCTGGAGGGGGTGGAAGGCGTCCTCAGCTCGCACAAAGGCGCCTGCACGCTGGTTGTCTCAGTGGAACTGATACAGCGTTCGGTGTCGGTTCTGATTAACGGCTACGACGTGGAAGCCGCCTAGGAATATTTCAACGCTCATTAGCAGAGCGGTTGGAGAACAAGGTGAGGTCGAGGAGCAAAGCGGCAGGAATCGTGGTGATCGCAGTTGTTGCGATGTGCTGGGGCCTGCCGCTTTGCGGCGCACAGGCGGCGGACAACAAAGCTGAAACCAGGGGCGGAACGGCGGCGCGGTCCGGTCTCATACTTCCATCTGACGGGGCAGGCGAATATCTCATCGGGCCCGACGATGTTTTGGCGGTGAACGTCTGGAAAGAGAGCGAAATCAGCGAGGAGGTGCCGGTCCGGCCCGACGGAAAAGTTTCCTTGCCGCTTATCGGTGAGGTGCAGGCCGGTGGCCTGACACCTGTGCAATTGCAGGAAAGCATTCGCGCCAAGCTCGCCACTTACCTGGTGAACCCGACGGTTACCGTGATGGTAAAGGAAACCCGCAGCCACCGCTTTAACGTGGTGGGCGAGGTGGAACGTCCTGGCTGGTTTGTGCTGGGCCAACCTCTGAGGGTGCTGGATGGGCTGGCTATGGCGGGCGGATTTCACGATTTCGCGAAAACCAGCGGCATCTATGTGCTGCGCTTAAGTGCAGACGGCTCGTACCAACGATTTCCTTTCAACTACAAGCAGGTGATCAGCGGCCGGAACCCGAGGCAGAACATTCGCCTGCAACCCGGTGACACGGTGGTAGTGCCATGAGAGCAAGCCGGTCAGTACGATGGTGGCTGCCGGCATTGGCCCTTGGGCTGGCCGCTACCACCTGGGGCCAGCTGGTGCCGAGCCCGATCACAGGAGAAATGCCTGCTAACGGGTTCTCCGCAGCCGGGAAGCTCAGCAACCTGGCACTGATCTCATTCTCCAGCAGCAGCGTGTACGACGACAATTTCAGCAACGGCGCCTCCCAGCACCAAGGCGGCGGACAGCAGTACCTGGCGGCGACTTTCGGATGGCAACAGACCCGGCGACGGCTGCAATGGAACTTAAGCTACCGGCCGGGCGTGGTGCTGGAGTCACACTCCCAGCTCGGCAACCAATTCAACCAGGTGTTCGGCACAACCCTGGAAGTAGAGCCCACCGTGCGCTGGTCGCTGAAGCTGCGCCAGGATTATGCCCTGACTACCGACCCCTTCGAGCGGCTGGGTGAAGCCCCGCTGCAGCCCGGTCTGAGTCCGCTGGACAGGCCGAACCAACTGGCAGTGCTGCCGCAAGTGAGAAGAACCGCCAGCTTTACCGGGGCGGGGGCGAGCTACCGTTTGAGCCGGCACACGACGGCAGGCCTGAACGGCAGCTATACGCTACAGCAATACAGCGAAGACGGCAGCACGTGGGCCGTACCTTTGATTGACAACCGCGCCGTCAGCGGGAATACCTACCTTTCGCGGCAGATTTCCCGAAGCTATACCGCCGGGGTGGAATATCGGGTACGGTATTTGACGTTCCCGGGTTATGACCTGCGAACGCTCACGCACTCGGTTCTCTCCTTTCACCAGTTTGGCGTCACCACCAACAGCACGGTCGTGATTTACGGCGGTCCGGAATATGCCCGCACCCGCGGCCAGACGTTCGCCGTTCGGAACGCCGCCGTGTTTCCCGCGTCCTGGTCCCCCGCCGCGGGTGCGATCTATAGCTGGTCGGGAAGGCGCAACCGCCTGCAAGCCGGGCTCAGCCGCCAGGTCAGTGACGGGGGAGGCGTGCAGGGACCGGTGCGGCTTAGTGCGGCATGGCTGCGCCTGGGCCGGCAACTTGGACGGCGCTGGACCGCGGAGGCGAACTCGGAACTCGCGCAACAAACGGCTCTGCCGGGGGAACTCGGTGACCACTTGCGGCTATTGCGGGCCGGCGCGGGCTTTCGCCGGGAACTGGGCAGGGAAGCTTCCGTTCGCCTTTCCTATGACCGGCTCTACCAGACGGGCGGTTCGCTGTTCTACCGGCCAGGGAACCACAACCGGATAATGCTCTCCGTCGAACACCGTTTCATGCGGCCCCTGGGAAGATCCCAATGAAAGAGCAGGATTCCGAGCAGGCGTTCAGCCTGGCCCAGTACTGCGAGGTCGCGCTGCGGCGGCGATGGTGGGTGGTGGGAACGTTGTTTGCGATTTGGGCAGTCGCCTGGGGCTGCGCCTGGATACTGCCCCCCCGCTATCGTTCCGAAACCACCATCGTAGTTGATGAGCTGCAGGTACCGGCCGAGGAAGGCATTTCCGGCCTGCAGAACCGACTGCAAACCCTGACGCCGCAAATTCTCAGCCGCGTGCGGTTGCAGCGGATTATCCAGGAACTGAAGCTTGATGGCCCGGCCCGCGGGAGCGCCTCCCTGGGGGCGCTGGCCAGCCAGATGCGGCGCGACATCAGGGTGGAGCCGCTGCAGGCATCAGGCCGGCCCAATCAACTCGCCGCCTTCACCATTTCCTACTCCGCCGCGAGCCCGGCGGTGGCGCAGGAGGTAACACGCCGCCTGACGTCGTTGTTCATTGAGGAGAACGTTAGCACGCGGGCGCAGCAATCGCAGCAGACAACCAGCTTTCTGGAGAGCCAGCTGCAAGATGCCCGCGCCTGGCTGCAGAAGCAGGAAGAACGGCTGCAGCAATACAAGGCGCAATACCTGGGGCAACTGCCCAGCGAAGCGCAGGCAAATTACGCGCAGCGCGACGCGCTCGATCTCCGGTTGCAGAGTGCGGCGCAAGAACTGCAGCACGCAAAACAGCAGAGGCTTTATCTGAACTCGCTGCTGTCGCAGTATCGCGAGCTGCGTGTCCCCGGAAGTTCCGCGTCCAGCGCCCCCACAGGGACACCCCCCGCTCTGGACGCGGAACTATCTCGCCTGCGCCAGCAGGCCGACGATTTGCGCCTGCGCTACACCGAAGCCCACCCCGAGCTGGTCAGGCTGCGGGAGCAGATAGCACGCGCGCAGAGGCTCAAGGCCCAGATCGGGCAGGAGCTAAACAAGGGCCCGGGAGAAGCGGCGGTTGAAGAATCGCCCACCACGCTGCAGATCCGGAGCGAGCTTCGAGCCAACGAGCAGGAAATCCTGGATCGGCAAAACCAGGTGGCGGGGGCGCAGGCGGAAATGCGCGCCGTGCAAGCGCGCCTGCGAAACGCCCCGGTGCGGGAACGGCAACTGGCCGAGCTGACCCGGGATTATGACCAGTCGCGCGCCTACTACGAATCGCTGCTGGCCAAGCGCAACCAAACGCAGCTGGCCGGCAGTTTGGAGAAGCAGCAGCGGGGCGAGCAGTTCCGGATCTTGGACCCGCCCAGCTTGCCGGCGGCTCCTTATTATCCGGACCGCTTCAAGTTCACCCTGGCGGGGCTGGTGCTGGGCCTAGTGGCTGGAGGGCTGGCGGGATACACCCGCGAAGTGCTGGACGACCACATCCATTCGCCGGCCCAGCTGGCAAGCTTGTGCGCAGCCCCGGTCCTGGCGTCCATTCCTCCCGCTGCGAAAGCGGACTCCTGGCTGCGCCGGCTGCGGGTGGGCGGGGAGATTGCGGGCATGACCGCACTGCTCACGTTCATGACCGGAAATACGTTTATGGCTTTTATAGCCCGCTATCGCGAGTGATCCGCAACCCAGCGTAATGATATGACCCGAATCAGTCCCATCCCGCAGATAACCGGCGAAAGCGGCGCCGGCTGCGCGGAAGCTCGGCCGGAAGCCCCCGGCCGCAGGGTATGGGATTTCGATTCGCTTTCCTGGCTGGTGCCCAAGGTTCCCCTGCGCCAGGTGATCTGTATCTTGGGCCCCGGCCAGGAGCCGGTACAGGAGCAGTTTCGATTGCTGCGCACCCGGCTGGAGGACGCGCGCCAGGCGCGACCGCTAAAGACCGTGCTGGTCACCAGCAGCCTGCCGGAGGAAGGGAAGAGCTTTGTGGCACTCAACCTGGCAGCGACCATTTCACAACGCGGCCGCAAGAAGGTGCTGCTGCTGGAAGCCGACCTGCGCCGGCCCGGCTGCTGTTCGGCCCTGGGGCTCAGCCCGGTTGCGGGGCTGGCGGAGTGCTGCAGGAGCGCCGACCCCGTGGCCAGCTTTGTGTACCGCATCAGCGGCCTGGACTTGTGCCTGATGCCGGCGGGCGATCGAGCCACAGCCGGAACGGAGTTGCTGGATTCGCACCGCATGAGACAGGTGGTGGCGGAGACTGGCAGGGCCTTTGATTGGGTGGTGGTGGATTCCGCTCCCCTGCTGCCGGTGGCGGACTCGGTGGTGCTCTCGCGGCTATGCGAGGGCATTGTGCTGGTGGTTCGCCGCAGCAAAGCGTTGAAAAGCGCGTTGCAAGAAGTGTTGGACCGAATTGAGCCAGCGAAGCTGCTGGGAGTCGTGCTCAACGACTTTCCCAGCCGGCACAGTTGCGAAGCTTACCTTCAGAGCTCCGCGGACTCGGCTCAGGGAAAAGACCCTGACATCGCCGACTTCAAAGAGGCGGCGTGATGGCTGACCGGCTTCACTTCAATTGGCAACGGCCCAGATTCCTTATGCGGAAGCAGCCCTCCGCAAAGCAATCTTTGCCGGCCATCCCCCGCCGGAAGGAACTGGCACCCGCACCATCTCCTGGCGGCAATGCACTCGCGCTTGCCGACGAGGCTGGATTTGGGCGCCAGATTTACCTGGAGCGCCGGCGCGCGGAGCGTAACCGGAGAAGCCTGCTGCTGGTGCTGATGGCGGGGATGGAGATGGCCGATCCTGCCGCGCGGGCGGCGATGTTTCGCGCTCTGATTGGCAATCTTTCAGGCATGCTGCGCGACACCGACGCGCTGGGCTGGTACCGGCAGGGCACAGTTCTTGGCATTCTGCTGCCCGACCTGGAGCGGGCCGACCAGGCCCTGCTTGATTCGGTATTCGACAAGTTCTCCAGTGTTCTGGAGGATTCGTTGGGCACGGAGCTTGCGTGCCGGATGCAGCTCACGGTTCATGTCTTTCCCACTCCCCTGGGATTGGAGGGCGAACCGGCCGACCTAGCCCTTTATCCAGAATTGCCTCCAAGAACAGGGTCGCAGTTGGAAGCGGCGGTTAAAAGAGGAGTGGATGTGAGCATCAGTTCAGTGGCCCTGCTGCTATTGTCGCCGCTGTTGGCGTTGCTGGCGCTGGCGGTGAAATGTTCCTCGCGAGGGCCGGCGCTGTTCCGCCAGAAGCGGCTGGGGCAAAACGGCAGGCCCTTCACTTTTCTGAAATTCCGCTCCATGTATGCGGACAGCCGGAGCGCGGTGCATGAGCAATACGTTGCAAAATTCATTGCCGGCGAGCGGGCCGAAAGCAGAAACGGCATTTTTAAGATAACCGACGATCCGCGCGTCACCGCGGTGGGCCGCATTCTACGCCGCACCAGCCTGGACGAGCTGCCGCAATTATGGAACGTGCTGCGGGGCGAGATGTCGCTGGTGGGACCACGGCCGCCGCTGACCTACGAATTCGAGCGATATGCGTCTTGGCATCGCCGGCGGGTTTTGGAAGCCAAGCCAGGCATGACCGGCCTTTGGCAGGTACAGGGGCGCAGCGGGACGAGCTTTGATGAGATGGTGCGCCTGGACCTGCGCTATGCGCGGCGCCAGTCTCTGTGGCTGGACCTGAAAATTCTATGGCGGACGCCGGGAGTGATGCTCTCCGGCAAGGGCGCTTATTGACATGGCTGCGCTTGCGGCCATCAAGATGCCAGACCCGGCAACCCGTGCAGCCGCGCGGAGCACGATTCACATTGGCATGATTGGATACGGCTATTGGGGCACCAACATCCTGCGCAATCTGCGGAGCCTGCCCGACGCGCACGTGGAGGCGCTTTGCGACATCAACCCGCAATCGCTGCAACGCGCGGGCCATACTTACCCGGGGTTGAGGCTGACCAGGGATTCGGCCGAGATTCTGAGCACTTCCGAAATTGACGCGGTCGCCATCATTACCCCGGTATGGACGCATTTCGAACTGGCCAAAGCCGCCCTGCAAAACGGCAAGCACGTTTTCGTGGAAAAGCCTCTCACCGCCAACTCCCATCAGGCGGAACAGTTGATCGAACTGGCCGACCGCCGCGGGTTGACGCTTATGGTGGACCACACCTTCCTGTTCACCGGAGCGGTAAGAAAAATCCGCCAGCTCATCTATAGCGGCACGCTAGGAGCCATCTACTACTACGATTCCATGCGCGTCAACCTGGGCATGTTCCAACACGATGTAAACGTGGTGTGGGACCTGGCCCCGCACGACCTGTCCATAATGGATTATCTGGTGCGTTACAAGCCGGAGGCGGTCAGCGCCACCGGCCAAAGCCATGTCAACGAATTGGAGGACGTGGCCTTTATTACCATTTATTTCCCGGGAAAAATGATTGCGCACATCAATGTGAACTGGCTTTCACCAGTTAAGGTGCGGAGCACACTCATCGGCGGGGAACGCAAAATGCTGGTGTGGAACGACCTCGACGCTGACGAGAAGATCAAGGTTTACGACAAAGCGGTGAGCGTCCGCAAACAGGAGTAGGTTTACGAGCTGCTGCTCAGCTACCGGTCGGGAGACATATGGGTACCACACGTTCCCGGTGTGGAAGCCTTGCAAAGCGAACTGGATTACTTCCTGGATTGCGTGGCCGAAAGCAAGAAGCCCATCAATGATGGCCAGTCGGGCCTGCGCGTTGTAAAACTTCTGGAAGCAGCCTCGAGGTCGTTGGCCAAAGGTGGGGAACTGGTTTACCTGTGAGGGAATTTTGCTGCATTGCGCCGGACGTGAAACTGGGCCGGGGCGTGCGCCTGGCCAGGTTCATCAATCTCTATGGCTGCGAAGTGGGCGCCGAGACCAGGATCGGCGCGTTCGTGGAGGTCCAGAAAAACGCAAAAATCGGCAGCCGCTGCAAAATCTCCAGTCACAGCTTTATCTGTGAGGGCGTCACCATCGAAGACAACGTGTTCCTTGGCCACGGGGTGGTCTTTATCAACGACACTTACCCGCGCGCCACGACCTCCGGCCACCTGCAAACCGAGCAGGACTGGGCGGTGGAGCCGACCTGCGTGCGCGCAGGGGCGTCCATCGGCTCGGGCGCCACCATTCTGGCCAACGTGACCATCGGTGAGAACGCGCTGGTGGGCGCCGGCAGCGTGGTCACCAAAAATGTTCCTGCCAACTCCATTGTGGCGGGAAATCCGGCACGAGTTCTGCGCTATTTTGCCGAAGCGCAAAGGTGCAAACATGAAAGCCCATTCTCCGGTTCCCTTTCTCGATCTGGTCAGCCCGCACCGCGAACTGCAAGATGAGATCCTGGCGGTAGTCGGCCAGGCATTGAGCACGGCCGTTTTCACCAACGGGCCGATGCTGCTGCAGTTCGAGAGCGCATTTGCCGAGTTCTGCGGAACCCGGCACTGCGTTGGAGTGAGCAGTGGAACCGATGCCCTGCGTTTCGCCCTACTGGCGGCCGGCATTGGGCTGGGCGATGCCGTGCTCACGGTGCCCAATACCTTCGTCGCCACCGCCGAAGCCATATCCCAGACCGGCGCTGTTCCTGAATTTGTGGATGTTGACCCGCGCACCTGCAATGTGGATGTGGCACAACTGTACGACTACCTTGAAACGCGCTGTCAGCGGGATGGCCAGGGCAAGCTGATCAGCGGCCGAAGCGGACGGCGCGTGGCGGCAATCGTGCCCGTTCACCTGTATGGCCAGCCCGCGGACATGGACCCGATCCTGGAGCTGGCTCGCTGCCATGGCCTGATGGTGATTGAGGATGCCTGCCAGGCGCACGGGGCAGAGTATCTCTCGCAGGCCACCAGGGGATGGCTTCCGGCGGGGTGCATGGGCCGGGCTGCCGCTTTCAGCTTTTACCCGGGAAAGAATCTGGGAGCGTGCGGCGAAGCAGGCGCGGTCACAACCAATGACGACGCCATTGCGCGCCAGGTGCGTATGCTGCGCGACCACGGCCAGGCGCGCAAGTACGAGCACGCGATCGAGGGCTTTAACGGACGGATGGATACCATTCAGGCCGGCATTTTGCTGATCAAGTTGCGCCGCCTGCGGCTGTGGAACCAGCAACGCCGCGCCGCCGCCACCCACTACCGCGAGCTTCTTGCCGGCTGCGCAAATGTGGCCCTGCTTTACGAGCCGGAATATGCCCGTTCGAATTACCACCTGTTTGTTGTTCGGGTACCGCAGCGCGACCGACTGCTGGAGTATCTGGGCGAAGCCGGCATCGGCGCCGCAATTCATTACCCCGCGCCCATCCACCTTCAGGCCGCATTCGGGCGCCTGGGATACAAACCCGGCGATTTTCCGGTCTCCGAACGGCTGGCCGCGGAGGTGCTCTCCCTCCCCATGTACCCGCACCTCACCCCTGCGCAGCAGGAGCTCGTGGTGGAGGCCATTCAGAACTTTGCGGGCGCTCAAGAAAGTACGGCGGCAACGCCGCTAGGCGCAGCTTCGTGAGTATTACCGACTACCTACCGGGAATTTATTGCTTCTCGACTTTAGCTGAATCCGGCCCGCGAAAGGTGGCAGCCGCGCCCATGCTGGTCAGCGCGCCGGTAGGGCCACGACTTACACGCTGGTGAATGAATTGGGCACCAGCCGGAGCTCTGACCACCAAATGAGTCCCCTGCCTGAACTCTCGATCATCCTGGTCAACTGGAACTCGTCGGAGTATCTACGGGCGTGCCTGGGCAGCATTTTCTCGGCCGAATCCGGGGTCAACTTTGAAGTCCTGGTAATTGATAACGGCTCTTACGACGGCAGTGGAGAGATGTTGCGGCAGCACTTTCCCCAGGTGCGCTTCCTGCAATCGCCAGAAAATCTCGGCTTTGCCGCCGCCAACAATCTCGCCTTTGCTTTTTCTGCGGGACGAAACCTGCTTTTTCTGAACCCCGACACCGAAGTGGTGGGCCCGGCATTGCGGCGCATGCTGGACGCGCTGAACTACGCGCCAGACGCAGGCATCGCCGGCCCCAGGCTTGTGACTCCAGACCTCTTCCCGCAGCCGAACTGCATGCGCTGCGTGCCCACGATTTTGAATCAACTGCTGGATTCGTCGTTCAGCCGCGACATTTTCCCGAGCTGGTGGGGCTTCGATGTGGTGAGGCGCGAGTGGGATGAACCGCTTGCCGCCCAGGTGGTGCCGGGCACATGCCTGATGGTGCGGCGCAATGTGTTTCTGAAATGCGGACGCTTCAACCCGGCCTACTTCATGTATGCGGAGGACGTTGACCTGTGCTGCCAGGCGCGGAAGCTGGGATGGAAAAGCTATTACGTGCACAACGCGCTGGTGATCCACCACGGCGCGCGCAGTTCAGGACGGCAGAGTGATGACGCGTTTTCCGCCGTGCTGATGCGTGAGTCGGTGTGGAATTTCCTGCGGACCAGCCGCGGGCGCGGCTATGCAGCCCTGTATGGCGGGACCACAGCCCTGGCCGCGGCTTGCCGGCTGCTGGTGTGTGGCGGGCTGTGGCTGACGGCCGCCCACGAACGACGTCTGCCATGGCGGACGGCCGCCCGGAAATGGACGAGAGTGCTGCGCTGGAGCCTGGGCCTGGAAGAATGGACGCGAACTCTGGGCGGCTCACAACCGCGGGTGGACCTGCCCTTGAAGATCCACTCTGCGGCGAGAACCGAGGAAAAGCTCCGGGCCTGACGAGCCCACACATTCACCGGCAGCCGCCAAACTTCATGAATCCGATCTCTACTCTCGCGGGCACACGGCATGCTCCTCCACCGTTCCTGTTCCGCTGTTTCAAAGCTCTGAAGCGCCACCGCGTCCGCGGCGCACATCGCATGCTGCTGGTATGGCAGCGCATGCAGGGCGACTGCCTAGTGCTTTATCCTCTTTCACCCACGGTCAACGTTGCCGTCCCCATCAACCGCATGGAGAATGCCTGGGAACTGCAGGACATTCTGGCTTACGAGCGGGACCTGATTCGAACCTGCTGCGCCGCTTTAGCTCCTTTCAGCGACGTCACTCTGTTCGACTGCGGCGCCGATATCGGCTTGTTCACCGCGCTTCTGTGTTCGCGGTGCGACCGGATCGGACGCGTGCTGGCTTTCGAACCGAACAGCAGGGTGGAGCAGGTGCTGCGTCACAACCTGGCCCGATTCCCCCGTCCTGAGGTGCATATGGCGGCGGTCAGCAATTTCACCGGGCACGGCAAATTGCTGGCTCCCGCCTATGACCTCGGTGATCATGCCCGTTTTCTGGTGCCGGCCGAGCAAGGCGTTCCCGTCATCACTCTGGACAGCCTGGGTCGATTTGGCGGTGATGTCTTGATCAAAATTGATGTGGAAGGCGAAGAGTTGCACGTGCTGGAGGGGGCGCGCGAAACCATCTGCCGGGCAGCGCGCTGCGTGCTCACTCTGGAAGCGCATCCCCAGGTCTGCTGGCGGACGGGCATCGCACCCAACGCCTGTCTGGCTTACCTGAACTCGCTGCGGCGCTTCCGCTTCACCATTGCCGAAACCGGCAAGCAGGTGGGCCCGGACGATGAAATCCTGGATCCGGCACGCGTTTTCAACCTGGTGGCTGTTTCGGAGTGAGG
>Ga0187824_10000126_pt1 | contig 13089 bp, 11 predicted proteins | sample NC_wetland_sal_i_13_FD_132437 | JGI IMG/M metagenome (GOLD analysis project Ga0187824, IMG submission 132437) | Wetland sediment microbial communities from Neuse River Estuary, North Carolina, USA - SourceSoil_4 | ecosystem: Environmental > Aquatic > Freshwater > Wetlands > Sediment | place... | reverse complement strand
CGTCGGCACCTCCGTGCGCTCGTAGCCGACGAACTCCGTGCGCGGGGCGCCGGGGAAGCGGACGTCGACCGTGATCCCGCTCGTACGCCGCGAGATCTCGCGGTGCTCCGCGAACAGCTTCGTGTACTCCTCGTCGTTGACGCCGAGGCCACGCTCGCGCGCGAGCTCCTGCGTCAGCTCGATCGGGAAGCCGTACGTCGCCTGCAGCGTGAACGCGTCTTCGCCTGTGATCTCGCCGCGCGCGGCCGCCTCGTCGAACAGCTTCATCCCGCGCTCGAGCGTCTCTGCGAAGCGCACCTCCTCGGCGGAGAGAACCTGGTGGATCTCGCTGCGGTGCTCGCGGAGCTCCGGGTACGCGTCCGCCATCTGCTCGATGACCGCATCCGAGAGGCCGGCGAGGAACGGCGTCTGCATGCCGATGCGCATGCCGTGCTGCACCGCGCGGCGGATGACGCGGCGCAGGACGTAGCCGCGCCCCTCGTTCGACGGCGTCACGCCGTCGCCGACGAGGAACGTCATCCCGCGGCCGTGGTCGGCGAGCACGCGGTGCGCCTTCGTCGCGTCCGGCGAGTCGCCGTAGGCGACGCCGGACTCGGCGGCCACCCACTGCACGATCGTCTGGTAGCCGTCGGTGTCGTACACGGACGGGACCTGCTGGACGATCCGCGCCATGCGCTCCAGGCCCATGCCGGTGTCGACGTTCTGCATCGGCAGGTCGGTCAGCGTCCCGTCGGGATGCTGCTCGTACGCCATGAAGACGAGGTTCCAGAACTCGAGGAACCGCTCGCAGCGCGCGCAGCCGGGCTTGCAGTCGGCCTCGCCGCAGCCGGCCTCCTCCCCGAAGTCGAAGAAGATCTCGGAGTCGGGCCCGCACGGCCCCGGGCCTCCGACCGACCAGAAGTTGTCCGTCGACGGCAGCGGGACGATGCGCTCCGGCGGGATGCCGATCGCCTCCCACAGCCGGATCGCCTCCTCGTCCGGGCCGAGCTTCAGCTCGGGGTCGCCGGCGTGGACGCTGACCCAGATGCGGTCCCAGTCGAGCTTCAGGTGCTGCTGGATGAACTCGGTCGCGTACGCGATCGCGCCCTCCTTGAAGTACTGACCGAACGAGAAGTTGCCGAGCATCTCGAAGAACGTGAGGTGATACGTGTCGAGGCCGACAACGTCGATGTCCGGCGTCCGGAAGACCTTCTGCGCCGTCGTCGTGAGCGGCGCCGGCGGCTGCTCGCGTCCGAGGAAGAACGGCATCTGCGGCTGCATCCCCGCCGTCGTGAGCAGCGTCGAGCGGTCGTCCGAGCGCGGGATGAGCGACGCCGACGGACGGCGCAGATGCCCTCTCTCCTCGAAGAACGAGAGGAATCCCTCGCGAATCTCGGCGGTCGTGCGCATCGGGGCCATTCTAGGTAGGCGTCCGCCGGGGCCAGACGTATGCTCGCCCGATGGCACGCCGGAAGCGCTACCGCCTGCGGCCGCTCGTTCCCATCGGCGTCCTCGTCGCCGCCGCGCTCGTCGCGGGGGCGTGGATCGGAGCCCGCCGTCCGCCGACGACCGTCGACGCGGCGGCGTCCGGCCCGATCGTCGTCGGCGCGCCTGCCGTCCACACGGAGCGGGCGGTCCCGATGGCGCCGGAGCACCTGCTCACCGGCGACGACACCGTCCCACATGCCTTCACGCCGCAGCTCACCGCAAAGGCGGCCATCGTCGTCGACGCAGGATCGGGCCGTGTCATCTGGGGATCGCGCGTGCACACGCGCCTGAAGGTCGCGTCGCTGACGAAGATCATGACGGCGCTGCTCGCGCTGCAGAAGCTGCAGCCGAACGACGTCGTCACCGTCGACAAGTCGGTGCCGCGCGTCCCGCTCGTGCGCGAAGGCCTCCGCGCGGGCGAGAAGGTGAAGGCGTGGAAGCTCTTCTATGCGATGCTCCTCTACTCCGGCAACGACGACGCGCTCGCGCTCGCCATCGCCGCCGGCGGCGACAAGTGGACGTTCGTCCGCGAGATGAACGACGAGGCGCGCCGGCTCGGACTGCGTGACACACACTTCATCTCGCCCAGCGGCGTGGTCGACCGCGACAACTACTCGAGCGCGTGGGACCTGGCGGCCCTCTCGCGCGTCGCGATGCGCAACGCGCGCTTTCGCCGGGTCGTCCACACGAAGGTCATCCACGTCCCGTGGAGCGCGCCGACCTACTCGAAGATCTACGTCAACAACAACCTCATGCTGCGGTCGTATCCCGGCGCGAACGGGATCAAGACCGGTTACACGCACAAGTCCGGCCCGTGCCTCGTCGTCTCTGCGACCCGGCGCGGACGAACGCTGATCGCGGTGCTCCTCGACGACCCGAACATGTACGCCGACGGGACGAGGCTGCTCAACCTCGGCTTCTCCGCCGCCTAGTGGCGACGTTCGTCATCGTCCACGGCGGCTGGGGCGGCGGCTGGGAATGGCGCGAGGTCGAGGCGCGGTTACGGGCGCACGGACACGACGTCTCACGGCCCACGCTCAGCGGCCTCGGCGAGCGCAGCCACGTCGCGTGCCAGGCCGACCTCGACACGCACATCGAGGACGTCGTTCAGCACCTCTATTTCGAACGGCTCGCCGACGTCGTGCTCGTCGGCCAGAGCTACGGCGGCATGGTCGTGACGGGCGTCGCCGACCGCGTCCCGGACGCGATCGCGGCACTCGTCTACGTGGACGCGTTCGTCCCACGCGACGGCGAGTCCCTGTTCGACCTCCTGCCGCCCGACTTCGCGGCGGCGCTGCGCAGCTCCGCGGTCGACGGCCGCGTTCCGCCGCCGTCCGGAGCACCGCCGGGCTATCCGCCCTGGTACGTCGAGCGCGGGCGCCCGCATCCGCTCGCGGCGTTCGAGCAGCCGATCCGGCTGAGCGGAACGCCGCACTCCATCCCGACCACCTATGTGAAGTGCGCTGCGAGCGACATCCCGCTCGACTCGTCAGTCGAGCGCGCACGCGCGGGCGGCTGGGTGATGCGCGAGATCGACACGCATCACGACGCGCAGATCGCGGACCCGGACGGACTTGCAAGACTCCTCGCGGCTGCGGCAGGCTAGGGCATGGCCGCATGCGCGTCATGCGCAGCCGAGCTGAGGGAAGGGGCGCGCTTCTGCGACAGTTGCGGCGCGGCTCAGGCTCCCGCCCCGGAGCTGCACGAGCAGCGCAAGACGGTCACGGTGATTTTCTGCGACGTCACCGGGTCGACCGCCCTCGGGGAGCGACTCGACGCGGAGAGCTTCCGCCGGGTGATGGCGCGCTACTTCGACGAGGCGAGGCGAGTGATCGAGCGTCACGGCGGAACGGTGGAGAAGTTCATCGGCGACGCCGTCATGGCCGTCTTCGGCGTTCCGATCCTCCACGAGGACGATGCCGTTCGAGCGCTCCGGGCCGCCGATGAGCTGCGACGCGACCTCGCCGCGCTGAACGAGGAGCTCGCCCGCGACTACGAGACGACGCTCGAGCTTCGCATCGGCGTCAACACCGGCGAGGTCGTCACGGGCACGGCGGAGCGGCTGGCGACCGGCGACGCCGTGAACGTCGCTGCGCGGCTGCAGCAGGCGGCTGCCCCCGGCGAGATCCTCCTGGGACGTGAGACGTGGGCCTTGACGCGGGATGCGGCCGCCGTCGACGAGCTCGAGCCGCTCGAGCTGAAGGGCAAGCAGGCGAGCGTCGCCGCCTTCCGGCTCGCGTCGGTCGAGCCCGACGCGCCCGGCGTGGCGCGTCATCTCGACGCACCCATGGTCGGCCGGGAGCACGAGCGCACGGTCCTCGAGGACGCTTTCGCGAACCTCGTTCGCCGGCGGACCTGCTCGCTCTTCACCCTGCTCGGCGCGGCCGGTGTCGGGAAGTCGCGCCTCGTGCGCGAGTTTCTCACCGGCATCGACGCGCGCGTCGTCAGCGGGCAGTGCCTCTCCTATGGAGAGGGGATCACGTACTGGCCGGTCGTCGAGGTGGTGAAGCAGCTCGGCGGAAGCGGAGGCCATCCTGCACTCGACGCGCTGCTTGGCGAGTCCGGCGCACCGACGACGCCGGAGGAGATCGCCTGGTCCGTGCGCAAGCTGCTGGAGGCGTCGGCACTCGAGCGCCCGCTCGTCGTCGTGTTCGACGACGTGCATTGGGGCGAGCCGACGTTCCTCGACCTCATCGAGCATGTCGCCGACCTCTCGCGCGACGCGCCGCTGCTCCTGCTCTGTCTCGCTCGGCCTGAACTGCTCGAGCGCCGGCCAGGCTGGGGCGGCGGCAAGCTCAACGCGACCGCGATCCTCCTCGAGCCTCTCGACGCCGACGAGACGGGCGAGCTGATCGAAAGCCTCCTCGGCGGCGAAGAGTTCGAGCCCGAGCTCCTCGCCCGCATCCGCGTAGCGGCGGGTGGCAATCCGCTCTTCGTCGAGGAGATGCTCGCGATGGTGCGCGCCTCCGGTGAGCGCGATGTCGTCGTTCCTCCGACGATCAAGGCGCTGCTCGCCGCGCGCCTCGACCAGCTCGATCCGGTGGAGCGCGGCGTCCTCGAGCGTGGCAGCGTCGAAGGGCAGCTCTTCCACAGCGCCGCCGTCCAGGCGATCGCGCACGAGCCCACCACGTCGGTCGATCGCGAACTCGTCGCGCTCGTGCGGAAGGAGCTCGTGCGCCCCGACCGACCGCAGATCCCGGTTGGCGATGCCTACCGATTCCGGCACATCCTCATCCGCGACGCGGCGTACGACGCGCTGCCCAAGACCGCGCGGGCCGAGCTGCACGAACGCTTCGCCGCATGGCTCGACGAACGCGGCGCCGATCTCGTCGAGCACGACGAGATCGTCGCGTATCACCTCGAGCAGGCATACCGGTACCGCCTCGAGCTCGGTCCGGTCGACGAGGCTGCGGAACTGCTCGCGCGACGTGCCGCGGAGCTTCTCGTGACGGCGTCTCGGACTGCGCGGCTTCGCGGCGACCTGCGCGCGGCGACGGCGCTGCTCACGCGGGCCGCCGATCTCGCCGGCGACCGCCGGGTCGAGCTGCTCCCGGAGCTCGCCGATCTGCACTTCGAGTCGGCCGAGCTCGCCCGTTTCGGAGACGTCACCGCCGAGGCGCTCGCACTCGCCGAGGCGACGGGCAACGATGCGGTCGAAGCCATGGCTCGCGTGCATGCGTCCGTCCTCGCCGTCCACACCGGCGAGGCGGGCGCGACGTTCGAGCGAACCCTCGATCTCGCGAACGACGCCGCGGTGATCTTCGAGCGCACCGGGGACGATCGCCGGCTGGCGGCGGCGCTCGCGATCGCGGGGCGCCATCTCTTCTACCTCGGCCGCGCGCGCGAGGCCGATCCGGTGCTCCGTCGGGCCTCCGAGCACGCGATGCGCGCGAACGACGTGCCCCGGGCGGAGGAGTGCCTCACCTTCCGGGCGATCGCCCAGGGATGGGGCCCGACGCCGATCGGAGACGCGATCGCGTTCCTCAAGGCGATTCCCGTCGAGCAGCACTCCGTGTCGCTGCGGGCGTGGGTCGACCTTCTTCGCGGTTGGTACGACGGCTACCAGGGTCGCTACGACGACGCGCGCGCAGTGCTCGAGCGGGCCAAGGCGTTTGTCGCCGAGATCGGACTGATCGCGCAGCTCGGCGCGCTGCCGATCGCGGTCGGGCTCGTGGAGCTCGATGGAGGAAGGCCACTCGAAGCGGAGCGAGAGCTACGCGAGGCGTACGATCGGCTCGGCGAGCTCGGCGAGACAGGCTTCCGCTCGTCGATCGCGACGATCCTCGCCGACGTCCTTCTTCGGCTGGGGCGGGAAGCGGAGGCGGAGGCGATGGCCGAGATCGGTCTCTCCCTCGCGCAGCAGGACGACGTCGACCCGCAGGTCCGAGGCCGTGCGGTCGGCGCGAGGGCGCTCGTCCGAAGCAATGAGCTCGAAAAGGCCGAGCGCGTCGCACTCGAAGCGGTCGAGCTCGCGTCGGCCACCGACTACCTGCTCTCGCAGGGCGAAGCGTTCGTCGCGCTCGCAGAGGTCCGTACTGCTGCCGGCGACGCCGACGGCGCCCGGGACGCGCTCGAGCGCGCGCTCGCCGTCTATGAGCACAAGCAGGCGACGGTATACGCCTCGAGGGTTCGGCAGCTCCTCAGCGCCGCCGCTGCGTAGGCTCGGGCTCCTCGTCCGCAGCGATCTCGGCTCGGATCTTCTCGAGCGAGCGGCGGATGAGCCGCGAGACGTGCATCTGCGAGATGCCGACCTGCTGCGCGATCTGCGACTGCGTCAGCCCGTCGAAGAAGCGGAGCTGGAGGATCTTCCGCTCGCGCTCGTCCAGCGCGCGGAAACCCGGAGCGAGCACGGCCCGGTCCTCGGACACCTCGTACTGGTGCTCGATCGTCCCGATCGACTCGAGCGGGTCCAGCTCGTCCTCGCCGTCCCCGCCGCCGGCCGAGAGCGACAGCGACGAGTACGCGCGGCCGGATTCGAGCGCCTCGAGCACTTCCTCCTCCTGCGCCCCGGCGGCCTGTGCGAGCTCGGGGATCGTCGGCGACCGCCCGAGCTGCACCGTCAGCTGCTCGAGGAGGCGCGAGAGCTGGACGTTCAGCTCCTGCAGGCCGCGCGGCACGCGGACCGCCCATCCCTTGTCGCGGAAGTGGCGCTTGATCTCACCGATGATGTTCGGCGTCGCATACGTCGTGAGCTCGACGCCGCGGTTCAGGTCGAACCGGTCGATCGCCTTGATCAACCCGATGGCGCCGATCTGCACGAGATCCTCGAGCTGCTCGCCCCGATACGAGTACCGCCGCGCGAGCGACCGCACGAGCGACATGTACTGCTCGATCAGCTGCTCGCGCGCTTGCAGGTCACCCTGCTCGTGGTAGCGCCGGAGCAGGATCTTGTCGTCGATCCTCGGCACATCTACCCCCCGACCGTGTGTTTCGTCAGCTCAGCCCAGGCCGCGCCCTCGCGGTCCTCCACCTCGAACGTGTCGCACACCGTCTCCAGCACGCGCCGCAAGCTCAGGTCGTCGCCGTCCCGCTCGACGTCGTCGAGGACGGCCTGGGGCAGTGGCCCCACCGTCGCGCGCATGGTCCGGTCGTCGAACGCGACGCGCACCGTCACGTCGCCGTCGTCGTCGCGCCGGCCCAGCAGGGCGTCGAGCGCCACCTGCAGGTCATCCAACGCGTCCACCGTCAGGTCGAGGCGGACAGCCAGGCCACCCACCACGAGGTGGACGATCGGGCGGAAGTCCTCCTGCGCCGGAACGATGAGCGTTATCTCATCCGTCACGCCCCTGGCCCCCCGCGTCGAGCAGCTCCTCCGCGAGCTCTTGCTCGCGGCGGGCGGCTGCGTCTTTCCCCGACTGGACTGCATGTCGCCAGTCGCGCTTCGCCCGGAAATCGGCGGCGCCGTAGCTGACGCCGGCTGCGAGGCCCGACACCTTCTGCACGGGCCGCGTCACCGCATGGCTCACCGTCCGCACGGCGGTGTCGACGCTCTCGACCGCGTCGACGGCGCTGTCGGTCATGCGGTCGACCTTGTCGAGCTGCCTGTTGACGCGATCCACGCTGCCTCCGACCTTGTTGATCACGGGCAGGATCTCCTGCTCTGCCCCCGAGATGAACGCCGAAAGGCGCCCCGCGGTTCCGCCCAGGCGGGCGAGCAGGTAGGCCGAGGCCAGGCCGACGGCGACGAGGAACACGGCGAGGGCGAGTCGCCAGAGATCCCCCCACGTGAATGCGGCGACGAGCATTCCCGGGCGATCCTACCGTTAGCGGGCGGAGGTCACCGCCCCGCAGCCGACGACGGCGTCGCCTAGGTAGAGAACGGCCGCCTGACCTCGAGCCACCCCGAAGGCGGGCTCGTCCAGCTCGAGCTCGAACCCGTCCTCGGTGCCGGAGACCGTCGCGGGGACGGCGGCGGAGCGGTATCGGAGCTTCACCTCGACGCGGCGGGCCGGCGCGTACAGCCGCCCGACGGCGCGGACGCGCCTGCGCGCGAGCGACTCGCGTGGACCGACGGTGACGGCGTTCGTCGCCGCATCCGTGTCGATGACGTAGAGCGGCCGCTCGGCGACAACTCCGATGCCGCGGCGCTGGCCCGGCGTGAAGGACCACGCGCCGTTGTGCTCGCCGAGCTCGCGTCCCTCCTCGTCGACGATCGCGCCGCGGCGCGGGGCGACGCCCTGCCGGGTCAGGAAGGTGCGGTAGTCGTCGCCTGCGAGGAAGCACGCCTCCTGGCTCTCGGCGCGCCGCGCGACGTCGAGTCCGGCGCGGTGCGCCTCGGCGCGGATCTCGTCCTTGCACTGCTCGCCCAGCGGGAACCAGACCCGAGCCAAGTGGCTCGGGTCGAGCGACGCAAGCATGTAGCTCTGGTCCTTCTTCGGATCCGCGCCGCGCGCGAGCAGGCCGTCGACGATGCGCGCGTAGTGGCCGGTCGCGACGCGCGCGCAGCCCGCACGCTCCATGAAGGCGAGGAGCTCGTCGAAGCGGAACGCGCCGTTGCAGCGAATGCACGGGTTCGGCGTCTCCCCGTGCGCGTAGCCCTCCACGAACGGCGAGACGATCGCGCTGCGGAACGCCTCGCGCAGGTCGAGCGTCACGTGCGGGATGCCGAGGCGATGGCAGGTCGCGCGCGCGGCGAGCACCGCCTCCGGCGAGCAGCACGCGCGCTCCGCATTCGGCCCCGCCGGGTCGAGCCAGAGCCGAAGCGTCACGCCGACGGCGTTCGGGAGCGCACGCAGGAGCGCGACGGCGCTGTCGACGCCGCCGCTCATCGCGACGGCGGTGCGCGCCGGATCGGGAGCGGCGGTGAAGACCGGCCCGAGCGCGTTTGCGAGCGCGTCGACGGCGAGCGTCTCGCCGCCGACCGCGGCGGCCTCGAGCAGCGTCAGCCCGGCGAGGTCGCGGTCGAGCCCCGGCGCGTCCGCCTCGACGATGCGGTCGCCGTCGACGAGGAGCCGAACCGCCGCCCACTCCCCGTCGCGGGTGGAATCTCCGAATGCCTCGTGCATGAGAGAGAAGCGGCCCGGACCTAGGGAACCTGTCGAAACAGGTGGGTACCCTGCCGCCACGAAGACGGACGCGGGTTCCCTTCATGGTGCTGTTGGTTCACCATTCGGCCCGGGCCTGGACACAGGTTACCGGGTGAAGCGCCACTGGACGGTCTGGGTCCCCTGGACGCCGAGCAGCTCGGCGAGCCTCGGCGTCAGGTTCAGCTCCCGTCCGGGCGGCACGTCCCCCCGGTCGATGACGTTCGTGAGCACCGTCCGGTCGCCGAAGCGGATGTAGATCCGGACACCGCACGGAAGCACGGGATGGCCGACGCCGACCGTCGCCGACGTCGTCTTCACGCCGCACGCGGTCCGGCCGGTCTTCGTGAACGGCGCCGCGAGCGCGGTCGTCCAGGGCCCGGCCCCCGCGGGGAGATTCGTGCGATGGTGGCGACGGTGGGCGGCGGCGATCGCGATCGCGACGGCGAGCACGGCCACGGCGGCGAGCCACGCAACGCGACGCGCCGCTGTCACAGATTCGCGACGAGGCCGCCGAAGCTCTGCCGCACGAGGTCGTCGAAGTCGACGGGCAGCTGCCCGTCCGGCCCGGCGAAGTCGCGGAGATACAGAAGAAGGTACGTCCGCTCCTCGTCCGCGACCTGGTCTCCGCCGGCCTGCTCGCGCGCGAGGCGCTCGAGGTCCCAGAGGTTCCACGGGCCCGGCCCGGGCGAGCTCGTGATCGAGACGACCGTCGCGGCCGGCCGGAGCTCGGGCTCGGGCTCCGGCGCGGGCGTCGGGACCGGCACGAGGCGCGGCGGCTCGGGCTCCGGCTCGGGTGCTGCGATCGCATGCACCGGCTGGTCGGTGCGGATGACGCGCACGTGCGCCGCGTCCGGCACCGGCGACTCGACTTGAGCCGCAGCCGGAGCCACCGCCGCCGGCGCCTTCCGGCGCCTTCCCTCGCGCCGGACAGCGCCCTCGACCGCCAGCACGAGCAGGTACGCGCCAGCGCCCGATCCGATGATTGCGGGCCATCCGAACCCCACTTCGAGCGCGATGACGGGGACGGCGACGAGGAACGCCGCCTCGACGACGGTACGCGGCCCGAAGAGTGGCCTCATGCCGCGAGCGTTACGGTCGTGGTTCGGACGACTCGGAGCCCGGCGGCTCCGGCTCCGGCTCGGGCTCGTCGGGCGCTCCCGCGAGCGCAGCCGTCGGCGGCAGCGTTCGCTCTTCGCTCGAGCCTTCGGCCGAGCGCATGATCGCGGCCGCGACCTCGCCGACCTTGTCCGGGCTCAGCCCGGCCGCGCCGAGCAGCTGCTCGGCGCCTTGCTGCGCGCGGCCCACAACCGTGCGCGCCTGCGCGCGCGCCCACTCGAGCGTCTGCTCCACCTCGGCGCGCGCCGCGTTCGTCAGCTCCGTCGCCTGGTGGCGTGCCTGCTCGAGCAGCTTCGCACCACGGGCCTCGGCCTCCTGCAGCTCGCGCGCCGCCTCTGCCTGCGCCTTGACGAGGAGCTCGCGCGCCTCGTTCCGGGCGGTGTTGAGCGTGTCCGCACGCTGGCGGTCGGCGTCGGCGCGCAGTCGCTCCACCGCCCGTTCGAGCTCGTTCACGTGGCTGTGGCGTCGGGAGATCTCCTGCTCCGCGCGCGCGAGCAGCGCAGCGGTCGCATTCTGCGCGTCGCGCTCGATCGTGTCGGCGAACTCGGCGGCCGCGCGAATGAGATGGAGCGCGTCCATCCGCAGCGGATGCCCGGACGACTCGGCGCCGCCGGCGCGGCTGCCGGCGGCCTGCAGCACGCGGAGCTGCGCCTGAAGCTGAGCCGCGTGCCGGCGAAAGGCCTCGAATGCCTCCCGGACAGCGTGCTCGTCGAGCCCATCGCCGGCGCGCGGGATGTCCTCGACCTTCGGCAGGGCGGTCAGCTGCGACGGCGCAGAAGCACGACTTTGGCCCTCGGTTGCCACGGAGGGAGTATCTCCTATTTCTCGGAGGGTTCCACGATCGACGCGATGCCGAGCTCGCGCAGGACGGACTCGGGCATCGGGGTCGGGCCGCCGGTCAGCGGGTCCGCCCCGCTCGCCACCTTCGGGAACGCGATCACCTGGCGCAGGTCCGGCTCGCCGGCCATCCGCGCCACGAAGCGGTCGATGCCCATCGCGAAGCCGCCGTGCGGAGGCGCGCCCATCTTCAGCGCGTCGAGGAGGAAGCCGAACTTCGCGCGCTGCTCCTCCTCGCCCATCCCCATCACGCGGAAGATCGCCTCCTGCATGGCGGCGTCGTGGATCCGGATCGAGCCGGAGCCGAGCTCCCAGCCGTTCCAGATGAGGTCGTAGTGCTGGCTCAGCGCCGATCCGGGATCGGCCTCGAAGCCCTCGGAGCCGGGCATCGGGGCCGTGAACGGATGATGGAGGAACGTCCACCGGCCTGTGTCCTCGTCGCGCTCGAAGAGCGGGAAGTCGAGGACCCAGTGGAAGATCTCCTCGCCTGTCTCCGCGAGCCCGAGCTCGCGGCCGAGATGCGTGCGGAGGCCGCCGAGGACGCGCGCCACGAGCGGCTCCTCGTCCGCGACGAACAGCGCGGTCGAGCCGTCCTCCACGCCGAAGGACGCGAGCTCGCGCTCGGAGAGGAACTTCGAGATCTGCCCGAGCTGCGCGAGCCCCTTCGCGCCCCACTCCTTCGCGATCTCCTCGAGCCGCGCGTGCTCGCTGCGGGAGAACGTGCGGGGAACGACGATGTAGCGAACGCACGGAGCGTTCGCGAACACGCCGAACGCCGAGCCGCGCGTGACCTCGGTCGCGTCCTCGATCTCGAGACCGAAGCGGAGGTCGGGCTTGTCCGTCCCGTAGCGCGCGATCGCGTCCGCGTACGACATGCGGCGGAACGGGCGTGCCGGCGCTTCGCGCCCGACGGCTTCGAAGGATGCGACGACGCAGCGCTCGAGCACGTCGAGAACGTCGTCGCGCTCGACGAACGACATCTCGAGGTCGAGCTGCCGGAACTCGAACTGCCGGTCGGCGCGGAGATCCTCGTCGCGCCAGCAGGTTGCGATCTGGTAGTAGCGGTCGAGCCCGCCGACCATGCACAGCTGCTTGAACAGCTGCGGCGACTGCGCGAGCGCGTAGAACGTTCCCGGCTGCAGCCGCACGGGCACGAGGAAGTCGCGCGCGCCTTCCGGCGTGCCCTTCGTCATGCTCGGCGTCCAGACGTCGACGAAGCCGAGCTCGTCCATAGTTCGCCGGATGGCGTTGATGACCGTGTGGTTGAGGCGGAGGTTGCGCTGCATGCGCTCGCCACGCATGTCGAGGTAGCGGTAGCGGAGGCGTAATACCTCGTCGACGCTCTCGTCCCCGATCTGGAACGGAAGCGGCTCCGACGTCGACAGGATGCGCAGCGTGTCGACCTGCACCTCGACCTCGCCGGTCGCGATGTTGGGGTTCACCGCATCGGGCGCGCGGGCAACCACCTCGCCCTCCGCCTGGAGCACGAACTCGTTCCGGATGTCGTGGGCGGCCGGAATCGACTCGGGCCGGACGACGAGCTGCACCTTGCCGGTGTGGTCGCGCAGGTCGACGAACACGAGCCCGCCGTGGTCGCGCCGCGTGTCCGCCCAGCCGGCGAGCGTCACGCGCCGGCCCGCGTCCGACGCGCGCAGCGTCCCGCACATGACGTCTCTCCAGCTCACAGCAGCTCCTTCAGATGGTCGATGCCGTCGACCGCGACGTCGAGCTCGCCCGATCGCCGCAGCGTCCAGCCGTCCGCGCCGAGCACGAGCGTCGCGCGCGCGTGCTTCTGACCGTAGGTGATCTGACCCTTGAGCGACCGAGCGGCGTGGTCGCTGTCGGCGGAAATCCCGGCCGTGCGCAGCTCGTAGACGACGGCCAGCGCGGACTGGCCCTCCTCGGTTGCGACGAAGAGATCGAGCAGCGGCGGGTCGGCGGTGATCCGCTCCATCTCGAGGGCCAGCAGGAGGCGCTCGATGCCGGCGCCGAAGCCGATGCCCGGCGTCGGCGGGCCGCCGATCTCCTCGACGAGGTAGTCGTACCTGCCTCCGCCGCAGATCGTCGACGCCTGCGCGCTCTCGTCCGGGCCGATGAACTCGAACGTCGTGCGCGTGTAGTAGTCGAGACCGCGCACGAGCGT